>Ga0081538_10003571_pt1 | contig 14633 bp, 15 predicted proteins | sample TabmetS5T2R1_FD_71022 | JGI IMG/M metagenome (GOLD analysis project Ga0081538, IMG submission 71022) | Tabebuia heterophylla rhizosphere microbial communities from the University of Puerto Rico - S5T2R1 | ecosystem: Host-associated > Plants > Roots > Rhizosphere ... | reverse complement strand
GGGGGCCGCGTCGTCAACGACTCGCGCGCGATCCTCGCCTACCTCGAGGAGAGCTATCCGGACCCGCCCTTGTTTCCGGCGGACCCGGCGCGGCGCGCGGAGGTCGAGGTCTACGGCGACTGGTTCGAGCGCGTCTACAAGGCAGCGCCGAACGCGATCGAGGCGGAGCTCGAGCGCGACGACCCGGACCGCGCCGCGATTGAGCGATGGAGCGCCGAGATGCGCGAGCGACTCGACCTCTTCGAGCGCCTCCTCGAGGGCCGCGACTACCTGTTCGGCGAGTTCGGCGCCGCCGACTGTCTCGCGTATCCGTTCCTCAAGTACGCGGCGGGACGCGACCCGGCCGACGACGAGCTGTTTCACCGGATCCTGTCCGAGCGCCAGCCGCTCGGCGACGATCACCCGCGGCTCGCCGCCTGGATCGCCCGCGTGGCCGAGCGCCCGCGCGCGTACTAGGCCAACGCAGCGCGGGCCGAGTCCAGGTCGTCCGTGACCACGACCAGCCGCGTGTTTCCGAACGTCGTGTAGGCGAGCTCGATGTTGACGTTAGCGTCGGCAAGGGTCCGGGCCGTGTCGCCGAGCGTCCCCGGGCGATCCTCGATGTCGATCACCACGGCCTCGCGTCGGTCGGCGACGCCCATCCCGTTGGTCTCGAGCGCCTCCCGCGCCGCACCCGCCATATCGTCGTCAACCAGGATGTGGATGTAGCCCTTGCCCTCGCCGGTCAGCGCGCACATGCCCAGGATGTTGATTCCGGCCTCACCCGTTGTCTCGCCCAGTTTCGCGAGCTCGCCCGGCCGGTCCTCGAGAATCACCGTCAGGTCCGTCGCCACCGCCCTGCCAGCGTAGTCAGTCGCCGCGCGACTCGCGTCGAGGATGGCGGCCGCCGGGCACCGAGTCGGTCGAGCGCCACGTTAACCACAACTATCGTGGTCAACGTACGCCTCGTCGCGGCGGCGTGTAAAGGGCCCGTGACAGGGCATCGTTAGCCTCGGAGGAAGAGATGCCGAATCGACTCGCCAGCGAGACCAGTCCTTACCTTCTCCAGCACAAGGACAACCCGGTCGACTGGTACGCGTGGGGCCCGGAGGCGCTGGAGCGCGCACGCGCAGAGGACAGGCCGATCCTGCTCTCGATCGGCTACTCGTCGTGCCACTGGTGTCACGTGATGGAGCGCGAGTCGTTCGAGGATGCCGAGACGGCCGCCTACATGAACGAGCACTTCGTGCCGGTCAAGGTCGACCGGGAGGAGCGCCCCGACGTCGACTCGATCTACATGGAGGCGGTGCAGGGCATGACGGGCCACGGCGGCTGGCCCCTGACGGCGTTCCTCGACCCAGAGGGCGTCCCGTTCTACGGCGGCACCTACTTCCCGCCGGAATCCCGCCACGGCATGCCGAGCTTTCGGACAGTGATGGAGGCCGTCGTCGAGTCGTGGACCTCGCAGCGCGAGCGCATCGACGCCGCGGCGGCGCGGATCCGCGAGCAGCTCGGCGCCGTCGGTCTGATCGATCCGTCAACTGAGCTGCTGTCGCCGGAGCTCCTCGATGGTGCGACCAAGCAGCTGCGGATGCACGCCGACATGGTCAACGGCGGGTTCGGCGGAGCACCGAAGTTCCCGCCGGCATCGGCGCTCGACTTCCTGCTCGCCCGCGGCGTCCAGGACGTCGTGGAGGTCACGCTCGACGCGATGGCTGCGGGCGGCATCCACGACCAGGTCGGCGGGGGCTTCGCCCGCTACTCGGTCGACGACCTCTGGCTCGTGCCCCACTTCGAGAAGATGCTCTACGACAACGCGCTGCTCGCCCGCGCCTACCTGCACGGCTATCAGGCGCTGGGGCACGACCGCTGGCGGACGGTCGTCGAACGCACGCTCGACTGGGCGTTGCGCGAGATGCGCGGACCCGAGGGAGGCTTCTACTCGGCGCTCGACGCCGACTCGGAGGGCGAGGAGGGACGCTTCTACGTCTGGACGCCCGCTGAGATGCGGGAGGTCCTCGAGGCCGCCGACCTCGGCGAGAGCGCCGACGACGTGATCGCCTACTACGGGGTCGCCGCAGAGGGCAACTTCGAAGGCCGCAACATCCTCCATCTGCCGCACGGGATGGCCGCCGAACAGCCGCCGCGACTCGACGAGGCGCGCGCCGCGCTGTATGAGGCGCGATCGAAGCGCGTGTGGCCCGGCCTGGACGACAAGCGACTGTGTTCTTGGAACGCGCTGATGATCGCGGCGCTGGCGGAAGCCGGGGCGGTGCTCGGGCGCCCGGACTACCTGGACGCCGCGAAGGCGTGCGCCGAGTTCGTGGGGACGAAGCTGCGTGACGCGGACGGACGGCTGCTTCGCTCGTGGAAGGACGGCGAGGGAAAGCTGAACGCCTACCTGGAGGACCACGCCTACCTCGTCGAGGCGCTGCTAGCCCTTTACGAAGCGACCTTCGAGGAGCGCTGGTTCGCGGCCGCCCGGGGGACGGCCGACGCGATGCTCGAGCGCTTCGCCGACCAAGAGCGCGGCGGCTTCTTCACCACATCTCACGACCACGACGCGCTGATCGCGCGCCGCAAGGACGTCGACGACCATCCGATCCCGTCGGGAAACTCCTCGGCTGCGTTCGGTCTGCTGCGGCTAGCCGCGCTGACGGGCGAGCGCTCCTACGAGCAGCGGGCGGTGTCGGTCTTCAGGCTCTTTCACCGCGTCGCGACCGGGCATCCGCACGCGGTGGCGCACCTGTTGCGGGGGCTGGACTTCCACTTCGCGAGCGTCAAGGAGGTGGCCCTGGTCGCGCCGGCCGCGACAAACGGCGCCGCGGCAGACGGGCTTTTAGAGCTCGCGACCGTCGTGCGCGCGACCTTCCGTCCGCACCTGGTTGTCGCCGGGGGACCGGAGGGCAGCACGCGTCCCGAGCTGCTCCACCAACGCTCGACGGTCGACGGCCGGCCCGCCGCGTACGTCTGCGAGCACTTCGCCTGCCAGCGACCGGTTACCGAGCCGGAGGAGCTGGCGGCCTCGCTGAACAGCTAGCGGTCGATAGATTGCCCGCGATGGCCGAGGCGGCGACGAAGGCCAAGCGCGCACGCAAGAAGGGCGCCAAGACGCTCGCCCGCGAGTACTTCGAGGCGCTCGCGCGACAGGACCTGGACGCCGCGGTGGCGCTGTGGCGCGAGGGATCGCCCGACCGGATGCACGGCATCTTCGACGCCACCGCGCCAGACGGGATTCGCGCCTGGTTCTCGGAGCTGTTCGCCGCCTTCCCCGACTTCGAGCTGGAGATCCTCGAGATCGCCGGCAGCGGCGACAATGCCGCCGTGCGCTGGCGGGGGGCCGGAACCTTCACGGGGCCCGGGCGCTTCCAAGGCCTCGCTCCCAATGGCGCCCGCATCGAGCTCGAGGGCTGCGACATGTTCCGAGTCGCCAACGGCCAGATCGTCGAGAACAACGCCTACTCCAACGCGATGCAGCTCGCGCAGCAGCTCGGCGTGCTTCCGCCGCAGGGCTCCTTCGGCGAGAAGGCCGTGACCGGCCTGGTCAACGCCCGGACGGCCGCGACCGACGCGATCCGCCGCTTCCGCGATCGCGGCTGACCCGGCGCTCGATCCGGCAGCGACCGGTCGCGCGACTACGTTGTCGCCGTGCTTGAAGCGACCGCCTGGGGCGCACTCGGCGCCTCGTCGCTGCTGCTCGGCGCTCTGCTGGGAACCACGGGCCGGATCCACAGGCAGGCGGTGGGCCTCATCCTCGGGTTCGGCGCCGGCGCGCTGATCAGCGCGGTCTCGTTCGAGCTCACCGAAGAGGCGTTCGAGCTGGGAGGAGCCGACGCCACTGCCGGCGGCCTGGCGCTGGGGGCCTTGGCGTTCTTCACCGGCGACGCGGCGCTCCACCGCCGCGGCGCCGCAAACCGCAAGCAGGTCCGAGACGAGGAGGAGGCCTCCGGCGCCGCGCTGCTCCTCGGGGCGGTTCTCGACGGCGTTCCGGAGTCGGCGGTCATCGGCATCACCCTGCTCGCGGGCGGCGAGGTCAGCGTGGCGATGCTGGCCGCGGTGTTCATATCCAACCTGCCCGAGGGGATCGGTGGAGCAACTGGGATGCACGCGGCTGGGCGCTCGAGGCGCGCGATCCTCACAGCCTGGGCCGCCGTGGCCCTCGTCTGCGCACTCTCGGCCGGCATCGGCTACGCCGCCCTCGACGGCGCCTCCGGCGAGGTCGTCGCCCTGCTTCAGGCCTTCGCCGCCGGCGGCGTGCTGACGATGCTCGCCGACACGATGATCCCCGACGCCTACCGCCAGGGCGGTCGCGTCACCGGACTGCTGACCGTGCTCGGATTCGCGCTGGCGGCGCTGCTCTCGGCGAGCGGCTGAGCGGGGCGCGCGCGCCAGGCACGGGGTTGGCGGGGACGTACGCCCGAGAAAGGGAGCCCATGCCCGACGAGTTCAAGCGCGGCGATCGCGTGGAGTGGACGTTCCGTGGCCGACCGGTGGCCGGGAAGGTGCGGCGCAAGCTGACCAAGCGGACGGAGATCGGCGGCCGTCCGGTGGCCGCGTCCGAGGAGGACCCGCGCTACGTCGTCGTGACCGACAAGAGCGGCAAGGAGACGACGCGCCGCCCGGCCGCGCTTCGCCGGCTCAAATAACGGGGATCCTCAGAGAATCGAGAGGAACCGCTCGACCTCCCAGGGCGTGACCTGGATGCGGTACTCCTCCCACTCCTCGCGCTTGGCCTCGATGAAGCGCTTGAAGGTGTGCTCGCCGAGCGTGCGCAGCACGAGCTCCGACTCGGCCGCGATCTCGATCGCCTCGCCGAGCGTCTCGGGGAGCTGGTCGATGCCGCGCTGGTGGCGCTCCTCCGGGGTCAGGTGGTAGAGGTTCTGCTCCATCGGCTCGGGCAGTTCGTAGCCGTGCTCGATTCCCTCGAGACCTGCCTGGAGCATCCCCGCGAAGCACAGGTATGGGTTGCAGGCGGGGTCCGGACACCGAAGCTCGGCCCGCGTCGCCTGCTCCTTGCCCGGGTGATACAGCGGCACCCTGATCAGGGCCGAGCGGTTGCGCCGCGACCACGCCAGGTAGACGGGCGCCTCGAAGCCGGGCACCAGCCGCTTGTAGGAGTTCACCCACTGCGCGAACAGCGGTGAGATCTCGCGTGCGTGACGTAGCTGGCCGGCGATGAACTGCTTCGCCGTGTCGGACAGGTAGTACTGATCGTCGGAGTCATAGAAGGCGTTCTTCCCCTCCCTGTTCAGCGACTGGTGCACGTGCATGCCCGACCCGTTCTCGCCGAACAGCGGCTTCGGCATGAAGGTCGCATGCCAGCCGTACTTCATGGCGTACTCCTTGACCACGATGCGGTAGGTCATGCAATCGTCGGACATCTCGAGCGCGTTCTTGAACCGCATGTCGACCTCGTGCTGGGACGGCCCGACTTCGTGGTGCGCGTACTCGACGTGGATGCCGAGCTCCTCCAGGGCGAGGATCGTCTCGCGGCGAACGTCGGAGCCGGCGTCGAGCGTGGTCAGGTCGAAGTAGCCGCCCTCGTCGAGCACCTCGGGCGTGCCGTTCTCCGGCTTGTCGGAGCGAAAGTAGAAGTACTCGAGCTCGGGGCCGATGTTGTAGGCGTCGAAGCCCATGTCGGCCGCCCGTTGGAGCGCCCGGCGCATGATCCAGCGCGGGTCGCCCTCGTACGGCTCGCCGCCCGGCACCTTGATGTCGCAGAACATCCGCCCCACCCCGCGCTCCTCCGGCCGCCAGGGGAGCACCGCGAAGGTGGTCGGGTCGGGCATCGCGATCATGTCCGACTCCTCGATCGGGTTGAAGCCGGTGATCGAGGAACCGTCGAAGCCCATCCCGCCCTCGAACGCATCGTCGAGCTCCGACGCGTTGATCGAAAAGCTCTTCAGCTGCCCGAGAACGTCGGTGAACCAGAGCCGGATGAAGCGAACATCGGAGTCCTTGACCGCCTTGATTACCTCGTCTGCGGTCTGGGTGCTCGCGGGCTGATCTGCCATCTGGATCCTCCGGAGATCGTCAGGTCGTCGGGGCGGGCGCGACACGATAAACGCGAGCGGTGATCGATGTGCCGTCGCGCCGTAGTAATCCGCGGGACCCCCGTCGGACGTAGTGCTAGATGAGCGCGATTGCGGTATAACTTACGAGCAGTAAGTAACCAGCTAAAAGTAAAGTAAAGGCCGACTAAGCCGCAGCTAAAGCTCAGCGAGACGCAAACTGCCGACGAAACCGGAGACAGCAGATGACCGCGAAGACAGACATCAGCCGCTTCGACATCCACGACGAGCTCACCGCGCCCGAGGGCAGCATCCCGATCCTCAAGGGCGTGCACGGCGCCGGCGGCGAGATCTCCAAGTTCATCGGCGTGCTTGCCGGCTCGCCGAAGGCGCTGCGCGCCTACGCGCGCATGCGCCACGAGCTTCGTGAGGGCGCCCTCTCCGCCGCCACGCGGGAGCGGATCGCCCTGGCGGTGGCCGAGCGCCGCGGCGACCCTTACTCGATCGCTCAGCACGCCAAGGCCGGGCGCAACGAGGGTCTCGGCCTCGACGAGATCTCCCGCGCCCGGAGCTTCACCTCGAGCGACGCCAAGGAGGCCGCCCTGCTCGTCTTCCTACAGGCGCTGCTCGACGGCGACGGCCGGCCGTCCCAGCACGTCGCCGAGGAGGCACGCGAGCACGGCTGGACAGATGAGCAGCTGCTGGAGGCGGTCGCCCATCTCGCCCTCAGCGAGTTTCAGAGCCTGATCTCAAACGCGGCCGCGTTGCCGCAGGATCAAACCGATCCGTCGGTTCTCCCCTCGGCCGCATAGAGCCTCACCCAGTACCCCAACCCCCCATGCAGTCCCTGCGAGGCGCCGCGACAAGGTCGCGGCGCCTCCGCGTCAAGCCGCCTTCTTGATCTTGGCGACGCGGACCTTGTCGGTGACCTCGAAGCCGAGCGTGCGCGCTGTCTTCTGGGTCAGGTCCCACTTGGCGCGGAAGGCGTACGGGCCGCGATCGATCACTTTCGTGCGGACGTAGTTGCCCTTGTAGCGGACGACGACCTTGGTGCCGCACGGAAGGCGCTTGTGGGCGACGCCGAGCGTCTTGCGACGCAGCGACTTGCCGCAGGCGGTCTTGTGGCCGAAGAAACCGGGCCCGTACCAGGTGGCCTTGCGCTTGGGCATCGTGCGAACCAGGGACTGGCGCGTGCGCTTGTCGACGACGCCGTCGGAGGCCAGTCCGCTCGTCTGCTGGAACTGCTGCACCGAGCTCTCGGTGGCGCCGTCGAAGTCGGCGTCGAGCCCAACGCCCCTTCCGTAGCCGGTGCCGTTGAGGATCCAGTTGAGCGTGGTCACGTCATCGCCGCAGTCGCCCAGGGCGAGCGTTCGCGAGCCGAACTCGGAGTTGAGACAGCCGCTCGCGCTGACGTCGCCGCCGCCGCCGCTGCCGACGCCGCCGGAGCCGCTTCCCTGCGCGTGAGCGCTCGCCGCCGCGGCGATCATCGCCACGAGCGCCATGGCGACGGCCCAGAGAGCGACGCGGTCGGGTCGCGAGCCGAGGGATCGATCTCCCGGCCGCCGATTCAGGTTGTCGGTCGCCGCCAAGCGGCGGTAGCTGCGTTCGTCCATTCCCTCTTTCGACGCTTGCGGGGTTAGCTGACGGGCTCGCGCCGAAAGAGAAGGCGCTACGCGGCCGGTGCCTGCGACTCGCCCCAACCGAGGTCACGGCCTCGGAGTGGGTCCCCCGCTTCCCGCGGTATGTGGCGGGAACTCAGCGGAACAGCGCGGCACCCTAGCAAGGTTTGTGGACTGTTAGCGCCGCGTTAGCAAGTGATGTTCGCTACGAGCACGGTTTTTCCTGCCTGAGCGGCGGATTACGCTCGTCGCGTGGCCGGCGACGGCATTCGCTCACCACCCAGCGTCTGGCGCGTTGCCGCGGCGATCCTGCCGCTCCCCTTCGTGGCCACGGTCCTCGTCCCGGCCGCGGTGCTCGGGAGCTGGGGCATCAACGACTGGGGCTTGGGCGGGCTGGCGCGCGCCGCCACGATCCTGCTCGGCGCGGCGCTCGCAGCCGCGGGGCTCGCTCTGTTCGCGTGGACGGTGAGGCTCTTTGCCAGCGTCGGCCGCGGCACGCTGGCGCCGTGGGACCCGCCGGAGCGCCTCGTCGTCGCGGGCCCGTACCGCCGCTTTCGCCACCCGATGATCACCGGCGTGGCGCTGGTGCTGGCCGGCGAAGCCCTCGCGTTCGCATCGACCGGGATCGCGATCGTGCTCGCCGCCTTCGTCGCGATCAACGCCCTCTACCTGCCGCTGGTCGAGGAGCCCGCCCTCCGGCGGCGCTTCGGGTCCGACTACCAGCGCTACATCGCACACGTTCCCCGCTGGCTCCCGCGCCTGAGGCCGTGGGAGCCGAACGGCGCGCTATCCGCGCGCGAGCGAGGGCATACTCAGGTGGTGGGCGCGCGCCGCACCAACCCTTCTGAGCTCTACGCCGACGTCCCCTACGACTACGCGAGCGTCGCGCCGGCCGGGGGCGTGGTTTTCACGGCCGGCGCGTGTCCCCTCGACGCGAGCGGAGCCACCGTCGCGCCGGGGGACTTCGAGGCCCAGACGCGACAGACGCTGGACAACCTCGAGCTCGCGCTGCGCGCCGCAGGGTCGAGCCTCGACGACGTGCTGAAGACCACCGTCTACGTCGTCGCAGAGGAGCGCGCGCAGCTCGTCCAGGTCTTCGACCTGGTCGAGGCGCACTTCGGGCCGGCCCGTCCCCCCAGCACCTTGCTCGGCGTCAGCTTCCTCGGCTATCCGGACCAGCTGGTCGAGATAGAGGCGATCGCGCGTCGCTCCGAGCGGCAATAGAAAGCCCCCGCGTGGCGGGGGCTTTCCGTAGCAGACCTATAAGCCGGATTTTGTCGCGTGCGGTCATCCATCTGTGCGGCCTACCTGGATCTCGCCGGGCCGGGTCGTCGATCCTGCTTGGCCTTGCACCTGGCGGGGTTTGCCTGGCCGCCGCGTCACCGCGGCGCCGGTGCGCTCTTACCGCACCCTTTCACCTTTGCCTGTGCGCGGCTCACGTGAGGCCGCGCCATCGGCCGTGTGTTTCTGTGGCACTTTCCCGCGGGTTTCCCCGGGTGGGCGTTACCCACCGCCATGCCCTCTGGTGTCCGGACTTTCCTCGAGAGACATACCTCCCGCGACCGCATGGCCTGCGCCATCAAGTCTAGGGCGACCGGGCCCGGCCCCTCAACCGTGGACTTGGCATGCCGGCGTGGTTGCGAGTTGCGCCGGGCGGGAAAATCATGCTCATGGGCGCCGAGGCGACGACGATCGACCGGTCCGAGCTCGAGCGGGCGATCGTCGAGGTGGGACGCGAGCTGATCGACCGATTCCCCAGCACCGCGCGCCATCCGCTCCGGGCGATCGACGAACGGGTGCTGCGCGCGTCCACGCGCGATCGCGAGCTGCGCGCCGCGCTGTTTCGGCTCGTAGACGTGACGCCCGCCTGCCGCTCGCTCGACGACCTGGCCCGGCATCTCGCGGATTTCGCCGACGAGGTCGAAGAGCCCACGATGCCGCTGGAGGCAGCCAAGCGTGCAGCTCACACAAAGGCGGGGCGGGTGGCGCTGGGCGCCGCGGTCTCGGCCGGGGTCAGGCACATGGCGCACCGGTTCATCGCCGGCGACTCGCCCAAGGCGGCGCTGGGCGAGCTTCGAGAGCTCTGGGGGGACGGCATCGCCACTTCGCTGGACCTGCTGGGCGAGGCCACAGTCACCGCCGCCGAGGCCGACCTGTACGCCGAGCGCTGCCACCAGGCGCTCGAGACGTTGGCGCCCGCCTACTCGGAGCTTCCGGAACGCCCCGTCCTCGAGCGCGACGGGGCGGGATCGATTCCGCGCGCGAACCTCTCGGTGAAGGTCACGGCGCTGACACCGCTGATGCGCCCGGACGCCCCCCGGCGCGGCGTCGACGACGCGGCAAGGCGGCTGCGACCGCTGCTCCACGCCGCCAAGGACCTGGGCGCCCACCTGCACATCGACATGGAGTCGCTCGACACGCGCGAGACCACGCTGGAGCTGCTGTTCGAGCTGCTCGAAGAGGACGAGTTCCGTGACGGCCCGTCGGTCGGTGTCGTCGTGCAGGCATACCTGCGCGACTCGCCGGACGAGCTCGAGCAGCTGCTCGACCGCGCCGAGTCGGGGCTTCGCGGCTCGCCGCTTTCCTTTCGCCTCGTCAAGGGCGCCTACTGGGACCACGAGGTGGTCGAGGCGCGCCAGCACGGCTGGACGCCGCCGGTCTTCGAGGTCAAGGCTGAGTCCGACCGCAACTTCGAAGCGCTGTCGCAGCGCCTGATCGATCGGGCGCGCGAGCGGCCCGAGAGCGTGCGCGTGGCGATCGGCTCGCACAACCTGCGCTCGATCGCCCATGCGATCGCCTACAACCGCCTCGCCGGAGGGGACGACTCAGTGCTCGAGCTCCAGGTGCTCCGAGGGCTCGGCGACGACCTGGCTCGCGCCCTCGCCGACGCCGAACTGCGAACGCGCAGCTACTGCCCCGTCGGTGACCTGGTGGCAGGGATGGCCTACCTCGTCCGGCGACTCCTGGAGAACACCGCCAACGAGTCGTTCCTGGCCGAGCGAGCCACCGGCACCTCGCTGGAGGAGCTGCTGGCGCCGCCATGAGCCAGACCTCCACCGTCCACGCCACGCTGCCGCCGTTTCGCAACGAGCCGGTGCTGGAGTTCCGCCGCGCATCCGAGCGCGAGTCGCTGCGCGCGGCGCTCGCCGAGCTCGACGCGCGCCTGCCAGTGCAGGCGCCCGTGTTGATTGCCGGCGACCGGCGGACCCGAGCCGACCTCGAGTCGACTGATCCTGGACAGCCCGAGCGGGTGGTGGCGAGCGCCGCAGAGGCAAGCGCCGCAGAGGTCGATGCCGCCGTCGCCGCGGCCGCCGAAGCGGCGCCTGCCTGGAGCCGGACGCCCGCCGCCGAGCGAGCCGCTGCGCTCGCGTGGGCCGCCGATCAGCTGCGCCAGCGTCGTCTCGAGCTCGCGGCGCTCGAGGTGCGCGAGTGCGCGAAGCCGTGGCCGGAGGCCGACGCCGACGTCTGCGAGGCGATCGACTTCCTGGAGTACTACGCGCGCGAGGCGATCGAGCTCGAGCGCGGGCGCGCGCTCGGACAGGCACCCGGCGAGCGCAACACGATGCGGTACGTCGCGCGCGGCGTCGCCGCGGTGATCGCACCGTGGAACTTCCCGCTCGCGATCCCCACCGGGATGACCGCGGCGGCGCTGGCAGCTGGGAACGCCGTCGCCCTCAAGCCCGCCGAGCAGTCGCCCGCGTGCGGCGCGGCGCTGGTGGAGGCGCTGCTGGCGGGCGGGGTGCCCGAGGGCGCGATCGCCCTGCTGCCCGGCCATGGCGACATCGGGGAGGCGCTGGTGCGGCATCCATCGACACAGGTGATCGCGTTCACCGGCTCGAGCCCGGTGGGGCTGCGGATCCTGCGGCTAGCGGCCGAGACCCCACCCCAACAGAAACACGTCAAGCGAGTGGTGGCCGAGATGGGCGGCAAGAACTGCGTCATCGTCGACTCCGACGCCGATCTCGACGAGGCGGTGCCGGCGATCGTGCGCTCGGCCTTCGTCTACGCCGGCCAGAAGTGCTCCGCGGCCGCGCGAGTCCTCGCCCACGAGGCCCTCGCCGAGCGCCTGGCCGAACGGCTGGCGGGCGCGGTCGAGCTGCTGCGCGTCGGGCAGGCCTCAGACCTGGAAACAGAGGTTCCGCCCGTGATCGAGCGCGAGGCCCAGGCGCGCGTGCGCGACTACACGGAGCGCGCCGTAAGCGACGGGCGGCTGCTGGCGCGGGCCGAGGCCCCGGCCGGCCCCGGCTGGTTCTGCGCTCCGACGCTCGTCGCCGACGTCGACCGCGAGTCACCGGTGCTCCGCGAGGAGGTCTTCGGCCCGCTGCTGACGATCGAGCGCGTGCCCTCGGTCGAGGCCGCCCTGGCGGCGGTCGAGGCGCTCCCGTTCGCGCTCACCGGCGGCCTGTTTTCACGGACGCCGTCCACCGTCGAGGAGGTCGCGCGACGCTCGCCCGTCGGCAACCTCTACGTCAACCGCCACATCACCGGCGCGATGGTCGGACGCCAGCCGTTCGGCGGCAACCGCCTCTCGGGCGCGGGCTTCAAGGCCGGCGGGCCCGACTACCTGCTGCAGTTCGTCGAGCCGCGCGTCGTCACCGAGAACACGACCCGCCACGGCCTCGTCGTCGACTAGCGAGGGTCTCGCGAGGAATTCACCCAAATGGGTGGCTTCCGCGGTTCCGCGGAACCGCGGTTCCGGCGGGTTAGGACAGCTCGGAGCCGCAGCCGTCGCAGCCGGAGGCCGCGTGGATGTGGCCGCCGCACACCGGGCACTCGGCGCGGCCCGAGGCAAGCAGCTCGTCCCAGCGCTCGAGCACGAGGTCCTCCAGCGTGCGGGCCCCGGCCTCGAAGAGGCGCGCGGCGCGGTACTCGCCGGTCGAGCTGTGCTCGCTGGGGGCTGCGGCGACGGCCGGCACGATCAGATGCTCCTGAACACCCCGACGACCTTGCCGAGCAGCTCGGCGTCGCGGGTCCTGATCGGCTTGAAGGCCTTGTTCGCCGGCTCGAGGCGAATACGGTCCTTCTCGCGGAAGAAGCGCTTCACGGTTGCCTCGTCGTCGAGCAGTGCCACGACGATCTCACCGTTTCTCGCGTCCTGCGCAGGACGAACGACGACGAAGTCGCCTTCGAGGATGCCGGCGTCCTTCATCGAGTCGCCCTTGATCCTGAGGATGTAGTCGCCGGTCTCGCCGCCGATCACCGCCGGGACCTCGAGGTACTCGTCGATGTGCTCCTCGGCGAGGATCGGCTCACCGGCCGCGACCTGGCCGACCAGGGGCAGGCCCGGGCCGCGAACCAGCTTTCGCGCGCGGTCGACCAGCAGCTCGATCGCCCGCGGCTTGGTCGGGTCGCGCTTGAGCAGCCCGATCTTCTCGAGGTTGGCGAGGTGGGCGTGCACGGTCGAGGAGGAGTGCAGGCCGACGGCCTTGCCGATCTCGCGCACCGTCGGCGGATAGCCGTGCTTGCCCGCGTACTTGCGGATGTAGTCGAAGATCTCCTTCTGCCGCTTGGTCAAGTCCACTTTTCGCCGCTCCTCAACTCGATTGCCCGGACGGGGCGATTCCCTCTCTCACAGAACACATGTTCGCATAGTAGACAGAGTCGCGGACGGAAGCAAGCGGTCCCCTCGCTGCCTCTAGAATCGTCACTCCACGCGGCTGTGGCGGAACTGGTAGACGCGCAAGGTTGAGGGCCTTGTGGACCGCAAGGTTCGTGGAGGTTCGACTCCTCTCAGCCGCACTCGACGCCCGATCAACTCGGGCCGATTCTCGTCAGCCAGACCCCCGACAGCGACGGGATCTCGCGCGCCGAGTCGATCCCGCGCACCGAGCGTTCCATCGCGATGCCTTCGTCGTCGGCGGGCAGTGTGGTCAGCAGCGGGTCGCCGGCGGCCTTCTGAAGCGCAAACGGAGGCAGGCCGCTCGCGACCTGCGCCTCGGCGCCGTTCAGCAGTTCGATGCGCTCGTCGGAGTCGGGGACGATCCGGAACTCCACCTGGTCGAGCGCCGGCCCCAACCCCCGTCCGCTCCCCCACCAAGCCAAGTTGCGGGCCAGCAGCAAACGGCTGCGGTCGCGCTCGCGCAGCTCGAATGCCCCTGTGCCGCTGTTGACTCCGCTCGCGAGCTCGGCGCGGTCACCGGCGCCGAGCACCCGCGGGGACACGATCCCGAGGCGCGGCGAGCCCAATCGTTGGTCGAAGCGAGCGTCCGGAGCGGCGAGGAAGAAGCGCACCAGGTCCGGGCGCGGGGCGTCCGCTTCGAAGAGCTGCGGCAAGAGCTCCTGCCCCTCCGCGGTGGCACTCCAGCGCTCGGCGTTCGCGAGCACGGCGCTGGCGTTCAGTGGGGTGCCATCCTGAAAGCGGATCCCAGGCCGCAACCGGAGGCGCCAGATCGTGCGATCTCCCGACGGACGGATGCTGAGCGCCAGCCCCAGGACGCGCCGTGCGTCCTCGAAGGGTCCGGCCAGCTGCGCGACGAGAGGCTCATAGATCTGCCGGCAGGCGATCTGGCCGGCCTGGGTCCGGGTCAGCAGCGGGTCGAGGTCGCCGGGATCGCGCTCCAGCGCCCAGACAAGCGTCCCGCCCTCGCCCGGAACCCCGGTTCCCGTGGCCGCCTGGCTCGCCTCGTCGTCGTCGCTGCATCCGCCGGCAAGCAGCGCCAGCGCGAGCAGGGCCACGACCATCCCCGGGCGACCTGACGCCTTTGTCCCGTGTGCCGAGACCAAGGCGTCGAGTCGGAAGCCTCGCCTCAGAGTTTCAGCACGGCGACCGTGTTGAGGACGAACAAGATCGCAAAGAAGATCGTCCAGCGGTCGAGGTTGCGCTCGACCAGCGAGCCACCCCCAAACGAGCCGCCGCCGGAGCCCACGCCGAAGGCCCCGGACAGGCCTGCGTCCTTCCCCGAATGCAGCAGCACGAGGAAGATCAGGATCACCGAGATCATCACCTGGACCACGTTGAGAACCGATTCCACGGCCGCGGAGTGTAGAGCTTGACGCCACCGCTACCCCCCGGGATAGGGTCGCC
>Ga0081538_10003570_pt1 | contig 14636 bp, 10 predicted proteins | sample TabmetS5T2R1_FD_71022 | JGI IMG/M metagenome (GOLD analysis project Ga0081538, IMG submission 71022) | Tabebuia heterophylla rhizosphere microbial communities from the University of Puerto Rico - S5T2R1 | ecosystem: Host-associated > Plants > Roots > Rhizosphere ... | reverse complement strand
AACCCCGAAGTGGATCGCCTGATCGAGGCGGCCGAGAGTGAGTTCGACCTCGACAAGCAAAACCAGATTCTGGCCAAGGCGCACGAAATCATCGTCGACGATGCGCCGTGGGTGTTCATCGTCCATGACCTGAACCCACGTGCCCTGAGCCCCAAAGTGAAGGGCTTTGTGCAGCCGCAGTCGTGGTTCGTGGACCTGACCCTGCCGTGGGTGGAGAAATAAGAGGTTCACTTATGTGGGGTTACATCGTCAGACGGTTGCTCCTCGGCATCCCAACTCTCCTGGGCGTGACCCTCATCGTCTTCTCGCTGATGCACCTGGCCCCGGGTGATCCCATCAGCGCCATGCTTCCACCCGATGCCCCCCAGGAAGTGGTGCAGATGATCAGGCAGCAGATGGGCTTCGACCGACCGTTGCCCGTGCAGTACTGGTTGTGGCTGACGCGGGTGGCTCAGGGCGACCTGGGCCGCTCGATCGCCACGCGGCGGCCGGTCATCCAGGACATCCGGAGCGCGTTGGGGAACACCTTCATTTTGGCCTTGGCCGCCGCCTGCCTGGGCTTCACGCTGGGGGGGACGCTCGGCAGCTTCGCAGCCTTCTCCCGCGGGCGATGGGCCGATAAAATGTTCAGCGCCGCCGCCATCACCGGGGTGAGCCTGCCGCACTACTGGGTGGCCATTCTGCTCATCATCATTTTCTCCGTGGAATTGAACTGGTTACCGGCGATGGGCATGCAAAGCACCGGTTCCGAGTCGGCAGGGTGGGGAGAAGTGGCCCGCCATATGATCCTCCCCACCATCGCTTTGGCGCTCATTCCTATGGGTGTCATCACCCGCATGGCGCGAGCCAGTGTCCTGGAGATCCTGAGCCAGGAATTCGTCATGACCCTGCGCGCCAAAGGGTTATGGTCGCGCACCATCACGCGGCATATCGTCAAGAACGCGGCGCCGCCCGTGTTGACGCTGATGGGCCTGCAGTTCGGCTACTTACTGGGGGGCTCGGTGCTGGTGGAAACGGTCTTCAGCTGGCCTGGGTCGGGGTATCTTCTAAACTTGGCGATTTTTCAACGAGATTTTCCCGTTCTACAGGGGACGATTCTCGTGCTGGCGTCGTTTTTTGTCCTGCTCAACCTTATCGTCGATATCGTGCAAAGCCTCGTCGATCCACGCATTCGGCGAGCCTAAAACACAGCCCTCAGTCCTGTCCCTTCGGAGATTTCAGTGAACCCGACGGTGCTCGAACCACCTAGGCCAACGCAAGAGCTTCTTGAAGGGCCATCCGGCAAACCGATGTCGTACTGGCAGCTGGTCTGGTGGCGGTTGCGCCGGGACAAGGTGACGCTGACGGCGGCCGCAGTAATCCTGCTCATCATCCTGTCCGCCGTCCTGGCTTCCTACCTCGCGCCCCACGACCCCTTCCAGGGGAGCATTCGTAAAAGGCTGGCCATGGTTGGCACGCCCGGCCATGTGCTCGGCACCGATGAACAGGGGCGCGATATGCTCACCCGACTGCTGTACGGCGGGCGCATGTCTCTCGTCGCCGGAGTGACACCGGTGTTCATCGCCCTGCTCGTCGGGTCAACGTTGGGCATTACCGCGGGCTTCGTGGGCGGGCGCCTGAATCTGCTGATCATGCGCGTGGTCGATATCTTCTTTGCGTTCCCGTCCATCCTGCTCGCCATCGCCATCTCCGGAGCCCTGGGAGCCGGGTTGAAGAACACCATTATCGCGCTCTCGATCGTCTTTACCCCACCGATCGCCCGCGTCGCCGAGAGCGTCACGACCCAGGTGCGCGGCTGGGAATTCATGGAGGCGGCCAGGGCGAGTGGCGCCGGGAGCTTTGCCATTATCCGACATCACATGATCGCGAACGTGCTGGCGCCGATATTCGTGTACGCCAGCACGCTCATCAGTGTCAGCGTCATCATTGCGTCGGGCCTCAGCTTTCTGGGGCTGGGCGTGTCCCCCCCCAACGCCGAATGGGGGCTGATGCTGAACACGTTACGGGGGTCGATTTACGTGAACCCCGTCGTGGCCGCCCTCCCCGGCGTCATGATCTTTATGACCTCGATGTCGTTCAATCTGCTGAGCGACGGCCTGCGAGACGCCATGGACGTGCGCGTGTAGCTGAAATGTGCGCCGATCGAGGCCAGGAGTGTCCCTTCCGACGCTAGCGGAGCAGGCATGGAACGCAACGACATATTGTTGAGGGTGCAAGACTTGCGTAAGTATTTCCCCGTCCGCGGCGGGCTCTTTCACACCGTGCAAGCAGAGGTGAAAGCGGTCGATGGCGTATCATTCGACGTGCGGCGCGGTGAGATCCTAGGCCTCGTCGGTGAGTCCGGTTGCGGGAAATCCACGACCGCTCGCCTGTTGCTGCGCCTCATCGAGCCGGATGCCGGCGAGGTGTACTTCGAAGGCCTGAACATCCTCAAGGTCTTTGCCGCCGGGATGAAGGTCTACCGCCGACAGGTGCAGATGGTGTTTCAGGATCCCTACTCGTCACTCAATCCACGCATGAACATCGAGGATGCCGTCGCCTTCAACGCCCTGGTCCACGGCGCGTCGCGCCGTGAGGCCCGCGCCAAGGCGTGGGATGTCTTGAGTAAGGTGGGACTGCGCGCCGAGCAGTTCGGCCGGCGCTACCCCCATGAGCTGAGTGGCGGACAACGCCAGCGCGTCAACATCGCGCGTGCGCTCGTGTTGGACCCCAAACTCGTGGTGCTCGATGAACCGGTGTCATCGCTCGACAAATCGGTACAAGCCCAGGTGCTCAATCTGCTCCAGACCCTCAAACATGATCTGGGCTTGACCTACGTGTTCATCTCACACGACTTGCACGTCATCGAGTATTTGAGCGACCGTGTGCTGGTCATGTATCTGGGACAGATCGTCGAGATCGGCAGCGCCGAAGAGGTCTCCGCCGCACCCCTCCATCCTTATACACAGGCGCTCTTCGCCTCTGCCCCGTCGATGAACCCCGACGAACGCCTCGAGCGTCCGCCGCTCACCGGCGACCCGCCAAACCCGATCAACCCTCCCTCCGGATGCCGCTTTCGCACCCGTTGCCCGCACGCCATGGATATCTGTGCAGCAGACACCCCGCCGTTACTCCCGGTTGGCAACACAGGCCGTCAGACGGCCTGCCATCTCTACCACGACGAGACCAAAACGAACCTCCCCACCCCCTAACCTTCCCTCAAGCCCTCTCACCACCCTCGGCAGGCGTGCAGGACCCTCCCTCAACAGGCCCACCTGTTGCACCCACGCCGTCCCTGTGTCACGTCAGCATGCTCGCAGGCGGCACCGATCCTGACGGACATCTCCACTGAGCCCAGGATTGCCTGCCACCTGTACGCCTGCAGGATGCTCTGGCACGGGACAAATGTCGGCCGCTATTGTCCTATCGCCAATGTAAGGCTACAATGATATTCCTAAAGTCGTCTGTAGCAGAGGGGCTTTCCAACCAGTTCTCTCCATACGCATGGCGGCCGGCTGAGGTGAGGGGACATGGGGAGATGAGGCACCCCTGTTGCTGACCTACGGCGTGGGTAGGAGCGCTTGATGGCCTTTAACGTGGAAGAGTTTCAGGATCTCATCCGACTGCTGCAACAGCGACCCGAGTGGCGGGCTGATCTGCGTCGTCTCGTGCTGAGCGATGAGCTCCTGGCCCTGCCGGAGTTGGTCCGTGAGCTGGTGCAAGCGCAGCAGCGGACGGAGGGGCGAGTCGGACGGCTGGAGGAAGCCCAGCAACGGACCGAGGCGCGCGTGGGACAACTGGCGGAGTCTGTGGAAAGCCTGAGGGCGGAGACTGAACGTCGCTTCCAGGAATTGGCCACAGCGCAGCTGACGCTGACCCGACGCATCGATGACTTGCGTGAAGCCGTGCAAACCCTGGCAGATCGGACCTATACCCTGACGACGGATGTCGGAGAGCTCAAGGGCAGCGACCTCGAGCGCCGCTATCGGGAACGGCCCTTTGCCTATTTCCAGCGTCTGGTTCGTCAAGCCCATACCCTCTCAGGCGATGAGTTGAACGCCATGCTGGACAGGGCGGTGACGGCGGGGCAACTCACCGAGGAGGACGTGGATGAAATCGTCTGGGCCGATGCCATCGTGCGGGGTCGGCGACGGGAAGACGACCGGGAGGTCTACCTGGTGGTGGAGGCCTCTTGGGGGGTGGGCCCGTACGACGTGCAACGGGCCGACAAACGCGCCAAATTGCTGGCGAAAGCTGGGGTCACAACGCTGCCCGTCGTGGCTGGAATGTGGGTGACGCCGGACGGAGAACTTGCCGCCCGAGCGATCAAGGTCTGGCGCGTCACCAACGGCCGGACGGTGCCGCCGGAGCCGTCCTGATCGCCGCCGAGTCCGGGGGTTGTCTGCACCATTCCCTACTGTCCAAGTCAGACAGATCGTTTAGGAGATGGATAGGGCTTGCAATCTGTCCTACGAAGAAGCTGAATTTTTCTTGACATTTGCCCACGAGCTAGGCTACTTTTTCGGGCCACTTCTATATGCCTATCTGGTAGGCTCTTGACGGTATACTCCTGAGTCATGACATCCTGATTGGGGGTGGCGATGCAGCCGATCCTGTTCCGCCAAAGGTTCCGTTGGTGGGCTCGACTGCGTTGGCACCTTGCACCATATTGCGTTATTCCAGGTCGCTCGCTTGCGTTTAGTTCGCAGGCAATCGTTAACAGCTGTCAGTCCCCTTAACACGTTTCGTGGAGGATATGGCACATGGCTTCGTCCGCGACATCGAGCATCGCCCTCGCACCAGAGAGTAAAACCCTGCGCGCCCGGCTTGGCAAAATCTCTCGTTTCCTGCTGCGTGACCGCCAACTCGGCTATCTGTTTCTGGCCCCGGCGCTGCTGGTTATCCTGGGCCTAGTAGCCTACCCCTTCGTGGGTGCGGTTTTTCTCACGTTCCAGCAGAAAACGGCCGGCGCCCCGGGCACATGGATCGGGTTGGCCAATTACCGGGAATTGCTGAACAACGAGGTCTTCTCGCTCACGGTCTACAACTCGATTTTCTATACCGTCGTTGCGGTGGCGTTGAAGTTCGTCTTCGGGCTTGGCATGGCGCTGGTGCTCAACCAGGAGCGGCTCTTCAACAATTTCTATCGCTCCTTTCTGCTCATCCCCTGGGCCATTCCCACGGTGATCTCGGCGTTGAATTGGCGTTGGATCTACGACGACGCCAGCGGGCTCATCAATAACGTGCTCGTGCGCTTCGAGCTAATCGACGAGACCATCTCCTGGCTCTCCGACCCCAGTCTCGCCATGTTCTCGGTGATTGCGGTGGTGGTCTGGCAGGGCACGCCCTTTTTTACCATGGGCTTCCTGGCCGGCCTGCAGTCCATCTCCAAAGAGCTCTACGAAGCGGCTGAGATCGATGGGGCCTCGGTGCTGCAGCAATTCCGGCACATCACCCTCCCCTGCCTGTCGCCGATCATTATCACCGTGGTCATGCTGTCGACGATCTTGACCGCGGCGGGCATTCAGTTCGTGCTCATCTTGACGAACGGAGGCCCGGCAGATCGCACGATGATTTTTCCGATGTTGTCCTATGCCTATGCCTTGGGGGGGGCTCAGCGGTTGGGGATGGGGGCGACGGTGTCGCTGTTCTTTTTCCCCGCCTTCGTGATCTTGATTTACTTCTTGACGCGACGGATGCTACAGGAGAAAGGGTGGTAATTTATGGCTCTGACGAAGACCGGCTCGCAGCGTATGGTGAAGGGGATCGGCAATGGGGTGCTGGCACTCATGTTGTTGTGGACGGCGATCCCCTTCTATTGGATGTTCGCGACTTCGCTGAAGCATGACAAGGAGATCTACGGGTATGAGGCGACGCTGATCCCCGAGAGGCCGACCATAGCCAACTACATCACCATTCTCCAGGATTCCCCCTATCTGCTCTTTCTCCGCAACAGTACCGTGGTCGCGGTGTGCTCCACGATACTCTCGATCATCATCGCCTCCCTGGGGGCCTATGCCATCGCGCGCCTGAATTTCCCTGGACGGGCGCTGCTGGCGCGCCTTCTGGTGTGTACGTATCTGGTCCCCGGCTCGCTCCTGTTCATCCCGCTCTTCGCTCTCATGAGCGCGCTCCACCTCCTGGACTCACTGTCCGGGCTGACCATCGTCTACCTAGGCGCCGATGTGCCGTTTGCCACCTGGCTGCTCATGGGGTATTTCAGGTCAGTGCCGGTCGAGCTCGAAGAAGCCGCGCTGGTGGACGGCTGTAATCGTATCACGGCGCTCATCCGGGTGGTCCTGCCCGTCGCAATGCCGGCCATAGTGGTGGTGACGTTCTTCGCGTTCACCCGTGCGTGGAACGAGTTTCTGTATGCCTACGTGTTCACCAGCACCAACCAGGCCAAAACGATCACCACGGGGCTGGTCAACTTCATGAGTGCGGACGTGTTCTACTGGGGGCCGTTGATGGCTTCGACGATCCTCAGCGCCCTGCCCCCGGTCATCATGTTTCTCCTCCTCCAGCGTTGGGTGGTGAAGGGGTTGACGTTGGGGGCGGTCAAAGGATAGCCAGAGGAGACGTTATGCTGACGCGACGTGACGTGTTGAAACAGGCGGGGGGGGCTGCACTGGCGACGACCGCCCCCTGGTGGTTGGTGCGCCGAGCCCACGCGGCGCGCCGGGAGAAATTGATCGTCTGGTGGCCCGTTGCCCTGGCGCCGCAGGTGGATAAGCTCGTCAAGGAACAGACGTATGCCTACGCCAAACAGGCGGGGCTCAAGGAGAATGAGCTGGAATACGTGGAAGTCGGCACCGGCCAATGGCTGCCGAAGATGGTGGCGGCGCTGGAGGCGGGGAACCCACCGGATCTCACCCGCTACACCCAAGCCCAGGCGGCACTCTATCGCGCCCAGGGACACCTGATCGAAGTGACTGACATCGTCGAGAAGATGAAACAAGTGCCGGGTGGCCTCTTCGACGCCTCTCTCAATGCCGTCATGTACCAAGGGAAGGCCTATAGCATCCCGCACGCTATCGGTCCCTCACCTCTGGTCGCGCGCATGGACATCCTCGAAGCGGCGAAAGTCGATCCCCCCAAGACCTGGGACGAGCTCATCGAGGTGAGCAAGAAGCTGCAAAAGCCGCCCAAGCTCACCGGCTTCGGTATGTGCCTGGGGCTCCATACGGATACCGACGGCAACGTGATGAATGTGATCTGGGCCTACGGCGGGAAACTCGTGGAAGCCGACAATAAGACTGTCGCCCTCCACTCGCCTGGGACGGTGCAGGCCGTGAAACTGATCGCGGATATGTATCATAAGCACAAGATCATCCCTAAGGGGGCGATCTCCTGGGATAATCAGGGGAACAACAAGGCGTATCAGTCGCGGCAGGTGATCTTCGTCGTGAACGCCAGCAGCATCTATGCCCACCTGGCGGAATCGGACAAAGAGCTGTATGAGGTGACAGGCATGTTCCCGAGCCCAGCCGGCCCGGGCGGGCCTAGCGATCGAATCGGCACCGGGGAGTGGATGCTGTTCAGACACAATCCCTACCCCGAGGTGGCCAAAGGCCTGGTAGAGTACTACATGAACCCGGAGAATCTGCGGGTGGTGGTGGAAGAAGGAGGCGGGCGTTGGGGACCGCCATACAGGGGCATGTATGACACGCCCTTCTGGCAGCAACCCGGGTTCAAGCATTGGCGTGTGATGCTTGAGCAGGGACGCGAGTTCGCCTTCCCCGGCCGCATGGCCGCGGCAGCGGGCGAGACGCTGGCCACGGGGGTCCTAGCCCGCATGATGCACCACGTGCTGGTGGACAACTGGGAGGGCGAGAAGGCCGTCGAGGAGGCGCACAAAAAGGTGGTGGAAATCTACGCGCGCTATCCGGAGGGGTAGAGGAGGCGACTATGCTGACACGGCGCGATGCATTGAAACAAGCTGGGATGGTGGCAGCGCTGGCGACGACCGCACCCTGGTGGTTGGTGCGCCGGGCACACGCGGCGCGCCGTGAGAAATTGATCGTGTGGAATCAGATCGCCCAGGCGCCGGTGGTGGATAGGCTCATGAAGGAGCAGTGTTACGCCTACGCCAAACAAGCCGGGATCAAGGAAAGCGAGTTCGAATACGTCGAACCCGGCAGCGGCCAACAGCAGCCGAAGCTGGTGGCGGCGCTGGAGGCGGGGATCCCGCCGGATGTCGCCCGGTCCGGCGCCGCCCAGGTGGCGCTCTTGCGGGCCCAGGGACACCTCCTGGAGGTGACTGATGTCGTCGACAAGATGCAGCAGGTGCCGGGAGGCCTCTTCGACGTCTCCCTCAGTGCCGTCATGCATAAGGGCAAGGCCTACGGCGTCCCGCAGTCCGTGAGTCCCTCTCCCCTGGTCACGCGCCTGGATCTCCTCGAAGCGGCGAAGGTCGATCCCCCCAAGACCTGGGACGAGTTTATCGAGGTGTGTAAACGGCTGCAGAAGCCTCCCAAGCTTTTGGGCTTCGGCATGTGCCTGGGGCTCACCGGTGATACCGAGGGCAACGTGATTGATGTGATCTGGGGCCACGGCGGGAAGCTTGTGGAAGCCGACGACAAGACCGTGGCGCTGAACTCGCCGGGCACGGTTCAGGCCGTGAAGATGATCGCGGATATGTACCTCAAGCACAAGATCATCCCCAGAGACTCGATCTCGTGGAATAATCAGGGGAACAACAAGGCGTATCAGTCGCGTCAGGTGATCTTCGTCGTGAACTCCAGCAGCATCTATGCCCACCTGGGGGAGTCGGACAAAGAGCTGCAGGAGGTGACCGGGATGCTCCCCAAGCCGGCCGGCCCGGCCGGGGCCTTCGAACGGATGGGTACGGGGGAGTGGTTCCTCTTCAAGCACAACCCCTACCCCGAGGTGGCCAAAGGTCTGGTCCAGTACTACATGGAGCCGGAAAATTTGCGAGTCGTGATGGAAGAAGGGGGCGGGCGCTGGGGACCGCCGTACAGAGGCATGTATGACGCACCCTTCTGGCAGAAGCCCGTGTACCAGTATTGGCGTGGGATGCTCGACCGAGGGCTCCAGCACGCCTCCCCCGGCACGATGACTGCCGCCGCGGGTGAGGTGCTTGCCACGGGCGTCCTGGCCCGCATGATGCACAGGGTGCTGGTGGACAACTGGGAAGCTGAGAAGGCCGTCGAGGACGCGCACAACAAGGTGGTGGAGATTTACGCGCGGTGGCCGGAGGGGTAGAGGAGACGGCTATGCTGACACGACGCGAGGTTCTGAAGCAAGCCGGGATGGTGGCAGCACTAGCGACAACCGGGCCCTGGTGGTTGGTGCGTCGGGCCCACGCGGCGCGCCGCGAGAAATTGATCGTGTGGAGCTCGATCGCTCTGGCGCCACAGGTGGATAAGCTCCTTAAGGATCAGGCGTATGCCTACGCCAAGCAGGCCGGGATCAAGGACAACGAGATCGAATACGTGGAACTCGGCACCGGACAACAGGCACCGAAGCTGGTGGCGGCGCTCGAGGCAGGGAACCCGCCCGATGTCGCCAGGGTCGGGAGCGCCACGGCATCGCTCTATCGCGCCCAGGGACACCTCCTGGAGGTGACTGATGTCGTCGAGAAGATGCAGCAAGTGCCGGGCGGTCTCTTTCCGGTCTGCCTCGACGCCGCCATGCATAAGGGGAAAGCCTACGGCGTTCCATACCAGGTGAGCCCTTGGCCCCTAGTCACGCGGATGGATCTCCTCGAGGCCGCCAAGGTCGAACCTCCCCAGACCTGGGACGAGCTTATCGAGGTGTGTAAGAAGCTGCAGAAGCCTCCCAAGCTGACCGGCTTTGGCATCTGCCTCGGCCTGCAGAACGATACTGATAACAACGTGATGAATCTGATCTGGTGCTACGGTGGGAAACTGGTGGAGGCCGACGATAAGACCGTGGCCCTCAACTCGCCGGGTACGATCCAGGCCGTGCAGCTGATCGCGGACATGTTCAATAAGCATAAGATCATCCCCAAAGGCTCGATCTCCTGGGATAATCAGGGCAACAACAAGGCGTATCAGTCGCGCCAGGTCATATTCGTGTTGAACCCCACCAGCATCTATGCTCACCTGGCGGAGTCGGACAAAGAGCTGTACGAGGTGACCGGGCTACTCCCCGTGCCGGCCGGCCCGTCCGGTGCGGTCGAAGAACTCACCACCGGGGAATGGGTCTTCTTCAAGCACAACCCCTATCCCGAGGTGGCCAAAGGGCTGATCCAGTACTACATGGAGCCGGAAAATCTCCGGATCGTCATGGAAGAAGGGGGTGGGCGCTGGGGGCCGCCGTACCCTGGCATGTACAAGAGTGACTTCTGGCAGCGGCCTGCGTTCCAGCATTGGCGTGTGATGCTCGAACGGGGGCGTCAGTTCCCCTCCCCCGGCAGCCAAAGTGCCGCAGCGGGTGAGGTGCTGGTCACCTACGTGATCGGCCGCATGATGCATCGAGTGCTGGTGGAAAACTGGCAGGCTGAGAAGGCCGTCGAGGACGCGCACAAAAAGGTGGTGGAGATCTACGCCCGGTATGCGGAGGGATAGAAAAGACAGGATTGAGCGAAGAGGACTGAGTGCTGAGGACTGAGCGAAAGTTTTTTCTTCCTCAGTCCTCAGTCCTGTTCTCTGCCCCAGCTCACAGGACTCAGCCGTTGGGTGGTAAAGGACCTGACGCTGGGGGCCGTCAAAAGAGGAAAGATAGGAGAAGGTGATGTTGACGCGACGTGACATCTTGAAACAGGCGGGGACACTGGCAGCGCTGGCGACGACGGCGCCCTGGTGGTTGGTGCGCCGGGCGCACGCGGCGCGCCGTGAAAAATTGATCGTCTGGCAGCCTGTCGCCCTGGCACCGCAGGTGGATAAGCTCCTCAAGGATCAGGCGTATGCCTACGCCAAGCAGGCCGGAATCAAGGAAAACGAGTTCCAATACGTGGAACTCGGCTCTGGACAAATCCTGCCGAAGACGGTCGCGGCGCTGGAGGCGGGAATCCCGCCGGATATCGGCCGGTACGGAAGCGCTGCGGCAGACCTCTATCGCGCTCAGGGCCATCTGCTGGAGGTGACCGACGTCGTCGAGAAGATGCAGCAAGTCCCGGGCGGCCTCTTCGATGTCTCCCAGAAAGCCGTCATGTACAAGGGGAAGGCCTACAGCGTCCCGCAGTCCGTAAGCCCCTGGCCTCTGGTTACGCGGATGGATCTCCTCGAAGCGGCCAAGGTCGATCCTCCCAAGACCTGGGACGAGTTCATCGAGGTGTGCAAGAAGCTGCAAAAACCTCCCAGGCTCACCGGCTATGGCATCTGTCTCGGCCTGCAGAACGATACCGATAACAACGTGATGAATATGATCTGGGGCTACGGGGGGAAGCTCGTGGAAGCCGACGATAAGACCGTGGCCCTCAACTCGCCGGGCACGGTCCAGGCCGTGCAGCTGATCGCGGATATGTACAACAAGCACAAGATCATCCCGAAAGGGACGATCTCCTGGGATAATCAGGGGAACAACAAGGCCTATCAGTCGCGGCAGGTGATCTTCGTCCTCAACCCTACCAGCATCTATGCCCACCTGGCGGAGTCGGACAAAGAGCTGTACGATGTGACCGGGCTGCTCCCCATACCAGCCGGCCCGGCTGGCGCGATCGAGGAGCTCACCACCACGGAATGGCTTCTCTTCAAGCACAACCCCTATCCCGAGGTGGCCAAAGGGTTGGTCCAGTACTACATGGAGCCGGAGAACCTCCGCGTGGTGATCGAGGAAGGGGATGGGCGCTGGGGGCCACCGTACAAGGGCATGTATGAGTCCGACTTCTGGAAGCGGCCCGTGTTCCAGCATTGGCGCGTGATGCTCGAGCGGGGGCGCCAGTTCGCTTCCCCCGGCAGTATGAATGCAGCCTCGGGCGAGGTGCTGGCCACCTTTGTGATCGGCCGCATGATGCACCGGGTGCTGGTGGAGAACTGGGAAGCGGAGAAGGCCGTCGAAGAGGCGCACAAAAAGGCGGCGGAGATCTATGCGCGGCATGCAGAGGGATGAAAAGTGAGGGCTGAGTGCTGTGGCCAGAGCGCTGAGTGAAAAGCTAGAGGGCGATACACCGCTCAGCACTGTCATCAGCAGAGGAGCCCCATGGCGGGCACACCCGATATCACCCTGGATGAGTTATCCGAGCTGTATCGCGACTTGGAACACCAGCATCTCGTGCCGCTTTGGGAAATTGCCCCGAGGCTTCTGCCGCGTGAACCCCAGCCGCAAGCCATCTCTACCTCTGGCGCTGGGCCGATATTGCCCCGCTGGCCCAGCGCTCCGCGAAGCTGGTCCCCATCAAGGGCGGCGGCGAACGCTGGGGGATCGCTTTTATGAAGCTCGGCCCCGGTAGCAAGTGGGCAGCCACATCACCGCTGTGAGCCAGGGTGCAGATCCTGCTGCCCGGCGAAACCGCTCCAGCGCCCCGGCCTTCGCCCGCCGCCATTCGCTTCACTATCCAGAGGAAGGGGGCCTATACCACAGGTGATGGGGCTCAATGCTTCATGGGCCCTGGCGACTTAGTTCTCACCTCAGCTTCACGTCTTCTTGGGAGAGGAATATACCGTCATTAATGGCGAGCGCTTGGCCTGGAAGACCGGAGACTTCTTCGTCATACCGCTGTGGGCTTGGCATGAGCATGCGAATGACACCCATGAGGACGCCATTCTGCTCTCGGTACAAGAGACGCCCATCCTCTTAGCCCTCGGGCCCTATTGCGCGCAACCGTATGAAGCTCACGACGGCCATCAACCGATTACGCGAAAATTTCGCCCGTAGCTCCCCCTCATACTTCAGCCCGACGCCTGCGACCCACGTCGTTAGCGATCCGCCCTAGCGGGTTCCGATGCCCCGACCTCTCTTGCCCGCGCCGCACGCATTTCGCGGGACCAATGCCAGGGTAGCCCCGCAGACCCCGTCTATTGCCCTGCTCCTGTGGCTGGAAGGGACTGACAATCCTGGCGCAAAAGTAGGACACTTGTTTCACATGTGAACGCTCCGCACCCTCGATTTATAACAAAATGTAATACCATTAATCTCATCAGCTGTCTTAAACGTCGATTCCGTTGTAATATATCGCAGACTATGACAGATGCGGAAAAATTTCTTTGACTTCCCTTTAGCGAAAGGTGTATATAAAGTGGTTAGCATGTAGCAGCGCATATGGGTTATCCTCGTTACCTGGGATTCTTAGAATTTCTTTATTTTCCATTTTGAGCGCATGATTTTTGTCAATTTAATAGGCCTCTATATATCGATATTCAATGTGGCGCATATACGCAGTTTTTGACATTAGCCGTTCGTGATGGCGAGCGCCCAGGCGCGGTCTCACAGCATAAAGGTGGCGCTCAAGTTGTCACGCATCGCGTACCTTCTTACACCTAGCATTCGACGGGCTCCCCCGAGAACTTCTCCCTATACGTTTATTCAAGTGCCACTCCTCATACGCCATGAACCTGACTCACCCGTTATTGGAAGGCTGGATGGCAGCCTACACATCGGAAGAGACTCACCCACGACCGCAAAAGCCATCCCCTTATACCGTTCTATACGCGGCATACAATTGCCCATAGGAATTTCGTAGTGGATGACGGCGTGCGAGGATTGCGCGGATGCTCGCAGTGACGGCACACCGGTTGGTATGATCGAGGGGTTGTCGTCAGCGCGGATATTCGCAGGCCCCTGAGGTCACTGGGCCCCCCATAGCGTCGAGGATTCGGAAACACCTGCCTCTCCCCAGTATGGCTCAGCCATCGAGGGCTGGGGAGGGTTTGAGCGCAAGCCGCAGGACTCCCTCTGTGTCGACGGGGATGAGTGGCTGTGGTTTGGCGTACACTTTTGTATTGTAGCCAGAAAACTCGGAAGAACGTAGCATTGAACAACGTCGTTCCATTGGCCTCGAGCGTCGCATGTCGCGGCACTCCAAGGCGGAGCGCGGCAGGAGACAGTTGACGTCTTGCCGCAGCGCCTCTTGGCGGTCATGCTGTCTGACAGGTATCGCCGCCGTGGACGACGCGGTGGATTATTCCCCATCATGAGCCTGCAAACCCCCCAACAGAGCCGTATTGAACGGCTCATCGCCATCACACGGGTCGTGATGGCGAGCACGGCATTGCTTGCGGTCTGGTTGGACCCTTCCCAACCTGCCAGATACGCGCAAACAGCCTACGTCTCACTGACCTGCTACCTCGTTTACGCGCTAGCCCTAGCCCTATTGGCATGGCAGGCGGTCGTGTTCCTTGGTCGCCTGAAATTCATGACCCACGTCCTTGACCTCGTGTTCTTTGCTCTGCTCATCTATCTCACCGAAGGCTCTACCAGTCCCTTTTACGTGTATTTTGTGTTCTCGCTCGTATGTGCCACACTGCGCTGGCGCTGGCACGGGACGTTCTGGACCGCGCTAGCAGCCCTGACGATGTTCGTCGGCATGGGTGTGTTCGCGGCCACAGTGTGGCGTGATCCAGCTTTTGCGCTGAACCGCATCATCGTTCGTGCCGTATACCTGGCTGTGGCGGCCGCGCTGCTAGCCTATCTGGCAGCCCATAAGCGGCGGGTGGACAGCAATATGTCCAAACTCGCGGCCTGGCCGCGCGGCACCTTCCGGGAGATCTCTGCCCTCGCCCAAAATGAGCTGG
>Ga0081538_10003569_pt1 | contig 14640 bp, 17 predicted proteins | sample TabmetS5T2R1_FD_71022 | JGI IMG/M metagenome (GOLD analysis project Ga0081538, IMG submission 71022) | Tabebuia heterophylla rhizosphere microbial communities from the University of Puerto Rico - S5T2R1 | ecosystem: Host-associated > Plants > Roots > Rhizosphere ... | reverse complement strand
CCCCCCCCCGCGCGCCGGGACCCCGGCCGGCCCCTCGGCCTCCCCCCCCGCCACGTCGCGCCCGGTACGGGCCGGACTGCTCTCGGACACGGTCCCATCCTCCCCCGGAAGCCACCGCTGCACCGGGGTTGCGTAACCGTCCGGGCGGCCGCGAAACGGGCAATCCGGGGTGGGCCCGCTAACGCGGCGGCGCCTCGCCGTCGGGCGCCAGCGGCAGGTGGAGCTCGAACCTGGCGCCGCCGCCGCCGGCGGCGGGCTCGACCACCACCAGGTCGCCGTCCTGGCTGCGGGCGAGCTGGCGGGCGATGTAGAGCCCCAGCCCGATGCCGCCGCCGCGCCGCTGGGGGTGGCGGTCGAGCTGGGTGAAGCGTTCGAAGATGCGCTGCCGGTCGTCCGGCGCGATGCCCGGCCCCGAGTCCTGGACGGCCAGCACCGCCCGGTCGCCGTCGCGGTCGCCGGACAGCCGCACCGGCTCGCCGTCGGGCGAGTACTTGCAGGCGTTGTCGATCAGGTTGCCGAGGACCTGCACCACGACGTCCTGGGCGACCCGGACGGGCAGGGCCCCGTTGGTCTCGATGGCGATGGCGCGGCCGGCGTGGCGCGCCCGCGCCTCGGCGCCGGCCTGGGCGACCAGCTCGGTGGCGTCCAGCGCCACCCGGGCGGCCTGGAGCGGCGCGGCGCCCCCTTCGGCCTGCTCGAAGCGGGCGGCGAGCAGCAGCTGCTCGATCATGCGCTGCAGCCGCTGGCCCTGGCGGATGCCCATGAGGACCAGCTCGTCGCGCTCGGTCGGGCTGAGCCGACGGCGCCTGACCCGCAGGATGCCGAACACCCCGAGGACGGTGGTGAGCGGGCTGCGCAGCTCGTGGGAGACGGTGGCGATCAGGTCCGCCTTCAGGCGGTCGGCCTCCTGCAGGCGGCGCACCACCTCCTGCTCCTGCTCGGTGAGCCGCCGCTGGCGCTCGGCGTCGGCCTCGGCCTCGGCCTGCTGCTCCCTGGCCAGCAGCTCCCCCTTGGAGGCCAGGAAGATGGCGCCGAGCGGCACCACCAGGGCCGGCAGCAGCAGCAGGCTGCGCTCGGCCACCACCACCGCCACCGGCGCCAGGGCGAGCACCATGGCCGTGGTGCCGAGCTCCAGGCGGACGTCGTCGCGGCGGAAGCCTTGCAGCACCGGGACGCCCTGGTCGAGGCTGACCACGGTGCTCACCAGCGCGTGGTTGACCAGCATGAAGGCGAGCCCGCCGGCGGCGAGGGCCGGCAGGGTGGCGGTGCGCACCTCGTAGCCGCCGCCGAGCGCGGCGTAGACCGCCCCGCCGGCGGCCAGCGCCAGCACGTACTGGGCGGCGTTGAACACGGTCTTGACCACCGCCTTGTGGTGGGCGACGTCGGCGACGGTCGAGGCGAGCACGAAGGCGAGCGCGGCGACGCCGGTGCCGGCCAGCGGCACCAGCCCGTACGCGAAGGTGCTGGCGACGGCCAGGTCCTTCGGCCGGCTGCGGTGGCCGATCGGGATGGCGACCAGCTCGCCGACCACGATGAAGGCGGTGAAGACGGCGATCGCCACTGGGACCTCGTGCACGCGGGCGAGGTCGATCGTCGCCACCAGGACAGCGAGCACGAGCAGGCCAGCCGCGCAGACGGCAGCCACGTACCACTTCAGCCTGCCCGTCATCCCCGGGCTCCCATGTGCGGGCTCAAACTTCCGCACTATGTAGCGTACCCCGGGATGGTTGCCTCGGGGTACGTTGTATTAGCTCAATATGGCTACTTCATATGGCTACTTCCACTTCGTGGTGCGGAGCGACCGCAATCCAGCCACCTCCTTCGGGGGGTCGTGGCCGACGGTTCGATCCGGCGCAGGCTCGCGCAACGTCCCCATCACCCCCCTTATAGATCCCGACGCTCACGAACCACTAATCGTGGGAACGGACCCGCAGAGTCGCGCTTTTGGTCCATCAGGCCCATTTCGATCAGCGGCGCGGCGGCCGTAGGATCGGCCGGTGCAGCCCTCGTACGTCGCGATCCTGCGAACCCCGCACGCTCGACCGCTGGTGCTGGCGTCGCTGATCGGCCGCCTCTCCTCCGGCGCCGGCCCGCTGGCCCTGGTGCTGTTCGTCCAGGACGCGACCGGTTCCTTCGCGGCCGCCGGGGCCGCCTCGGCGGCGACCGCCCTGGCCAACGGGCTGTTCGCCCCGGTCCGAGGTCGCCTGGTCGACCGCTACGGCCAGCGCCGCTGCCTGCCGCCGCTGGCGCTGGGCTTCGCGGCGGCCCTCGCCGGCGTGGTGGCGGTCGCCCGGCCCGGCCCGGCCGGGGTCGCGGCCACGGTGGCGCTGGCCGCGGCGGCCGGGGCCACCGTCCCGCCGCTGTCGGCCTCCATGCGGGTGCTGTGGATGTCGCTGGTCGGCAGGGGGCCCGAGCTGCAGACCGCCTACGCGCTGGACGCCGTGCTGGAGGAGGTGCTCTACGTCGTCGGGCCGCTGCTCGCCGGCACGGTCGCCGCCGCCGTCGACCCCGCCGCGGGGCTGCTGACCGCGGCGGCGCTGGCGCTGGCGGGGACGATCGGGTTCGTGGTCTCGCCGGTGTCGCGCGCCTGGACCGGGAGCCAGGCCCGCCCGAGCGGCTGGGCGGGGGCGATGACCTCGCGCGGCTTGCGCACCCTGACGCTGGCGCTGCTCGGCGTCGGCGCCGCCGTCGGCCTCTGGGAGATCGGCCTGGTCGCCGCCGCCAGGCAGGAGGGGTCGACCGAGGCCGCCGGGATCCTGCTGGCGGTCTGGGCGACCGCCAGCGCGGTCGGCGGGCTCTGGTACGGCGGGCGGACCTGGCGCGGCGCCACCGGCAAGCGGTTCCTGGCGCTGCTGGCGCTGCTGGCGCTGGCCTGCGCGCCGATGGCGGCGGCGCCCTCGCTGGTGGCGCTCGGCGTGGTCATCGTGCTGGTGGGTCTCGTCACCGCCCCGCTGGAGAGCTCGGCCTTCGTGCTGGCCGCCGAGCTGGCGCCGCCGGGCACGCTGACCGAGTCGGCCACCTGGGTCACCACCGCGATGAACGTCGCCGCGGCAGCCGGCATCGCGCTGGCCGGCGCGCTGGTGGACCGGGCGGGCGTGCCGTTCACGCTGGTGGTCGCCTGGGCCTGCGCCAGCGCCGCGCTGCTGGTCGGGCTGGCCGGCCGGGCCAGCCTCGGGGCCGAGCGGTACCGGGGCAGGCACGAGGTGCGCCACGCCGGGGCTCGACAGCTGTCGCGCGCACGGCGCATCCTCTGATCTCGGCCGTGCCGCCTCCTGCCGGCCCCGAGGGCCGCCCCGATCGACCGGTTCCTCACGGCACCGCGGCAAAGGAAGCCCGAATCCCAATCATCTTGGAAATCTGGCTACTTGTTCGATCTTGCTGGGTATCCAAGGATCGGTGGGACAGTGCCAGTCCACGTCGACCGGGTGAGGTGAGGCGTCGATGCGAGCCGTCCGACTGCACCACTACGACGAGCGACCGACGGTCGACGAGGTACCAGAGCCTCAGGTCACCGGCCCCTTCGACGTGATCGTGCGGATCGGCGGCGCCGGGCTGTGCCGCACCGACCTGCACATCGTCGAGGGCCAGTGGGCCTCGCGGGCCGGGGTGGAGCTGCCGTACGTCCTCGGGCACGAGAACGCCGGCTGGGTCCACGAGGTCGGCTCGGCGGTCGAGCACCTCTCCCCCGGCGACACCGTGATCATGCACCCCCAGGCCACCTGCGGGCTGTGCCGGGCGTGCCGGGCCGGGGACGACATGCACTGCGGCGGCACCTCGATCTTCCCCGGCCTCAACACCGAGGGCGGCATGGCCGACTTCCTCAAGACCGGCGCCCGCGCGGTGGTCAAGATCGACCCGAACCTGCAGCCCGCCGACGTGGCCGCCCTCGCCGACGCCGGGCTGACCGCCTACCACGCGGTCAAGAAGGCCGCGCCGCTGCTGTACCCGGGGACCAGGGTGGCGGTGATCGGCGCCGGCGGCCTCGGCCACATCGGCATCCAGTCGCTCAAGGCGCTCACCCCGGCCGAGGTCATCGTGGTCGACCGCTCCGACGCCGCGCTCAAGCTGGCCCAGGGCTTCGGCGCCGACCACGCCGTGACCGCCGACGGCACCCAGGTCGACCAGGTCAAGGAGCTGACCGACGGCCAGGGCGCCGACGTGGTGATCGACTTCGTCGGCGAGCGCGGCGCCGAGGACGACGCCTGGGCGATGACCAGGCGGGCCGGCTCGCACTTCGTGATCGGCTACGGCGGGGCGGTCAACGTCGACACCATCGACATCATCTCGACCGAGCGCAACGTCGTCGGCAACCTCGTCGGCACCTTCAACGACCTGGCCGAGCTGATGACCCTCGCCGCCCAGGGCAAGGTGAGGCTCCACACCCAGACCTACCCGCTGGAGGCGGTCAACGACGCCATGGACGACCTGGACGGGGGCCGCCTGCAGGGCCGCGGCATCCTCGTCCCCGGCTAGCCCGTTCGCCCTCGACCGCAAGCGGCGTCCGCAACGGACGCCTCGGCTCTACCGCCGGAGGTGGACATGTACGAGAAGGACGGCGAGAAGTACTTCGTGGTGGACGGCCACATCCACCTGTGGGATGCGAGCCCGGCCAACCAGAAGAACGAGTACGGCGCCGGCTTCATCTCCTGCTTCTACGACTACCACCGCAACCTGAGCCCGGCCGAGTACGTCTGGCCGAAAGAGAAGTACGAGAAGTACACCGAGCAGGACCTGATGACCGACCTGTTCGACCAGGGCTACGTGGACGTCGGCATCTTCCAGCCGACCTACCTGACCGACTTCTACGTCAACGGCTTCAACACCACCGAGCAGGACGCGGTCCTCAAGGAGAAGCACCCGGACAAGTTCGTCCTCAACGGCTCCTGGGACCCGCGCGACGAGCAGAAGGGCATGGAAGCGTTCGAGGCGCTGGCCGACCGCTACAACCTCAAGGGCGTCAAGCTCTACACCGCCGAGTGGCGGGGCGACTCCAGGGGCTGGAAGCTGACCGACGACTGGGCCATGCGCTACCTGCAGAAGTCCGAGGAGCTCGGCGTCAAGAACATCCACGTCCACAAGGGCCCCACCATCTGGCCGCTCAACCGCGACGCCTTCGACCTGGCCGACATCGACCCGGCGGCGACCGCCTTCCCGAACCTGAACTTCATCGTGGAGCACGTGGGCCTGCCGCGGCTGGAGGACATGTGCTGGATCGGCACCCAGGAGCCGAACGTCTACGGCGGCCTGGCGGTGGCGATGCCGTTCATCTACTCGCGGCCGAAGTACTTCGGGCGGATCGTCGGCGAGCTGCTCTACTGGCTCGGCGAGGACCGGCTGCTGTTCGCCAGCGACTACGCGCTGTGGCACCCGAAGTGGCTGGTCGAGATGTTCGCCGACTTCACCATCCCCGGCGACATCGCCGACGAGCTGCCGCAGCTCACGCCGGACATCAAGCGGAAGATCCTCGGCCTCAACGCGGCCACGCTCTACGACCTCCCGGTGCCCGACGACGTGCGCGTGGCAGCCCCGTCCGGGACGGGACCGGAGCTGGAAGAGAAGCCGGCCGTACCGGCGCCGTGACCAGCGAGGCGGCGGTCCTGGACGCGCTCAGGCGCGTCCGGGACCCCGAGCTCGACGAGCCGATCACCGACCTCGGCTTCGTCACCGCGGTGGAGGTCGGCGAGGAGGCCGTGCGGGTGCGGCTGCGGCTGCCCACCTACTTCTGCGCGCCCAACTTCGCCTACCTCATGGTCGCCGACGCCCGCGACGCGGTGGAGGCGGTGCCGGGCGCCGGCCGGGCCGACATCGTGCTCGAGGACCACCACGCCTCCGACCAGATCAACACCGGCGTGGCCGGCCGCCGCGGCTTCGCCGGCACCTTCCCGGGGGAGGCGACCGGCGAGCTCGACGGGCTGCGCCTGGTGTTCCGGCGCAAGGCCTTCGTGGCCCGCCAGGAGCGCCTGGCGCGCTCGCTGCTCGACGGCGGGCTGACCATGGAGCAGCTCGCCGACCTGCGGGTGGGCGAGCTGCCCGGCACCGCCGAGGCCCTGGCCTACCTGGAGCGGCGGGCCGAGCTCGGCATCGACGCCGGCCCCGACGCCTTCCTGCTGGTCGACCCGGCGGGTGCCAGGGTGCCCGCCGAGCGGGTCGCGGCCTCCCTCCGGTTCGCCCAGACGGTGCGCGTGAGCATCGAGGGCAACGCGAGCTTCTGCCGCGGCATGCTGGCCACCCGGTACGACCTGCCGACTGTGGTCGGGGACCAATGACCGCGCCTAATCGGGGTGCGATTCCTACATGCTTGCAAGCGGCGGGCGATTTGCAGGCCGCCGCCTTGTGGCGTTGTTCGCGGCTTTCTAAGTTACGGATAACGAGCGACGCCCGCCCGGCGTCGCGGATTCGCCCGCCCCCGCCTTTCTCCTCGAACCAGGAACACCGAGGACAAAGGCGGAGAAAGGATCAGGCATGGCGAGTGTAGCAACCATCGACCGAGCGGATGACCGGGCCGAGGGGCGACAGTCCGAGCGCCCGGGCAGGGGACCGATCGACTGGTGGGGCGGCTGGCGTGTCTGCATCGTCGGCTGCGTCGCCTTCCTCGCCCTGGCGATCGCGATCCGGATTTTCCAGCAGTACACCGCCTGGAGCATCGGGATCGACGCCGCCAGCCGCGACTTCGGCCTCTACTACCGCAGCCTGTTCTACGCCGAGGTGTTCTCGGTGTCGGTCGCCACGTTGTGGTGGTGGGGCAGCCTGGTGCAGCGGGGCCGCAAGGTGGTCACCAAGGAGATCACCCACGGCGAGGAGGTCCGCCGGATCGCGGTCTTCTGGGGGCTCGTGGGCATCACCTGCGTGATCCTCTACATCATGGCGAGCTTCTGGCCCAACCAGGACGGCTCCTGGCACCAGACCGCCGTCCGCGACACCGCCCTCACCCCGGCACACATCCCGATGTTCTTCCTGTTCTTCCCTCTCGGCATCACCTTCACCATCGGGACCTACCTCTACGGGCGCTACTGGCTGCCCAAGGTCTACGGCGCGGAGAAGGGCTTCCCCTGGTCGTTCTTCCTGCTGATCGCCGCCTCGGTCACCGAGATGGCGCAGGTCGCGATGAACGAGTGGGGCCACAGCCTGTGGATCACCGAGGAGATCTTCGCGGTCCCGTTCCACTGGCCGTTCGTCTTCTACGGCTGGCTGGCCGCCGGCATCTTCGCCCTCTGGGCCGAGACGCTGGTCCGCCTGCTGCAGATCGAGGGTGAGATCGAGCAGGAGGCCACCGAGAAGACCGAGGAAGTCGCCTGACGTGCTGATGGGAGGGCAGCCAGCCCTCCCATCAGCAGCACCACCGGGAGCACGTCCCGCCGCAGGGCCGAAGCCGCAACGGCGACCGTGACGCTGTCATGAGGTGATGCCCGCCTCGTGCGACGCGGCTTCGGAGTCGGGTCCGAGAGGAGGCACGAGGTGGCGACGGACGCCAGGACGCTCGAGCTCCGCGAGCTTGTCAACAAGCAGTACAGGTGGATCGACCGCAAGTGGGATGCGGTCTTCTGGATCACCGCCGCGTTCGTGGTGGGGGCGGCTGCCGACATCACCAAGCAGCTGTTCGCGGGCGACTGGGACTTCTGGACGGACTGGAAGGACCGGCAGTGGTGGCCGATCATCACGCCGTTCGCGATCATCATCATCGGGTCGGCGTTGCAGTACATCCAGTGGCTGGCGTGGCGCTTCCCCACCGGCATGACGTACACGGCGGTCTGCCTGTTCGCCGCCACGTTCGTCGGTCGGTGGCTGCAGTGGGGCGCCTTCGTCTACTACCCGATGAACTTCGTGTGGCCGGCGACGATGGTGGCGGCGGCGATCTTCGCCGATTGGGTCTTGCTCAAAACCAAGAGCTTCGTGCTCACCTCCATCATCGGGTCGATGATCTTCGCCTTGACCTGGTGGGTGTCCAACTACATTCCCCTGGCGCCCTACCTGCAGCCCGCGCAGTGGATGGACCGGGTCGTGACGGTCGCCGACATCCAGGGCATCGAGTACGTCCGCAGCCAGACCCCCGAGTACCTGCGCATCATCGAGCACGGCTCCCTCCGCACCTTCCTGGGAGAGACCTCGAACGTCTCGCTCGTCTTCGGCGCGACCGTGGCGGTCGCCGGCTACTGGGTGGGGCAGTTCATCGGCAGAGGGTTGGCCATCTGGCCGATCGGGCGCTTCCTGAAGAAGTGGTGAGCCGACGGTGCGGGAAGGAGGTCAGACGATGCTTCGACGCAGATACCGCAGGTACCTTCTGAGCGCCCTGCTGGCTGGAGCGCTCGTGGTGACGCTGGCTCCGGCCGCGCAGGCGCACGGCGAACGGGCCCAGGAGGCGTTCCTCCGGATGCGCACCGTCAGCTGGGTTGACGTCAACTTCTCCAGCGACCGGGTCCGGCAGGGAGAGACCTTCACCATCACCGGCACCGCCAAGATCCTGGACGCCTGGCCGACCAACCTCGCCAAGGGGAACCCCAACACGGCCTTCCTCGGGCTGATCGCGCCCGGTCCGGTGGTGATGCTCAAGGAGCGGACCATCAACGGCGTCTCCGTGCCGACCAGGATCGACGCCAAGAAGGGCGACATCTACGAGTTCAGCATGACCGTGGCGGGACGGCGGCCGGGCCGCTGGCACGTGCACCCCGCCCTCTCGGTCAAGGGCGCCGGGACCCTGCTGGGGCCCGGGCAGTTCATCACCGTGGAGGAGAACCCCGACGGCTTCCGCAACGACGTCCAGCTGGTCGAGGCCGGCGGGACCCCGGGCGGCACCATCAACCTCGAGAACTACCAGCTCACCTTCACCTGGATCTGGCTGGTCATCACCTTCCTGATCGGCCTGGCCTGGATGATCTACTGGACGGTGCCGAAGCGGACGGTCACCAACCTCGCCGTGACGAGCCAGATCCCGCTCAACACCGACGGGATGGACTACGGGCTCATCACCAAGAAGGACCACCGCAACATGAACTGGTTCGCCATCGGCACCGCCCTGCTGCTGGTGGCCGGGTGGATCTGGCAGGCGAACGCGTTCCCGACCAAGATGCCGCAGCAGATCTTCCAGTTCGCCCCGCCGACGCCGGCGGTGGCCGAGAACACCGCGCTCGCTTCGATCGGCCTCGCGAGCGCACGCTACGACACCGGCTCCAAGACGCTGACCATGGACGTCGACGTCACCAACAACGGCACCACGCCCATGCAGCTGCAGCAGTTCACGACCTCGACGCTGAAGTTCGCGGCCGGCGCGACCGGGGACGGCAGCCTGGTCGCGACCCCGGCGGCGAGCGTGGCTCCAGGGGCGACCACCAAGCTCTCGCTGGCGATGCAGGGCGCCGGCTGGGAGGACGAGAAGCTGATCCCGATCAACGAGTCGTCGCAGATGATCACCGGGATCCTGGTGTTCCAGACCGGCGACGGCAAGGAGGTCCTCTCGGAGGTCGAGGCCAACCTGCAACCGATATTGAGGTAGCCCTACGGGGGTACACCCCCCGCAGGGACGTTCGTAGAGGAACGGGAACGGGATGAGCGAGCCGATCGCGGCGCACGGCGCAGGCCTCGCCGACGAGGAGCCGCTCGTCCCGTTCCCGTTCCTCGCCACCACGACCACCCGAGACCACGACGGCGGGGAGGACGCCGAGATTCTGGAGCGGCAATGAGCAGTTTCCTGGCACACGGCGGGATGTTCGCGGCCAGCCACACGATGCTGGTATTCCTGCCCTTCCTGATCGCCGGGGCGGGCCTGGCGTTCATCGTCAGGGCGCTCAGCGACAAGGTCGACGCCAAGCCGCCCGACGGGTCGGCACGCCTGCCGTCGGCCAAGGAGCACCCGCTGTACCACCTGCACATGCAGATCCGGTCGGCGGGCAGGCCCGAGTCGCCCGAACCCACCCCTGGGGCGCCGTCCGTGGTGAAGATGCCGCCACGGCGCCGCCACTAGGCGGGCCGGGCCGACGGCGCCCTGCGGCCCGCGTCAGTGGACGCGGGTCAACACGCTGCCCAGAATTTCGAGCGGATTTACGGCACGCAAATTGCGCGCCGTGCCACCGTGCGGCCTAGTAGTCCGAGGCCCAGATCACGATGCCGACGCAGGCGATCGTCGCCAGCGCAATTGCGACCGCAAAGATGATCCCTGCCATCGTCCCGCTCCTGTCGCCAGCTCGACTGCTCGACCTGGCGATAATATCATCTCGAAAGTTCGCGGTCACCTGGGAGCGACGCCGATGACGCAGGGCAGCGGGACAAAGGGGCTGGCCGGCGTCGAGCGCGCGATCGAGACCGGCATGCTGGCCGGGATGGCCGCGGCGCTGCCGATGGGGATCTTCGCGATGATCGCCTCGGCGACCTGGCAGCACGCGGGCTTCTACACGCCCATGTACCGGATCGCCTCCGTCCTGGACCCGCTGCCCCTGGAGGCGTCGCTGGAGGAGGCCGCGGCCAGCTCCCCCTCGTTCTACTTCTACCCGCAGCCGATGTTCGCGGGGTTCGCCGTGCACCTGGCGATCGGCGGCGTCTTCGGCGTGCTGTTCGTCCTGCTCACCAGCGGACTGCGGGAGCGGCTGCGCGGTCCGGCGGCGCTGGCCGCCGGGGTGCTGTACGGGCTGGCGGTGGCGGCGGTGATGGGCCTGGCGCTGCTGCCGGTGGCCGCCGACGCGCTGGGCGGCGGCCGGCAGGTCGCCGAGACGGCCAGCATCGTGGGCTGGCCGACGTTCGCGGCATGGCACGTGGTCTACGGCCTCGGCCTGGGGGTCTGGGCGGCCCGACGGCGGTAGCGTTGCCACCGCTCTCCGTAGTTGCTTGGACTCTTTTCAGCGGGGTTGTCCCCGGGTAGACTTCGGGCAACAGACTCCGCAATAAGGGGCGAAGATGACGGAACCGAAGAACCCGTCATCGAGCGGCGGAGCTTCCGGCCGTGTGCTCAGCACTGCGCAGCATGCGCTCCAGGCCCTTGAGATCATCGCGCAGCACCCCAAGGGCATCCCCATCAAGGCGCTCGCGCGGCGGCTCAACATCAGCCTGTCGTCCGGGTACTACCTGGTCAGCTCCATGCGGGAACAGGGCTTCGCGGAGGTCTCACCGTCCGGGCCCGGCCTCTACACCCTCGGGCCCAAGTTCGCCGAGCTGTACGTCGGCTACGTCGCGGCCAGCCTCCAGCCGGAGCGGCTGGCGCCGGTCCTCGACGAGCTGCGCGACCGGGCCTCGGCGCGCGCCTACTCGGCGATGTGGAACAACGGCGACCTCGAGGTGGTGCAGATCCGCGGCCGGCGCGGCGCGCGCGAGCTGCAGGACGTCACCAAGGGCTTCCGGGGCGCCGCCCACGGGCTGGCGCTCGGCAAGATCTACCTGGCGCACCTGCCCGAGGAGGAGTGGCCCGCCAGCCTGAGCGCCCCCACCTACAAGCGCTACACGCCCCACACCATCACCAGCCCCGCGGCGCTGCGCCGCCACCTGGTGCTGGTGCGGGAGAACGACCTCGCCTACGACCTCCAGGAGTTCTCCGCCGGCGCCTGCTGCATCGCCGCGCCCATCCGCGACGGCCGCAACGGGCTGGTCGCGACCCTCGGGATCTCGGTGCCCGCCCGGCGGTTCGAGGCCGAGCAGAAGAACCTGGTGAAGGTGATCCGCGACCTCGCCGCCGAGGCCTCCGAGGAGCTCGGGGCGGCCGCCGTCCCGACCCAGTCGCGCCCCCAGGAGGCGAGCCGCCCCGGCCCCGACGACGGCACCGGGATCGCGTAGCCGGCATGGCCGACGCCCAGGCCGCCGTCATGGAGGCGCTCCGCTCCGTCTACGACCCGTGCTGCCAGGAGAAGGGCCTGTCCGTGGTGGACATGGGGCTGGTCCGCTCGGTCGCCGTCGACGGCGACCAGGCCCGGGTCGAGCTGCTGCTGACCACCGGCTGGTGCCCCTTCGCCGCCAACCTGGTCGGCATGATCTCCGAGCGGATCGAGGGCCTGCCCGGCCTCGCCGGCGCCGAGGTCGAGGTCGTCTGGGACGAGCCGTGGACCACCGAGCGGCTGTCGGACAGGGCCAGGCAACAGCTCCGCTTCCTGCCCCACCCGAGGGAGGTTGGCAATGATCGGTGATGCGATCGTCTTCGACGGCGTGGCGCACGTCTTCAACTTCGAGAAGAAGAACGCCCTTGGCCCTCCCGGGGAGATGTTCAACAACCACCTCTACGCGTTCCACGCCGCCCTGACCCCCGACGGGGAGACGGTGCTGCCGCCCGAGGAGTTCCTGCGGCAGTGGACCATCGACGAGATCGACGAGATGGTCTTCCGGCAGAGCGACACCGACATGCTGGTGGCCATGCCCCTGCCCCTCACCGACCTGTTCAGGGACGGGCTGTCGCCCTGGGAGGAGTGCGCCGAGCTGGCCAGGCGCAACCCCGACCGCACGGTGTTCTGGGGCTCGGTCAACCCGCTGGAGGGCCGCCGCGCCCTCGACCTGATGGAGCGGCAGGTCGGTGAGTTCGGTGCCAAGGCGTTCAAGTTCTACAACGTCCGCTACGACTACGGCCGGCCGTTCCCCTGGCGGATGGACGACCCGCAGATCGCCTTCCCGGTGTTCGAGAAGGCCCAGGAGCTCGGCGTCAACCTGATCGGGGTCCACAAGGGCGTGCCGCTGGGCCCGCAGCCGATCGAGCACACCCAGACCTGGGACATGGACGGGGCGGCGGCCAACTTCCCCGACATCAACTTCGTGATCTTCCACGTCGGGCTGCCGTTCATCGACGAGACCTGCTGGCAGCTGATCCGCTACCCCAACCTGTACGCGTCGATCGCCGCCACCGTCAACACCATCGTCCGCGCCCCCCGGGGGTTCGCCGAGGTGCTCGGCAAGCTGCTGTTCTGGTGCGGCGAGGACAAGATCGTCTACGGCAGCGAGACGCCCATCTGGCACCCGCAGTGGGCGCTGCAGGCGTTCTGGAACTTCGAGCTGCCCCAGGACCTGGTCGAGGGGTACGGCTACCCCCAGCTCACCGAGCAGGCCAAGCGCAAGATCCTGGGCGAGAACCTGCTGCGGCTGCACGGGATGGACGTGGAGGAGGTCCGTTCGCGCCTGCAGGGCTGAGCACGCCGGTCAGGTCGGGAAGCAACGTCGCTCGGGGCCTCGCCCCAGGGTGATCCCGTGACGGACACCGCCCCGAGCCGTCGGGCGTTCGTGCTGCACGAGCACCAGCGCCCGCGACACCATTTCGACCTTCGCCTCGAAGAGGATGGGGTACTCCGGTCATGGGCGCTTCCTCGCGGGCTACCGGTGGGCCCGGAAGAGAACCGCCTCGCGATCGAGGTCGCGGATCACCAACTCGATCACCTGACCTACCAGGACCCAGACAAGTCCATCGCCGACCATGGGTGGTGGGAGGAGCACGACCGGAACGAACGTCGGATCCTGTTCACCTTGCACGGTCAGTGCGGCTCGCACCGTTACGCGCTCATTCGCACCGCCAGCGACTGGTTGCTGCACTACACCAACGACCAGCCAGCCCACTGAGGCGCCGCCGGGGGGACGCCACGGGCTCCGGCAGGTTGAAGGCCCTACACGGGATTGAGGGGCTGTGCGGCTGACGCAGATCCGCGAGCTTGAACGAGCGGCTCCTCGCTGCTGGCAGCAAGGTGAACAAGGATCTGGAGAAGGGCACGTCCTTCACCGGCCGCATCCCTCCTCCGGAGCTCCAGGATGATCTTGCGGAGCTTCGTGCGGTCAGGTACGCCGCGAGTGATCTGACGGGTCGGGTTCGTGCAACCGACAGCGACCTTCTGGGTCCGCGCGACGACCTGGTCCAGCTGGTGACCTTGCTGCGGGATACGACGCAGCGGGTCGAGGCGGGAGTCTTGGACGCCTACCACAGCTCAGGGGGTCAGCCGATCTATGGCGGCTCAGGCGGCTTTGCCCCGATCTTCAGCAACGAGCTGCGCGACGACGTGAGCAAACAGAACGAGCTTGTGAGGCAGGTGGCGGCCGGCTTGGAGCCGATCGCACGGCGCTTCGAGCGCGCGGTACCGAACATACGTGGGTGGAACCGACTCGCCTATCCGTACGAGGAGTCCGACACGCCGAACTATTAGTCACCCCGGCGACCACACCTCGCCTTTCGTCAGGCCGATCCCGCCGGCTCGATGCTGGAAGGGAGCTACCGTCGCTGGCCTGACCCCGGCTGGTTGGTCCAGGTCGAGTGGGAGTCTTGCCGCCCATGCGGTGGGCAGGAAGGCTCGACAAGAACACGGCAACGAGGAAGCGGCACAGCCCGGAGCGGGTCGTGCGCAAGCTCGCGACCGCGGACCGCATGCTCGGTGCGGGCAAGGACGTCGCCGACGTCTGCCGCGAGCTGGCGACCTCCGAGCAGACCTACGACCGCCGGCGCAACCAGTTGGGCGGGTTGAAGGCCGACGACGCCAAGCGGCTCAAGGACCTCGAGCGGGAGAACGCCACGCTCAAGCGCCTGCCCGCCGACGCGGAGCTGGAAAGGCCGCGCTCACAGAGATCGCCCGGGGAACCTTCTCAGCCCGGAACGCCGGCGGGCGGGGTGTCGCGCACCCCATCCGCGTGGTGGGCGTGGGTGAACGGTTCGCCGGCCGCGTGACCGGGCAGAACCGAACCACCCAGCCAAGGCCGCCCACGCCA
>Ga0081538_10003568_pt1 | contig 14642 bp, 9 predicted proteins | sample TabmetS5T2R1_FD_71022 | JGI IMG/M metagenome (GOLD analysis project Ga0081538, IMG submission 71022) | Tabebuia heterophylla rhizosphere microbial communities from the University of Puerto Rico - S5T2R1 | ecosystem: Host-associated > Plants > Roots > Rhizosphere ... | reverse complement strand
CGGCCCGAGCGTGGTCGTGATCGAGGAGCTGCGCTGGATCGACCCAGCGAGCGAGGAGTTCGTCAAGACGCTCGTCGAAGCGCTGCCAGCCACGCCCACGCTGCTGGTCGCGAGTTTCCGGCCCGAGTACCGCGCCGCATGGCTGGACAGGACCTGCTCCAAGCGATTGTCGCTCGAACCTCTCGATCGGCAGTCGCTCGCCGCCCTCCTCCACGATCAGCTCGGCACCCATCCCTCACTCGCGCCGTTGGCCGAGCGCATCCCAGACCGTGTGGGCGGCAACCCCTTCTTCCTCGAGGAGCTGGTCCGCCACCTAGTCGAGCGCGGTGGCCTCGAGGGCGAGCGCGGCGCCTTCAGGGCCGCCGCTCCGATCGACGAGGCGGCGCTGCCCGCCACGGTGCAGGCCGTGCTCGCGGCGCGCATCGACCGGCTGGCAGAGCGCGACAAGACCGTCCTACAGGCCGCCGCGGTGATCGGGCATCAGTTCACCGAGCCGCTGCTGAAGCAGGTGACGCAACTCGACGACAACGAGTTGCACGCGGCGGTGCGAGCGCTAGTAAGGGCCGATCTGCTTGTCCGGAGCACTTCGACTGCGGCCGGCTACGCGTTCAAGCACGACCTCACCCAGGAGGTCGCCTACCGCTCGGAGCTCAGCGAGCAGCGCGCACGCATCCACGGCGCAGTAGCGCGCGCCCTCGAGCAGCAACACCCCGACAAGCGGGACCAGCTCGCAGCGCTGATATCACACCACCTCGAACAAGCCGGCCAGGGCGCCCTCGCGGCCCGCTGGAGCACCAGGGCGGCAGCCTTCGGCGAGGTCCCGCACGCCGGTAGCGCGCCCCGTCGCCGATAACGGGATGAACCCCGAGACCGCCGCCGAGTCCTGCTCAGCATCAGGACGGTCGAGACCTAGATGCGCGACATCTTCCGAAGGCTCAACGCTGTGTCGTCGCGGCTGGAGGTGGACCCGCGCCGGCTGGCCTGCGAGCGCGGCCACCCGCAACGGACGATCATCCAACCACTGGAGGCAGTGCCTTACAGACGCGAGTGAGGTAGGGCCGATCGACGCGGCGCTTCCCGCGTCTGATACCGATCCGCGACGCCTACGGGCGTCTCGCCTGCCGCGAGCCGCTCCCGCTCCGGACGACGGCCAGTAGAGCAGGTGGATAGTGCTGCTCCTCGACGGATCCGGGGCTGACGCGTGGTCCTGCTAATCCACAAGAGCAGCTCTGCGCGAGACCGGATCGCGGGACCCACGAGACGCCCGCCGTTCGTCCTCAGCGGGCGTCTCGCCAGGCTCGGTGGAGACGACCGCCTTCAGCGCGAAAGGAGGCAGGCTGCTGGCCCTGGCCGGAGTGCGTGCTGTCAGCGATCACATGCGCGTTGGAATTGCGCTCAGTGTGGCGACGAGCCGTGCAGCTGCCTCACCAGCCAGTGTTCACGGTGGCGCTCGAACACCATCGTCATCCGGTACCGGTGCCGCGCCACGTGGTCCTCGCTCGTCGCTGTCTCGGTTCCCTCGGCGAGCAGCCACGCGACCGGCCCCGCAGTCGAGACGTCGTACCGGTCCCACTCCCGCGCGTAGGTTGTCGGACCGTCGACGTAGCGGTCGAGGAAGTGCCTTAGCTCGACCGATCCGCGCAGCAACGGCTCCTCGGACGTAATCACGACGATGTCATCGGTGGGGGCGAAAAGGCGCACGACTGCCTCGGCGTCTCGATCCGCGAACGCGGAACAGAAGCGCTCGATGACTGCGATCAGCTCGGTTTCGGTGGCGGTGTCGGGCTCCAGATCGGCCATCTCGAACCCACCGGCAGTTGGTCAGTCGGCACCGGGCGAACTGCGAGCGGTGAAGAAGCCGGACGGCGCGAGGGGCTGGCCGGCCATCGCCCTCGGCAAGTAAGTCTCCGCCATTGACGAAGTTTCTCAGCAGTTCCCGGAGTCTGGAGGGGCGGCCAGGGTTGCGCAGTGCCGAGCGCGAACGACATGGCGACGATGAGGCTGCAGCAGAGGCTTCGTCTCATAGCGCCCTCGCCTTTGGGCGGTCAGCTCGACTCGCCGTTGGTTTGGTCCCGTCCGACAACGATTGCGATCGTGTACGACGGCGGTAGCCGGACTGCGAAGCGGCGGTAACAGCGCGGTAAAAGCGGGGCCGGGGCGCCTTGCCGAGCGGCTGGAGGCGCTGTACGTTCGTGTTACGGCCCCGTATTCGCCTGCTCGCATGCACTTTCGCATCCTCGGTCCGCTCGAGGCCCTTGAGGAGGGCCGTGTGGTCTCGCTGGGCGGCAGCAAGCAGCGAGCGCTGTTGGCGCTGCTGTTGCTGCACGCCAACGAGACGCTCAGCGCCGACCGGCTGATCGACGAGCTCTGGGGCGAGCGTCCGCCTGCCACCGCTGCCAAGACGCTGCAGGTCCACGTCTCACGCCTGCGCAAGACGCTCGCCGGCGCGGACGGCAACGGCTCGGCCGGACTCGTCGTCACGCGCGGGCACGGCTACGAGCTGGAGCTCGACCCGGACCACCTGGACGCGCACCGGTTCGAGCGGCTCGTCCTCGAGGGAAGGAGAGAGCTCGCCGCCGGCCGCGCGGCGCGCGCTGCTTCAGCGCTCGAACACGCGCTCTTGCTGTGGCGCGGTCCGGCGCTCGCGGATCTTGCCTACGAGCCGTTCGCCCAGCGCGAGATCGCGCGTCTCGCGGATTTGCGCGTCAACGCCGAGGAGCTTTGGATCGACGCGCAGCTCGAGCTCGGCCGCCACGAGGCGATCCTAGGCCGGATCGAGGCGCTGATCGACGAGCACCCCTTCCGGGAACGGCTGCACGCGCAGCTGATGGTCGCGCTCTATCGCTCCGACCGCCAGGCGGACGCGTTGCAGGCGTATCAGGATGCAAGGCGGGCGCTTGTGCAGGAGTTGGGGCTCGAGCCCGGCGAGCGCTTGCGCGAGCTCGAGCGGGCGGTGCTCGCGCAGGATCCGGTGCTTGCGGCGCCTGCGCCCCAGGCGCTCGAGTTGCCGGCGGAGCTCGACGTAGACACCTTGCTTGCCGGTCGCGGGGCGGAGCTCGACTGGCTCCGTGCGCACTGGCGGTCCGTGGCCGACGGCGCGGGCCGGCTGGTGCTCCTCGCGGGCCGGCCCGGCCTGGGCAGGACGCGGCTCGCGGCCGAACTCGCCGGCGAGGTCCATGGGGACCGGGCGCCGGTGGTGTACGGCGCGGCGGCCGATGCGCCCGCTGCCATACAGCGTGCGTCCGAGGCCGTGAAGGTGGGTCAGCGCTCGGCTCTGCTCGTGCTCGACGACGTCGACGGCGTTGCGGGCGAGCTGCGCGCCGCGCTCGGCGAGCTTGCCGGTGGGCTGGCAGCCCTGCCCGTGCTCGTTGTCGCCATCGCGGAGGACGCTGGCCTCGCCAGCGAGCTGGGGGCGGAGGCGCACCTCACACTCGCTCCACTCGACGCCGGTGGCGTGGGGGCTATCGCACACGTCTATGCGGGCGCGCGCCAGGATGTCAGCGTGCCGGTGGCACAGCTCGCCGAGCTAAGTGGCGGCGTGCCGGCGCGGGTGCATCAGGTGGCAGGCGACTGGGCCCGCGGTGAGGCGGAGCGGCGAGTGAACGGCGCCGCTCGCCGCGCGGCGTCCGAACGCGCCGGACTGAGGTCTGCCGAGGATGAGCTGGCGAGCACCATTGCGCAGCTCCAGGCGGTCCGCGAGCGCGTGGAGCTCATGGAGGGCGACGCTGACGGCGTCGTCGTCTGTCCGTTCAAGGGCCTCGCATCGTTCGACGTCGAGGACGCCGAGTTCTTCTTCGGCCGCGAGCGGCTGGTCGCCGAGATGATCGCGCGGCTCGCCGGCGCCCCGCTGATGGGCATCGTGGGTCCCTCCGGCAGCGGCAAGTCGTCCTCCCTCCGGGCCGGCCTGCTGCCCGCGCTCGCTTCCGGGGCGCTGCCCGGCAGTGGGGACTGGGCAGTCGCATTGATGCGTCCCGGCGAGCAGCCGCTGCGCGCGCTCGAACAGTCGCAGGATGGGGTCGCCCCTGGTCGTCGGCTCGTGCTGGCCATCGACCAGTTCGAGGAGCTCTTCACAGCCTGCCGCGCGGAGTCGGAGCGCACCGCGTTCGTCGACTCGCTAGTGGCGTTTGCCCAGGAGCCCCGCGGGCGGGTGCTGGTGCTCATGGCGATCCGCGCGGACTTCTATGGACGCTGCGCTGGCTACCGAGACCTGTGGCGCCTGCTCGGCGCCAACCAGGTGCCGGTCGGACCGATGGACCACCATGAGCTGCGTCGCGCGATCGAGCTGCCCGCGCGCCGCGCCGGCCTTTGCGTGGAAGCAGGGCTCGTGGACGAACTGGTCGCCGACGTCGCGGGCGAGCCGGGCGCGCTGCCGCTCCTCTCCACCGCGTTGCTCGAGCTGTGGAAGCACCGTGAGGGCCGGCACCTGCGCATGAGCGAATACCGGCGAACGGGCGGCGTGCGCGGCGCAGTTGCACGCCTGGCGGAGAGCACATACGAGCGGCTGGACGGCGGGGAGCGGGAGGTAGCGCGGAGGATCCTGCTGCGGCTCGCGGGCGAAGGCGAAGGCGACGCCATCGTGCGCCGCCGGGTCGCGCCGGCCGAGCTGGAGACGGACCGCGACGAGCGCGTTGCCGGCGTGCTCTCGGCGCTAGCCGCGGATCGCCTGGTCACCGTCGGCAACGACGAGGTCGAGGTCGCGCACGAGGCATTGCTGCGCGAATGGCCGCGCCTGCGCGGCTGGCTAAACGAAGACGCAGAGGGCCGCCGGCTGCACGGTCGCCTGCGCGGCGCCGCGCGCGATTGGGACGCTGGCGGGCGCGACCCCGGCGAGCTCTACCGCGGCGCACGCCTGGCCTCGGTCCTCGACTGGGCCGCGGCCCACGAGGCCGACCTCAACGAGGTCGAGCGCGCTTTCCTAGGAGCAAGCCGCACTGCGAGCGAGCGTTCGCAGCGCCGCCTGCGCGCCGTGCTGGCCGGCATGGCCGCACTGCTCGTGCTCGCGCTCGTCGCTGGCCTAATCGCCCTCGAGCAGCGCGGCAACGCACGAGAGCAGGCGGTTGGGGCGGATGCCCAGCGGTTGGGCGCCCGTGCGCTCGTCGAGGACGACCTCGATCGCTCGCTGCTGCTCGCGCGCCAGGGCGTGGCGCTCGACAACACGGTCCAGACGCAGGGCAACCTCTTCGCGACGCTGCTCAAGGGCCCGGCCGCGCTGGGCGTCCTGCGCGGCAACGGCGATCAGATGTTCACCGTCGAGGTCAGCCCGGACGGGCGCAGCGTCGCCGCAGGCGATACCTCCGGCAAGCTGTTCCTGTTCGATGCGGCCACGCGGCGGCGCGTCGCGACGGTTGAGCCCACGCCCGACGCTAGCTTCATCGTCGACCTCGCTTTTAGCCCGGATGGCAGCCAGCTGGCCATCGCGCATGACAGCTCGCAGGGCAACGTCGTGGCGGTGCTCGACCTTCGCAGCCGCCGTGTCGTCAGGCGCCTGACGCCGCCGCGCGGCCGGTTTATCACCGGGCTGGGGTACTCGGCGGCCGGGCGGGCGGTCGACATCATCGTCTATAGCCCGGAGGGGGGCGCCTCGCTCTTCACGCGATTCGACGCGCGAACGGGTCGCCCCCGGCTCGCCCCGGTCCCGATCAACCGCGGCGGCGAGTCGCCGCTGATGCCTGCGCGCGACGGGCGCCGGCTGGTGACTGCCGGATTGGGGCAGACCACGGTGCGCGACGCGGCGACCCTGCGAGTGCTGCGGAGGTTCCCCGTCGGTGGCACGCCTTCTCCCGATGGCGTGAACGCATACGCGCTCAGCAGCGATGACCGCACCTTCGCGATCGGCGGCCACGACGGGTCGGTGCGGCTGCTCGACCTTCGCAGCGGGAGCGTCCGCCGGGCTACCGGTCGTCACGAAGCCGCGATCACAGCCGCCGCCTTCACTCCCGACGGCGGCACGCTGGTGACCACGAGCGAGGACGAGGACGTCATCCTCTGGGACGTCCGGCGGGCGGCGACGCTCGAGACCCTCTCCGGGCACGCCGGCAGCGTCTGGTCTCTCGAGATCGCCCCCCACGGCAGGACGCTCTACACCGCCAGCTTGGACGGGACAGTTTTCATCTGGGACCTCGCCGGCGACCGCCGCCTCGGCCGGCCGTTCAGGACGGGCGCCGCCAATCCTCCCCGCCCGGACCTCGCCTTGAGCTCCGACGGCCGCCTCATCGCAAGGGGAGAGCACGACGGCGCGATCAACGTCGTCGACGCGAGGACGCTGAAGCGGCGTAACCACTTCCCGGTCGTGCCGACCGGTCAGGTCCTCGGCATCGGCTTCGTTCCTGGCAGCCACACCCTTGTCGTGGGCGGCCCGGAAGACTTCGTTGCGCTCGTCGACGCCGACAGCGGAGAAGTGCGACGGCGGCTGCGTGGCCACCGCGGCCAGGTCTACACGGCCAGCATCAGCGACGATGGGCGCCTGCTGGCCACCGGCAGCGACGAGAACACGGTCCGCCTGTGGTCGCTGCCGGACGGGCGCCCGCTCGGCGCTCCGCTGCGCTTCCGCCGCACCGTCAGCGACGCGCAGCTCAGCCCGGACGGCCACCGGCTGGTCGTCGCGCTCGTCGACTGGAACGCCCAGAACGGGACGTTTGAGGTCTGGGACACTCGGAGCCGTAACCGGGTGAAGAGCCTCAGTCCGGAGGACGGCGTCACCTCCGCTCGCTTCAGCCCCGACGGCCGGCTGCTCGCCGTCGGCAACCCGCGCCGTACGGCACAAGTCTGGTCGACGGACACCTGGAAGCCGGTCACGCGTCCGTTCGCCGGGCACGCGGGCGGGATCAGCAATGGCGTGATCAGCCCTGACGGCCGCACGCTCGCCACGGGCAGCGAGGACGGGACAGTGCGGCTCTGGGACATCGAGAGCGAGCAGGCCATCGGCGGTCCTCTGCCTGGCGTGCCGAACCAGCAGGTCATCCCGTACTTCACGGCTGACGGCTCACGGCTCATCGCCAGCTACGACGTCGAGATCGGACGCGCCTATCTCTGGGACATCAGGACCGAGTCGCTCCTCCGCCACGCCTGCGAGGTCGCGGGACGGCGGCTCACCCGCGCGGAGTGGGACGAGGCGCTGCCCGGCCGCGACTACGACCCGGCCTGCTGAGCCGGCAGCGCTCGCGGCGCTGTTGGCGCGCTGTTACCGCCCGTCGCCGTGCTGCAACCGCTGCCCGGCAGGATCGCGGCGATCTCGGTCCCCATCATCACCAGGAGGAAGTCATGGGTCAGGCAGTCTCCACTCAGCACCCGGCAGTGGTTCTCCGTTCGCACTACGTGCACTTGCGCGCCTTGCTCGCCATCGCGATGATCGCCGTCATCAGCCTGAGCACGGCGGTGGTGATCCTCGCCACGAGCGAGGACAGTGACACCGTCGCCGGCTCGGCCGCTCCGGTGATCGCGTCCGCCCCGAACGGTGCCACCCGCTACGACGGCGGCCCGGAGGAGGGCACGCGCGGCGCGATGTCCGTCAGCGAGCCCGTGAGCCCGACGGCCGGCACCCGCTACGACGGCGGACCCGAAGAGGGCACGCGGGGCGCGCTGTCCCCCGCCGCGTCCTCGAACGCGGTGGCCGGCACCCGCTACGACGGCGGCCCCGAGGAAGGCAGCAGGGGCTCCGGCCACTAGCTCGTCACCCCAAGATAACGCGAACGGGCCCCGGTCAAGAGGGCCCGTTCGCTGCCCACCGCCAGAAGGAGCACCGATGAGGCACAACCTGACACCCAGGCGCAGCACCGCTGGAGTCGCGCTGGTGGCCCTGACCGCCGCGTTGACAATTGCCGCCTGCGGGAATGAAGACGACAGCGGCGCGTCCCCCAAGCCAGAGAAGCTCGCCATCGAGGTGAGCGAGCAGGGAAGGGGCAAGTTCCGCTTGAGCGCTCCCAAGTCGGTTCAGGCGGGGCTCGTCGGGATCTCGCTGCGCGCGCCCGCGGGCGAGGCGACGCACGACGCGCAGCTGGTGCGGGTCGAGGGAGACCACACTCGCGACGAAGTAGTGGCGGCCGTCAGCAGCTTCGGCGCTCCGATTCCGTGGTGGCTGATCCCCGCCGGCGGGGTCGGCCAGACCGGCGGAGGCGCCGTCGGGAGGACGGTACAGCGGCTGGAACCCGGCAAGTACTACATCCTCGACACCGACGAGCCTTACGGCGACAAGGTGAAGTCCTACGCCGAAACAGGCGCCACGGCAGTGCTCGAGGTGACCGGCGAGGCGGGCACTGCCGAGCTGCCGGAGACCGACGCGAAAGTCACGGCCAAGGACTACACCTTCGTGGCCGGCGGCCTCAAGGCCGGCAAGAACGAGATCGCGTTCAAGAACGCCGGCAAGCAGCCCCACCACCTGATCGCCTTCCCGTACCGCAAGGGCGCCACGCTGGATGAGGCCAGGAGGTTCCTCACGGAGGAGGGCGACGGCTCCGGCCCGCCACCACTGGACTTCGCCGGCGCCACCCGCACCGCCACCCTCGATCGCGGCGACAAGCAGATCGTGGAACTCGACCTCAAGCGCGGCAAGTACGCGCTCGTCTGCTTCATCAGCGATCGCGCGGGCGGGCCGCCGCACGCCGTGAAAGGCATGATCGTCGAGGCAGCCGTCGAGTAACAAACAACTCCCGATCGACGGAACGGAACCAGCTGGACCGAAACTGAAAAGTCCCCAGGCTCGCAGCTCACTGTCACATCCATGGGGAGCGAAACTGTCGACTGCGACGGACTGTCCTGGTTGTAGGGGCCGTAGAGGGCCTCTATCCAGCACACCCACTCGGGCGGCATCCAACGGGGCGATCGATCGCGGGGGCGCTCATCCCCATGCAAGCGAGCGTGTAGATGGCCAAGCGCGAGATGCCCGCAAGGGACGATGAGCGAGCGCGAAGGTCGAGAGTCCTGCTCGTCGACGACATCAGCAGCGCGACGCCAGCGCTGGTCGTCCACAAGGGCAGCTCTGCGCGAGACCGGATCGCGGATCCACGAGACGCCCGTCACTGGCAGAGTGATCGGTCGTCTGGGCGATGGCGTCCGACCCGTCCGGTTGGTTCCGGGGCTGGCGGCGGGCTGGCTCGAGACGCCCGCGTCGACCGTGGTATGACCGGCACTGCTCTTGTCGCCCGCCGCCGCCCGAGGACCTCCGGCGTGACTTGATAGGAGCGTGGCTTTCGCCTTGCGTGACGGTTGTCCGCCGGTGATCCGCTTCGTCCGTGGTTCAACCAAGCGAAGGGACGGTGCACATGATCGTGATCGGGGCGGACACGGACAAGCGGTCGCACGCGCTTGCTGCGGTCGACGAGGGGACCGGCAGGGTACGCGCCGGCCGGGAGATCGAGGCTGACGATTGGGGGGGGCATCTGGCCGCGGCTGGGCCAGGGGCCTGGACGACGAGCGGGTGTGGGCGATCGAGGACTGCCGGCACGTCTCGCGGCGGTTCGAGCAGGCGCTGCCGGCCGCCGGCGAGCGGGTCGTCCGCGTCCCGCCGCAGCGGATGGGCGCCTCGCGCAAAGGCGAGCGCGAGCCGGGCAAGTCAAACCAGATCGACGCGCTCGCGGTCGCCAGAGCGGTCGTCAAGGACGGCGTCGAGCGGGTTCCTGGTCGCATTCTTGGACGAGCGGGCGATGGAGATCCGCCTGCTGCTCGATCACCGCGCTGATCTCGTCGCCGAGCGAACCCGGACGATCAATCGGCTGCGGTGGCATCTGCTCGAGCTGTGCCCGGAGCTCGAGCGCTCGCTCAAGCGCGGCGCGTTCAACCACGCGCGCGTGCTCGACCGCGGGCTGCGCAAGCTGCCCGCAGACGCGCGCGTCAGGGTCGCCCGCGGCCAGGTCGCGCGTCTGCGCAGCCTCAACCGCGAGATCGATCGGCTCAAGGCAGGGCTGGGAGAGCTGGTCGCCGCGCACCGCCCCAAGCTGTTGGCCGAGCGGGGCTGCGGGGCGCTGACCGCCGCGATCCTGATCGGCCACACCGCCGGCACCGAGTGCTTCCGCTCGGAGGCAAGCTTCGGGCTATAGACGGCGACCGCCCCCAATCCCCTGCTCCTCCGGCCAGCGCACCCAGCACCGGCTCAACCGCGGCGGGGACCGGCAGCTCAACCACGCGCTGCACATCATTGCCGTCACCCGCGCCCGGCGCGACCCGGCGACCAGGGAGTACCTGGCGCGCAAGGAGGCCGAGGGCAAGACCAGCAAGGGCGCGCTGCGCTCCCTCAAGCGCCACCTCGCCCGCCGCTTCCACAAGCTGCTCTCGGAGCCGCCCGCCGACCGGCAAGCCAGCGACGGCAAGCCAACCGTCAAGCCGCAGCCGGCGACGATCGACGGCAAGCCGCCGGAGATCCCCTCGCGAGCACCGGCCGAGCCCAACATCAAAGCCGGGGCGCCGTTCCCGATGGTTTGCATCAGCTATCGACCTCGCCCACGGCGACTACGGGCCGTTTCTCCGGCCCGCTGCCGGCCGCGGTGATCGCTCACCGCCGTCCCCGGCTGCCACAAATCGGTGCGGATCGACCGCAACGACGCGCTCACCGGTTCAACCGTCGCGTCCTAAGCCGATCTAAGGCCCTGCACGACCCGCCCGCGACCCACACCGGATGCCCGCCGCCGACGCCCCTCACCGCCGCCGGCCGGTCCGCTCAGAAACCCGTAAACAGCGACTCGCCCTTGACATAGAAGTGAGCAGTTCGTCCACGGCGAGCCTCCTCAGACCACCCGCAGAAATGCTCGCTTAGCTGGAGTGCCAGCGATCAGCTCTCGACCGGGCGCAGCGGTTTCGAGCCATCCCAACCCTGGGCGCCGGCCCTGACCATCCCGAAGAAGTCACGCAGGCCCTCATTGTCGGCATGGATCTCGATGTCGTGCCCGAGGACGGCGGAGGCGTCGTGGAGAGTCGTTTCGACCTCGCCGAGCCGCGAGCTCAGGTATTGCGGCAGACCTCGCTCGTCGAGCGACCGTCGCAAATCGGCTACCTCCGTCGGCGGCACGACATAGGCGACGTGCTGGATCCGCGGCCGGGGATCGGCAAAGGCCGTCTCGACGCGCTCAGGCGCGAGGCTGATTGCTTCGATCAGCTCGACCGCGCCGTCGCCGCAGTAGCCAAAGGCGGAATTGTGAACGAACTCCGCCGGCTCACCGCGCGAGAGCACGTTCTCCAGCGGCACGCTCTCGATGAGGAAGAACGGCCCGGCGCCGAGTTGGTCGAGCAGGCGATTCACGGTCGCCTCGATGTCCTCGACGACGTAGGCGTAATGGTGCGGCTCGCCGAGCTGCGGTCTAAACAGGTCCTCCGGCACGGTCTCTCCTATTCATCGAGGTTGGTGCGGCCGTCTTGATGGTGGTCCATATCGAGCGGCGGGGGAGGGAAAGCGCCGCCGAAGGCCGCGGGTCCGCTCTTCGTGCTGTGAAGCAGACCCGGTCGCTAGTGCGTTACCGCCGCAGGCGGCCCGGTCCGGCCGACTCCACGCGCTCGTCTCGTACGTCCCCGGTCGCAGTCGATGCTGACACGCGCGCTCGTTCCGGTGAGGCCTGCTCGACCCCGGCGGCAAGCCGCGGGTGTGTGGGGCACGCACCTACTGGGGCCGGGGCGCATCACTGCTTCCTGGGGGAATCCACACCCGGGGTGGGCACGCTCTATCGGGGAACGCGGCTGGTGGGGCTCACGGCTGTCCGTTTGGCGGGCGGCCGGCGCTAGGTTCCACTGGATGGGCGCGAAGGCCCGGTATGGGTGTCTGGTCGCTGGCGCCTGCTGCTGCGCGGCGCTGGGCGCGTGCGGGCAGTCGTCCGACAAGTCCAGAGACGAGACCGCCGCGCGGATCCCATCGCCAGCGCCTCGCGTGGTCCTGAGCGCCGATGATCGGGCGGTGTGGGCGCCCGGGCCGCCCGACGCCGCGGTGGTCCCGGTACTCCTCTACCACGGCGTGGCGCCGGCCAGTGGGTTCTCGAAGCGCGCGGACGCCGACCTGGGGATCGACCCGGAGGATTTCGCGCGGCAGATGGCTCTCCTGGATCATGCCGGCTACGACACCATCACTCTCGGCGAGTTCATCCGCTTCATCAGGCGCGAGCAAGTAAGCCTTCCGCCGCGGCCGCTGCTGCTGACCTTCGACGGCGCGCGCCTTGACTCCTGGACCGGAAGCGACGGCACCTTGCGCAGACGGGGCCTCAACGCCGTGCTCTTCGTGGATGTCGGACGCGTGGCAGATGCGGACCCTGAGTACCTGACCTGGCGGGAGCTCAACACCCTGCAGCGCAGCGGCCGCTGGGAGGTCCAGCTTCAGTCCGGCACTGGCCATCACCAGATTCGGTACGGCCCCGCGCCCGACGAGGTGGGCCCGTTCTATGCCTATCGAGGGTCCGAGGAGATACTCGGCGGTTGGCGCGAAAGGGTGTTCTCGGACATCACCTGGGCCGAGGAGCAGCTGGCCTTCCGCGTGCGCGGCTATCGACCGCTCGCCTTCGCGCCCCCGTACGGCAACTACGGCCAGGCCGGCACCAACGATCCGCGCATCCCGCGCGAGCTCCTCGCCAGGCTGCTGCAAAGCTTCGATGTCGTCTTCACCCAGGACCGCAGCGGCTTCGCGTCCCCGGAGGCGCCCAACCCGCTCGGTCGGATAGAGATCAGCCGGGACGTGACCGAAGCAGAGCTGCACGCGCTACTCGTGCCCGCCCGGCCGGACTGAGGGAGATGCTTCTCTCCCATGCGGGCTGCACTCTCGGGCGATCGGCGGCGGGAGTGTCGGTCCTGCATGGAAGAGGCGTCTCCGCCGAGCTGGGCGCTCGCTCCTGTGTTGGACGACCAGCAAGAGCGAGCACTGAGAGTGCTGCTCGTCGACGAATGCGAGAGCGCCGCGCGAGCCAATCGCTTGTCCGTGAAGGGCGCCCTCGTCCGAGGGACGGCGATCTCGCGTCGAGTTTGGGGGCCTACCGAGCAGGCGGTAGCGAGCCCGCCGGGGCGGTTGGTCCCGACGGCGTACGGGGCCAAAGATCTCCGTCGCGCGACCGATGGGTTGCGTCGCGCACGGCGGTTTCATGGAGCGGCACCTTCCGGGTCGCCGTGGGCGCCCGACCCACTGCTCCGCGGTTTCCTGGCTCAGCTGGTTGCCCCGGGGGCGGTCCGGCCAGTGGCGATGCCGTTCGAGGCCCGTAAGGGGAATTCCGGATAGACGCAGGGGGTACCGTGCGTCAAGTTGGTGCTTGCCAAAGGCCCAGTGGAGGCGCATGCCCGAGCAAGGAAGGACGCAAGGATGGCGCTGACGGAACCTTCGAAAGCTCGGATGGCTTTTGCGGGCGGGTGGTGGTTCCTGCCCGGGCCACTGTTGTGGCTGCTGGTCATAGTCGGCATCGTGTTGCTGGTACGGGGCCGCAGTGGAAGCTCACCGTGGCCGGGCGACGGTCGGGAAACCGGGATCGATGTGCTCGAGCGGCGCGTCGCCGAAGGCGAACTGAGGCTTGAGCAGTACCGTGAGCGGCGCTCGGTCCTCGAGGAGAAGCGCTGACGTCTCGACCGCCCGATCTTCCGAACGCGAAGGCGCTCGCACGATGCGGGGGCCCTTTCGCCGGCTCAGGCGGGAGGCTTGATCGCTGTCGACGAGTCGGTCGGCAAATTCGACACCTTGGTGACGGCGCCACCACGGGCGCCGAGCACGATGATGTACCTGCTGTTGATGAACTACGCGGACACGCCGGGCGTGCCGCGGATGAGGGAGAGGGCGTTCGCGGGCGCGGGGCCGCGGCGAGGCGATGATGGCGATCCATCGGGAGCTGACGGCGAGCGGCGAGCTGGTGGGCGCCGAGGGTCTGGCGGGGCCGGAGGCGGCGAAGATCGTCACTCACGATGGTGTCGGTGCCCCGGTGGTCACGGATAGTCCCGTTGCGGAGTTCAAGGAACTGCTCGCCCGGCCACTGGCTGGTCGACGTGGGTCGGAGGAGCGACGCGATCGAGATCGCTGCGAGAAACGTCGGCGGCGCCGAGCCCCGGCGGCAAGCCATTGGGCAAGGAGGTCCAGGTCCGGCCGGTGTGGACGGGCCCCGTGACGCGAGGGCTTTCTGCGCGGGCCGGCGCCGCGGCTCGCGCTGCGGTATGCCAGTTTCGATGCTGGCGACGCCTTCCAGGAAGCGCTTGTGGCCGCCGCGGACCGCCGCAGCTCCCTCAATCGTCTCGATGGGTTCAACCGCCGTATCGTCCGCGGAGGGAGACGTACAACACGTCGGTGAGGACCTCGCTTCGCACGCCGTGGGGTGTCTTTTCGAGCAGGGTGAGTCGCTGGCGCGTGCCCTCCTTAACGGGGGCGATTAGCCGGCCCCGCGCCCCGAGCTGCTCGATCAGCGGCGGCGGGATGTTCGGGCAGGCCGCGGTGAGGCAGACTCGGTCGTAGGGGGCGTGCTCGGCGTACCCGAGTCCGCCGTCGCCGTGAACGAGGACCACGTCGGTGTAGCCGGCCCGGTCCAGGTTCTCGCTGGCGAACGCGAGCGTTGCGGCGTCGAGCTCGATGGCCACGACCAGACCCCCGCGACCCACCACGCACCGCGCCAGGGCGGTGCCGTAGCCGGACCCCACGCCAACCTCGAGGAACCGGTGACCCTGCCCCAGACCGAGCGGCTCATAGAACAGCGGATAGCTGTGCGGGCACG
>Ga0081538_10003567_pt1 | contig 14643 bp, 14 predicted proteins | sample TabmetS5T2R1_FD_71022 | JGI IMG/M metagenome (GOLD analysis project Ga0081538, IMG submission 71022) | Tabebuia heterophylla rhizosphere microbial communities from the University of Puerto Rico - S5T2R1 | ecosystem: Host-associated > Plants > Roots > Rhizosphere ... | reverse complement strand
GGCCGTTGATGATAGTGGCCGCGTTTCTCGCTAACCTCCGGGGCTCACAATGGCCGAGATCGCCGCCAGGCCCGCCCGCGCGATCCGCCGTCGTCGGCGCAGCCGGGCGGCGACTGTCGCACTGCTTGCCGCCCTGCTCGTCATGGCCGCGGGCGCTGCCCTGTTCGCCCGCGCGTACACCCTCCGCGACTCGGTGCTTCCGGGCGTCTCGGTCGCCGACGTCGACGTGGGCGGGCTCTCCCGTGACGATGCCCGCGCGCGCCTCCAGACCGAGCTCGGGCCGCTCCTGACCAGGCCCGTGCGCGTCTCGGTCGGCGAGCAGGTGCTGGTCGTCAGGCCTCGCAGGGCCTGGACGCTGGATGTCGCCGCCACCGAGGAGCGCGCCTACCAGGCCGGCCGCGAGTCGGTCCTCTCCCGGCTCGGCGCGCTCGTCGCGCCGTTCGCGTTCACGCAGGAGGTTGAGCCCGTCCTCGACGTGCTCCCGGGCGGGCGCCAGGCGATCGCCGAGCGGCTCCACGAGCTCACTTTCCGGCCCGTAAACGCGCGGCTCGCCATGAGCGGGGAGGAGGTCGTCGTCCGCCCCGGCAGGCCCGGCACGACGGTCGCGGTCGATCCGCTCCTGGCCTCCGCCCAGCAGGCGGCGCTCGCCGGCTCGGTCCGGATCGTGGCCGGCGTCGAGGAGGTGGCGCCGGCGATCACGACGGAGGAGGCCGAGGAGGTGGCGCTCCGCGCACGGACGCTCGTCTCCGCTCCCGTGGCCATTCGGCTGCGGAAGAAGCGGGTCGGCGTCCTCGGGCCGGCCCAGCTCGCCGCGCTCGTTCGCTTCAGGCCGGCCGGTGGAACGTACGAGCTCGCGCTCGACCGCGAGGGACTGCGCGCCGCGCTCCTGCCCATGGTGAAGGCGAAGCTGCAGGAGCCGGTGGACGCCAAGTTCAGGATCGTGGGCGAGCGGGTGCGCGTCGTCCGCTCGAAGCCTGGCACGACGCTGGACGCCGCCGAGGCGCAGAAGGCGGTGCTCGCGGGCGGCCTCGGCACCGGACGTCGCGTCGCCGCAGTCGGGCTCACGTCGCTCGCCGCCGACCTGACCACCCGGGAAGCGAAGGCGCTCGGGATCCGGGAGAAGGTCTCGAGCTTCACGACCGACATGGGCGAGTCGTCGGCCAACCGCATCTGGAACGTCCACCTGCTCGGCGACTACCTCGACGGGACGATCGTCCGGGCCGGACAGACCTTCTCCTACAACCGGGGGATCGGCCCCCGCACCGTGGAGCGAGGCTTCCGGGAGGGCCAGATGATCTGGGGCGGCGTCCTCATTCCCTCCATCGGCGGCGGCGTCTGCCAGACGGCGACCACGATCTTCAACGCGGCCTTCGAAGCCGGCCTGCCGATCCTCGCCAGGTCGAACCACGCGTTCTACATCAGCCACTACCCGATGGGGCGGGATGCGACGGTCTCGTGGGGAGGCCCGGAGTTCGTGTTCCGCAACGACCTGAAGCACGCCATCCTGATCGACGTGAGCTACACGAACGCGACCTTCACCGTCACGTTCTATGGGACGAAGCAGCGGCGCCGCGTCGAGTCGACGACCAGCCAACCGACGAACTACACGCAGCCGAAGCTGCAATACGCCGTCGACCCCGGCGCGCCCCCGAACTCCGTCCGGCGCACGTCCGCCGGCGGTCCCGGGTTCGACGTGACCGTCCATCGCAAGGTCTACGAGCGGGGCGAGCTCATCCGCGAGGACGACTTCTTCACGCGCTACAAGCCGGAGAACCCGACGGCCATCTACGGCCCCGGCCGCACGCCTCCGGGGGATTACTTCTACCTTCCTTCAAGCGCCTGAAACGCCGTTGGTCGGTTAGAGTCCCGCCGCGATGAACCCGCAGGCGGCGACTCTTCGGCTGGCTGTCTTTCCGCGCTCCGGGCTCCTCACGGACGTCCTCCTCGTCGTCGCCGGCGCCGGACTGGTGGCGCTCTGCGCCCAGATCGAGATCCCGCTCGGCTTCACGCCGGTCCCCATCTCCGGACAGACGTTCGCCGTGCTGCTCGTGGGCGCGTCGCTTGGCCCACTCCTCGGCGCGTCCAGCCTGCTCCTCTACTTCGCCGTCGGGCTCCTGGGCGCGCCCGTGTACTCCGGAGGCGACGGCGGCTGGGAGATCGTCAAGGGCGCCACGGGCGGCTACCTCGTCGGCTTCATCGTCGCCGCGCTTCTGACCGGCTGGCTCGCCCAGCGGAGGTGGGACCGCCGCTTCAACTCCGCCGTCGCGGCGATGCTCTCGGGCAGCGTCGTCATCTACCTGTTCGGGCTGCCGTGGCTCGCGCGCACCGCGAACCTCGATCTCGAGGGGACGCTCGAGGCAGGTCTCTACCCCTTCGTGGTCGGCGATCTGATCAAGCTCTACCTCGCCGGCGCGCTGCTTCCGGCCGCTTGGCGGCTGGTCAAACACCTGCGTAACTAGGGGTGTTTTGGGGCGGGCCTCCTGGGTAGGCGTCAGGTACGCGACCTAGGAGGACTGATGGCCACTATCACCGAGTCCATCGACGTTCAGGTGCCGGTGCGCACCGCCTACAACCAGTGGACGCAGTTCGAGGAGTTCCCGCATTTCATGGAGGGCGTCGAGTCGGTCGACCAGATCGACGACACCCACCTTCGCTGGGTCGCCGGGGCCGGGGGGAAGCAGCACTCCTGGACGGCCGAGATCGTCGAGCAGCGTCCGGACGAACGCGTGGCCTGGCGCGCGATCGAGGGTCACGGGAACGCCGGCGTCGTCACGTTCCACCGGCTGGGCGAAGGCGAGACCCGCGTGACGGTACAGATGGAGCACGACGCGGAAGGCTTGATGGAGCAGCTCGGCAGCGCGCTCGGCATGGACAGCCGGCGCGTCCAGGGCGACCTCGAGCGCTTCAAGGACCTCGTCGAGAGCCGCGGGGTCGAGACGGGCGCCTGGCGCGGCGAGGTCGACCAGGGCCAGCGGATCCGGTAGCTCCCTCCCCCAAGGGCGGGTGCCGTAAGGGGCGGCACCCGCCCACTCCTGCCCGGAACTACTGAGCGTCGGCCTTCGCGGGCTCGGCCGGCGACTCCGTCGAGCGCCGCTGGTAGGCCGAGACCACGAGGCGGACGGCTTCCTCGGGATCGTCTGTGACGCCGAGGTTGTCCCAGTCCTCGGGCGAGATCATGCCCTCGGCGAGGAGCGGCGAGCGGATCCAGTCGAGCAGCCCCCGCCAGTACTCCGAGTCGACGAGCACGACCGGGAAGTCGAGGATCTTTCCCGTCTGGATGAGCGTCATCGCCTCGAAGAGCTCGTCGAGGGTGCCGAAGCCGCCCGGGAAGATGACGAAGCCCTCGGCGGCCTTCACGAACATCGTCTTGCGCACGTAGAAGTGCTCGAAGACGACGTTGACGTCGAGATACGGGTTCGACTCCTGCTCGTGCGGGAGCACGATGTTGAAGCCCACGGACAGCCCGCCGCCGTCCTGTGCTCCACGGTTCGCTGCCTCCATTACCCCCGGCCCGCCCCCGGTGACGACCGTGAAGCCGGCGCGGGCGAACAGCCTGCCGACCTCGCGCGCGTCGCGATACGCCCGGTGCTCCTCGTGCACGCGCGCCGAGCCGAAGATCGTGACCGCCGGCTTCGCCAGCTTGGCGACGGTGTCGAAGCCGAGCAGGAACTCGTCGCCGATCTGCCGGGCGTGCAGGAGCTCGGCGCCCTCCCAGCTCTCGAGGATCAGCCTGTCGTCGTCTGCGGGTGCTCCCACTAGAAGCTTCGCTCGAGGTGGGTCGCGGCCATCGCCAGGCCGAGCAGCGCGGCGAGCCCGACGTAGGTGACGCCGACGACCGCGCGCTGCCAGGGCTGGATCGCGTAGTAGGAAGCCACCTGGGGCTCGTTCCGGTCCCGCCAGCGCCGCCAGACCTCCATGGCGCCGATGACGAGCACGAGGATCAGGATCGGATTCGGCCACATGATCGTGAGCCCGAGCAGGAGGACGAGCCCGACCGCCCAGAGCGCCGGGTGAAGCGCCGCGACGGCGCGACCGCCGTCCAGCGGCGAGAGCGGCAGCAGGTTGAAGAGGTTGAGGAAGAAGCCGGTGAAGGCGAGCGCGACGAGCAGGTCCGAGTCGAGCGCCTCGCCCGCCGCCCAGAGGCCGGCCGCGGCGAGGCTGCCGACGATCGGGCCGGCCAGCGCCACCTGCGCCTCCTTCCAGACGTCGTGCGGCATCTGCTTCATCCCGACGACCGCGCCCAGGAAGGGGATGAAGAGCGGGGCAGAGGCCGGGATGCCCTGCCGCCGCAGCTCGAGAACGTGCCCGAGCTCGTGGATCAGGAGCAGGAAGACGAAGCCGACCGCGAAGCGCCAGCCCCAGATCCAGGAGTAGGCGGCGATCGAGACGAGCATGCTCGCGGACGTGGCGAACACCTTCAGCTTGAAGACGGCCAGGATGACGGCCTTGAACTTGAAGATGAGGAACCCGAGCGCGGCGACCGGCGCCCACAGCTTCCGGAGGAGCTCGCCGAAGCGCCCGCGCGGGTGGATCGGCTCGTAGTCGCGGTAAGCGTGCTCGCCGCCGTTCTCGGCCGGATCCAGCTCGTAGCGGCGGGTCTCGGGCTCCTGCTGTGGCGTGAGGCTGCTCACCGACTCATCGTAGCTTCGCGCTGCGAAAACTCCCCGAACGACGGGTGAACGCCCTCCCCAACATGTGCTTCCATCAACTGCCAGGCTGCGCGGCTCGTTCGCCCCGTCCAGTGGATCGAACGGATGTTGGGGGACGAAAGGAGATCGAAAGCATGCGAAGACGGAGATCCATCGCGTTGCTGGCAGTCGGGGTGGCGATCGGCGTCATCGTGATGGGCACGCCCGCCGGTGCGCACGTGTCCGGCTGGGCGCACAACTGGAAGAAGCACATCAAGCCTCGGGTCGACAAGCTTGCCGGGCGCGCCGCAGTCGATCAGGCGGCCGGCGTCCCCGTGAACGCCACCGGCCCGGGTAGCTTCGGCACGATCGTGGAGACCGGTCTGAGAGCGCCGAAGAAGGGCTTCGTGCTCGTCACGGGCACGGCTCGTCTCGACGGCGGGACGACCTGCCCGTGCGAGGCCGGCATGCGCCTCAACACGGGCTCGACTTCGTCGTTCATCTACAGGCTGAGCAAGACCGATCCGGCGCACTCCGACACAACGACGATCAGCTTCCTGTTCCCGGCGAGCAAGGGGCTGCACACGTACAGGGTTCAGCTCGACGAGCGCCTCGGAGATCTGGCCACCGCCACCTCCGACGCCACGATCACGGCCCTGTTCGTCCCCTACAACGCAGTCGGGAAGACGACCGCGCGTATCGCGACGGCCCCAGCCCAGCGAGGGGGCTAGGCCGGGAATCACCGCAACTGACCGCGAGGGCGGGATCTTGAATCCCGCCCTCGCTCGATCGGACTCAGTTCAGGAGCCGCGGCCGATCCACTCCTCGCCGCCCTCGTAGACCTCCTTCTTCCAGAGAGGGACGTCGACCTTGAGGGTGTCGATCGCCTCCTTGCAGGCGGCGAGAGCGTGCTCCCGGTGCGGGGCGGAGACGGCGATGGCCACGCTCGTCTCGCCGATGCCGACGCGGCCGATTCGATGCGTGATCGCGATCTTGCAGAGGTCGTAGCGGGCCGACAGCGCCTCGGCCATCTCCGCCATGACCTTCTCCGCCATGCCCTTGTAGGCCTCGTACTCGAGGTGGACGACCGTGCGGCCGCGGGACGTGCTACGCGTCGTCCCCAGGAACGTGGCGATGGCGCCGGCTCGGTCGTCGGCTACCTCGGCGACGACGTCATCCAGGTTGATGGGGTCGGACGTCAACCTGAAGGCGCCGCCCGAGACGGGCGGGATCAGGGCCACCTCGTCGCCGTCCGAGAGCCGCCGTGGGGTCGGCGCGTACTCCTTGTTCACGGCGTAGAGGAGGCCTTCGGGCTCCTCTCCCAGGCCGAGGGGCGCCCATACGTCGGCCACGCGCGCCCCATCCGGAAGCTCGAGCTCGCGTTCAGCCGAGCCGGCGCGCTCGCGCAGGCCGGCGAAGAGTCGTACCGTGACTCTCATGCCTCCTTTTCGTCCTCTTCGATTCCGGCCACGCGGCCGACAACGCCGAGGAAGAAGGGCTCGGAGAAACCCGCGACGAAGCCGACCGCCCCGATCTTCGCCCAGTTGAGGTCTGCGTCGCCGATCTGCACGAGGCCGGTTTCCAGGACCAGAAGGAGGAACAGCGCGGAGGCAACACCGAGTAGCGGCTGGACCACGGCGATCACCTTGAACTCCCGCAGGGCGTTGAGACCCGCGATCTGGTCGCGTAGCTTGAAGGTGCCACTCATCGTTGCGCCCACCGCGCCGGCGGCCCCGGCGAGAAGAAGATCGGACCAGCTCGCGCCGGTCTCCGCGAGCGCGATCGTCAGCGCGAAGAAGGACACGAGTATTGCCAGCGCTACCGCCAGCCAGAGAAGAACTCGCCCTTTCATCCGGGCCCGCGCGCGGTAGAGCAGGTACGAGCTCAGCCGCGTGCGGTACAGCGCCGCCAGGCGGTTGCGGGCAGCCGCGAGGTCTTGCTCGGTGACGTCCTTGCCATCCAGATAGTGCTCCAACGACTTGGGCTGGTCGGGTCCGTACAGCGTCCGCCAGGTGATGACAGGAGTTCCGCCGTCGGTTCGGGAATGCTCGGACTCGAGGAGCCCGAAGATGAAGTCAGCATCCCCGAACTCGATCAGGAGCTGGTCCCACCGCTCGTTCACCTCGAGCACGACGTCGAGGGTGCGGAGTGAGCCGGGCTGGACGCCCAGGAGAGCGCGAAGCCGCTCCTCCCCTCCATCGCGGCTGAACGCGCCCTTCTCGTGCAAGCGCTCGGCTTCGACGACAGCGGCGTAGATACGGTCAAGATGCTTGCGGACCTCCGGGTCCCATACACCCCGCCAAGGCACGCGCGAGCGTTCGGAGAGCAGTGCCGAGACCTCGTAGGCGTACGCCTCGAACTCTCGCTCGGGCTCAGCGGCGGCGTTCACGCCTGTAGCGTAGATTGAGTTCATGGCTACGGCCGAGGACCGCCGGGAGACTGACTCGGGCATCGAGGTCAAGCCCGTCTACACCGAGCAGGACGTCCAGGGCCTCGAGTCCGAGCTTCCGGGCGAGTTCCCATTCACGCGGGGGCCCTACAGGGACATGTACCGGGGCCGGCCGTGGACGATCCGCCAGTACGCGGGCTTCGCCTCGGCCGAGGAGACGAACGAGCGCTTCCGGTACCTCCTCGAGCACGGGCAGACGGGCCTGTCCGTCGCGTTCGACCTGCCGACGCAGCTCGGCTACGACTCCGACGACCCCCGAGCGGCCGGCGAGGTGGGTCGCACCGGCGTCGCGATCGACTCGCTCGGCGACATGGAGCTCCTCTTCCGCGAGATCCCGCTCGCCGAGGTCTCGACGTCGATGACGATCAACGCGCCCGCGGCGCTCCTGCTCCTCCTCTACGAGCTCGTGGCCGAGAGCCAAGGCGTGCCGGCCACGCAGCTTCGGGGCACCGTGCAGAACGACATCCTCAAGGAGTACGTCGCGCGCGGGAACTACATCTTCCCGCCGCGGCCGTCCATGCGCCTGACGACCGACCTCTTCGCCTACTGCCACGAGCGGCTGCCGCGCTGGAACACGATCTCGATCTCCGGCTACCACATCCGCGAGGCGGGGTCGACTGCCGTCCAGGAGATCGCCTTCACCCTCGCGCACGGGATCGCGTACGCCGAGGCGGCGGTGGCGGCCGGGCTCTCGCCCGACGAGTTCGGCGAGCGGCTCTCGTTCTTCTTCAACGCGCACAACCACTTCTTCCAGGAGGTGGCCAAGTTCCGCGCCGCGCGGCGCCTGTGGGCCGAGATCATGCGCGACCGCTTCGGCGCCGTGAACCCGAAGGCGCAGGCGCTGCGCTTCCACGCGCAGACCGGCGGCTCGACCCTGACCGCGCAGCAGCCGGAGAACAACATCGTCCGGGTGGCGGTCCAGGCCCTCTCGGCCGTCGGGGGCGGCGCCCAGTCGATCCACACCAACGCCTACGACGAGGCGCTCGCGCTCCCGACGGAGCGGAGCGCGCGCATCGCGCTGCGGACGCAGCAGATTCTCCAACACGAGGCGGGCGGGACGGACACTGCCGACCCGTTCGCCGGCTCCTACTTCGTCGAGTCGCTGACAAGCGAGCTGGCGGAGCGCGCGCGAGAGCTGATCGCCCGCATCGACGAGCTCGGGGGCGCGGTCGCCGCGGTGGAGCAGGGCTTCCAGCAGCGCGAGATCGAGGACGCGGCGTACGAGTTCGAGCGCCGCCTGGAGGCCGGCGAGCGCGTCCTGGTCGGCGTGAACCGCTACGTCGAGGACGAGGCGGAGGAGATCGAGCTCCACCGCCTAGACCCCGAGGCGGAGCGGCGGCAGGTGGAGCGCACCCGGCGTGTCCGCGCGGAGCGCGACGCCGGCGCGGCGGAGGCGGCCCTGGAGCGGGTGCGCGAGGCGGCGCGCGGCGACGCGAACTTGCTCGTGCCGATGCGTGAGGCGCTGGCCGCCCATGTCACGGTGGGGGAGATCTGCAACGCCTTGCGCGACGAGTTCGGCACGTTCGACGCGCACATGGCGCCGTGAGGCTCGAGGACGGCGACCTCGCCGTCCGGCCGCTCGTCGAGACGGACGCGCCCGCGCTGGCCGTCGCCGCCCGCGACCCGCTGGTGCCGTACTACACGTCCGTGCCGGAGAACTACACGGAGGAGGACGCGCGGGCGTTCATCGTGCGGGGAGGGGACAACTTCGCGATCGTGGACGCCGAAACGGACGAGCTCTTGGGCGTGATCGGCTTCGTGGTCCTGGATCACGCCCGCGGGCACTTCGGCTACTGGGTGGGGAAGGAGGCGCGGGGCCGGGACGTGGCCACGCGTGCCCTGCGGTTGCTGACCCACTGGGCGGCGGAGGAGCGCGGCCTCGCGCGGCTGCAGCTGGTCGTCGAGCCCGAGAACCTCGCTTCCATTCGTGTCGCGGAGAAGGCCGGCTTCCGCCGCGAGGCCCGCCTGCGCTCGTACATCGAGCTCCGCGGCGCCCGGCGGGACGTGTACATGTATGCGCTGCTCCGCGAGGACCTCTGAGCACCCCCTGGGGACCTCTGATTCACGCGCGCGCGGAGGGGCCGGCCGCGAGCCTCCCTCCGCTTCGAGCGTAGCGAGGACTTTCGCACGCGTGGGGCGCGCAGTGTGCCGATTCTGCGCCGACCGGGAGTAAGCTCCGCCGCAATGGCCAAGGCAGAGGATCTCCAGTCGACCGAGGCGAAGCTGGCGGCGCTCGAGCGCCTGCGCGACGAGGCGCTCCACGCCGGCGACGAGCGCGCCGTCGCCCGGCAGCGCGAGCGGGGCAAGCTGCTCGCGCGCGAGCGGCTGGAGAAGCTGCTCGACCCGGGCAGCTTCGTCGAGCTCGACCGCTACGTCCGCCACCGCAACCCGCACTTCGGGATGATGGACAAGCGGCCGTGGGGCGACGCGGTCGTCACCGGCTACGGGACGATCTTCGGCCGCAAGGTCTTCGTCTTCTCGCAGGACTTCACCGTTTTCGGCGGCACGCTCTCCGAGGCCTTCGCCGAGAAGATCTGCAAAGTCATGGACTTGGCGCTCAAGCTCGGCTGCCCCCTGATCGGGATCAACGACTCGGGCGGCGCTCGCATCCAGGAGGGCGTCGTCTCCCTCGGCGGCTACGCGGAGATCTTCTGGCGCAACGTCCAGGCGTCGGGCGTGATCCCGCAGATCAGCCTGATCATGGGCCCGTGCGCCGGTGGGGCGGTGTACTCGCCGGCGATGACCGACTTCGTGCTCATGGTCAAGGAGACCTCGTACATGTTCATCACGGGGCCCGAGGTCGTGAAGACCGTCACGGGCGAGGAGGTGACCTTCGAGGAGCTCGGAGGCGCGCTCACGCATGCGTCCAAGTCGGGCGTTGCGCACTTCGCCGCCGACGACGAGGAGAGCTGCCTCGAGGACGCGCGCTACCTCCTCTCCTTCCTGCCCCAGAACAACGTCGACCCCCCGCCCTACTTCGAGCCCGCCGACCCGCCCGACCGCGAGGATCCCGAGCTCGACACGCTCATCCCCGATGAGCCGACGAAGCCCTACGACATGCGCGACGTGGTCGTGCGCGTCGTGGACGAGGGCGAGTTCCTCGAGGTGCACCAGCTATGGGCGGAGAACATCGTCTGTGGCTTGGCGCGGCTCGCGGGCCACCCGGTCGGCATCGTCGGCAACAACCCGAAGGCGCTAGCGGGCACGCTCGACATCGACTCCTCCGTCAAGGCCGCCCGCTTCGTCCGCGTCTGCGACGCGTTCAACATCCCGCTCGTCACCTTCGTCGACGTGCCGGGCTTCCTCCCGGGGACGGCGCAGGAGTGGGGCGGCATCATCCGCCACGGGGCGAAGCTCCTCTATGCCTACTCGGAGGCGACCGTGCCCAAGATCGCGCTGATCACGCGCAAGGCCTACGGCGGCGCCTACGACGTCATGAGCTCGAAGCACATCCGTGCCGACTTCAACTTCGCGTGGCCGACGGCCGAGGTGGCCGTCATGGGGCCTGAGGGCGCTGTGAACATCGTCTTCCGCAAGGAGCTGGAGGAGGCCGAGGATCCCGAGGCGCGCCGCGCCGAGCTGATCGCCGACTACAAGGCGCAGTTCGCCAACCCGTACACGGCCGCCGAGCGCGGCTACGTGGACGACGTGATCGAGCCGCGGCGGACGCGCCCGGTGCTCTGCGACGCGCTCGAGACGGCGCTGACCAAGCGCGAGAAGCGGCCGCCGCGCAAGCACGGCAACATCCCGCTCTGAAACGGGTTCTGAGGCTGTCGATCTGCGCCCGCCCGTTCGTCGTCAGAATGAACGCGGCGAACGGCGCCGCAGCGACCACGGGAGGTTGAAGCTCATGAAGTACTTGCTGGCGCTCATCGGCGACGAGAGCCGCTGGGCCGATCGCTCGCCCGAGGAGATGGCCGAAGCTATGAAGCATTGGGACGTGTTCACCCAGGAGGCGATCGACGCGGGCGTGCACGTCGGCGGCGAAGGCCTCCAGCCGAGTGCGACCGCGACCTGCGTGCGGATCCAGGAGAGCGGCGAGCCCATCGTCTCGGACGGCCCGTTCGCCGAGACGAAGGAGCAGCTCGGCGGGTACTACCTGCTCGACTGCGAGAACCTCGATGACGCGATCGCCTGGGCAAAGAAGATCCCGATGCCGGGCGGAACCGTCGAAGTGCGGCCGGTGATGGACTACGAGGCCGCCGGCTCGAGGCTTCACACGAACCAGTCGGAGGCCCGAAGGTAGGCGTTCCGGCAGAGACCGTCGACCGTCTGTTCCGCGAGGAGTCGGGACGGGCGGTCGCGGCTCTCATTCGCGTCCTCGGCGACTTCGACCTCGCCGAGGAGGCGGTGCAGGACGCATTCCTCGTCGCGCTCGAGGTCTGGCCGGCGCGCGGCCTCCCGCGCAACCCGGGCGCCTGGATCACGACGACCGCCCGGAACAAGGCAATCGACCGGATCCGGCGGGCCCGCCGTCTCGAGGACAAGGTGCGCGAGCTCGAGGCCCTCGTGCCGGCGCCCGGCGAGGAGGAGGACGAGATCGACGACAGCTCCATCCCCGACGACCGGCTGCGGCTGATCTTCACCTGCTGCCACCCGGCGCTGGCGCCCGAGGCACGCGTTGCGCTCACGCTTCGCACGCTCGGCGGGCTCAGTACGCCCGAGATCGCGCGCGCCTTCCTCACCTCCGAGCAGGCGATGCAACAGCGGCTCGTCCGCGCGAAGCGGAAAATCCGCGACGCGCGCATCCCGTACGTCGTGCCGCCCGACCACGAGCTCCCGGACCGGCTCAGCTCGGTGCTCGCCTCGCTCTACCTCATCTTCAACGAGGGGTACGCGGCGACCTCCGCCGAAGCGCTCGTTCGCCGCGAGCTCTGCGCCGAGGCAATCCGCCTCACGCGCGTCCTGCGCTCGCTCATGCCGGACGAGCCGGAGGTGGCGGGCCTGCTCGCGCTCATGCTCCTGCAGGACTCGCGCCGTGAGGCCCGCACGGGGTCCGGCGGGGAGCTCGTGGTGCTAGACGAGCAGGACCGCAGGCTCTGGGACAGGCGTCAGATCGACGAGGGTCTCGCGATAGTCGACCGCCTGCCGGTCGGCTTCTACGCTCTCCAGGCTGCCATCGCCGCCGAGCACGCGCGGGCGCCCTCGGCGGAGGCGACCGACTGGCCGCGCATCGCCTTGCTCTACGACCTCTTGGCTCGGGTGGCGCCGAGCCCGGTCGTAGCGCTGAATCGTGCGGTCGCGGTGGCGATGTCGGAGGGCGAGGAGCGAGGGCTCGAGCTCATGGCGGCGCTCGACGACGAGCTCGAGGACTACTACCTCCTGTACGCGGCGCGGGCCGACCTCCTCCGGCGCCTGGGGCGGGACGAGGAAGCTGCCGGCGCCTACGCCCGGGCGCTCGAGCTCGCCCGGCAACCGACCGAGCGGGCGTTCCTCGAGCGCCGTCTCGCCGAGGTCACGGGACGACCCACTCGAGGTCCCTGACCGCGAGCGGCAAGGACACAACCTCGCGGGAGACGGGGGCAACGAACAGCACCTCGGACGGGGTGGCCACCGCCGCGATCAGCTCTCCCGGCGCCCACGCCACGGCCCTCCCGTTCGGGAAGGTGAGCGCCCGCCGTCCGCCGCTGTCGAAGAAGACGACGCCCTGGTCCGCGCGGGCGGCGACCATGCCCGTGGCGCTCACCCGCAGCCCCGTGATCTCGCGCGCGGTGAAGGAGGGCGAGAACACGAGATCGTCCGTCGTCGACAGGAGCGCGACGATCGCGGTCTCCCCGGAGCGCACGACGGCCCAGAAACGCTGGTCGTCGAACCAGGCGATCTCCTCCAAGGTGGACGGGCGCCCGAGCAGCTCGCTGACGCGCTCGCGCGAGAGCAGGCGCCTCGCATCCTCGATTCCCTCCCAGAGTTCACCGTTGCGGACGAACGTCAGCGTTCCGTCGCCCATCCAGGAGGGCCCGCAGGCGTCCGGGAGCCCCGTCCTGAAGCCGCCGTTCTGGAACACACGCAGGCTGCCGCCCTCGCATGTTGCTCTCAGCTCGCCGTCGGGGGAGACGGAAAACGCTTCGTCCAGCGGCGCGTCATTCGGGGTGAGCGTGAACCTGCACGGTGCAGGCACGTCCGGCTCCTCGTCCCACGCGAGGTCGGGAAGCCGGAGGGCGCGCAGCCGGCACCCTGGAACGCTGACGAACAGCCTGCCTGTTCCTCCGACTCTGCCGAGCCAGTCCCGGACCTCATCTGCGTCCACCAGCGGGGGCGGGCCGCCTTCGCCGCGCCAATCGAGGTCGTTGGCGACGAGATTGATCCGCGCCGTCCACTCTGAGCTTCCGGGACGGAGGATGAATATGCCGCGGTCGGCGGCCACCGCGGTCCACTGCTCGTCCGGCGACCACGCGATCGCCCGGTAGCCGGCGATCTCGGGCATGTCGAGCTCGCCGCTTCCGGGCTGCGCCATGATCACCCCGTCTTGCCCGCGTCGGGCGGCGATGTACGTTCCGGTCGGACTCGCCCGCAGGTCCGCGAAGCGCCCCGGCGTCTCGACGTAGGCTTCACTGAGTCCTCCGTTCCCGAAGGACGTGAGCACGTCCCAGCTGCCGCTCGGCCCGTCAACGGACAGGATCGCCGCCAGGCGCCGTTCGTCGAGCCATACGGCCTCACGGACGCGGACTCGCTCGAAGCCGGCCAGCCCTGGAACCGAGCTCTGCCGCAATGCTCGGATGAGCCCGTGCTGTGACAGGACCACGTCGCCATCAGGCCATATGCGCACCGCCCCGTCGGCGAAGTACGTCAACGTGCCGTCCGGGCGCCAGGCCGGCGCTTGCCCGCGGAACGGCTCCCCCTCCGGGCCGCCGTTCGTTGAGACCTGGATGAGGCCGTCCTCGAACTCGAAGAGCCTGCCTCTGCGCGGATCCGTGTGCCGGTCCCAGCCGGAGCCGGCGCCCGAGACGCGGTTTGCGTCGGGGGAGAGGACAAAGCGGCACTCGTCCCAGTTGGGCGCATCGACCGGCGTCCGCTCGGGCAGCTCGACAGCGTGCAGCTCGCAGCCCTCGTCCGTGTAGTAGAGGACGCCGCCGAGCTCGGGAGACCCCGCGGGCGCCTCCGTCGTCGACGTCGTAGGCGGCTCGGTCCCGGTCGTGGGGTCAGGCGCCTGCTCCGGCTCCGAGTCGCCGCGCAGCGCATCGAATCCGGCCGCGAGCGCGATCGCTGCGACGACCACCACGACGAGCACCGTTCCACCCCGCCGCATGGGATGAGGATACGTCTACGCCGAGGGCTGTTCCGAGCGACGCGAAGTCAGGCCCGGGAGGCGCGCGCCCGTTGCCGCGAAGACGAGCACGACTGCGCCGAGGGCGATGACGACGTCGCCGAGGGAGAAGACGTTCGTGAGCGGCACCCAGTCGGGGGCCGCGAAGCGGTCGACCAGCCAGGGGACGTTGGGCTCGGCCGCGGCGACGCTGTTGTGCTCGACGGCGAAGTCGAGGCCGGCCGCCTCCATCGCCTCGGGCGTCGCCGGCATCCTGCCGCCGTTGGCGAGGATGGCGACGAGGTTGAGCGCCATCCCGACCG
>Ga0081538_10003566_pt1 | contig 14644 bp, 12 predicted proteins | sample TabmetS5T2R1_FD_71022 | JGI IMG/M metagenome (GOLD analysis project Ga0081538, IMG submission 71022) | Tabebuia heterophylla rhizosphere microbial communities from the University of Puerto Rico - S5T2R1 | ecosystem: Host-associated > Plants > Roots > Rhizosphere ... | reverse complement strand
TTCTCGGCTGGGACTTTCATCTGATCGACGGCCGCGCATCCGTGTCCGGCCGCGCCGAGGCGCTCAATCAGGCGATCGCGCTGAGGCCCGACGGCATCGTGCTCGGCACCATCGATGCCAACGAGCAGGCCGCCGCGATCCAGCGCGCCGCCGACGAGGGCATCGTCGTGGTCGGCTGGCACGCCACCGCCTCGCCCGGACCCAACGAGGATCCGCCGATCTTCACCAACATCACGACCGATCCGCTCGAGGTCGCGCGCGCCGCGGCCTCCTACGCGATCGCCGATTCCGACGGCAAGGCCGGCGTCGTGATCTTCACCGATTCGGTCTACGAGATCGCGATCGCCAAGTCCGATGCCATGGCCGAGGTGATCAAGGGCTGCGAGGCCTGCCAGGTCCTGGCGCTCGAGGACACGCCGCTCAGTGACGTCACCGCGCGCATGCCGCCGCTCACCACGGCGCTCCTGCAGCGCTTCGGTGAGCAATGGACCCATGCGCTCGGCATCAACGACCTCTACTTCGACTTCATGGCGCCATCGCTCGCCTCGGCCGGCATCGACGGCGCCGGCCAGCCGCACAACGTCTCGGCCGGCGATGGCAGCGAGGTCGCCTTCCAGCGCATCCGCACCGGCCAATATCAGGTCGGGACGGTCGCCGAGCCCCTGCGTCTGCATGGCTGGCAGGTGGTCGACGAGCTGAACCGCGCGTTCGCCGGCGAGGAGCCGAGCGGCTACGTCGCGCCGGCGCATCTGTTCGTGCCGTCCAACATCGAGCACGACGGCGGCCCGCGCAACATCTACGACCCCGAGAACGGCTACCAGGACGCCTATATGCAGATCTGGGGCGTCAAGTAGCGCACGACGCCGGACCGGGAGGCGCCGGCACTCCCGGCGCCTCCGCCAACCTGGAGACAGCCATGGCATCGCACGACCTTCCCGTGCCGGACCACGCGCGCAACATGCGCCTGATCGGCTACAGCGATCAGGGCGGCCGCCCCGACGGCGTCCAGCTCATGGTCCACCGCGGCTTCGCGATCACCGGCCATATGTTCTCCAAGGGGTTTTCCGTGATCGACGTGCGCGAGCCGCGCCGGCCGAGGCCCGTCGCCTATGTGCCCGCACCGCCCAACACCTGGAACATCCACCTCCAGACCCACGACGACCTGCTGCTGGTGATCAACGCCAAGGACATGTTCGCCGCCGCCGAGTTCCAGGACGAGCACGCCTACTACAAGGGCTCGCTCGGCAAGACCGTCGGCACCGCCGGGCAGGCAGCAAAGGAACGGGACTGGACGGCCGGCATGGCGGTCTACGACATCGCCAGGCCCGAGAGCCCGCGCCAGATCGGCTTCATGCCGGTCGAGGGCGGCGGCGTGCACCGCATCTGGTATACGGGCGGCCGCTGGGCCTATGTCTCGGCGCTCCTGGACGGCTTCACCGACTACATCCTCGTGACCGTCGACATGGCCGATCCGACCAGGCCGCGGGAGGCCGGCCGCTACTGGCTGCCCGGCATGAACCTCGCCGCGGGCGAGACGCCGGACTGGCCGGCGGAGCGCCGCTTTGGCCTGCACCATGCGATCGTGCACGGCGATACCGCCTATGGCGCCTGGCGCGATGCCGGCCTCGTCATGGTCGACGTCAAGGACCGCAGCGCGCCGAAGCTGATCGTGCATCGCAACTGGAGCCCGCCGTTCGGCGGCGGCACCCACAACTGCCTGCCGCTGCCCGATCGCGACCTTTTGGTGGTGCTCGACGAGGCGGTGCTCGACCATCAGGAGGACGGCCTGAAGCTGATCTGGCTGTTCGACATCCGCGAGCCGTCGAACCCCGTCAGCATCTCGACCTTCCCGACCCCCGCCGAGGCCGATTATGTCGCCAAGGGCGGCCACTTCGGGCCGCACAACGTGCACGAGAACCGTCCCGGCAGCTTCGTCAGCTCCGAGCTGATCTTCGCAACCTATCAGAACGCCGGCATCCGCGTGTTCGACATCAGCAACCAGTACCGGCCCGAGGAGGTCGGCGCATTCGTGCCGCCGCAGCCCGCGCGCCTAGTAGACCATCGCCCCAACCGCGCCCGGGTCATCCAGTCGTGCGACGTATTCGTCGACGCGGCGGGGCTGGTCTACAGCAACGACTACAACGGCGGCCTCTACATCTTGGAGTTCGAGGGCTGAGCGCCTCGGCCTCGTTGTCCAGGCAGCTGGCCGCGCGATACGCTTTGTTAAGCACGTGACCCTTAGGGTGGCGTGCAAACTGTGCTGGCGGTCGGATGCTTGGAACACACCTCACGGTCCTACAGCGCTCGGGCCAGCCGCTCGAGCCCGTGTGCACGCGCCTGCAAGAGTGGGGCTGCCGCCTCACCCAGTGCGCCAACGGCGCCGCGGTGCTGGCGACGATCGGCAGCGCGCGGACCGATCTCGTCCTGATCGACGTCGGCGCCGAGGACAGCATGGCCCTGGTGGCGCGGCTCAAGGCGGATCCGGAGACCCGCCATCTGCCGACGATCGCCGCCACCATGGGCGATCCTGCTGAAGTGGCGTCCTACGCGCTGGCGCTGGGCGCCGACGACATCTTTGCCCTGCCGATCGAGGACACCGAGCTGTACGCCCGGATCCGTGCCCTGTCCCGGCTCGCCATGCTCGAGATCGAGCTGCGCCGGCGCGAGACCGTGCTGGCGACCTTCGGCGTGCGCGCGGCGCACGATGCGCGCGGCGTGCCGGCGATCGATCGCATGGGCATCCTCCTGATCGGTCCGGCCGGCGGCGATCAGGTGCAGGTGATGTCCGCCCTGGGCGGCGCCGCCATGGCCGCCTATGCCGAGACGGCCGAGGCCGCGCTCGAGCGCCTGCGCCGTGACGATCTCGATGTCGCGGTGATCACGGCCGCGCACGACAGCGAGGCGATCGAGACGCTCTGCGCCGCGATCCGGTCCGACGCGCAGCTGTTCGATCTGCCGCTGCTGATGATCGGCCGGCCGGACAGCTTCGCCGATCGCACGACGCCGTTTCGCTGGGGCGCTTCGGATGTGCTGTTCCAGCCGTTCCATCCCGAGATCCTGCGCCTGCGGGTCAATGGCTGGGTGCGCCAGCAGCGGCTGCGCCGGCGTCTGCGCGGTGAGCTTGCCGACGGCGGCGTGCCGCCGACGACCGACCGGCTGACCCGGCTCTGCGGCCACGGCTTCTTGCACGGCTATGTCGACCATCTGATCGGGCATGGGGCCGGGGTCCCGCTCGCGGTCGTGAGCCTCGGCGTGATCAAGATGGGCCGGATCAACCAGGCCTATGGCTATGCCGCCGGCGACTTCGTGCTCGCCCAGCTCGGCGCCCTGCTCGGCCGGGCGGTCCGGGCGGACGATCTGCCGGCCCGGTTCGGCGACGACCGGTTCTGCATCGTCGTCAGCGGGGTCGGCGGGCGCGAGGCGCGCGGCATCGGAGACCGCGTCGCGGCGATCGTGACCCAGACGCCGTTTGCCGTCGGCGGCGGCGAGAGCATCGCGATCGGGCTGCGCACCGGCGTCGCCGAGCTGACCCATGGCGACCATGCCGGCTCGGTGATCGCCCGCGCCTTCGAGCGCATGCAGCCGTTCGGCCTGCGCCAGGCCTCCTGAGGACCGCCGCGGGCCTCGGCCGCCGTCTCAGGCGGCCGCCCGGGCCTGCTCGAGCGCGGCCTCGAAGGTGGTCAGCACGCGCTTTTGCGCCACGCCCCAGCGGTAGTTGTGGATGATGCCGGTGCTCAGGATCACCCGATGGCACGGGATCAGCCACGAGATGTTGTTGCTGCCGACCGCGCGGCCGACGGCGCGATTGGCGCCCGGCCGACCGATCGCCCGGGCGATCGTGCCGTAGCTGACCAGCTGGCCGAACGGCACGCGCAGCAGCGCTTCCCAGACCTTGATCTGGAAGTTCGTGCCGCGCAGCAGCAGCGGTAACGGTGCCGCCTGGTCCTTGAGCGCGAAGGCGCGGCCGACCAGCTCCGCCGTGCCCGCCTGGTCGCGCACGAGCCGCGCGCCGGCCCATTCGCGCTCGAACGCCGCGATCGCCGGAGCATCGCCCTCGGGCACGAACGCGAGCCAGCACACGCCGCGGTCGGTCGCGCCGAGCAGCACCCGGCCGAGCGGCCCGTCGTGCAGCCCCCAGCGAATCACGAGCTGCTCGCCGAGCGCCTTGAACTCGCCGGGCGTCATCGCCTCGCAGGCGACGAACAGATCGTGCAGCCGGCTCGGCCCCGACAGGCCGGTATCCAGGGCGGCGTCGAGCACGCTGGCGTCGCCCGCGAGCAGGCGCTTGGCGTGCGCGAGCGTGACGTACTGCAGGAACCGCTTCGGGCTGATGCCGGCCCAGCGCTTGAAGATCCGCTGGAAGTGGAACGGCGAGAGCCCGGCCCGCTCGGCCATCGCCTCGAGCGAGGGCTGCTCCTGGTAGTGCTCGACCATGTAGGCGATCGCGCGGGCGATCCGGGCGTTGAACGGCAGCTCGCGGTCGGCTTCCGGCTCGCTGACGGCGGCCAGGGTGTCCGGCCGACGCCCGGCGACCACGCTCGTGGCAAGTGCCATGACGATCTCCGCTTGCCTGCTACGATGTGCGCAGTCTGCGCGCCGCGGCACCGCGCACCAACCCGATTCTTGCGGCCGTCTCCGATCAGGCCGGCAGCGCCCGCTAGTTCTCGAACACGATCTTGGGGAACGGCCGGGCCGCCGTTGCCGCAGGCGCAAGCTTCTCGATCACCTTGCGCGCGACCGTCAGATAGGCCGCGGCCTGCGGGCCGTCGGGCTGCGAGACGACCGGCGGCCGGCCGGCGTCGGTGTCCTCGCGGATCGCAAGATCGAGCGGGATCTCGCCCAGGAAATCGACGCCGTAGCGCTCGGCGGTCGCGCGCGCGCCGCCGTGGCTGAAGATCTCGCTCCGGTGGCCGCAGCTCGGGCACACGAAATAGCTCATGTTCTCGACGATGCCGAACACCGGCACGTCGACCTTGCGGAACATGTTGAGCGCCTTGCGCGCGTCGAGCAGGGCGATGTCCTGCGGCGTCGAGACGATCACAGCACCTGCCAGCGGCACGCGCTGCGCCATGGTCAGCTGGGCATCGCCGGTGCCGGGCGGCAGGTCGACCACCAGCACGTCCAGCTCGCCCCAGGCGACGTCGCCCAGCATCTGCTGCAAGGCGCTCTGCACCATCGGCCCGCGCCAGATCATCGGCGCGTCCTCGTCGACCAGAAAACCCATCGACATGACGCGCACGCCGTAATTCTCCATCGGCAGCAGCTTCTTGCCGTCGGGGCTGCGGGGCTTGCCGGAGATGCCCAGCATGCGCGGCTGGGAAGGCCCGTAGATGTCGGCATCGAGCAGCCCGACCCGCTGACCGAGCGTGCCGAGCGCCAGCGCGAGGTTGACCGAGGTGGTCGACTTGCCGACCCCGCCCTTGCCCGAGGCGACCGCGACGATGGCGCCGATCCCCGGCAAGCCGCCGCGGCTGTCGTGACCTTGCGGCGGCTGGCTGCGCGGCGCCGGCCCCGCGGCCGGGCGGGGCGCGCCGCCCGCGGCACGCTCGGCGGTCAGGACCGCGGTCACCGAGGTGACCCCCGGCAGCGCCAGCACCGCCCGCTCGCACGCGGCGCGCAACGGCTCCTTGGCGGCCGCCTCGCTAGGGTCGATCTCGAGGGCGAAGCCGACATTGCCGTCGCGCACGACCACGCCCGACACCATGCCCAGGGCGACCACGTCCTGGCCTTGCGCGGTATCCTCGACGCCGGCGAGCGCCGCCAGGACCTGCTCCTTGGTAACCTGCGCCATGGTTGAAGACTCTCGCTTATTGCACGATATAGTCGGCAGCAGTCCGGAAGAGGGTTGCCTGGTGCTCTGGGTGCCGCTGATATAGTGGGCATCGGCAGCGGGGCAAAGTCCTTCAGGCCCTTCCGCAACAAGGAAAGGTCCGCGCGATGCCGTGGAACAATCAAGGTGGCGGCTGGCAGGGTGGCGGCGGCCAGGGGCCGTGGGGCGGCCGCCCCGGCGGCGGGCAGCAGCCGCCCGACCTCGAGGAGCTGCTCAGGCGCAGCCAGGAGAAGGTCAAGAAGATCTTTCCCGGCGGCCCTGGCGGCGGGCTCGGGAGCAATCGCAAGGCCTGGGTGATCATCCCGCTCGCGCTCGTGGTGATCTGGCTGGCGAGCGGCTTCTATCGGGTCGAGCCGGCCGAGCAGGGCGTGGTGCTGCGCTTCGGCGAGTGGAACAGGACCACGCAGCCGGGCCTGAACTGGCACTTTCCGGCGCCGATCGAATCCGTCCTGACGCCGCAGGTGACCCGGGTGAACCGCGTCGAGGTCGGCTTCCGCTCGGGGACTGATACCACGCGCGGCGGCACCAATCGCGATGTCCCGAACGAGAGCCTGATCCTGACCGGCGACGAGAACATCGTCGACATCAATTTCGTGCTGCTCTGGCAGATCAAGGACGCCGGCCAGTTCCTGTTCAACATTCGCGATCCCGAGCAGACCGTGAAGGCGGTCGCCGAGAGCGTGATGCGCGAGATCATCGGCGAGACGCCGTTCGCCGAGGCGACGACCGAGGGCCGCGGCAACATCGAGCTCCAGGCGCGCGAACGGATGCAGGCGACCCTCGACGACTACGGCGCCGGCATCCAGGTGAACCAGGTGCAATTGCAGAAGGTCGATCCGCCCAGCGAGGTGATCGACGCCTTCCGCGACGTCCAGCGTGCCCAGGCGGACCGCGAGCGGGCGCAGAACGAGGCCGAGACGTATGCCAACGACATTCTGCCGCGCGCCCGCGGCGAAGCCGAGCGGCTGGTGCAGGAGGCGCAGGCCTACCGCCAGGAGGTGGTGGCCGATGCCCAGGGCGACGCGCAGCGGTTCGTCGCGGTCTACAACGAATATGCCAAGGCGCCCGACGTGACCACGCGGCGGCTCTATCTCGAGACCATGGAGCAGGTGCTGCGCGACATGAACAAGGTCGTGATCGACAAAGCGGCCGCCGGTTCCGGCGTCGTGCCCTACCTGCCTTTGCCGGAGCTCGAGCGACGCGCCCGGGAGCGGGCCAGCACGCTCGAGAGCAGCGAGGGAGACGCGCAGTGAACCGCAATCTCCTGATCGGCATCGGGGTCGCCGTCGGCGTCGTCGCACTGTTGGCGGCAAGCGCCCTGTTCACCGTGCATCAGACGCAGCAGGCCCTGGTCCTGCAGTTCGGCAACCCCAAGCGCATCATCGCCGAGCCCGGGCTGCACGCGAAGATTCCGTTCATCCAGAACGTCGTCTACATCGATCGCCGGGTGCTCGATTTCGACGCGGTCTCCGAGGAGATCATCCTCGGCGACCAGAAGCGGCTCGTGGTCGACGCGTTTGCGCGCTACAAGATCGTCGACCCGCTGCGCTTCTATCAGACGGTCGGCACCGAAGAGGTGTTCCGCGGCCGCATCAACACCATCCTGGATGCATCGTTGCGTAAGGCGCTGGGCGGGGTGCCGCTGTTCACCGTGCTGTCGGACGAGCGCAGCGCCCTGATGAGCCGGATTCGCGACCAGGCCAACGTCGAGGCCAAGCAGTTCGGCGTCGACGTGGTCGACGTCCGGATCAAGCGCGCCGATCTGCCGGCCGAGAACAGCCAGGCGATCTACCGGCGGATGCAGACCGAGCGCGAGCGCGAGGCCAAGGAGCTGCGCGCGCAGGGCGCCGAGATGGCGCAGCGGATTCGCGCGCGCGCCGATCGCGAGCGCGTGGTGCTGCTCGCCGAGGCGCGCCGGGAAGCGCAGATCGCGCGCGGTGAAGGCGACGCCGAGGCCGTGCGGATCTTCGCGGAGGCCTATGGCCAGGACATCGACTTCTTCACCTTCTATCGCACGATGCAGGCCTATCGGGACGCCCTGAGCGACGACAACACGAGCTTCGTCCTGTCGCCCGACAGCGAGTTCTTCCGCTTCTTCGGCAGTTCGGCCCCGATGCTGGGACCGGCCCAGGACGCGCGCGCTCCGGCGAGCTCGGCGCCGACGGAAGGGAATCGCGCGGAGGTTGACTCCGCCGAAGACGGTCCGACGCCGGACGGCGCCATGGTGCGCTAGCGGCACGCCGGCAAGCGCGTTCGTGAACCCGGATGCTGCCCATGGGGCGACCCTGCCGGCGCCGCCGGGCAAGGTGGCGCGATGACCGATCTGCTCACCGCCTTGGCGCTGGTGCTGGTGCTGGAGGGCGCGCTGTGGGCGATAGCGCCTGACGGGATGAAGCGTGCTGCCGTGGTAGCGCTGAGCATGGCAAACCAGCAGTTGCGTACCGGAGGGCTGATCGCGGTGGCTCTTGGCGTGCTTCTGGTCTGGCTGATGCGCGGCTGATGGCTCGACCATGCCGGGGCGCGCCCGCTGGCCGGCGACAGAGCGATGGCCATGCTTCGGCATTGACTTCCGGCGAGCGAGTGCCAAGATCTCGCAAAGAGCGTCCAGCGTGCACCCGACCGAAAAAATCAGTATGCTAGGTGGCGTGCAGCCCGTGGAGAATCGTTGATGAGCCTCGTGGCAACCCTCGCGGCCCGGGGTCCGGCGCGATCGCGCCGTGGCTCACCTACTGGTTGTATAGTTTCGCTGCTCGTCGTGCTGATCGGTGTGGCGGTACCGCGCGTTGGCGGCGCCGTGCCGCCGCCGCAGACCTTCGCCGATGTGGTCGAGAAGATCACGCCGGCGGTGGTCAACATCTCGACCACCAAGTCGATGCGGAGCGGCAGCGAGGCTGTGCCCGAGTTCCCCTTCCCGCAGCCGCCGCCGGGGTCACCGTTCGAGGATTTCTTCCGCGAGTTCTTCGATCGCGATCGTTCGCCCGAGGAGATGCCGCGCCGCACGGCCTCGCTCGGCTCCGGCTTCGTGGTCGATCCGGCGGGCTTCGTGGTCACCAACAACCATGTGATCGCTGAGGCCGAGGAGATCTCGGTCGTGTTCGGTGACGACACCACCTACGAGGCCGAGCTGATCGGGCGCGACTCCAAGACCGATCTGGCCCTGCTCAAGATCAAGGGCGATGGGCCCTTCCCAGCGGTCACGTTCGCCGACAGCGACACCGTCCGGGTCGGCGACTGGGTGATCGCGATCGGCAATCCGTTCGGCCTCGGCAGCACGGTGACGGCGGGCATCGTCTCGGCGCGCTCGCGCGACATCCGCGCCGGGCCGTACGACGACTTTCTCCAGGTTGACGCGCCGATCAACCGCGGCAATTCGGGCGGTCCGAGCTTCAACCTCAACGGCGAGGTGATCGGCATCAACACGGCGATCTTCTCGCCGAGCGGCGGCAATGTCGGCATCGGCTTCGCGATCCCGTCCAATCTCGCCGTGCCGGTGATCGAGTCGCTCAAGACCGACGGCCGGGTCAAGCGCGGCTGGCTCGGGGTGCGGATCCAGACCGTGACCGAGGAGATTGCCGAGAGCCTCGGTCTGGACGATACGGTCGGCGCGCTGGTCGCGAGCGTCACGCCGGAAGGGCCGGCCGAGGCGGCGCAGATCCAGCCGGGCGACGTGATCCTGGAGTTCGACCACAAGCCCATCGACCGCATGCGCGGCCTGCCGCGGATCGTCGCCGAGACCCCGATCGGCAAAGAGGTCGAGGTCGTGGTCTGGCGTAAGGGTGAGCGGGCCACCTTTGGGGTCACCCTCGGCGAGCTGCCCGAGGAGGAGGAGCTCGCGGCGCTGACGGAAGAGGGCGCCGACGTGCCGCCGACCTCGGCCGAGATCGATTCCCTCGGCGTCACGGTGGCCACGATCACCGAGGAGCTGCGTACCCGCTTCGAGCTGCCCGAGGGCGCGCAGGGCGTGGTGATCGTCGACGTCACCGAAGGCAGCGCCGCGGCGAAGGAGAGCCTGCGCCCCGGCGACGTGATCGTCGAGGTCGGTCAGGAAGAGGTCAGCTCGCCGCCCGAGGTCGCCGCCAAGGTCGGGCAGGCGCAGCAGGACGCCAAGAAGTCGGTGCTCCTGCTGATCGACCGGAGCGGCGATCTGCGGTTCGTCGCCCTGCGCTTCGCGCCGGCCTGAGCCTGGCGCCCGGCTTGGGTGCCTTGCCGCGCGACCACGCTCTGACGGCGGGGCGGCCCAGGCCGGGCTGACCCTGGCGCGACCGGGTCGCGCTAGGTGAGGACGAAGTCGCGCTTCGCGATGCCCTGCAGGAACAGCAGCGCGCGCAGGTCGCCGTGCTCGATCGCCACCGGGGCCTTGAGCGCGACCGGCGCGTGGGCGTGGTAGGCGACGCCGAGGCCGGCCGCGAACAGCATCGGCAGATCATTGGCGCCGTCCCCGACCGCGAGCGTCTGCTTGGCCGGGATGCGATGCTGCGCGCGCAGCTCGTCGAGCAGCGCGAGCTTGGCCTCGGGGCCGACGATCGGTTCGATCACCCGGCCGGTCAGGCGGCCGTCCGCCACCTCGAGCCGGTTGGCCCGTGCCACGTCGAAGCCGACATCGTCGCGGATCCGCTCGGCGAGCGGCATGAATCCCCCCGACACCAGGCCGGTGATCGCGCCCTGCGCGCGCATCGTGCGGACCAGGGTGCAGGCCCCTGGCATCAGGCGCGCCCGGTCGCGATAGATGTCTTCGAAGATCGTTTCCGGCAGCCCGGCCAGCAGCGCGACCCGGGCCTCGAGCGCCGGGCCGAAGGCGAGTTCGCCGCGCATCGCGCGCCGCGTGATCGCCGCGACCTCGGCCTTGACGCCGACTAGGTCGGCCAGCTCGTCGATCGTCTCGATCGTGATGATGGTCGAGTCCAGATCGCACAGCAGCAGCCGCTTGACTCGATCGCGGGCCGGCACGACACAGGCATCGATCGCCCGATCCCCGACCTCCGCGCGCGCGAGCGCGACCGAATCGGCCGGCTTGCTGCCGGTCACCGGCAGCTCGCAGGCTTCGCCGTCCGCCAGCCAGCGCGGCGTGGCGGCCAGGGCGCGGGCGATCCGGCTCACCAGCGCCTGGTCGAGGATCTCGCGCTCCGGTTGTGCGACTAGACATATGATGTGATCCATGGGCGCAACTGTGGTCGAACCGACGCGCCGCGGCAAGCCTTTCGCGGTCGGCACGATCGTGATCGGCGGCCCGACCGCGAGCGGCAAGTCGGCGCTGGCGATGCGGCTCGCGGAGCGCTCGGGCGGCGTCATCATCAATGCCGACAGCATGCAGCTCTATCGCGAGTTGCGGATCGTCACCGCCCGGCCGAGCCCGGCCGACGAAGCGCGCCTGCCCCACCGTCTGTATGGCGTGCTCGCGGCTGATCGGCCAGGCTCCGCGGGGAGCTGGCTGACCCTCGCGAAGGCAGCGATCGACGAGGCGGCGCGGCAGGGACGGCCGGCGATCGTGGTCGGCGGTACCGGCCTCTATCTGCACGCCCTGCTGCACGGGCTGGCCGACGTGCCGCCCGTGCCGGCCGAGGCCCGTGCGGCGGCCGGCGCGCTGTATCGGCGGCTCGGCGGCCCCGCCTTCCACGCCGAGCTGCGGGCGCGCGATCCGGTCATGGCCGCGCGTCTCCAGCCGCACGATCGCCAGCGCCTGATCCGCGCGTTCGAGGTGGTCAGCGCCACCGGGCGATCGCTCGCGGCCTGGCAGGCGGATGCGCCGACCCGCATGCCCCTGCCCGAGCCCGTGGTCGGCGTCGCGCTGATGCCGCCGCGCGCCGAGATCTACGCGCGCATCGGCCCGCGCCTGGAGGCGATGGTCGCGGCCGGCGCGCTCGACGAGCTGCGCGCGCTGCAAAGCCTCGACCTGGCGCCGGATCTGCCGTTGCTGAAAGCGGTCGCGGTGCGCGAGCTGCTGGCGCATGTCGAGGGGCGGGTCGACCTGGCAGGCGCGCTTGCCCGGGCGACCATTCAGACCCGCCGCTATGCCAAGCGCCAGCTCACCTGGCTGCGCCACCAGTTGCCGGAGCTGGCACCGGTGACGCGCTTTGGCGATGCCGCCGAGATCCTGGCGGAGCCCGCGCTTGCGGCGATCGGGCGCGCTTGTTGACCGACGCCGTTTGCATGCATAGTGTGCGGTCGGGCCACGGCGTGGCGGAACTTCGCCACCAACAACAAACTGCAACCTCAATAACCAGAGGGACGTTCGAGGAGCCTGATGATGCCTGACACCATCACTGCAACCCGCGTCGACGTTCAGATGCCGCCGATGACCGGCTCTGAGGTCGTGCTCGAGGCGCTGGCGGAGCAGGGTGTCGAGGTGGTATTCGGCTATCCGGGCGGCGCCGTGCTGCCGATCTATGACGCGATCTTCAAGCAGGACCGGATCCGCCACATCCTGGTGCGGCACGAGCAGGGCGCGGTGCACGCGGCCGAGGGCTACGCCCGCAGCTCCGGCAAGGTCGGCGTGATCCTCGTGACCTCGGGCCCCGGCGCCACCAACACCGTGACCGGCCTGACCGACGCGCTCATGGACAGCGTGCCCGTCGTCTGCCTGACCGGCCAGGTGCCGACCCACATGATCGGCAACGATGCCTTCCAGGAAGCCGATACCGTCGGCATCACCCGGCCGTGCACCAAGCACAACTACCTGGTCAAGTCGCCCGACGACCTGGCGCGGGTGATCCACGAGGCGTTCCACGTCGCACGCTCCGGCCGGCCGGGGCCCGTGGTGATCGACCTGCCCAAGGACATCCTGATGGGCCAGGCGCCATACCGGCGCCGCGCCGACGTCCAGCATCGCACGTACAATCCCAGGGTCGAGCCCCAGGCCGATGAGATCGACCGGGCGGTCACGCTCATGGCCAACGCCAGGCGGCCGATCTTCTATGTCGGCGGCGGCGTGATCAACGCGGGGCTGCAGGCATCGGTCGCGCTCGCCGAGCTGGTGCGCGAGACCGGCTTTCCGATCACGCTGACCCTGATGGGGCTCGGCGCCTATCCCGGCTCCGACCCGCAGTTCCTCGGCATGCTCGGCATGCACGGCACGCTCGAGGCCAATCTCGCGATGCATGGCTGCGATCTGATGATCGCGATCGGGGCGCGCTTCGACGACCGGGTGACCGGCCGCCTCGACAGCTTCTCGCCCGGCTCGACCAAGATCCACATCGACATCGATCCGTCGTCGATCAACAAGAACGTGCCGGTCGACCTTGGCATCGTGGCGGATGCCGGCCGCGCGATCGAGGCCCTGCTCGGCCGCTGGCGGGCCAAGAAGGTCAGGTCGAGGGCCGCCCAGCTCAAGCCCTGGTGGGATCAGATCGCCGCCTGGCGGGCCAAGGATTCGCTGCGCTACCGCCAGAACGGCAAGGTGATCAAGCCGCAATATGCGATCCAGCGGCTGCGCGCGCTGACCAAGGACCGCGAGACCTACATCACGACGGAGGTCGGTCAGCACCAGATGTGGGCGGCGCAGCACTTCACGCTCGACCGGCCGCGCTACTGGATGACCTCGGGCGGGCTCGGCACCATGGGCTACGGCTTTCCGGCCTCGCTCGGCGTCCAGGTCGCCCATCCGGACGCGCTGGTCATCGACATCGCCGGCGAGGCGTCCTGGGTCATGAACATGCAGGAGATGTCGACCGCCGTGCAGTACCGCCTGCCGGTCAAGTCGTTCATCCTCAACAACAGCTACATGGGCATGGTCCGGCAGTGGCAGGAGTTCTTCCACGGCAACCGCTACAGCGAGAGCTACATGGACAGCCTGCCGGACTTCGTGAAGCTCGCCGAGGCGTTCGGCGCGGTCGGCCTGCGCGCCGAGACCGTCGACGAGGTCGACGACGTGATCAAGGCGATGATCGAGGTCGACCGGCCCGTGATCTGCGACATCGTGGTCGACCGCGCCGAGAACGTGTACCCGATGATCCCGGGCGGCGCCGCGCACAACGAGATCCGGCTGTCGCCCGAGGACGACGGGCCGGTACAGGGCTCCGAAAAGGGTATGGTGCTGGTCTGAGCACCCCGCCGCTCGCGCCGGGCGGCCGATGTCCGGTGGGGCTTGCGCCCCGCCGGGCCGCTTGCCTTACGGGCCACTGACGTCAGCAGGACATGGACGATGCCGGAGCAGGAAAGGCGCCACACGATCGCCGTGCTGGTCGACAACGAGCCGGGCGTGCTTGCCCGGGTGATCGGCCTGTTCTCGGGCCGCGGCTACAACATCGACAGCCTGACCGTAGCCGAGGTCGACCACGTCCAGCATCTCTCGCGCATCAACATCGTGACCAGCGGCACCGAGCAGGTGATCGAGCAGATCAAGGCCCTGCTCGACAAGCTCGTGCCGGTCCACAAGGTCTCGGACCTGACCGTCGAGGGGCCGCATGTCGAGCGCGAGCTCGCTCTCGTCAAGGTCGCCGGCGAGCGCGAGCAGATGGTCCAGGCGCTGCGCATCGCCGACATCATGCACGGCCGCCTGGTCGACAGCACGACCGAGAGCTTCGTGTTCGAGATCACCGGCTCGTCCGACCAGCTCGACGCCTTCATCCATCTGATGGAGCCGCTCGGCCTTGCCGAGGTCAGCCGGGCCGGCGTGGTGGCGATGGCGCGTGGTCCCAAGGGCATGTGAGGTACATTCGCGGCAGACTGGAGTAGGGCGATGGACAAGCCCTCGCCACACCGGTGGACCTTCGATGAGTTTCTCGCCTTCGAGGCCCGAGGAGACGGAGCCTTGCGAACTCGTCGACGGCATCATCCACATCATGACAGGCCGCTCGGCCGGGCAGGGCGCGATCAAGG
>Ga0081538_10003565_pt1 | contig 14644 bp, 16 predicted proteins | sample TabmetS5T2R1_FD_71022 | JGI IMG/M metagenome (GOLD analysis project Ga0081538, IMG submission 71022) | Tabebuia heterophylla rhizosphere microbial communities from the University of Puerto Rico - S5T2R1 | ecosystem: Host-associated > Plants > Roots > Rhizosphere ... | reverse complement strand
ACCGCCGTCGTGCTGGCGACGCGGGCCGGCGTAACCCCTGGATCGGTGCGGCCGATGCGGTGAGCGGCGAGCCTTGCGCCGCCGAGAGTCGCCGCCATGGGGACGCCAACGGCGACAGACCACCAGAGCGGGTTGGTCGGCAGTCGCCGGCATCGGCGCGCAAACTCGGCCGTCGTGATGGGTCCTTCGCGCCGGGCTTCGACGCCCGCCGCGATCGCCGGACCGGCCGTCCCGCTGACGCCGGCCAAGGCCCCCACGAAGCCCCGACCACGGCGAGCGAACGCGGGACTCCAGATCGCCCAGCTGACCCCGTACGCGGTGGCTACGAACCGGAGGAACGGCTTCACGGGTCCACTACACAATCAGCCGGACGGTCCCAACTGGCCGGCCATAGGTCTAGGGCGCCGGCCGGCCGCGCACGGTCGCGATCCGCGCCAGGTTCTGCTCGCCCCAGTCGCCGAGTGATAGGAGTGCCTCGTTGAGGGAGTGGCCGAGCGAGGTGAGCGAGTACTCGACCTTCGGCGGCACCTCGCGGTAGACCTCGCGGTGGACGATCCCGTCCGCCTCGAGCTCGCGCAGCTGCTGGATCAGCATTTTTTCGCTCACGCCCGGCAGATCGCGTCGGAGCTCTCCGAACCGGCGCGTCCCGCCTTGGAGCTCCCACAGGATCAGCGCCTTCCACTTCCCGCCGATCACGTCGATCGCCGCGTCGAGGCCGCAGATGTAGGGCCGTTCGTCGTGCTTCCCCATAGGTAAGTACCCAACTTTTCTGTAGGTACTTGACAATATTACCGTAATCCCGACATCCTGAATTCGACCATGTACGGCGACACGAACAAGCCGACAGACAGCGCTGAGGCCGAACTCACGCGGGTGACGGTCCTTGGTCTGGGACTGATGGGCTCGGCGCTCGCCCGCGCGCTACTCGCCAAGCGGCACCCGACGACGATCTGGAACCGGTCCCCTGGCAGGGCGGGCGAGCTGGTGAGCAGGGGCGCCGTGGAGGCGAGCAGCCTCGCCGAGGCGGTCGCGCCGAGCCCGGTGGTGATCGTGTGCGTGTCCGGCTACAAGGCGACGCGGCAGATCGTCGAGCCGGTCGGCGAGATGCTCTCGGGACGCCTGCTGGTGAACCTGACCTCGGGAACGCCGGCGGACGCTCGCGCGGTCGCGGCGTGGGCAGCCGAGCGCGGTGTCGACTACCTCGACGGCGCAGTCATGGCGATCCCGGCTGTTATCGGCCGTCCGGAGACGCTGATCCTCTACGGCGGCTCACGAGCGGCCTTCGCGGAGCACGCGCCGACGCTCACGGCGCTGGGCGGGCAGAGCACCTTCTTGGCGGAAGACGTCGGCGTGCCGCTGCTCTACGACCTCGCGCTGCTCGGGATGCTCTGGACGACTACCGCCGGCTACCTCCATGCGCTCGCGCTTGTCGGCAGCGCAGGCGTCGACCCGGCCGACTTTCTTCCCTTCGCGACAGCCTGGTCCGAGCACGTGCTGACGCCGGACCTCGCCGACACCGCCGCCGAGGTGGCCTCCGGCGAGTTCGCGACCGACGTGTCATCGATCGAGGTCAACAAAGCGGCAATGGACCACCTGATCGAGGCCAGCCGGACCGCCGGCGTCGCGACCGAGCTCGTCGAGCCCATCAAATCTCTCCTGGAGCGGCAGGTCGAACAGGGACGGGGAGCCGAGAGCCTCGCCAGCCTGATCGAGCTGCTGAGACAGCCGGAGCCGAGCGTGGCGCGATGAACGCCTACGCGGACAGGCGCGCGGTGATCGTCGGCGGCACGACCGGAATCGGGCTAGCGACCGCCGGGGCCCTCGTTGCCGGCGGCGCCAGGGTGCTGGTCACGGGCCGAAATGAGCGGAACCTCGCGGCCGCACAACGACGTCTCGGCTCGGGCGCCCTGGTGGTGGCCGCCGACGCCTCCAGTCTCGACGCGATCGACGAGCTCGCGCAGCGCGTCGAGGCGCAGCTCGGCGAGGTCGACCTCGTATTCCTCAACGCGGCCGTCGCCAGCCTCGAGCCCGTGGCGGAGGTCAGCGAGCGATCCTTCGACCACATCTTCGACGTCAACGCCAAGGGCTCGTTCTTCGCGGCTCAGCGGCTCGCGCCGCGCGTCCGCGAAGGGGGATCAATCGTCTTTACGACCGTCACGAACGGGACCGCCACCCCGGGCATGGGCGTCTACATGGCCTCGAAGGCCGCCGTCCGGGCCCTCGCGCAGGTGCTCGCCGCCGAACTCCTCCCGAGGCGGATCAGGGTGAACACCGTGGCCCCCGGCTTCATCGACACACCCACCCTCGGCGTCGCCGGAATGACCGAGCAGGAGCGTGGTGCGTTCCGCGAGGTGGGCGACGAGGCCACTCCGATGGGGCGGCACGGCACGGCCGAGGAGGTCGCGCGCGCGGTCCTGTTCCTCGCCTTCGATGCCACCTACACGACGGGCGCCGAGCTCGCCGTCGACGGCGGGCTCGCGCAGGTCGACGACCCGGCATAGCCGAAGGCGTGACCCGCGGGCGCTTGACTCTCCCCCTGGGGGAGGCTCGATACTCGGCGCGTGGTGAGACCTGATGAGCTGATCGGGATCGGCGAGTTTGCGCGGCGCGTTCGACTCAGCGTCAAGCAGTTGCGCAGCTACGACGACCTCGGCCTGCTGGCCCCCGCGTACGTTGATCCGGACTCGGGCTACCGCTACTACCACCGCGGTCAGGCGAGGACCGCGATCACGATCGCGCTGTTGCGATCGCTCGACGTGCCGCTCGCGGACGTCCACGAGCTGCTCGTCGCCGACGAAGCCCGGGCGGCAGCGCTGCTCGAGCGCCAGCGGCGACGCATCGAGGGGGTGCTTGAGCGGGGCCGCCAAACACTGGGCGCGCTCGAGCGGCTGATGGCCGCGCGCGAGCTGCTGCCGTACGAGGTGGCCGAGCGGGAGGACCCCGCCCGACCCTTGATCGGCCTCCGGGGAAGGTGCGAGGCGGAGTCGCTCGAGCAGGCGGCACGGGCGCGCATCGCGGAGCTCGTCGCGGCGGTGCCGGCTGCCGGCGCCCACGACGGGCCGCCGGTCGTTGGGGTCTATCCGCTCGAGCTCGACGGCGAGGTGGACTTCTTCGTCGGTGTCGAGGGACAGTCCGCGAGGGGACAGCCGTACGGCACCGAGCGGCTGCGGCTCGCACCTACCCGCCTCGCGGTGACGACACACGTCGGCCCCTACGCCGAGCTTCAGCTCGCGTACTTCCCCCTCTTGGCATATGCGCAGGAGCGCGACCTGAGCCCCGCCGCCACCGTGCGCGAGACCTACGTCGACGACCCGTCCGTCGTGCCGTCGGAGCGCCTGCGTACCGAGGTCGCGCTGGCGATCGCCGAGCAAAACGGACCGACACGACCAACCAAGGAGGAATCACCATGAAGGTCAACGCCGTATTCCCCGTTCTGATGACCGATCGAGTGGCCGAGTCGCGCGATTTCTATGCCGGACTCCTCGGCATGAGGATCGCCTTCGAGGCCGACTGGTACGTGCAGCTGCTCTCGCCGACCACTCCGGCGGCGCAGCTGGGGATCGTGGACAGCGGGCACGAATCCGTGCCGCCCGGCTTCGCGGGGACCCCCGCGGGCGTGCTGGTCACGATCGAGGTCGACGACGTCGACGCCGTCCACGAGCGCGCGCAGGCCGACCGCCTGCCGATCGAGCTGTCGCTGCGCGACGAGGACTGGGGCCAGCGCCACTTCATCACCCGCGATCCGAACGGGCTCGCCGTGGACGTGGTCCAGGTGATCCCGGTCACCTCGGACGAGGCGGCCGGCCAGTACGCGTCGGACGTGCTGCCGCGCTGAGCTACGGGCGTCCATGCGCCTCCGGTCTTCGGGTTGCGCCTGAGTCGTAAACAGCGCGTGGGCTCCCGGCCGGGAGCGTGACGAGTTTGCCCCGCAGGCCGAGGAGAAATCGTCACACCCACCCGCCACACCCGATCGCATCCCAGCGGCGCGCCTGCGTCAACCGTCGGGAAGCGCGTCGACCACCCGTCTGCCGAGAGCCCGTTCGAGGTCGCTGTCCGCGTTGAGCCCCAGTTCCTCGAGCCTGGCGAACCTCGCCTGCAGCGCCGGACGCCCCGACAGCTCGAAGAAATCGGCGAGGGCCGGCGGGAGCTCGCTGTCTGCCGGCAGGGTCACCTGGTCGACATACGGCTTCGTGCGCGCGAGCGCCTCGTGGTCGAAGCGCGCGAGCCGTGATGCCGTCTCGTGCACCTCATCGTCGAGCCGGTCGTCGGCGATCGCTCGGTTGACGTACCCGTACTGTTCCGCGCGCGGTCCGTCAAGATCGTCCGCCACGAGCAGGATCTCCAGGGCGCGGCCGCGACCGACGAGGCGCGCGAGCCGGGCCATCGGACCGCCCCCGGGGACCACACCGGCTGCGACCTCGAACTGGCCGAGCAGCGTGCTCTCGCGTGACGCGAACCGCAGGTCGCAGGCGAGTATGAACTCGCTCCCGGCCCCGCGGGCGCGTCCGCGGATCGACGCGATACTGACTACCGGCGCCCGGGCGAGGCGCACGAGGAGGTCGAGCCAGGCGTGCATCCCGGTGGGGCCCACTCCCAGTGCGGCGGTCCTGGCCGGGTCGTGCTCGGTGTCGTAGTGCGCGAGGTAGAAATCCGGGTTGGCGCTGTCGAAGACGACCACGTTCAGCTCCGGATCCTGCTCGATCAGGCCGACCACCTCGGCGAGCTCAGCGACGGTCGTGGCCGTGATCGTGTTGATGGGAGGGTGGTCGAACGTCACCCGGCAGTAGCCGCGGCTGCGGCGGTCGACCTTCAGGTGCGTCCACGACTTCGACCACGACTCCCGTGCCTGGCCGTTGTTCGAGGGGGTCGAGTCGATCGCGCTCATGACGACACGACGACCTGCTTGACGTCGGCCATGTAGGCCCCGGCGGCCTCGGCGGCGTCGTCCGGGCCGCTCCCGCCCTCGCGAGCGACCATGTACGCCGCGTACCAGTCCCACCAATCGTGGGGTGGGGCGACCGCCTCGAACTCGCCGTGGCGCAGGGCGGTCTCCTTCAGGAGTTGCGCTCGGTCTGCGACGTCCATCGCTACTCCCGCCCCGGGAGCCGCTCGAACCGCATTGGGACGGTCGCGGGCTCGGCCGCTTCCGACGCAGCGTCAGGGCTGACCTGCGTACTGCTCATGGTGACCTCCGTGATTGCTCGTCACCCACATTCCCGCCGCCGTCCGACGTTCGCGCCCGTGGGCTCACTGGTCCGGTCCCCGGGACTAGGGCGACGCGGTCGCCGGACTCGGGATCTTCGGCGACCGCGAGCGACCCTGTTCGAGCGTTTAGCTGATCGGCGGGTCGGCGTCGTCGTAGATCCTGGCGGCGGCGATCTTGCCGCTCTCGCCCTGCACGTAGACGGCGACGCCCGCCTCCGGCGGCAGCTCCGTTCGCCCCCACCGCATGATGTTGTACTCCAGCGCGCACGCGCGCCCGTCGCGGACAAGCGAGCAGTGCTCCAGCTCGATGCCGCCGCCGTTCGAGAACAGGTGCTCGTAGAACGGGCGCACGGCGTCGCGGCCGCGGTGGACGTACTCGCGGCCGGTGGGCTCGCGGGCGTAACCGTCGGGCTCGAACGTGGCCGTGATCGCGTCCGCGTCGCCGGCCGCGAGCGCGCGCTGATACTCGGCCACGACACCCTCCGCGCGCAGGTCCGAATCGCGCTGCAGCAGGGGTGGGCGGTGCAGGTGGCGACCCGTGAGCGCCCAGATGCTGTGGTAGATCCGGAGCTCTACGAGGCGCCCATCGGACTGGCGGTCGGCGACGATCGCGACCGGAACGTCCACCCGCTCGGCCTCACCCTCGAGGTGGATGACCACCTCCTCGAATCCCCGCGGCGCCATGAACACGTGATCGACCGGATCGAACGACATGTTGTGCCGCGCGAGCCACGCACGCAGCTCGCTCACGTACGCCTCGAACGCCCGCACGCCGATGACCCGACCCCGCCGCGGGACGTGCAGCACCGGCTCGCCGGCGAACGACCCGATCAGAGCCTCGTGCTCCCCGGACATCAGGCCGTCGTAGTACGGCACCGCGTCGAGCCGCTCCCGCTGCCACTTCTCCTGCAGGCGCTCCAGCACCGGCGCGGAAAACAGCTCGACAAGCCACGGCATTTCGCAAGCGTCTCACATCGTCGAGCGGGTCTGCCCGGGTCGGGTGGACCGCCCTGGTCGTGACTCGCCGTCGTGCGATCCGTGGAAGAGTCACACCGCCCGCCGGCGACGAGGGGGACCTGTCTACACCCAGGACTTCGATCCGGTCGCGGAATCGCTCGGGCTGACGGCGATCATCGCGACGCTGCCGATCCTGACGCTGATCGTCCTCCTCGGCGGCCTGAAGATGAAGGCCCAGTGGGCGTCACTGGTGGCGCTCGGCACAGCGATGGCGATCGCGACGGCCGTCTACGGCATGCCCGTGGACCAAGCTGCCCTATCGGCCGCCGAGGGCGCGACCTTCGGCCTCTTCCCGATCATGTGGATCGTCGTCGCGGCGATCTGGGTCTACAACATGACCGTCGAGACCGGCCACTTCGCCGTCCTGCGGCGATCGATCGGCTCGGTGTCGGAGGATCACCGGATCCAGGCGGTGATCATCGCCTTCTGCTTCGGCGCGCTGATGGAGGCGCTCGCCGGCTTCGGCGCCCCGGTCGCGATCACCGCGGCGATGATGGTCGCGCTCGGCTTCAAGCCGATCACGGCGGCTTCGCTCGCCCTGGTCGCCAACACCGCGCCGGTTCCGTTCGGCGCTATCGGTATCCCGATCACGACGTTGTCCGAGGTCACCGGCCTGGACAAGGGAGACCTCGGCGCCATGGTCGGTCGCCAGACGCCGTTCCTCGCGCTGATCGTCCCGTTCGTCCTGGTCGTCATGGTCGACGGCCGCCGCGGGGTCAGCCAAGCGTGGCCCGCGGCAGCGACGGCGGGTCTGGGCTTCGCCCTCGGCCAGTTCGCGTGCTCGAATTACATCTCGGTCGAGCTGACGGACATCGTCGCGTCGATCTCGAGCATGGGGGCGGTGGTGTTGCTCTTGCGCGTCTGGACGCCGGGAGAGCCGCTGCCCGCCCCGCTCGCGCGTCGCGACGACGCGACGAAGGACCGGCCGCCCGACGTGCTGCGCGCGTATGCCCCCTATCTCGTGATCGTCGCGGTGTTCTCGATCGCTCAGTTGCCGGTCGTCAAGGACGAGCTCGCCGGGTCACCCTGGACGACGAGCTTCCAGTGGCCCGGCCTCGACGTGCGCAATCCGGAGGGGGACCCTCTGCGCAGCCTCACGTTTCCCCTCAACTGGCTGCCCGCGGCCGGGACGCTCATGCTGATATCCGGCCTGATCACGGTGGCGGCTCTCGGGCTCGCCCCGATGCGAGCGCTGCGAGTGGCGGGTGCGACGATCGTCCAGTTGAGGGCGGCGCTCCTGATCGTCACCGCCGTGCTCGCGCTCGCGTACGTCGTCAACCAATCCGGGCAGACGATCACGCTCGGCCTCTGGGCGGCGGGCGCGGGCTCGGTCTTCGCGTTCCTCGCGCCGGTGATCGGCTGGATCGGGGTCGCCGTGACAGGGTCGGATACGGCGTCAAATGCGCTGTTCGGTGGGGTGCAGGTGGCCGCCGCGAACGACGCCGGGATCTCTCCTACGCTGCTCGCTGCCGCAAACAGCTCGGGTGGCGTCCTCGGGAAGATGAGCTCGGCTCAGCACCTCGCGATAGGCGCCGCGGCCGTCGGCGTGGCCGGTCACGAGGGCGAACTGTTCCGCAGGGTCTTCGGCTGGAGCATGGCCCTGCTGCTTATCGTGTGCGCGCTCGTCTACCTGCAGTCGACGTCGCTGCTCGAGTGGATGGTGATTGGATAACTCGGCCCGACGGCCGGCGCGCTTGCCAAGCGCCGTAGCGCCAAAGTAGCCTTGCCGGGTGGCTACATCGACCCGCGGCCCCGGGTCACGGCCGCGGGGTCGGAGGAGCGAGTGCGACGCCCTCGATCAGGTGATCGATGACGTCCTCGCGGGCCATAGCCGAGTCCTCGTCCTTCGCGGCGAGGCGGGTGTCGGCAAAACCGCGTTGCTGGAGTACCTCGTCGCGCGCGCGTCGGAATGTCGCGTCGCGCGGGCGGCGGGCGTCGAGTCCGAGATGGAGCTTCCGTTCGCCGGCCTGCACCAACTCTGCTCGCCGATGCTGGATCGTCTCGCTCATCTGCCGCAACCCCAGAGCGACGCGCTCGCCACGGCCTTCGGGCTGAGCTCGGGTGAATCGCCCGATCGATTCCTCGTCGGGCTCGCAGCCCTAACTCTCCTGTCCGATGTGGCCGAGGAGCGACCGCTGCTCTGCGTCGTCGACGATGCGCACTGGCTCGACCGCGCCTCTGCGCAGGCACTCGGTTTCGTGGCGCGGCGGCTGGGAGCGGAGGCGGTGGCCGTCGTCTTCGCAGAGCGCGAGCCGAGCAAGGAGCTGGCGGGGCTCGCGGAGGTCGCGGTCGACGGCCTGGCGGATCGGGACGCGCGGGCGCTGCTCGAGTCCGCGATCACGGGGCCGCTCGACGAAAGGGTGCGCGATCGGATCGTCGCCGAAACGCGCGGCAACCCGCTGGCGCTGATGGAGCTGCCGCACGGCCTGACGCATGCCGAGCTGGCCGGTGGATTCGGGCTTCCCCACCCCTCGGCGCTGCCAGGCCAGATCGAGGAGAGCTTCCGGAGGCGGCTGACGCCGCTTCCTCCGGCCAGCCGGGAGCTCCTGCTCGTCGCCGCGGCGGAGCCGGTCGGCGATCCCCTGGTCGTCTGGCACGCGGCCGAGCTGCTGGGCGTCGGGGCCCAGTCCGCGGGACCGCCCTCGGCCGCCGGGCTGATCGAGTTCGGCGGCCGAGTGCGCTTCCGTCATCCGCTCGTGCGCTCGGCCGTCTACCGGTCGGCGTCGCCCGAGGACCGCCAGCGGGCACACCGTGCGCTCGCCGAGGCGACCGATCTCGAGACCGACCCCGACCGTCGAGCGTGGCATCTCGCGAACGCGACTCCGGGTCTCGACGAGAAGGTTGCCGCGGAGCTGGAGCTGTCCGCCGGACGAGCCCAGGCACGTGGGGGTCTCGCGGCGGCGGCGGCCTTCCTCAGACGTGCCGCCGACCTGACGCCCGCACCGGAGCCGCGGGCCCGCCGCGCGCTCGCGGCAGCGCAGTGCAGCCACGAGGCCGGCGCACCGGACGCCGCGCTCAAGCTCCTCGCCATGGCGGAGGCGGGTCCGCTCGACGAACTGCAGCGCGCCTGTGCGGAGCTCCTGAGGGGCCAGATCAGGTTCGCCGTCAACCGGGGTCGCGACGCCCCGCCGCTGCTGCTGGCGGCCGCTAAGCGGCTCGAGACACTCGACGGCAAGCTGTCCCGCGAGACCTACCTCGACGCATTCTCCGCGGCGCTATTCGCGGGTCGCCTCGCTCGAGGGGGTGGCGTCCGCGAGGTCGCCGAGGCGGTCCTCGCCGCGGACTGGGGCGAGTCGGGCGCCGAACTGCCGCGCGCGTGCGATCTGCTCCTCGAGGGTGTGGCAGTGCTGACCACCCGCGGCTACGCGGCGGGGGCGCCGGAGCTGAAGCGTGCTCTGAGCGCGTTCCGCGACGAGCCGATGTCAGAAGAGGACGCACTTCGCTGGCTCTGGCTCGCCTGCCGCGTGGCCAGGGCCCTGGGGGATGACGGGACCTGGGACGAGCTAACCGATCGCCAGGTGCGGCTCGCCCGCGATCGGGGGGCCCTGTCCCGCCTCCCGATCGCACTGATCGAGCGCTTCGGCGTGCAGCTGTTTCTCGGTGACCTCGGTACGGCGCAGGCACTGGTCACCGAGGCGGAAGCCGTCATCGAGGCCTCGGGTAGCCACCTCGCACCGCAAGGTGCCATCGCCCTCGCCGCGTGGCGCGGTTCGGAGAAGGAGGTCTCCGAGCTGATCGAGGCCAGCCGCCACGAGGTGGTGCGTCGCGGCGAGGGCCTATGGCTGATCGCCACCGAGTGGGCGAGCGCCGTCCTCTTCAACAGCCTCGGTCGTTACGAGGAGGCGCTAGCGGTCTCGGAGCAGGCCGGCGAGGACCCCGCCGAGCTCGGGGTGTCGACCTGGGTACCGACGGAGTTCATCGAGGCCGCGGTGCGGGCGGGCCAGCCAGAGCGCGCCGCCGCCCCTCTCCGGCGGCTACAGGAGATCAGCCGGGCGAGCGGGTCCGACTGGGCGTTAGGGGTGGAGGCGCGCTCGCGGGCGCTGCTAACCGAAGGCGATGAGGCCGAGCGCCTCTACCGCGAGGCCATCGACCGGCTCGGCCGCACCCGAGTCAAGATCGCGCTCGCCCGCGCGCATCTCCTGTACGGCGAGTGGCTGCGCCGTCAGGGCCGGCGAGTGGAGGCGCGTAAGCAGTTGCGCACGGCGCACGGGACGTACACCGCGGTGGGTATGGAGGGCTTTGCCGAGCGGGCCGGCCGCGAGCTGATGGCTACCGGCGAGAAGGTCCGCAAGCGCAGCGTCGACACGCGCGACGAGCTGACCGCCCAGGAGGCTCAGATCGCGCGACTGGCGGCAGACGGGAGGACGAACCCCGAGATCGGCGCTCAGCTCTTCATCAGCCCCCGCACGGTCGAGTGGCACCTGCGCAAGGTGTTCGCGAAGCTCGGGATCAGCTCTCGCAGAGAGTTGCTGGCGGCGCTGCCGGATGCCGACGGGGTGACGCTCGCGGTGTAGCGGCCGTGGAATTGAGCGATCCGTTCCCACATGGCGACGGGGTTGGAGTACATGGGAAGTGCCCGCTCCGGGGGATTCCGCGACTTCGATGCCCGCCACCCTCGGCGCAGCCCGCTAGCCGCGGCGGACGTGGTCCGCCGTGCGTGCGGGGAAGGCGCTGGCCAGCCGGCTGAGCGTGAGCGCGCCCAGCAGCAGCCCGAAGTCGCGCAGCGCGATGTCGGCGTAGCCGCCCACGAGCAGCAGGCTGATGATGATGCCGCCGAGCCAGGCGGCGACCAGCAGGCCGCCGAAGCGCGGCACGACGGCCACGATAAGTCCGGCGGCGATCTCGACGGCACCGACGACGTGCATCGCGTCCTCGGCGTTACCGGGGATCACGTCGTTGAACTCGGGGGCCAGGTACTTGGGCCAGTTGCCGATCATCACCTCGGCGAACTTGTCGAGCCCGAACAGGATCGGCGCCACGGTGAACGCGATGCGCAACAGCAAGAACGCCTGTGCGACAGGATCGCTCCGCAGCACGTCTCCAGTGGGAAATGGAATCGGCCGCAGGGTGGCGGCGATGGTGCTCATGTCGATTCTCCTTTGAGAGAGAGCTTGTGGTGGCCGCGCTGTCCAGCGACCACGACCCGTCACCAGCCTTAGCGAGCGCCGGCGGCCCGTCCTTACCTCCGGCCGGGATTGCGGGCACCGGGCGAAGTAAGAACCGCCGGTGCACCGCCGCTAAGCAGGTAATGAGCGACGAATCCAATCTCCACACCCATGTCATCGTTGGCGCCAGTTTGGCGGCGGCGGAGGGTGCCGAGGCACTCGGCGGTGGCATGAACCGCCTCGACACACTGCGCGCGACCGGCGTATCCATCTGGCTCGACACCCTCTCGCGCGATCTCATCGCGACCGGCCAGTTCGAGCGGCTCCGGGCCGAGCGAGCGGTGACCGGGGCGACCTCCAATCCGACGATCTTCGCCAAGGCGATCTCCGGGTCGGAGCGCTACGACGAGCAGCTGACCAGCCTCCTCGAGGCGGGCGTGCGCGACGCGCGCGAGCAGTTCCTCGAGCTCGCGCTCGAGGACGTGCGCCAAGCCGCGCGCATCCTCCGCGGCGCCCACGAGCGAAGCGGCGGCGAGGACGGCTTCGTGTCGCTCGAGGTCACGCCCGATGTGGCCTATGACAGCGTCGCGACGGTCGCCCAGGCCAGCGACCTCTGGAAGCGCCTGGGTGCCCCAAACGTGATGATCAAGGTGCCGGCGACCGAGGCCGGGGTCGCCGCGATCGAGGAGCTCACCGCGGCCGGTGTCAACGTGAACGTCACCCTCTTGTTCTCGCTGTCCCGCTACGCGCAGGTGATCGAGGCGTACGTGAGTGGGCTAGAGCGGCGCGTCAAGGCCGGAGTTCCGCTCGGCGGGATCCGGTCGGTCGCCTCGTTCTTCGTCTCGCGCGTCGATACCAAGGCCGACGCGCGCCTGCCGGCCGGCTCGCCGTTGCGGGGCACGGTGGGGATCGCGAATGCGCAGGCCGCCTATCAGAGCTATCGCGCAGCGTTCGCGGGCGAACGTTGGCGCCGGCTCGAGGAGCTCGGCGCCGCGCCGCAGCGGCCGCTGTGGGCAAGCACCGCCCCCAAGAGCCCCTCCTACCGCGACGTCGTATACCTGGAGCGACTGGCGCTGCCGGGCTCGATCCTGACGGTCCCCGAACCCATCCTCGACGCCTTCGCCGACCACGGCGAGCCCCGGCCGGCCGCGCTTTCGCCCGAGCTGCGCGACGAGCTCGCGGCCGCCGCAGCGGCCGTCGACCTCGACGCGATCACGGCTGAGCTGGAGCGCGAGGGGGTCGAGGCGTTCTGCGACTCCTACGGCGAACTGCTGGCGGCGATCGAGCGGCGCACCGGGCGACTCCAGCCCACGCCGACCGGATGACGCTGCGAGCAGCGGCGCCGACGGCGCTCTCTCCGCCGCCCGGTCTCGGTCCGCCGATCTATCCTCGCCCGGCCATGGAGTCCGCGCCCGAAGGAAGCGGCGTCTCGGCCGACGAGCAGTCGCGGGCCTGGGTGGCGGCGCTGCGGGCTGAAGGAGCCGAGCGCGACCGGGCGATCACCCGCCTTCACGAGCTGCTGCTCCGCGCCGCCCGTTTCGAGCTCAGCCGCCGCCGCGCGGCGCTGTCGTACGTCCGCGGCGAGGAGCTCGACGACATCGCGACCCAGGCCGCCGACGACGCCCTGGTGGCGGTGCTCGCCAAGCTCGACGACTATCGCGGCGCGAGCCGCTTCACGACCTGGGCCTACAAGTTCGCGCTGCTCGAGGCCGGCGTGAAGCTGAGGCGCCGCGCGTGGCAGGACCGTGAGGTCGTGCTCGACCCCGAGAGCTGGCCCACCCACGCGGACCCAGGCTCGTCGGCGCACGAGCAACTGGAGCAGAGCGAGACGCTCAGAGCGCTCCGCGGCGCGGTCGACCACGCTCTGACACCGCACCAGCGCCAGGTCTTCGTCGCGCTGGCCCTGAACGAGGTGCCGATCGACGTACTGGCGGAGCGGCTCGACACCAATCGAAACGCCCTGTACAAGACCCTGCACGACACGCGCCGCAAGCTCCGTCGAGAGCTGGCAGCCGCCGGACTGGCGCTTGCCGAGGACGGTTGAAGAGCGGAGGAGCCATGGCCAAGCACGATCACAGACCGGATCCAGAGCTCGAACGGCTGCTCGGACCCACCGGCTACGAGGTCAGTTGCGACGAGTGCTTCGAGCTGCTCGACCAGTACGTCGAGCTCGAGATCCAGGGTCTCGACGCCGACGAGCGGATCCCCGGGTTGCGCAACCATCTCAACGGCTGCCCCGCGTGCCGCGAGGAGCACGACAGCCTGCTCGCGCTCGTCCAGGCCGAGCCCCCGGCCGGCTGAGAGCGGGCCGGCGCGAGACCGGCCTGTGCGCCAGACCGAACCCGCCGCGGCTGAGGCGACGCCGGTCAGGCTCGTCGATGCGCGTGTTCCATCGCCGCGATGAGGGCCGACAGGTCGTCCTCGGACAGCGAAGCCTCGATCAGCGGGAAGAGGACCCGTTCCTCGTGGCGGATGTGTGCATGGAGGCGCTCACCGAGCTCGTGTAGCGCCTCCGGTGGTGCCGCCGGATCCGCGGCCAGATCGGCCGCACGGCGGCGGAGGTCGACATGGTCCACTAGAACGCGAACGACGGCTTCGTGGTCGGGCTTCAAGTTGGCGGGACATCGAGCGGCGCGCCGGGGGGTGTGTCGAGCAACGACCGCCGGCGAGTCGCCATTTGACACACATCCCGAGCAGCGGCGCGCGAAGCGCGGCTGGGCAGCGCACGCCCCACCGCAATTCGGTCTGCCGCTCACTCCGACGGACGAGCGGGGCACGGGATGAGCGTCTCGAGGCGGGGGGCGCGGGCGCGTCGGCCCAGATGGCGGATGCGCCGGCTGCGCGCGGACCGAAGGCCGGCGTCCGCCACCCCGGTGAGGACCAGATCGAACACCGACCTTGTCCATCCCAGCGTCGGCGCGACGAGGCGCAGCGCGCCGGCGGCGTCGGTTTGCGCGAACCGCCGTCGGGACGCGCGCACCCTCGCGACCGCCCAGCTGCGACCACGAGCTCGTAGCTTGCCGGCGCAAGCGACGTAGACCATCGGCGCGCCCAGTGACGGGCCGGGGAAACGCAGCGGCGCGCGCAGGCGGCCGAGCGCGTACATCTCGCCGACGCCCTCCGTTGCGTTCATGTGCTCGAGCTGCTCGCGGTTGACCCAATTGACCCATACCCGCGCCGTGGTCCCCGGTGATCGCGCGATGGTGGCCGGCAGCGCGCCGTTGAAGCTGAACTGCGGCGACCACGCGACGTCGTACCCGCGCCCCCGGCCGGCGAGGACCGGAATCGCGGTCGGGTGGGGAAACAGCCGCGTGACG
>Ga0081538_10003564_pt1 | contig 14644 bp, 16 predicted proteins | sample TabmetS5T2R1_FD_71022 | JGI IMG/M metagenome (GOLD analysis project Ga0081538, IMG submission 71022) | Tabebuia heterophylla rhizosphere microbial communities from the University of Puerto Rico - S5T2R1 | ecosystem: Host-associated > Plants > Roots > Rhizosphere ... | reverse complement strand
CAGGCCTTCCTAAGCGCGGAAACCCTCGTCAGAGGCAGCGCCCCTCTGGCGTCGTCCGATCAGATCCTTGCCGTTCCGGAGATGGGATTCGCGGTGACCGCGCTGCCGACGGATGGCGATGCGGCCTTCGAGGTCGCGGTTCGCAACACGCGCGCGCCGGGCGGCGCGAACATCGCCGTCGGCCTCAGCACGAGCAACGTGAGCATCACCGTCGCACCCGGAGACTCCCAGGAGATCGAGAACGCGGAGAACGCCTTCCCGCCCTTCCTGGTCGCCGACACCGCTGCCTTATCTGTGTCCGGCTGGTGCCGCCATGTCTGCCCCGAGGCAGCGCTCGGTCGCGGCTCTGAGCTCGGCGCCCGCGTCAGCGACGACGGCGGCGACGTGACCGTCGGGGCGGATCAGCCATGCCTCGTGCGGTTGAGCCTGGAGGGCGGCCGCGAGCATGCCACCGATGTCGATCGCGGAAAGCCCAAGCGTCCGCGCGGGCGCCGAGGTAGCGGAGCGAAGCGTCGCCTCGGCCTCGGCGGGGTCGATCCCTTCGGTCGTGAGCACGAGCAGGCCGTCGCGGACGAGCTCGCGCAGCCGGCCGACCTCGCGCTCCTCGGTGATGCGAATCGGAGCATCGGGGACGAGCACCCCGGGCACGGCCGGTGGTTGCTCTCCGGGCGGCGGCCGTCCGGGGAAGTTTCGCTCGGCGTGGGTGGTGGTCAGTGGAGAGTCGATGTACCAGAACGGTTCGGCGAACCGGCCCGAGTCGACGTCGGCGCGCGCAGCGGGATCGCGGAGCGCTCGCTCGAGCACCTCGCGGCGGTGGCGCCACGCCTGCTCGCTGTGGGGGACGAGGAAGTCCATGGTCTTGGTTGTGACGGCTATGTTCTCCAGCGCCGCGGCGAGGCGTTCGTCGTGGTAGCTCTCGAGCAGGCCCCCGCCGGCCCATCCGCGCAGCCCGAACGCGATCTTCCAGGCCGCGTTCTCTGCGTCTGGGACGCCCGAGTTGAGGCCGCGCGCGCCGAATGGAGCGACGAGATGTGCCATGTCTCCGGCGATTAGGACGCGCCCGACGCGCATCCGGTCCGTGTGGCGCGAGTGGAACCGGTAGACCGACCGCCACACGATCTCGTAGTTGCGGTCGCCGATGATCTGCCGGATCCTGCGGTCATTTCCGCCGGTGCGCTGCTCCTGCTCGGGATCAAACTCGGGCGGTACCTGCCAGTCGATTCGGTACGTGCTGTTGGGACAGGGATGGATCAGCACTTGCCGGCCGGGGTTCCAGTCGGGGTCGAAGTAGAAGCGACGCTCGTGGTTCCAACCGGGCAGATCGGTGCGTATGTCGGTGATCAGGAAGTGATCATCGAACGTGCGGCCGGGGAAAGACAGGCCGAGCGCCGCCCGGAGCTTGTCGCTGTGGGCGCCGCCGCAGGCGATGACGTACGGCGCGCCGAGCTCCAGGGGGCCCCGGGCGGTACAACAGCCGATCGTCACGCCTCGGTCGTCCTGGTCGATGCTGTGGACCTCAACGCCCCAGCGGATATCGATCAGCGGGCTGGCACGGACCAGTTCGTCGAGGATCGCCTCGGTTCGGGCCTGAGAGATGTTGACGACCGGAGGAAACGCGGAGTGTCCGCGATCCTGGAAGGTCGTGCACAACAGCTCCTGCCCGCGATAAACGTCCGCCCCCGGGTCCAGGCGAGGCCCTCGGCAGCGATGCGCTTGCCCGCCCCGACCGCCTCCCAGATGTCGAGCACATCGCGCTGCTGGCAGATTGCCTTTGACCCGACCGGGTCGCGCTCGGGCCGCGCGTCAACGACGATCACGGAGATCCCCCAGCGGGCGAGCAGGAGCGCGGCCGTCTGTCCGACCGGGCCGTTGCCGATCACCACCACCGGGTAGCGGCGATCGGGGTCGAGGCTCCGCACGGCGCTTCAGTCCTCTCGTGCCGGCTCGATGCGGCCGACCACCTCGGCGAGCGACACGACCCCAACTATGAGGATCGTCGCCATCGAAGTAATCCTGTGCGGCGGTCAAAACCGTCGATCACCATGAGGACCCTCATCCCGAGGCACCATCTTTCCCCGCGAGCATAGTGCCGTCCCCGCCCCGGTCCTATCCCCCGGTTTCAGACTAAGAAGAGCACCGCGGCCTGGCAGTGCTCCTTCTCGCCGGAAGGAGCAGCGGGTCTTCGCCGCTCGAGCGCCTCGACCGGCGCGGACGAGCGGAGCCACGCTACGAACGCACTTACCTTCAGGTGGTTTGCCGCTGCCCGGGCACAACCGTGCCGACCGCGATCCGGTCGGCTAGCCCACGGTAATAGGCCGCCGCCTCTGTCTGAACTGCCGCCGCGTCATCGTGGACGCGTGCGAGGTGCTCCAGGTTGGCACGCTGTCCTGGCTCTTGTGAAAGCTGCGCCCTGGCCCGCGCCGAGCGGGCGAGCTCGCGCTCTTTGCCCGCGACCTTGTCGCAGGTCTCGGCCCGCCTCCGCGCGATGGTTTCGGCGGCCTGCCGGTCTGCGGCCCGCCGGTCCACGTACACATGGTTCCCGGTGCGGGTCCGCCCGACGCGTATGCGCTGCATGCACGAGCTCGCGTCGTCCGCTACTACCCCAGGGGGGTACGGCCCCGGCTGGGTGGCTCACTAATCCGCTTGCCCCGTTGAGGGTGCTCGTCACAGACGAGCTGGCCGAAGATCGGCCCGGAGCGACCGCGCGTCGCGGCTGTCCGGGCCGATCTCTGCGCCAGGTCAGGCCGCGACGGGTGCGCCCTGCGTCAGCGAGCTCTGGCCCATCGGCTGTAGGGGCTCGTCGAACGTCGAGACGATGTGGCTGTCGCTGAAGAAGCCGACGACCCTGAGTGTCTCGTCGCCGGTGTTGGCAATGCCGTGCGGGACCATCGACGGGATAACGGCGAGGTCGCCGGCGCGGACACGGCCGCGCTCGTCGCCGCACTGGGCCTCGCCCTCGCCGGCGACGATGTAGAGGATCTCCTCGGCGCTATCGGTGTGGGTGGGGAGGTACTCGCCCGGCTCGACCTCGAAGCGACGGCGACATCGACCGCGCGGCCCTGGTCGAGCTCGCCTCCGCGATGATCAGCCGCGCGGCCTCGCGTTGAAACGCGTCACGGCCGCTGCGGAGGCCTAGGGCGGTCGACGGCCCCACACCTGGTGGATGCGGGCCTGGTAGAAGACTCGCTCGGGGTCCCGAGCGGCGCCCTCCACTCCGGCTCGGATCTCGTCGAGCTCGGCCGCGCTCGCGGCCCCGGTTGCGAGCATGGCCTCGCGCATGTTGTCCACCAGCTCGGAGAGGAAGAGCTTGTCCTCCACCGCTGTCATCGGGTTCTCCACCTTGACCTCCTGCACGTCCTCGAGGCCGGCGTGGGCAAGTAGCGCGGTAAGCCGCGGCCCGATCGTCGGGTCGCCCCCGTGGGCGCGAACGGTCGCGCTGTAGACATCCTGCAGGCGATCCAGAGCCGGGGCGGGCGGCTCCGAGCGCAGGGTGCCGGTGAAGAGATCCTCGACGGCGACCCAGCCGCCGGCGCGAACCGCGGACCGCATCGCGCGCAGCGCCGCCGACGGATCGGCCAGGTGACTCAGCAACAGTCGGGCGTAGGCGAGGTCGAAGGCGTCCACGCCCGGCGGCTCGGTCGCATCGGCGCAGATGAACTCCGCCTTCGCTCCGGCGCGCTGAGCCGACCGCCGAGCGATCGCCAGCGCCTGCTCGTCGATGTCGATCCCCACGGCGCGCCCGGTCGGGCCCACCGAGCGGGCAAGCTCGAGCGTGACCTGCCCGTCGCCGCACCCCACGTCGAGGCATTCCCAGCCGTCGTGGAGCCCCGTACGCACGAGAAACCTGCCGGTGGCCTCGGCCATCACCCGCGCCTGGCGAGCGAGGCGGTCGGCGTCGGTGCGACCGCCTTCGATGGTGTAGTCGGGGCCCGGATCCATCTCGCGAGCGCCGCGAAGGGTAACCGCCGCTTGTGTGACGCACCTCGCAATGGACCCGATCGGCGGGAGGTACCGTCGTTCTTGGATGGACCTCGCCCCGTAGTCCCTGGACCTCGCAGCCGGCGTCGACCGTCCCGCACCTCAACGACCAAGGAGCACCATGTATCCCGCGAACGCGTATCACCTCCGCCGAGCCACCGAGACGGACGAACAGGCCCTGCGCGAGCTCGCCGAGCTCGACAGCCAGCGGCCGATCTCCGGGCCCGCCCTCATCGGGGAGATCGACGGCGAGCCCGCCGCCGCCGTGTCGCTGATCGACGGGCGCGTGATCGCCGACCCGTTCAAGCACACCTCAGTCCTTACGCAGATGCTGCACATGCGATACGACGCGATCCGCGCGTACTCGAGCACGCCGTCGCTGGCGGAGCGCATGCGGCAAGCGCTGGCCCCGTTCCAGGCTCGGGCCAATCAGGCCTGAGCGAGACGGGCCCGCAGCGACCGCCCCTCCGCCGGTGCGCTGGCCGGCGGAGGGCGCGCTGCTTTTCGGAGTCAGAGCGGCCAGCGCTCCTGTATCGCCGCCGTCGCGTCGTAGAAGGCCTGCGCCGCGGTAAGCACTTCGGGCTCGCCCCGGGGCTGCCCGGTGAGCTGGACGCCGACGGGGATGCCGAGCTCGTCGAAGCCGGCCCGCACCGCGCACGTCGGCAGTCCGAGCAGATCCTGCGGGACGGTGTAGGTCATGACCAACTCGCGGAACTCGATCTCCCGGCCGCCGTGGATGACGCGCTCCTCGCCGATCGGCGGCGGCGAGCCCGCCGAGACGGGCGTGAGGAGGAGGTCGACGCGCTCGAAGAGGGCGGCGAACTCAGCGCGCAGTCGCTCGCGGGCCACGGTCGCGGCCAGGTAGTCGTCGAGCGTGACGCTCTCGCCAGACTCGAGGCGGCCGCGGACGTCGTCGCCGTATTCCTGTCTGCGCTCGGGATAGAGCCCGGCGCTGCGGTGGGTCTCCAGCGCCTCGGCCCGCTGGATGACGCCGAACGTCGGATAGATCGTCCCCGCGCCCGGGAGGCCGACCTCCACTACGCGTGCGCCCAGCTCGCGCACCGTGTCCACCGCGGCGTCGAACGCCGCCTGCACGTCCGGCGCCGGAGTCACGAGATGCAGGTCGGGACAGATGCCGACCCGGAGGTCGGCAAGCGGCCGGTCGGGCGCGGTCGAGGGCTCGCCGTCCATCGCGCCCAGCAGCAGCGCGACGTCGGCGGGCGCCCTCGCCATCGGCCCGGCGTGATCGAGCGACGGGGCCAGGGGCCACACGCCCTCGGTGCTGATGCGCCCGTAGGTGGGCTTCAGCCCGACGGTGCCGCAGAACGCGGACGGGACGCGGATCGATCCGCCGGTGTCGCTTCCGATCGCCAGCGGCACGAGGTTGGCGGCGAGGGCCACCGCCGAGCCGCCGCTGGAGCCTCCGGAGATGCGCTCCGGGCGCCACGGGTTGTGGGCGGTGCCCATCCGCTCGTTGACGGACGTGACACCCCAGGCGAACTCGTGCGTCTGTGTCTTCCCGACCATGATGGCGCCGGCATCGCGAACGCGACGGACCGCTGCCGCGTCGGCCGCGGGCGTATGCGACGCGAACATCGCGGAGCCATACGTCGTGCGGACCTGCGCCGAGTCGAAGAGGTCCTTGACGGCGAACGGGACGCCGGCGAGAACGCCGGTCGCGTGTCCGCGCGCGTATGCGCGCTCGCAAGCCGCTGCCTCGCTGCGGGCGCGCTCCTCACAGAGCGTCGTGAACGCCCCGACCTGGGGATCGACCTCGGCGATCCGGGCAAGCAGCGCGTCGACCACCTCGACGGGCGACAGCGTGCCGGCGCGGTACGCCGCGAGCAGCTCGCGCGCCGACAGCCGGCAGGGGTCAGCCGATCCCGTACTGATCGCGCACGTACGGCAGCAGCCCGCGGGCCTCCAATCGCTCCAGCGGCGCGCGGAAAGTCACCTGTACGACTCCGGGGTGGCGGCCGATCTCGATCGCTCCGGTGATGGTGGCGCGGTTCTTCACCTCCGGCACGTCCATGTCGAGGAGCCACGCCGCGCGCTCGAGCCCGTTGTCGGTCGCGCTGTTCAGGTCCGGGCCGCTCCCGATCACCGAGATCGGCGCCGACTCCTCGAGGGCATCCACGCCCCACTCACTTGCGAGGTCCTCGGCGCGAGCCCGCTCGTCGGCCGACAGCGGACGGGCGAGGAACGGCAGGTCCTCCGGGAGCGGCAGCAGCATCGGCCCGTCGATGCCGAGGCCCTTCAGCAGCTCGACCTGGAGCGTCACCGTGCCCGACACGTCGCAGGTGTGGCCCGCGATCTCGCCGTCGCCCTGGAGCGCGTGCATGTCACCCATGTAGACGCCGCCGCCCGGCACCTTCACCGGGCAGACGAGGATCGCGCCGGCCCGCACGGCATCGATGTCCATGTGGCCGTCGGTGCGGTGGGTCTCGAGCTCCTCAGCGGTGATCGCGTAACGGTGCGGCGCGCCCACGAGGAACGAGCCGAAGTCGCCGGCGTTGTGGGAGTCGGGAATCGTGGTGGACGGCGTGGTGCCGAGCTGGCCCATGAACGGCCGCAGCCGGGTGGCGAGCGCGACCAGATCGTGGGGCGCGAACGTGAGGATCGGGTTCTGAACGGAGTTCTCCGGCAGCGCCGCGTAGCGCCGCGCCTCGTGCGCGATCCGCTCGGCGGACTCGCGGCCGAGCGTCAACCCCATGCTGCGCGCCTGATCGAAGGCGATCGTGTAGCCGTTCGTGAACTTGAAGGGAGTGGCGTCCGCGCCGCAGTTCGCACAGCGGACCGACTCCTGGCCGATGCCCTCGAGCCGGGTCTCCGGATACTCGGTCCCGCAGCCGGGGCATACGGCGGCGACATACGGATCACCGTTGTAGCTCCCGTCCGGCGAACGGTCGTTGCCCGAGGCGGTGGCGATCGAGGTGACCTCGATGTCCTTGATGCGGATTGCGATCCCGTCGCCCGGCTCCGCGCCGGCCACGGCGACGGGCCGGCACACCTCGTGGCCGCCCGGCATCGAGGGCGTGATCATCGGTCCCCAACAGCCGGGCGACGTGTTGACCACGATGTGGCCGCCGTCCTCGACCGGCCCCAGCAGCTCCAGATCCGGGCCGAGCAGGCCGTTGGTGAACGTGTCGACGAAGACGGTCGGGTGAGCCTCGCTGACGGGTGTCGGTGCCTCCGCAGGCTCTACGGCCATGACTTCCTCCTATCGGGTGAGGTGCGGCCGGCGCCCCCGGCCACTGGAATCAGAAGGGCGACCTCGTCGCCGTCGGCGAGCGACTCGCCGCCGCTCGCGTGCGTTCCGCGCAGAACGGGCAGCGCCGAGTCGAGCGCCGGGGCGATCGCCGGCTCCATCTCGCCCAGGCGCGCGAGCAGCGTCTCGACCGTGGACTCACGTGGCAGGTCGACGCGGAGCCGGCGTGTGCCGGCCGCCGTGGCAAGCCCGGACCCGAGACGCACTACGACGTGCACCCGCACCTTTCCTCGGGGAACGCTCTCTTCAGCAGCGTACCGCGCACGCGCACGGGGCTCAGTTGACGGTCAGCGTGCCCTCCATGCCCGCATCCTGATGGTTCCCAACGGGGCAGTAGAACTCGTACTCGCCGGGCTCGAGCGTGGCCGTGACGTCCGCAGCGTTGCCGGGCTCGATCGTGTCGCTCTCCTCCTCCACGCCCTGCCCCTCGATCTCGACCGCGTGCGGAGCCGTTGCGCTGGAAGGGTTCGTCAAGGCGATGGTCACTTTGCCCGCCTTCGCCGTGAGCGAGGACTTGTCGAACTTGAGGTCGCCGCCGGGGTCGGCGCTCAGCTCGAGCGTCGTGCCCCCGCCTCCGCTGCCCGCCTGGGTTTCCTCCTCCTTGGCGGTGTCCTCCGAGCCGTAGGCGCCGCCGCCGGAGTCGCTCGAGTTGTCGCCGCCGTTCGACCCGTTCGAGCTCCCGCCGTCGTCGTCCCCGCAGCCCGCGAAGGCGAGCGCGATGACGGCGACGGCCGTCGCCACGAGCCGAATGGTCCGGGTCGGCATACGTTGGTGTACGCGCCCCGGGTCGCGGTGGTTCGACGCTCAGTAGCGGAGCGTGCCGCGCAGCACTTCGCCCGCGCGCTTGCCCCGGTCGCGGCGGCTGACGACGACGAGGTGGTACTCGCCGGGCATCACCGCGGCGGTGAGCTTTGCATTCGCGTCGCCGTCCCGGCGCGGCCGGAAGCTGCCGCCGCTCACCCAGCGCCCGTCCTCGCGCACGCACCACAGCTCGTAGGCCACGCGGCGCCCCGAGGGAAGCCTGTGCGCCCACAGGGTCACCTCGGCGCCGGCGGGGACCTTCCTGATGGAGAACCCGCCATCGACGCCGCCGCGGCCGACGAGCTTGCCGTGGGCGTAGGCCGGGTCCGCCCCGCTCCCGTGGATGAGCACCGCGACGACCGCGGCGACCGCGATGGCGGCCGCCGCCCCGGCGAGCAGCGGCTTCGGCGGCCAGCGGAACCGGGGCTGTGGCTGCCTGACGCGGCCGCGCTCACGTGCCACGCGGTCGAGGACCGCCTCCTCGAGCGCCGGGTCCGGCGTCGGCGGCGGCACATCGGCCGGCTCGATCCGGTCGAGCAGCGCCGGGAGGCCCGCCAGCGCAGAGTATTCGCCCCGGCACGCCTCGCATTCTTCGAGATGCCGCCTCATCGCGTCCTGTTCGGCGGGATCGAGTGCGTGGAGCACGTAGCCGCCAACCAGGTCCCCGTGGGTCTGGCAGCCGCTCATGGCGCCTCCGACTGAATCATCGTCCGGCCGCTCATGCGTTCACCCCCATCTCGTCCAGCACCAGCCGAAGGCTGCGCAGGGCGTAGGAGGTCCGGCTCTTCACCGTGCCAAGCGGGATGCCCTTGAGCTCAGCGATCTCGCGCATCGTCAGTCCGTTCCAGTGCGCCAATCGGATCAGCTCCCGATGCTCGGGTCGGAGGCGTGCGAGTGCCGATGCGATCTGCCAGCGCAGCACCGCCTGCTCGAGCGGGTCCACCGCCGGCGCCTCGATGGGCAATTCGTCGCGCTCGGTGAGTGCGGGGCGGGCGCCGGCGCGGCGCTGCATGTCGACGATTCGATGGCGTGCGATCGCATAGAGCCAAGTTCTTACGGTGGCACGCCGCTCGTCGTAGCCTCCGGCATGCTGCCACGCGCGGGCGAAGACGTCCTGCACGATCTCTTCGGCCAAGTCGCGGTCACCGAGGGCATTGCACGCGAAGCCATAAAGCTCGCCCGCGTAGCGACGGTAGAGCTCGCGCAGATCGTCGCCGCTCTCGTCACGGGGGAGCGCCTCGACAAGGCTCGCGTCGCTGCGTTCCACCTGGTGCACGGTATACGCGCCCGTAGGCTGTGCGGTTCGGAGGAGTGCAACGCTTTCGCGCCATGCTGTTCACGCAGGACGACCTGCGGCGAGTCGCCTCCGGCGAGATCACGGTCGCCTTCCGGCGCTGGCGGCGCCCGACCGTGAAGGAGGGCGGCGCCCTCCGCACCCGGGCGGGCGTGCTCGCGATCGAGTCCGTCGAGGCGATCGAGTGCGGGCAGATCACGGATGCCGACGCCCGCCGGGCGGGTCGGCGGGACCGCACCGCGCTGCTCGAAAGCCTTCGTGGCGACGGCCGGCTCTACCGCATCGGGTTCCACGTGGCGGGACCGGACCCGCGCATCGCGCTGCGGAAGCGAGCCGATCTGTCGCCGGGCGACCGCGCGGAGCTCGACCGGCGGCTCGGGCGCCTTGACGCCGCGAGCCGTCAAGGGCCGTGGACCGCTGCGGTCCTGCGGCTGATTGCGGACCGCCCGGCCACGCGCGCGGCCGACCTCGCAGCGGAGCTGGGACGTGAGAAGGCCCCGTTCAAGGCCGACGTACGCAAGCTGAAGGAGCTCGGGCTGACCGAGAGCCTCGAAGTGGGCTACCGGCTTTCACCGCGCGGCCGGGCGTACCTCGGTGGCCAGAGGAGCCCCAACATAGGTACTTCTCCCCATGCGCCCGGACCCCGCCGGGGCTAGTGTCGATTGACGCGATCACTCCAGCGGGGGACACTTCGCAGCGCCCGAAATCGTGCAAGCACCACCGGCCAGCACCTCCGAGGAATCAGCCAAGCTGCTCGAGCGGGCCGGTGAGCTAGAGGCCCTCGGCCACGCGTTCCACGCCGTCCGGGAGCGCCGCCGCGGGCGGCTGGTGCTCGTCGAGGGCGAGGCCGGGGTGGGGAAGACGGCTCTGGCTCGGCGGTTTTGCGATGAGCTGAGCGGGACCGCTCGCGTCCTCTGGGGGGCGTGCGACGGCCTCTTCACGCCGCGACCGCTCGGGCCGCTTGTCGACGTCGCCGAGATCACCGGGGGCGACCTGGAGGAGGTGGTCGGAAGAGGCGCGCTGCCGCACGAGGTGGCAGCGGCGCTCATGCGCGAGCTGACCCTGCTCACGTCGGTCGTGGTCCTGGAGGATCTGCACTGGGCGGACGAGGCGACGCTCGACGTCTTCAGGCTTCTCGCCCGCCGCGTGGACACGGTTCGCGCCCTCGTGATAGCCAGCTACCGGGAGGACGAGCTGGCGGGCGAGCACCCGCTGCGAGTCGTGCTCGGGGAGCTTGCGACCTCTCGGGAGATCGAGCGCATCGGGTTAGCGCCGCTGTCGCCCGTGGCGGTGGCGACGCTGGCCGAACCGTACGGGGTCGACGCGGAGGAGCTGTTCCACCGGACCGCCGGCAATCCCTTTTTCGTGACCGAGGCGCTCGCGGCGGGCGACCACGAAATCCCGCGCACCGTCAGGGACGCGGTGCTCGCCCGTGCGGCCCGACTGAGCCGCCCGGCCCGCCGGCTGCTCGAGACGGTCGCAGTCCTACCGCCGCACGCCGAGCTGTGGCTCCTGGAGGAGCTCGCGGGTGCTTCCGCCGACCGCCTGGACGAGTGCGTGGCCTCCGGCATGCTGACCGCCGAGCCGGGAGCGGTGGCGTTCCGGCACGAGCTCGCGCGCCTGGCCATAGAGGACTCGCTGGCCGTGAACCGCAGGGTCACATTGCATCGTGCGGCGCTCGAGGCGCTTCGGAACCGGTCGCCCCGGCCACCCGATCTCGATCGGCTCGCCCACCACGCGGAAGCGGCCCGCGACGCCGAGGCGGTGCTCCGGTTCGCACCGGCTGCCGGCGAACGCGCGGCCTCGCTCGGCGCCCACCGCGAGGCCGCCGCGCAGTACGGGCGAGCGGTCCGATTCGCCGGCGAGTCTCCGCTCGAGCGGCGGGCCGAGCTGCTCGAGCGCCGAGCGCGCGAGTGCTACCTGTCTGATCAGGCCGACGACGCGATCGCATCCCTGCGAGAGGCGATCGAATGTCGACGGCGGTTGGGCGACCGCCTTGGCGAAGGGCAGCTGCTCAGGTCGTTGGCGAACCAGCTTTGGTGCCCTGGCAGACGCGCTGAGGCCGAGCTGGCGGCGGGCGAGGCGGTGGCACTGCTCGAGCAGCTCCCGCCCGGCCGCGAGCTCGCCATGGCGTACTCGGAGCTGTCACGTCTGTGTATGAACGCGGACGACGCTGAAGGAGCTCTCGCCTGGGGAGGCCGGGCGATCGAGCTCGCGGAGCGGTTGGACGACGACCAGGTCCTCGTGCATGCGCTCACCAACGTTGGCACCGCGGAGTTCAAGCGTGGCCTGCCGGAGGGCAGGGAGAAGCTCGAGCGCAGCCTCGAGCTCGCCAGGAACGTCGACGACGAGGATGGCGTGGCGCGAGCTTTCGTCAACCTCGTTGAGGGGGCGCTGCTACTGCACGCTTATCCGCTCGTCGAGCGAAACATCGAGGAGGGGCTTGCGTTCGCGGTCGAGCGCGGAATCGAGATCTACCGCCTCTACCTGATCGCCTTTCGAGCCGTCGCCGAGCTCGGTCAGGGTCGCTGGATGGAGGCGGAGAAGTCCGCCGGGCTGGTGCTCCACGAACCGTGCGTCTCGACCTTGCCTCGAACCTACGCGCAGGTTGTGATCGGTCTGCTGCGAGCACGCTGGGGCCGCGCCGATGTGTGGCCGCCGCTCGACGAGGCGCTGGCGCTGGCCGAGCCCACGGGCGAGCTGGTGCGGATGGCGCCCGTTGCGGCGGCGCGGGCCGAGGCCGCGTGGCTCGAGGGTCGACACGACGCGGTAGTCGAAGCAACGGAGTCGGCTCTCGAGCTCGCGCTGGCGCGCCGCTCCCCGCGGACGGTCGGCGAGCTCGCCTGCTGGCGGCGGCGCGCCGGCGTGCTCCACGAGACTCCGGCGGGCGCGGCGGAGCCTTACACGCTCGAGCTGGCCGGCGACTGGAGGGGCGCGGCCGCGCTTTGGAGGTCGCTGGGCTGTCCCTACGAGGCCGCCCTGGCGCTCGCGAGCGCCGACGACGAGGTCGCCCTGCGCCGTTCGCTGGACGATCTGCACTCGCTTGGAGCCCAACGGGCGGCGGCGATCGTCTCGCGCCGGCTGCGCGTGCGCGGTGCGCGCGGATTGCGTCGCGGGCCGCGCGCCGCTACGCGCGCGAACCCGGGCAACCTGACGCCGCGCGAGGTCGAGGTCCTCGGGCTTGTGGCGGACGGGCTACGGAGCGCGGACATCGCCGAGAGGTTGTTCCTCTCGCGCAAGACGGTCGACAACCACGTCTCGGCGATTCTGCGCAAGCTGGGCGCGCGCAGCCGTGCCGAGGCGAGCGCCGAGGCCGTTCGACTCGGCCTGGCTGCGCAAGATAGGTAAAGCCCTCCGGCAACCTGGGGAGGCCTCCCGATGTGCGCCCACGCCTCGGCTCGTACGTTCGACGCAGCCAAATGACTCGAGGCCGGAGGTAACGATGGCGCATGTTTTTCCCAAGCCGGTCGCGCTCAAACGGCGCACGGACAGGGCGCTCTGGATAGCTGCGGCAGCCGCTGCTGCGGCGGCCGCGGTAGTGGTCGTACTGCTGCTTGCCGGGGGCGGCGAGCGAGTGAGCGCGCCCGACGAGCCCGGCCGCGCAGCCCAGATGCTGAACCCGCCGGGAGGGGTCCGCTACGACGGCGGGCCCGACGAGGGGACGCGAGGCGTGGTGTCCCCGCGGACAGTGGAACCGACTCAGGGGACCCGCTACGACGGCGGACCCGAGGAGGGTACGGCCGACATCGCCGCGCCCGCCGCGGGGGTCGACTCTGGCCTCCCTGGCCGGGGCCTGACCACCGACTGGTAGACGAAGGAGCACCCATGAAGACCAAGTCCATGTTCGTCGCGGGGCTCGGCCTCGCCGTGCTGTTCGCGAGCGCCTCCGCCGCGGCACAACCCGAGCGCCCGTCCGATCTGGCGAAGGCGCGCAAGGCCACGGCGCAGTATCGGCACCTCGACCGGGCTAAATCGGACGGCTATGGCCTGCTGAAGGACGCCCAGGGCATCGCGTGCATCGACAACCCGGGAGTGGGCGGGATGGGGGTCCACTACGTGTCGAACGACCTCGTCGGCGACGCCGCTGTGAGGGTCACCAGGCCGGAGGCGCTCGTCTACGCGCCTAGCCGCCGCGGCCGGCTGCGCCTCGTGGCGGCCGAGTACGTTGTCTTCCAGGATCAGTGGGATGCGGAGCACGACTCTCCCCCGACGCTCTTCGGCCGCCGGTTCATGCTGATCCCGTCCCCCAACCGGTATGGGCTGCCTCCCTTCTACGAGCTGCACGCATGGCTGTGGAAGCACAACCCGCGTGGCACGTTCGACGACTGGAATCCCCGCGTCCGCTGCCGGCACCACTCCCGGCACGTGCGCTAGGAGGGCCGGGCCTGGGCACGTGTTCGACCTTCCGCGGCCATATGCCGCAGAAGGTCGAACGCGTGGGCTCGTTACGCCTGGGCGGGCGCGGGGCGCGGCGTTTCGGCCGCCTCGTCCGTGGGCGCCGGCAGCAGCCGACGCCACCATGATTCCCGCCGCCGACGACTCCACTTCCGAGTTCGTGCGCGCCTGGGCGGAGCGGCGCCTAGACCGATCCGAAGAGCCAGCGCACGCGCTTTCGCCCGTCCGCCCGGGCGCTGAACCGGTCGACCGACCCGCGGAGGTTGTCGAGGATGAACCACATCCGGTAGCGCACCCTCACGAAGCCGCTGGGACCCGGCGTTGCGGCGACGGCCCTGTACGTGCCCCTGCGCACCACGCGCCTGGCCGTCCGGCACGAGACTCCTTGGGCGCGGACCCCGTAGAGGTCGCTCCCCTCGTAGCGCGTGCCCTGGAAGACGTTCAGGACCGGGCGGCAGCGCTTGAAGGCGGCGTCGGCGGTGGCGGGACCGACCGCCACCAGGGCCAGCAATAGCGTCGCAGCTGCAAGCAGTCTTCTCATCGGGAGGCGGCGAAACTCTAGGGCCTGCGGACCTGGCGTGTAGTCGCTTGACAAGCGGATGGGACCGCATTACCGTTCCAAAAACGTTTTTGGAGATGCACCGGGGTCGAACGACAATCAAGGAGCTCGCCCGCCTCAGCGGGGTCTCGGTGGGGACCGTCTCGAGAGCCCTCAACGGCTACACGGACGTGAGCCCGGAGACGCGCGAGCGAGTTATGCGGCTGGCGGAGGAGCTCGACTACACGCCCGCGGCGGCGGCGCGAACGCTCGTGATGGAGCGCTCGCACGTGATCGGCGTCTTCCTGGAGACCGGCGAGGGCCACCCCGACGTGCAGCACCCGTTCTTCCACGAGGTGCTCGGCGGGCT
>Ga0081538_10003563_pt1 | contig 14648 bp, 16 predicted proteins | sample TabmetS5T2R1_FD_71022 | JGI IMG/M metagenome (GOLD analysis project Ga0081538, IMG submission 71022) | Tabebuia heterophylla rhizosphere microbial communities from the University of Puerto Rico - S5T2R1 | ecosystem: Host-associated > Plants > Roots > Rhizosphere ... | reverse complement strand
GCGGCCTGCCGAGCGGTGGGGCGGCCCGCAGCTGCCACTACCGCTGGCACCGCAAGAGCCCGCCGCCACCCAAGCCCGAGCGGGTGGCGACGCCGCCGCCGCGGGCGCTCAGCGAGGTCGAGCGCAAAACGGTGCTGGGGGTCCTGCACGACCCCGAGCACGTCGATGAGGCCCCGGCCACGGTGTACGCCAAGCTGCTGGACCAGGGCGTCTACCTGGCCTCGACCTCGACCATGTATCGCCTGCTGCGCGCCGAGGGCGAGGTCCATGAGCGGCGCCGCCAGGCCACCCACCCGCCCAAGGTCAGGCCCGAGCTGCTGGCCACCCGACCGAACGCCGTGTGGTCCTGGGACATCACCAAGCTGCTGGGTCCGGCCAAGTGGACCTGGTTCTACCTGTACGTGATCCTCGACATCTACAGCCGCTATGTGCCCGGCTGGTTGCTGGCCCGGGCCGAGCGCGCCCACCTGGCCGAGCGGCTGCTGGCCGACACCATCACCAACCAGCGCGTCGACCGTGGCCAACTGACCATCCACGCCGACCGGGGCCCCTCGATGACCGCCAAGCCGGTCGCGTTCCTGCTCGCCGATCTGGGGGTCACCAAGAGCCACAGCCGGCCCCGTTGCTCCAACGACAACCCTACTCAGAGGCCCAGTTCAAGACTCTCAAGTATCGCCCGAATTCCCGGACCGGTTCGGCTCCTACGAGGATGCGCTCGCGTTCTGCCGACGGTTCTTTGGCTGGTACAACCACGAACACCGCCACTCCGGGATCGGCTTCCACACCCCCGCCGACCTCCACCACGACCGGGCCGAACTCGTCCGCGCCCAACGGGCCAGGGTGCTGGACGCCGCCTACGCCGCCCACCCCGAGCGGTTCGTCCGCAAGCCCCCAGCACCCCCTGAGCTACCAACCGCGGCCTGGATCAACAAGCCCGAGGGGGACCTGCCCGGCCCAACGAATCCCTGATCAACCTGTCTCACAGAAGTTGACAGCTTCCGGACCGCTACTGGGGGCCGAGCCCGGTTGCTGGGCGGGGATCCGCCGGGCGGCGAACAGGGCCAGCACGGCGACCCCGGCCAGCACGACCAGGGCGGCGCGGAGCCCGTCCAGCCTTGCCTGCCGGTTGGCCTCCAGGACCGCCGTGGCGGTCTCCTGGCTGGCCCCGGCCTGGTCGAGCGCGGCCTGGAGGTCGGCGTCGGAGATGAAGGGCCCGCCCCCGGCGAGCTCGACGCTGGCCTGGGCCTTCACCTCGGCGGGGACGGTCGGGTTCTGCTGGATCCCGGTCAGGAACGAGCTCGTCAGGGAGGCGATCAGGATCGACCCGGCCAGGGCCGTGCCGATCGAGGCCCCCAGGTTGGTGCCGGTGTTCTGCAGCCCACCACCCTCCGGGCTGTCCTCATCCGGCACCGCCGACACGGTCACGGCGCCCAGCTGGGAGGCCAGCGCCCCGATCCCGAGCCCGGCCAGCAACAGCGGCACGGTCACGATCTCGACCCCGGTGGCCGGGTCGATGCTGGCAACAGGCTCACGATCCCCACCAGCATGGCCAACAGGCCCAGGCGGACCACCCGCCGGGGCGAGACCTCAGGCAAGAACCGGGGGATGCCGGCGGCGGCCAGCAGCAGGGTCAGCGACAAGGGCAGGATCCGGACCCCGGTGTCGATGGCCGACAGGCCCAGGGCCACCGACAGGTACAGCGGGATGGTGAAGAACAGGCCGGCCTGGATCAGGAACAGCCAGACCACGAACAGCCCACCCAGGACCAGCCAGACCACCGGCGACACTCCCAGCGGCTCGGGTCCGTCGGGCATGGGGCTGGATCCAGCCCCGCTCGCTGGACCGCAGGACCCCGAAGATGGCCAGCCCCAGCCCGGCCGCCGACGGCAGGGTGCCGACCAGGTCCAGGCGGGGCCGGCCCTCGGGTGGGGCGTCCTGGACACGGCGGGCCAGCGTCAAGATGCCGAGCACGATCACGACCTCACCGGCGAACACCCACCGCCACGAAGCGAGCCGACCCCATAGACCAGGCAGCCGATGGCGAAGGCCCGCCGGCGGCCGAGGATCGAGCCGACCTTCCCCCCGGTGATCATGAGCATGGCCATGACCAGGGTGTAGAGGGTGATGGCGGTCTGGATGCCGGTCACGGTGGTGCCGACGTCTTTGGCCACGGTGGCGATGGACACGTTCATGACCGAGCTGTCCAGGGTCATCAGGAACTGCCCGGCGGCCAAGGTGAGCAGGACCAGCCCGGTCCCCTTGGCCGGGGTCTCGGGCGCGCGGGTCGTCACGGCCAGCACCTCGCTCCCATACCCCGCACACCTCCGGTCAGCCGACGCTCAGGAGACCAAGCGGCCGTCGTCAGGCGCGAGCATTACACACCTCGACGGTCCACCAGCCACCTCCCGAGTGGATGAAGTGCCTAGGTGAGCGCCCTCAGCCTTCCACCGGGGTCGGGAACCCGACCATCACCTTAATTTGGGCAGCCATGATCCTGGCGGGAACGCGCCACTTCGACCGAGTGGGCGGTCGGGTGGGTCGCCGGGTCGACCTGACGGGCTGGGGGGTCGGCGGACGGGCGCCTGCGCTGGAGCCGGCTGGGCCACCACACCCGGTCCCCGAGCAGGTAGACGGCGGCCGGCACAACCAGTGAGCGGACCACAAAGGTGTCGAGCAGCACCCCAAAGGCGACGATGAAGGCAACCTGGGTCAAGATCAGCAGGGGCAGCACGACCAGGGCGCCGAAGGTGGCCGCCAGGACCAGCCCGGCCGAGGTGATCACCCCGCCGGTGACGGCCAGGGCACCCAGGATGCCTTGGCGGGTGCCGGCCGACATCGACTCCTCCCGGGCCCGGGACATCAGGAAGATGTTGTAGTCGACGCCCAGGGCAATGAGGAACACGAACCCGATGAGCACCACCCCGGGGTCGGATCCGGGGAAGTTGAACAGGTGATTGAAGGCGAGGGCGGCGATCCCGAGGGTGGCGGCGAAGCTGAGCACCACCGTGGCCGTGAGCAGCAGCGGGGCGACCAGGGCGCGGAGCAGGAGGACGAGCACGACGGTGACCACGGCCAGCACCAGGGGGATGATGACGGCCCGGTCGCGCTCGGTGGTCTGGCGGGTGTCGAGGTCGGTGGCGGTGCTGCCGCCGACCAGGGCCTGCGGCTCGGCGGCCCGGACGGCCTGGCGGAGCTGGCGGACGGTGGCGATGGCGGCGTCGCTGTCGGCAGGGTCGGTGAGGGTGGCGTCCAGCTGGACCAGCTCGTCGACCACCTTGGGCTTGGCGTCGGCTCTGGCCGGGCCTGGCGTGGCCGCGTCCGGCGGTCCGGCCGGGCTGCCGGGGCCGGCGTCGGTGACCAGGACCACTCGGGCGACGCCCGGGAGGTCGCCGGCCGCCCTGGCGACCGCCTCGGTCGAGCCGGCCGGGGTGATGATTACGGCCGGGCTGCCCACGCCGGCGTCGAAGTGGCGGCCCAGCACGGCCTGGCCGTCGACGGCCTGGGAGGGGCCGCGGATGGCGTCGGCGAACGAGATGCCGTCGGCCTTGAGCGTGGGCAGGAACGCCGCCCCGGCGACCAGGACGGCCACGGTGGCGGCCAGCACCGGGGCGGGCCGGCGCCGGATGAGGCCGGCGACCTGGTCCCAGAGGCCGGCCCGCTCGACCGCCCCGGCGCGGTGCTGGGGCCGCCGCGGCCAGAACGCGGCCCGGCCGAGCAGGGTGAGCGCCGCCGGGAGGAAGGTGAGCGCGGCCACCATGGCGAAGACGACGTTGACGGCCGAGATCGGGCCCAGACCGCGGTTGGAGGCTAGGTCCGAGACCAGCAGGCAGAGCACGCCCAGGATCACGGTGGCGCCCGAGGCCACGATCGGCTCGACCGACCGGCGCAGGGCGATCCCCATGGCCTGGTACTTGGAGGGGTGGCGGCGCAGCTCCTCGCGGTAGCGGGCCACCAGCAGCAGGCCGTAGTCGGTGGCCGCCCCCACGACCAGGATGGCGGCGATTCCCTGGCTCTGGCCGTTGACGGTGATCAGGTCGTTGCTGGCCAGCAGGTAGGCGACGGCGTTGGCGGCGCTGAGGGCCAGCACTGCGGTCCCGATGACCAGCAGGGGCAGGATCGGGCTGCGATAGACGGCGACCAGGATGAGCAGGACGATGCCGAAGGCGGCCAGTAACAGGAGCCCGTCGATGCCCGCGAAGCCGTTGGCGAAGTCGGCGAAGACCCCGCCTGGGCCGGTCACCCAGGCGGTCGCGCTGGGAACCTGGACGATTTCCCGGACGTCCTCGACCACCGTGACGATGTCCTCGCCCAGGTCGGTGCGCAGGGGTGCGATCACCTGGAGGGCCTGGTTGTCCTGGGACGGGAGGGGCGGCGAGATCCGCCCGGCCAGCCGGTCGCTGTCCTCGAGCAGGGCCCGGATCTCGGTGAGCCGGTCGTTGACCGCCCGGCGGGTCTCGGCGGTGATCCCCTGGGGTTGCTCCCAGACGATGATCAGGGGCAGGGACTGCTCACTCTGGAACTTGCCCTGGAGCTCGGTGACTCGGGTGGACTCGGCGCTGTCGGGCAGGAAGGCGGCGTTGTCGTTCTCCTGCAGGCTGGTCAGCCGGCTGCCGACGGCATTCAGTGGTCCGGCCGCGGCCACCCAGGCCACGGCCACCAGGGCGGGCAGCAGCCAGCGCAGCCGGGGGGTGCGGCGGGACATAGGCGCTCCTTCCGACGCGATACACTGCCGATCGGTTGCTCGATCGATGATCTGCTAGACCAACGACTATCTCGATTAGTGAGATACTAGCGGTGCCGGCTGGGTCGGCAACTCGAGGAACGACCACCATGGCAACAAGCAGAACCAGCGATGAGGACCCGCGTCAGCGGCTCGCCTACTTGCTGCGGCGCTTGAACGTGGAGCTCGACCAGCTCGGACACGAGTTCTCTGTCCAGCACCGGCTGCACTCCACCGACATGCGAGCGCTCGTCGCCGTGATGGACGCCGCCCGCGGCGGGCAGATCATGACCCCCGGCCGATTGGGCGAGGAGCTGAACCTGGCCTCTCCCTCGGTGACTGCCCTGGTCGACCGGCTGGAACGCCAAGGTCACCTGCGCCGCGTCCGCGACCAACGCGACCGTCGCCGGGTCACCCTGGCGATCGAAGCCGGGGCGCTCGCCCTCGGGGCGGAGTTCTTCGGGCCGCTCAACCGCGAGCTCCTGGCCGCCATGGAGGCCTTCAGCGAGGCCGAGCTTGAGGTCGCCTCCCGCTTCCTGGAGGCCATGACCCAGGTCATCGTGGCCAACCGGCGGAGCCGCCAACAGGCGATCAGCGGCTAACCCTGGACCCACTGGCTGTAGATGAGGCAGGGCCGTCAGCCCCGATGCGCCGTCTCGCTGTCGAGAAGCGACGGCATCACCAGGGCAAGGGCAGTCCGTCACGGCGCAGCTCGCCGCTGGGCCCGTCGTCGGGCAGGGTGGCCGCCCACAGGACCGATGCGGCCCCCTCGGCCACGGGGCGGGCGCCCATGGCCTCGGCTCCCGGCCAGGTGGCGGTCAGTCCGGGACAGACGGCATTGACCAGCACCGCGGTGCCGGCGAGCTCGGCGGCCAGGGTGCTGGTGAGGGCATTGAGGGCGGCCTTGCTGATGCCGTAGCTGGCCGCCGCCCCGCCCCGCCGGGTCAGGCCGAACTGGTCGTCGCCATGGGAGCCGGCGCCGCTGGACACGTTCACGATCCGCGGATGGGCACTCTGCCGCAGCAGCGGCAGCAGGGCGTTGGTGAGCCGCCAGGCACCGAAGAGGTTGACCTCGAGCACCCGGCGGGCGACGGCGAGATCGGCACCGGTGGCGGTCTCGCCCCAGTCGACGTAGGCGGCGGCGTTGTTGACCAGCACGTCCAGGCGGCCGGGATCGTCCTCGAGGGCCTCGACGGCCGCACGAATGCTGGCGTCATCGGCGACATCCAGGTCCGCCTCGAGCGCACGCACGTCGCCGGCGGCGCTGAGCTCCTTGGCCGCCGCCCGGGCGTGGTCGGCGCTGCGCGCACCGATGAGCACGGCCGCTCCCAGGTCGGCGAGCTGGCGGGCCACCTCCTTGCCGATCCCGCTGGCCGCGCCCGTCACCAGCACCGTACGTCCCCGCATGCTAACCTTCCTGTATCGGACCGTTCCGTCACACCTTCTACCATGCCGGCCACACCCGAGCCACTTCACCGCTCACCGATGCCGCGGGAGGAGCGCGAACGACGCGTCCTCGACGTCGCGGCTGAACTGTTCTATGCGCGGGGCGTCCACGAGGTCGGCATGGATGAACTAATCCGCGCCACCGGGCTGGGCAAGGCCACGGTGTACCGGCTGTTCGCAACCAAGGACGAACTCATCGGCGCTTACTTGCGCCGCCTCGCCCAGACCATCCTGGCGGCGATCGACGAGGACATCGCCCGGCACCGCGAGGACCCAGCAGCGGCCGTCCGCGCAATATTCACCGCCATCTCTCAGGACCTGGCCCGCCCCGGATTCCGCGGGTGCGCCTTCAACAACGCCAGCATCGAGTTCGCCGACCCTGACCATCCCGCCCGCGTTGCCGCCCGCGACTATCGCGCGGAGCTGTACCGGCGCCTCACCGACCTGGCCCAGGCCGCCCGACCCGACGCCGGACCGCAACTCGGCGCTCAGCTTGCGGTGCTGGTCGATGGCATGTACACCAGCGCCGCCCACCTCGGCCCTGACGGCCCGGCCGCCACCGGGCCAGCGCTCGTCAATGCCCTCCTCCGAAATCGTCGATGACGCCTCCCACCACGGCTTGGAGCAGCGCACTGACGTCCCCGGTTCCCTGCAACCGATCGATAGGCCAGGCCCGAAGTACGGGTCGTGCCCAGCCCCTCGATGCAGGAGGTCGTCGCAGTGGCAAGACTCCGCGTCCTGGTCGGCGCCATCCTGGCCGCCGCCCTGGTCCTGGCCTTCGCCGCCCCCGCCACGGCGGGTGGCGGTGGGACCGCCAAGGTCCGCGCCTTCCACAACAGCCCTGACACTCCGCCGGTCGACATCTACGTGAACGGCGCCAAGGCCCTGTCGAACGTGTCCTACGGCACCCTCAGCAACTACCTCGAGGTACCCAAGGGCGCCTACAACGTGCAGGTCAAGGTGGCCCCCTCGACCGCGAGCGCCCCGGCCGCCCTGGAGGCCGAGGTGCGGCTCGGCCGTAGGCCGACCACCATCGCGGCCATCGGCTCGCTGACCGGCGACGGCGGCGCGCTCCGGCTCAAGGTGCTGCGTGATCGTGACACCGTCTCCCGCTACCTGACGCGGTTACGGGTCGTCCACACCAGCCCGGACGCCCCGGCCGTCGACATCCAGGCCAGGCTGGGCGGGCGGTGGTACCGGATCGTCCGCGACTTGGAGTTCGGCGAGGCCACCGGATACCTGCTGTTCCCGGCTGGGAAGTACCGGCTGCGGATCGTCGCCGCCGGGACCAACACGTTGGTCAAGGACTTGGGCAAGGTCCGGCTCAAGGGCAGCACCTCATACACCGCCTGGGCGGTCGGCTTCCTGTCCCCCAAGGGCGATTACCCTGGCTTCGGCGTGTTCGTGTCGAAGGACGGCTGAGCTCGGAGGCCCGCAGTGGGCCCTGGAAGGGACCGGGGCCCACTCCTCCAATCGAGAGGGGTGAGCTGAGCTGGTGGAGTCCGTTTGGGACTACCCACGGCCGCCGAGGGTCGAGCCGTCGCCGGCCCACGTGGTCGTCGAGCTGGACGGGGAGGTGTTGGCCGACACCCGGCGCAGCCTCCGGGTGCTGGAGACCAGCCATCCGCCCGTCTACTACATTCCCGCCAATGATGTCCGCACCGGGCGGCTGCGGCCGTCGGCAAGGCGGTCTACCTGGTGCGAGTTCAAGGGCGCGGCCAGGTACTACGATGCCGGCCGCCACAAGGCCGTCGCCTGGTCCTACCCATCGCCCTCCCCCGGCTATGAGGCCATCGCCAGTCATTTCGCCTTCTACCCGGGCCGGGTCGACCGGGCCACCGTCGACGGTGAGCAGGTCCGGGCCCAGCCGGGCGACTTCTACGGCGGCTGGATCACCGCGGCGGTGACCGGCCCGTTCAAGGGCGGACCGGGAACCATGGGCTGGTAACAGGACGAAGTGGGCGGCCGGACCCGTGCCGAGAACGGTCCACCGGCCGGCGGCCGAGGTCGGAGTCGTGGTCCAACCTGCCTCGGCCTGGATCGCCTGCTTGGACCGGACCGGTCAGACATAGGGCAGGTCGTCGGAACGTCTGCATCAGACCGTCGATCTCGGCTGTTCAGCCGACTGGTCGATGGTCACGATACGTCCGTCGTCGACGGCGCGGCCTCTGATCGTTCGTACGGTTGCTGCACCACGATCCGGGCTGCCCCGTCGGAGGAACCTCCCTGTGGCGACGACGCTGCCGACTCCTGGACCACGAGCTCACCGGGGTCACGAGCCAGGCTATGGACCACGTGTCCTGGCAACACGCTGGAGCTCATCCTTGCCGTCCGTCACGATCGCCGCTGCTCATCACCGCGAGGCGGAATGGTCACGGTCGACGATGCCGGCGGCGCTCACGGGGTCTTGGTCCAGAACCTGTGTCTGCATGTGCTGGGCGACCTCGGGGGTGGCGCCCGTACCCGCGATCATGACCGGGACCTGTTTGGCGAGCTGCTCGATCTCGGGCGCGTGATCCAAGAACCCCTGTGGCCTGATACTCAGGAGGACCACGACCGTGGGCAGGAAGGATCGGGAGAGGTCGGCAACGGCCTCGATCGGGCTGTCGGTGCCGAGATAGGTGATCCGCCAGCCGCGGCGGCGCAGGGCGACCCCGAAGGCGAGCAGGCCGAGTTCGTGGTGTTCGCCCGGTACGCAGGCGAGGATGGCGGCCGGGCCTCGGCCTTGACCCCAGCCCTGGGCAAGTGCGAGGAGGCGTCCTCGGAGCAGGTTGGAGGCGAAGTGCTCCTGGGCGACCGACACCTCGCCGGTCGCCCAGCGCTCGCCCAGCCGGTGCAGGTACGGAAGGATCACCTCTCGCAGCACCGTCTCGACGGTGTAGGCCGCGAAGAGCCGGTCGAGGGCGGTGTTGGCCGCCTGCTCGTCCAGCCGGTCCAGTGACACGGTGAGCGTGGCTGCCGCATCCTCCAGCGTGGCGGCCGGCGGCGAGGCGGTGGGCGGTGCTGGCTCGCCGCCGCTGAGAACCAGGCGGGCCGCCTGGGCGGCGGCCAGCCCGCCGGACACCAGGCTCTGCATGTGCTGCACCCTGGCTTCGTCGGCGGCGCTGTACAGCCGGAACCCTCCCGCGGTCCGTGTCGGCTGCAGGAGGCCATAGCGCTGTTCCCAGGCCCGGAGCAGCTCCGGGCTGACCCCGGTGCGCTTGGCCAGCTGACCGATCCGGAGGTAGCCCGGTCCGGCCTCGGGCGTGGGCTGGGGGTTCCGCCGTTCTTTCATCCCCGTACTGTACAAGGAATCGACGATCTCTGTACAGACTCTTGACAGGCGGTCAGAGTACTGGCAATCTTTGCACAGGACCTAGACAAACTCTAGACAGAAGGAGGGGTCCATGAAGTGGCTCAACGCCCTGGCCGCGGTCCTCACGATCGTCGGCGGGCTCAACTGGGGCCTGGTCGGGCTGTTCGAGTTCGACCTGGTCGCCGCCGTGTTCGGGGGGATGTCCTTCGGCGAGGTGAACGTGGCCAGCCGGGTCGTCTACGCGCTCGTCGGGCTGTCCGCGGCCTACCTGGCCACACAGCTCCGGACGTTCGTCGGCGCCTCCAGGCCGGCCACCGCCCACCCCGTCAGCTCCTGAACGACGTCCGAAAGGATCAAGCAATGCTCCGTCTCCTCCGTCCGCGTCGCGCCGCGGTGGTCGGCGTCCTCGGCATGGCCCTCCTCGGGGCCGCCTGCAGCAACAACGACACCGGCACCTCCGCGAGCCAGGCCGCCCCGCCCACGACCGCCTCGTCGATGAGCGCGTCAGGCCCGTTCGGGGCCGCCTGCTCGGCCGTGCCGGCCAGCGGCCCCGGCAGTCTGGACGCCCTGGCCCAGGACCCGGTGGCCACCGCCGCCTCCAACACCCCGGACCTGTCCACCCTGGTCACCGCGGTCAAGAAGGCCGGCCTGGTCGACACCCTGAACAGCGCCCAGGGCATCACCGTATTCGCGCCCACCAACGACGCCTTCGCAGCGGCGCCCAAGGCCACCTTGGACAAGGCCCTTGGCGACCCCGACGGGCTGCTGACCACCGTGCTCACCTACCACGTGGTCGAGGGGCAGCTGACCCCTGACCAGCTCGCCGGCAGCCACAAGACCCTCCAGGGCGGGACCCTGGAGGTCACCGGTAGCGGCGAGGAGTTCACGGTCAACGGCAACTCGGGCGTGGTCTGCGGCAACATCAAGACCGCCAACGCCACCGTCTACCTCATCGACCAGGTGCTCCTCCCCCAGAGCTGACCACCCACCACCCAGCCCGGCGCGGCCACCGGCATCACCATGCCGGTGGCCGCGCCGCTCATTCGCTCCCCATCAGAGCGGGAAGAGGGAAGAGCAAAGCTCCAGCTCTGGATCGCAGCCGCCGCCACAGCTGCTCAGCGTTCAGGAGACGGCTACTGACTCGCTACAACGCTGCTGCACAATGGTGGCCATCACGGTCGGACGCGGCCAGAGAGCTTTGCTTGGGCTCCAACCTCGAACCCACGGGTCGGCCAGTAGGCGGCTACCGCCAGCCGATGAGGATGAGCGTGATTCACCCCATCCCTGTGCCATTCATGGATCAGCGTGAGCTGCGGAAGGGCCGGATAACACGGCGCTGAGCCGTCGATCTCTGATAAGGATGAGGTCCCAGGTTCAAGTCCTGGCAGCTCACGACACCACCTTTGACCTGTGCAAACACTCGATTGTTGTTTCTTCGACCGCGGCCACTGCCGTCCGTCGCCTGCGCACAGCGGTCCTCGAACGCATCCTGCACAGCTGTCCTCGGACCAGGTCTTGTGTGGGCGTGGGTTCCGTATCCGTGGGGTATGCCTCCTGTATGGAGGCCGATGTGGTGATCCGCTCGGTTGAGCGTGTTCGTACCCGCTCAGGCAAGGTCCGCTATGTGGTGCGGGCCGACGATGGCCGGGAGTTCTCCACGTTCCGGGAGCGGATCGGCGAGGAGGCCGAGGGCTACCAGGGTCAGCGGGTGCACATCGAATATCACGAGGAGGAGCGGGCCGGCTTCCACAACGTCTATCTCGATCGCGTCCGACCCGCGCCTGACCGGGAAACGGCTGATACCGACCCTGAGGAGGCGGCCTGGCGCACGGCGGTTGAGGCGACGCCGTGGCTGGTGGGCAGCGGCGAGCCGGAGCGTGAGGTCCCGCCCGAGGAGTTGTTCGAGCGGCTCAAGCCGTTCAAGGATCGGGTATCGGAGGACATCCGCAGCGACGAGCAGTGATCATCCCGCTGCGACGGCTGGTGTGGCGTCCGTGTGATCCTGGCTGACCTTCGATCGCGCTCGGAACGCGACCGTGACCTGGCGCGGTCTGGCTGCGCGCATGGCCTCTCGGGACAGAGCTGCTTGGAGGCATGGGGCGGGCACCCGCTGGGTAGGCGGGGCAGTAAGCGGAAGCAGGGAGTGGGCCATGCCGCAGAAGAGGACGCAGGCCACCGACGACCAGGACCCAGGGCAGCTGCTGCGCGAGGAAAGCAACCAGGAGCGCCGCGAGGAGGAAGGCGGGGCGCCCCCCGACGACACCCAGCGGGGCAGGGACGGCCGGAGAGATGATCGCCCATCCGGGCAGCGTGATGGGCGCGACGGGTTGCGGGGCCGCCAGCCCAGCCACGAACCCGACGTCTTCATGGATGTCCCCAAGGTCCAGGTCGAGGAGATCTACCTGGATGTCGAGGGTCTGGACGCCCACCTATCGCTGCGGACCAAACTGGGCAACCTGCTCCAGCTGGTGGCCGGCGTTCATGTCCACTGCGGCAAGGTCGAGCTCGACATCAAGGGCGTCGATGCCCAGGCCATGCTCAAGGTCCGGCTAGAGAACCTGTACGACATCCTGGACCGCGCCCTGACCACCATCGACAACAACCCCCAGATCCTGGAGGCCCTGCTCAAGACGGTCGACACCGCCGTGGACGACATCGGCCAGACCGCCCAGACGGCGCTGGGGCCGCGGGGGGCGGTGTCGCGGACCGTCGATCAGGTGGGCCAGACCGCCCAGACGGCGCTTGGCCCCGGCGGGGCGGGCACCCAGGCGCTGGACCAGGTGGGCGGGGCGGCCAAGCAGGCCGTCGGCCCGGGCGGGGCGGTCGCCGAGACCGGCGAGAAAGTGGGCGCGGCGGGCGACGATACCGGCCAGGCTGTGGGCGGTGTCGTCCAGGAGGTTGGCGCGGGTGCGGGGCAGGCGGCTGGACAGGTTGGCCAGGCAGGGGCGCATGCGACTGAGCAGGCCGGGCCGACGGTGGGGGAGGCGACCGGGGCGGCGCAGGACGCCGGGCGGCAGCGCCGTCCGGCCTCGCGCCGTGCGCGGGAGAGGGAGACCAAGCGCGGTTCCAAGCGCGGTACCCGGCGTTCTCGGTCCTCTGATGGGGACGATGAGGCGGAGCGTGGCCGTGTGGTCCGCAGTGCCGCCAAAGTGGGCCATATCGCCCAGCAGACGCTTGGCCGCCTCACCGGTGGTGACACCGGGCAAGCGGCAGGGGAGGCGACCGAGCAGGCCGGGCAGGCCGCCGGCGCGGCGGTCCAACAGGTGGGCCAGGCCGCCGGGGCGGCGGTTCAGCAGGTAGGCCAGGCAGCAGCCAAGGCGACCGAGCAGATCGGCGAGGCCGCCGTGGAGGCCAGCGGCAAGGCGAGTTGGACGCCGAACAAGAACGAAGGTGCTGGACAGCAGCGCCGTCCGGCCTCGCGCAGCTCGGGAGAGGGGCGGACCAAGCACGGCTCCAAGCGCGGCACGCGCTCTCGGTCCTCGGACGGCGACGGCAAGTAGCGGAAGGGCGTCGCCACATGTCCGGCCCACCACAATGCTCGGCCTGCTTGCCGTCCTGCATCCCGAACAAGTCGACCCCGTTGACCATGGTCTGCTTCCCGGTTGCCGGGATGTGCTCCATCACCTTGCGGACGTCGTAACGGTCACGGAGCGGCGACGTTCCCTCCAGTGGGACTCCGATGAGGGAGGGAATATGCGGTTGATGCGCAGGGCCGCGACGCTGGTGGTGGCGGCGCTCACTGTCTTGCTGGTCGCTGGGCCGGCCGGGGCGGTGATCGGCGGGACCACCGACACGGCCAACCGTTACGCCAACGTCGGCGTGCTGCAGCTGAACGTCGACGGCGAATGGGTCGACTTCTGCTCGGGGACGCTGGTCGACGCCGAGGTCGTCCTGACCGCCGCCCACTGCACCGACTTCCTGATCGAGGAGGGCGAGGACGGCTTCGGCCCCGATGACCTGCGGATCTCCTTCGACCCCGAGGGCGACGCCCCCTACTACACGGTCGACCACATCGTGGTGCATCCGGACTGGTTAACTGCTCCGGCGCTGCGGGGTAACTCCAAGCGCTGGGGTCTGGCACCGCCTGCTGAGGACATCGCGTTGGTGTTCCTCGACACCGCCGTGGCCGGCGTGACCCCGGCGCCGATCGCCGATGCCGACTATTTGGCCGGGCTTGACCTGACCAGCGAGACGTTCACGGTCGTCGGCTACGGCACCGACGCCTACATCACCGGCAGCGCCATGGCCAACCACCCGGTGGTGCTGTTCGACGGGATCCGGAGCTACCGTGACGTCTCGGTGATCACCGAGCACGACGCCTTTCCCGACCGGTTCCTGAAGATCACCGCGGGCGTGTGCTTTGGCGACTCGGGCGGGCCACTGTTCCACGAGGACACCGTGGTGGCCATCAACACCTGGACGTTCAGCATGCGGTGCGCCGGGCCGAACCTGGAGTACCGGGTCGACTCCACCGCGGCCCAGACGTTCCTGGCGACCTACCTGTAGCCGACGGAGCGCCGCCGGCCGGCACGGCTGACTTGCCGGCCGGCGCACCGTCTAGCATGTTCAACGCCCGGGGCCACCTGGGCCGGCACGCTCAGCACCGCGTGGACCCCGTCGTGGCGCAGCACCCTGGTCAGCTCGGGCCAGCGCTCCTCGGCGGCGGTGTCCGGGATCAGCTGGAGGCTGCCCTTCTCGAACGCCTCCACGCAGGGGCCCTCGCCGAGCCGCTCCTGGGCCGTCTCCAGGATCTGGGCGTGGGGTCGGTGGCGGTCACCCAGCGCAGCACCTGGCCCTGGCCGATCACCATCAACCCGGGCCCGTGGGCCCGGAACAGCGTCTTGGCCGCGTCCAGGACCTGCTGCAGGCCGGCTCCAGGCCCGCGTGTCGCGCGCGGCCACGGTCGGCGTGGCGGGCCGCCGACACCAGGGCCGGCGACGGTCGCCGGACAGCCAGAGCCGCGTCATGGAGGACCCGACAACAAGTCACTACCGACAGAGCGCCTTTGTTCGGAGGGGGAAGGGAGGCGGTCGACCAAAGCCAAGCGGTCCGGCGGCGCAAGTACCTTCCCACCGACCACATCGAGCAGGCCGTCCCGGTGCGGCCAGGAGCGGCTGCGGGTCGAGCGCGCGCCAGTCACCGACGCCACCCGCGACGCCGCCACCTCGGGCCCAGCGCGCTCCGCGG
>Ga0081538_10003562_pt1 | contig 14651 bp, 14 predicted proteins | sample TabmetS5T2R1_FD_71022 | JGI IMG/M metagenome (GOLD analysis project Ga0081538, IMG submission 71022) | Tabebuia heterophylla rhizosphere microbial communities from the University of Puerto Rico - S5T2R1 | ecosystem: Host-associated > Plants > Roots > Rhizosphere ... | reverse complement strand
GAGATGCCGCTCAAGGTCAGCGGCGACGCCGTCGTCCAGGTCAAGGACATCGCCGGCCTGCGCCGCACCTTCAAGGACCCGGACTCGGTCGCCCGCATCGATGGCCTGCCGGCGATCGGCATCGAGGTCTCCAAGCGCGCCGGCGAGAACATCATCGAGACGATCAATGAGGTGCGCGCGCTGGTGGCGGCGGAAAGCCAGTCCTGGCCGCCGCAGGTGAAGGTCACCTTCTCGCAGGACAGCTCCAAGGAGATTCGGAGCATGCTGGGCGAGCTGGAGAACAGCCTCATCACTGCGGTCCTGCTGGTGCTGATCGTGATCGTGGCCTCGCTCGGCTTGCGCGGCGGCCTCATCGTCGGCATCGCCGTGCCGGGCTCGTTCCTCATCGGCATCCTGATGCTGGCGGGCTTCGGCATCTCGATCAACATCGTGGTGCTGTTCAGCCTCATCATGGCGACCGGCATGCTGGTCGACGGCGCCATCATCCTGGTCGAGTTCGCCGATCGTTGCATGTTCAACGGCATGGACCGCCGCGCCGCCTATGCCGAGGCGACCAAGCGCATGGCTTGGCCGATCTTCTCCTCGATCACGACCATCATCGCGGCGTTCGGTCCGATGGCGTTCTGGCCCGGCACCACCGGCGAGTTCATGAAATACCTGCCGATCACGCTGTCGGCGACCTTGTTCGCTTCGCTGCTGATGGCAATGGTCTTTATTCCCTGCATCGGCGCCTTGATCGGCAAGCCGAACAAGGAAGACGACCACATCCAGGCCGAGCAGCTCTCGGCCGAGGAGCAGCTTGCCCGCGCCCGCGGCCTGGATTGGCTGTATCTGATCGCCTTGCGCGGCGCGCTGCGCCATCCCTACGCGGTCATTGTCGGCGGCATCGGCATCCTGGTCGGCACCTTCATGGCCTTCGTGGCGTTCAATGCCGGCGTCGAATTCTTCCCCGACGTCGAGCCCGAAGTGGCGCAGGTTCAGATCCATGCCCGCGGCAACATGTCAGTCAACGAGCGCGACGATCTGGTGAAGGCGGTCGAGCGCGAGATCCTCGCCATGAACAGCGAGCACCGAGAGCTGCGCAGCGTCTATAGCGTGACCAAGGCCGACATCGGCGGCCGTTCCGGCGGCGAAGAACTGGCGGAAGACGTCATCGGCACCATCGCGCTGGAATTCGGCGACTGGGACAAGCGGCGCAAGGTCGACACCATCCTCGACGACATTCGCGCCCGCACCGCGCCGATTCCCGGCCTGCGCATCGAGCTGACCAAGGACGATGGCGGCCCCGGCGGCGGCAAGGCGGTCGCGCTGCAGCTGACCTCGCCCGACTTCGCGGCGCTGGAAGCGGCCGCTGACATCGTGCGCAAGAAGTTGGATTCGATGCCGGGCCTGGTCGACGTGCAGGACTCCCGCCCTGTCCCCGGCATCGAGTGGGAGCTCGATGTCGATCGCGCCGAAGCCGCGAAATACGGCCTCGACGTCACCGCGGTCGGCGACGTGATCCAGCTGGTCACGCGCGGCGTCAAGTTCGGCGACTACCGGCCAGACGATGCCGACGACGAGATCGACATCGTGGCCCGTTTCCCGTCCGAGGTCCGCAACATCAGCGAGCTCGACCAGCTCCGCATCCCGGTCGGCGAAGGTTCCGTTCCGCTCAGCAATTTCGTCGAGCGCACCGCCAAGCCAAAGCTGGCGCTGGTGCGCCGCGTCGACGCCACGCGCGTGATCGATGTTGAGTCCGACGTGAAGCCGGGTGTGCAGGCCTACGCCGAGCTGGAGACCATCCGGACCTGGCTGGCGACCGACACCGGCATCGATCCGTCGGTCAACATCGAATTCAAGGGCGAGGAGGAAGACCGCGCCGAATCCGCCAACTTCCTAACCCTGGCGGCCATCGCCACCATGTTCCTCATCACCCTCATCCTGCTGCTGCAGTTCAACAGCTTCTTCTCGGTGTTCCTTGTGCTGAGCGCCGTGGTGATGTCGTCAATCGGCGTCATGTTCGGCCTGCTGATCCTGCAGCAACCGTTCGGCATTGTCATGACCGGCATCGGCATCATCGCGCTCGCCGGCATCATCGTGAACAACAACATCGTGCTGATCGATACCTACGATCACCTCAAGAAGACGGCGAAATCCCGGCGCGAGGCGCTCTTGGTCACCGGCGTGCAGCGCCTGCGGCCCGTCATCCTCACCAAGCTGACCACCGTGCTCGGCCTGCTGCCGCTCGTCTTCCACATGACGATCGACTTCACGGCGCGCGACATCACGTTCGACGCGCCCTCGACACAATGGTGGGCTCCCCTCGCCGCCGCCATCACCTTCGGCGTGCTGTTCGCCTCGCCTTTGACGCTGCTGTTCACGCCCTGCGCGCTGGAGCTCCAGGGCCGCTTCTACGACTGGCTCTCTCGGCAGCGCGGCGTCATGCCGGTCGAAGAGCGGGCGCAGGCCGAGTAGGCTATTTCACGCCTCCGACGATCGCGTGGCCTGCCACTGCCCAGTGGATATCGACGCCGCGGAACCCTGCTTCCTCCAGCCAGCACAGATGTTCCGCCACGCTCGACGGCTGATCGATCGGATCGTCGTCGGGATGGCGGAAATAGTTCCACTTCAGCTCGCGCAGCTTGTCCAGCATGCTGAGGTCGCCGCGCTCCCTGAGCGATCGTTCCGAGACCGCGCGCTCATAAGCCTCCGCCGCCACCGCGAACCCGGCCGGCGATGTCGGGCGCATGATATCCGCCAGGATGAACGCGCCTCCCGGAGCCAGCAGCGCATGGAGGTCGCCGAACAACTTGCGCTTGCCGGCGCCATCGAGGTGATGCACCGCCAGCGAGCTGACGACGACACGCGGTTGTTCCCGCACCTTCCGCCAGCGATCGTCGGCGATCTCGAATTGCCGCGTCTCCAGCCGATCGCGGAATGGGGCGCATTGCCGCGTGGTCTCCGCCAGCATGGTCGGCGATCCGTCATAGGCGATGTAGCGTGACGCCGGGAAGCGGCTCAGCAGATGGACCGCGAGATCGCCCGCGCCGCAGCACAGCTCGATAAACAGCGGTGCGGCTTCGCCTTCCACGGCGGCGGCCGCGAGGTCGCCGATGACCTCGAACTGCCGCTCACGCTCCGGATTGAAGAAGCGCCCGTAAGCGATGAAGCTCGCGGAGGTCTCTTCGCTCCACGCCACCTGTTCCGTCTGCATGGTCCCTCCTATCGCAATCTCTGCACCGCCGCGCCGATGCGCCCGATGGTGGTCAGCCAGCATAGCGTCCCGTAGACATAGGCCGCGACCGGAAACCATCCCGGGAACAGCAGGACAACCACGAACAGCAGGATCGTCTCGGTCCCCTCGGTGATCCCGCCCAGATAGTAGAAGCTCTTGTTGGCCGTCGCCTCGCCGTCCAGCTTGCGCTTGGCGGCGAAGATCGCGAAAGCGAGGAAGCTCGAGCCGGTTCCCATGAACGAGAAGATCAGGAACGCCGCCGCCACCGCATGCTCGGGCTGCGCCAAGGCAAAGGCGAAGGCCGCGCCTGCATAGATGATGAAGTCGAGCACGATGTCGAGATATCCGCCGAGGTCGGTCGGCCCGTTTCGCTTCGCGAGCGCACCATCGACGCCGTCGGCGATCCGGTTCGCCAGCACCAGCAGCAGGCCGAGGCCGTAGGATTGCAGCGCAATCGCTGCCATCGCCGCGAGGCCGCAGGCAAAGCCGGCGACGGTCACCTGGTTGGCGGTGAGGTTCCGCTGCTGCGCGGCGCTCGCCAGCTGCTCCAGCACGGGGTCGACCAGCCGCCGCGCGGCGCGATCCAGCATGAGAGTCTGCCGCTCAGCTAATCAATGCAGATCCAGATCCTGCTCGGCGCGCTGGTCGATGGTCGGCGCATTCGGGCGCTGCACCGCCAGCCGCTGGTATTGCCGGTGGCTGAACGGGATCGAGGCCAGGTAGAGCACACCGATGCCGAGCGCCGTGTTCCAGGTCTCGCTCACCAGCAACGCCACGAACACCACCACGATCACCATGGCCGGCAGTACCCAGCGCTGGGTGATGGCGAGCCGCTTGAACGAGAAGGTCGGGATGCGGCTGACCAGCAGGCCCGCGACGATGACCATCCAGGGGCCGACCAGCCACGGCGAGTCGGTGATGCCTGAGCCGTACTCGTTGTAGGCGATGAGCGGCAGCAGCACGAGGCCGGCGCCCGCCGGGGCTGGCACGCCGGTGAAGAAGCGCATGGTCCAGGCCGGCACGTCGGCATTGTCGAGCTTGGTGTTGAACCGCGCGAGCCGCAGCGCCATGCAGGCACTGAACAGTAGCGCACAGCCCCAGCCGATCCGGCCCGTCTGGTCCATGGTCCAGACATAGAGGACCACCGCGGGCGCCACGCCGAAGGCGACGAAATCGGACAGCGAGTCGAGCTCAGCGCCGAACTTGCTGGTGCTGTCCAGCAAGCGCGCGATCCGCCCGTCCAGCGCGTCGAACACCGCCGCAACGATGATGGCGATGACGGCCAGCTCCCACTTGCGGTTCGCCGCATCCGCGACCGCGGACTGGTCGGTCGAAAGCGTGACGTTCATCAGCGCGTTGGCGTCGAGCGCGAACTTGATCGAGGTAAGCCCCGCGCACAAGGCGAACAGGGTCAGCATGTTGGGGATCAGCCGATTGATCGAGTGGTCCCGCAATCTGGTTCGCCGCATGGCTCTCGATCCTCCAAAGGTATGAACCGGCCGCAGCCGACTCATTGTGCCGCAGGTTACCTTACCTCGCCAAGCCTCGCCGGCTCGTCCGCCTTGGCGTCCGCCAGCACGGTCTCGCCGGCCACCGCGCGCTGCCCGACGCAGACCAGCGGCGACACGCCGTCCGGCAGGTAGACATCGACCCGGCTGCCGAACCGGATCAGGCCGATCCGTTCGCCGGCTTTGAGCGACCGGCCCGAGGTCAGGTCGCACTTGATGCGCCGCGCCACCAGGCCGGCAATCTGCACCACCGCGATGTTGAGGCCATCCTGCGCGCGCAGATGAATCGACTGGCGCTCATTGTGCTCGCTCGCCTTGTCGAGCGCCGCGTTGACGAACTTGCCCGGACGATAGGCCATCGCGACCACCTCGCCGTCGATCGGCGAGCGGTTCACATGCACGTCGAACACGTTCATGAAAACACTAATGCGCGTCAGAGGCCTTTGATCCATGCCCAGCTCTGCCGGCGGGATCGCCGGCTGGATCATCTGCACGACACCATCGGCGGGCGAGATGACGAGGCCCGGCCGGTTCGGAGTGATGCGCGCCGGATCGCGAAAGAAGAAGGCGCACCAGCAGGTGAGGATGACACCCAGCCATCCCAGGGGCTCCCACGCCCAGAACAGCAGCACCGTCACCAGCGCGAACAGGATCACAAAACGCCAGCCATCGCGGTGGATCGGCGGCACGGTAAACGTCGACAAGAATGGCACCTCGCTCAGCCGGATGGCGGACCTTGAAGCTCTGCGCCATGGCCCGCCGCTAGTTCATTGATTTGCCACATATCTGGCCATTGGCACGGCCCAAGTCAATGCAAGTCAATGATTGCCGCCAAAGCGCGCGTCCAGACGCTTTAGTATTCGTTAATCACCCCCGCTTAGCATCGCGGCTGGCCCAGATCACTAGTGTTGGCGCTGATTCCATGAACTTGCCGACGGTCTTCAACCACCCACCCGGCCCTGCCGAGCTGAACGAGCTGGACGTCCTTGACGACGGCTCGGTCGCGCTGAAGCGGGAACGCGCCAATGTCGCATTCGGATTCCGCGCCTGCGGCCTGCCTTTCTCCGCCGAGACGCGCCTGACCGACACCGGTCCGGTGCTGCAGATCGCGGCCGACATCGGTGGCGATCCCTACACGGCGGAAGGCGTGGAGATGCGCGAGGCGGTGCACGCCGTCATCCGTTCCAGCCACACCTCGCCCTCGTGCCGGCTGATGGTGTCGAAGCAGAAGCGCATCTACTGCGTCGGCAAGGCGCACCTCGCCGAGAGCTGGACACCCACGGCCCTGCTGACGGTGGCCGCCGAACTCGTGCTCGAAGCCCGTCCTTACCTGATGGTGCTGCGCGATATCATGCCCCGTTGGGCCAAGCCGGCCGTTAGTCCGCGCTCGGCTTGATCGCCACGCGATCTTCGCCCGCCAAGTCCGTCAAGACCGTGCTGCCGTCCTCCGCGACGCGCAGCATTGCATAGCGTGCGCCCTCGAAGATCGCCGCGTCGCCCTCCTGGAAAAAGAAGGATTGTGCGCCGTAGTCCAGCCGGCCGAGGCCCCAGTCGTCGTGCCGGCGATATTGCACGCGCAGTTCGCCCTCCTTGAGCGGCGACCCATCATCCAGCCGCGCAAAGCGGCCCACCCTGTTCTCGTCCAAGGCCAGGATGATCGTGCCGCGATAGGGCAGAGTCTCGATCACCGTCGTACTCGGCATCGCCGCCTCAGCCAGCCCCAGTTGCATGTAATCACCCTGCATCAGCGATCGTGGATCGACCGGCCGCAGTTCCAGCAACAGAACCTGGCCATTGGCGATCACCGCCCGCTTTTGCGCGATGTCCCAATTGGCCACAACCAGGATCAGCATCAGCCCCGCCAATGCGATCATCCACCGCGCGCGCCTCATGATGCTCTCCGTTCGCGCAGCGTGCCGACCAGCAGTCCGTAGCAGAGCAACAGGACCGCACCCACCGACATCAGGATGATCGACTTGGTCAGCAACGTTCCATCCAGGTCCCAGTAGAAGCTCCAGATGAAGTAGATGGCCATCAACGTACCAACCACGGCCAGGGTCCGCGAGCCGAGCGTGTAGGCCAAGGTCAGCAGGACCAGGGAACCGGAGGCACCGGTCGGCAGTGGCCAAACAACCACCGCAACCGCAACGGCCGCGGCGAGGGCCAACAGCCGCCCCTGCCGGTCCACCACGCGCCGCCAGTTGATCGCGAATAGGAGCGCAAACACCGCAAGCAGCAGCCCCCGCGCCGGCCATCCGGACCAGAGCGCCCAGGTGCTCTCGAACCTGGAAATCACGATGTCCAACAGCAGCGGCACGATCAACAGCGCGAACGCCGTCGCCCGCACATCGCGGCGCGGCGGCCAAAGCAGCAGGGCCATGCCGACCGGAATGAAAAGCGCGGGCAAGTCGGCAACCGGGTCGTGCCAATGATCCCACGCCGCAACGATGCCGAGGATCAGCGCGATGGAGACGATCAGGAACTGCAGCAGCACCGACCGTTGCTGCCAGATTGCAGCCGCGGCAAACGGCAGCGTCGCGGCAGCAGCCCGCCACAGGCTTTCTTCCGGCACGCCGACACCCGCTGCGGCCAGCAGCGTGCCTGCCGTCGCGAACGCCACCGCAGCATGGGACGCGAACGCTCCTTCGGGCCGGTGGTGCAGCAGCCAAAAACTCGCCACAAACACAATCGCGCCGACGATCGCGACCGGCAGGTTCGGCTCGTCGATGTCGAACACCAGTTCCATCACGACGCCGGCGAAGAACAATGCGACGATCGTCGTGATCCAGGCGCCGATGCCAAGCACCACCTGCATGTACCAGGGTGAGTCATCATGAGCAGCGCGTGCGCTCAGCGCCTGACGCGCTGCGGCTTCGTCAATCCCAGTGCGGGCGCAGAATGCCGCCAGCTCGGTCACGACGTCATCTCCTGGAGGCTGCCGCGCAGGCGTCGCATGATCAGCGCCGCGGTACCGGTCGCGGCGATTGCCCACACGATCATCGCACCGAGGCTGGACAGCGCCGGCCCGACGTCATTGAGATGGAATCCGATCCCTTCGTCGATGACGCGGTATCCGACGCACACGACGAACGCGTCGATGAACCCGATGACAATCACGAGCGCGGGAAAATCGCGCCATCGGCGCCAGTACACCGCCGATGCAATCAACGCCGCCAGGAGGAATGCGATCACGCACACGGTTCCAGCTGTAACGTTGTCGGTGTCGAACATCTGCGCCGCGGCCGGCGCGAACAACGCCGCCATCGCCGCAAACAGCAGGACAAGGCGTGTCCAATGCGCCGCCAGCCATGCCATGCCGCGCTGCACCGCCCACTCCCGGGCGGCAAGCGCCACGGCGACGGTTGCTCCCACGATCACCGAGGCCAGTTCGCCCGGCATCTCCCGGACCGGGATCAGGACCTGTTCGGCGTACAGAACGAAGGCCGTTTCTGCCACCACCAGCCACAGCAGCCAGTGCACCGGATGGCGCGAGATGATCGTCCACGGCAGGATGAGCACGGTCCAGGCGGCGAACAGCTCGAACACGTCGGCGCCGGTCTGGTACACCTGGCCGATCACCGCCAGCAGCACGCCGGTCAGCACCGACGCCGCGATCAGCAGCATCTGCCCGAACACCCGGTCGAGCCCGACCAGCAACGCGCCGCCCACAGTGATCACCAGCGCCACTTCGACGATGGCGAACTTCGCGACGTCGGATAGGTCGTTCCAATTGTAGGCGAAGAAGAACACCACGCCCGCCAGGAACTGGCCGACGCCGAGCGCCATCAGCGCACGCATCCCCCACCTTGCCCAGAAGGCTTCGTCGCGCACCGCGTCGACGGCGGCCGCGTATCCGCGCGCCGAGACCAGGCCGGCCGAGCGCAGCGCCTGCAACGCGCTTGGACCTAGCTCCGGGCGGGCGGGGTTCACGGTCGATGTCTTTCGATTGGGCGGCGTCAGTTGCCGGTCGGCACGGCGAAGACCTGACCCGGATAGATCAGGTCGGGGTTGGAGATCTGATCCTTGTTCGCTTCGTAGATCACCGTGTATCGGACGCCCTGCCCATAGCTCTCGCGCGCGATCTTCCAGAGCGAGTTCCCCGGCTGCACGACGATCCTTCCGTCGCTGGACGCCACAGCGCTGGCGGTGTCTGCGCCGCCCGTGGCCGATGCCGTCTGCTGCGTGCCGGTGCCGGCCTGCGCCGCCAGCGGCACCGCTGCCTGCTCGAACGGTGTCTGGGCACGCGCCAGCACCTTGCCGGTCTCGTCGACCTGGTCCACGCGTATGACATGCAGGCCGGGCTTGATCGGCGTCGATGGCGTGAAGGTCCACAATCCATTCTCGTCTGCGATCGCCTCGCCGATCGATTCGTTGTCGAGATAGACGAACAACCTTGCACCCTCCGGCGCCCGGCCCGACAGGACCGCCCGGCCCTCCGGGTCGTAGTCGATGGCGGAGATCTCCGGCGCCTTCGGCGCGCCGGCCGAAGCTTCGGCGGGCTGGTTCGGCACATTGAGGACGCGGGTCGGCCCGGTCCCGGATTTCGGCACTTCGATGGCGAGCGCGCCGGCGGGTTGTTCGCTGGTGCGGCCCGCAATGTCCTTGGCCACATCCGGCACCAGGACGACGACCGAGGTTTCGGATTCCTGCTTGGCGGCCTCGCCCTCCGTCGCATCCTCCGGCTTGCTCTCGAGCGTGAAGCTGTGCTCGCCGGGATCGAGCGCGCTGTCGGGCAGGAACACCCACTCGCCGCGGTTATCGGCCTTGACCGAGCCGATGGGCTTGCCCTGGTCGAGGATCGTGACCTCGGCGTCGGGCTCGGCCCGGCCGGCGATGACGGCGTCTCCGCTGGGGTTGACGCGCACGACGTCGAAGCTGGGGGGCGCGCCCACGCCCTGCTCCGCCTCGCCGCCGGTCGCCGGCTGCTCGGCGCCCCCGCCCGTGCTGGCGGACTGGCTTGGCTGAGGGGCTGTCGCGGTGTCTTGGCCACCGGTCGAGTCGGCCTGCGGTGCGCTGGGCTGTTCCGGGGCCGGGGCGGCGTCGCCGGACTCGTCCTGGTCCTGCTGGTAAATGGCAAAGAAAAGCCCGAGCGCCACCACCAGGACCGCAGCACCAATTGTTCCGGTCAGCGCGACGCGCGTCACCTGGCTCTCCTTGTGACCAACCTGTTGCAACAGTATCAGACCGGCCGAGGCGGCAGAAGAACGAAGTCAGAAGTGGACTCACCGTCGGTTTCCCGCGGTTGGCGGCGCCAAAACCCCCCAACTGTGGCGGGAATGCCACGAAAACCGCCTAGTATTTGGCCCAAAAGAGCTATCCTCGCGGACTTGCCCGAATACCCAATTCCCGCCATAACTGGTGTGACTAGAGAGATAGAAAAGAAAGGCCAGGGGGACGGCCCCTTGGATTGGAAATGAGTCAGGTTATCAAGTCTGTTTGCGTCTATTGCGGCGCCTCCAACGGCGCATCCGAAAACTTCCTCAATATCGCCACCGACGTCGGCCGCGCTCTCGGGGAGAACGGCATACGCCTGATCTATGGCGGCGGCGGCATCGGCCTCATGGGCGCGGTGGCGGATGCGACGCTGGCGGCCGGCGGCGAAGTCATCGGCATCATCCCGGAACACCTGCAGCAGGCCGAACTCGGCCATCGCGGCCTCACCGAGCTCAAGATCGTTGACAGCATGCACACCCGAAAACGCATGATGTTCGACTTGTCCCAAGCCTTCATCGTGCTGCCCGGCGGCATGGGAACCCTCGACGAGACCTTCGAGATCATCACCTGGCGCCAGCTCGGCATGCACGACAAGCCGATTATCCTGGTCAACCATGATGACTATTGGGATCCCTTCCTCGATCTGATCGATCACGTGATTGACAACGGCTTCGCCCGGCCGGCGGCCCGCCAGTTGTTCTCCGTGGTCGGCAGCGTTGGCCGCCTGATGGACATGCTCGAGGCCGAGCCGCAGACCCGCGAACCGAGCTATCCCGAACGCATTTAGTTGGCCATTTAGTCGGTCTGCCCCATGGTTTCCGCGCGCTGGAAATTCCAGCGCGCGATGCTATTCTGCGGCCCGATTTTGCGACGCAACATCCCCGCCGCCGCGCTCGCCTGAGCGCTGAGCGGCTCTCACCGAAGGACGTGAAGAATGGCGAAGATCAAGGTCAAGAATCCGATCGTGGAGCTCGACGGCGACGAGATGACGCGCATCATCTGGCGCTTCATCAAGGACAAGCTGATCCTGCCCTATCTCGAGGTCGACCTGAAATACTACGACCTCGGGGTCGAGAGCCGCGACAAGACCAGCGATCAGATCACCATCGATGCCGCCAACGCCATCAAGCAACACCGCGTCGGCGTGAAGTGCGCCACCATCACGCCCGACGAAGCGCGCGTGAAGGAGTTCAACCTGAAGCAGATGTGGAAGTCGCCCAACGGCACGATCCGCAACATCCTCGACGGCACCGTCTTCCGCCAGCCGATCATCTGCAAGAACGTGCCGCGCCTGGTGCCGGGCTGGACCCAGCCCATCGTGATCGGCCGTCACGCCTTCGGCGACCAGTATCGCGCCACCGATTTCATTGTGCCCGGCAAGGGCAAGCTCACCATGAAGTTCGAACCGGCCGACGGCAGCAAGGCGATCGAGAAGGAAGTGTTCAACTTCCCCGGCGGCGGCGTTGCTCTCGGCATGTACAACCTAGACGAATCCATTCGCGGCTTCGCCCGCGCCTGCTTCAACTACGGCCTTGGCCTCGGCTGGCCGGTCTATCTGTCGACCAAGAACACCATCCTCAAGACCTATGACGGCCGCTTCAAGGACATCTTCCAGGAGGTGTTCGACAAGGAGTTCGCGCCACGGTTCAAGGCCAAGAACATCAGCTACGATCACCGCCTGATCGACGACATGGTGGCGAGCGCGCTCAAGTGGTCCGGCGGCTTCGTGTGGGCCTGCAAGAACTATGACGGCGACGTGCAGTCCGACACGGTCGCGCAGGGCTTCGGTTCGCTCGGCCTCATGACCTCCGTGCTGATGTCGCCGGACGGCAACGTGATCGAGGCTGAGGCCGCGCACGGCACGGTCACGCGGCACTACCGCGAGCACCAGAAGGGCAAGCAGACCTCGACCAACCCGATCGCTTCGATCTACGCCTGGACCCGAGGCCTGTGGTACCGCGGCAAGTTCGACAATACGCCGGAGGTGCAGAAGTTCGCCGAGGCGCTGGAGAAGATCTGCGTCGACACCGTCGAGTCCGGCTTCATGACCAAGGATCTCGCGCTGCTGATCTCGCCGGACCAGAAGTGGCTCTCGACCACCGAGTTCCTCGACAAGCTCGACGAGAACCTCAAGAAGACGATGGCGTAGACCGGAGAGATTTCCATGACCAACCTATCCCGCCGCGCCCTCGGCGCGCTCGCCGCCGGCACGCTCGTTGCCGTCGGCACGGCCGGCGCCTTCGCGCAGGATCCCGAGAACACGCTCTATCTCGAGCTCAGCTATGGCCGCGTGGTGATCCAGCTTCGCCCCGATGTCGCGCCGCAGACCGTGGCCCGCATCAAGGAGCTGGCGCGCCAGGGCTTCTACGACGGCACGCCGTTCCACCGCGTCATCCCCAACTTCATGGCGCAGGGCGGCGATCCGACCGGCACCGGCACCGGCGGCTCGGGCAAGCGGCTGGAGGCCGAGTTCTCCGCCGTGAAGCACACGCGCGGCACAGTCTCGATGGCGCGCTCTTCCGACGTCAACAGCGCCGACAGCCAGTTCTTCATCTGCTTCGCGCCGGCGCCGCATCTCGATGGGCAATACACCGTGTTCGGCCAGGTGGTCGAAGGCATGGAACTCGTCGACCGCATCAAGAAGGGCGACCCCAACGACAACGGCCTGGTCAGCGCCCCGCAGGACCGCATCGTGAAGATGCAGGTGGCTGCCGACGCGCCATAATCGGTAGTGGCTATTGCGGCGTGCGCGATCGCGCGCCGCTATAGTCGCGCGGAAAATCGTAGTCTTCGATGACGAAGATCTGCGCCACCGATTCGCCGTCGTGGCTGAACGGGAAGTTGCCGAACTCGCACTTGCCGATGGCGCCGTTCCGCAGCGTCCAGGTGTAGAAGCCGCACAGCGGCTGCGCGCTCGCCACGACATACGCGCAGGCGTCGACGATCTGCTGCTCCTCATCCCAGCCGACCGAGCCGAGATACAGACCCGTGAAGTCGAGCCTGTTGAACTCGACCACGCGCGTGCCCACCAGGCGATAACGGAAGCGCAGCGGCGATTGCTCGACCTCGATGATGACGATGTTCGGCAGCAGCTCGCGCAAGTCGGTCGGATCGACGCTGGCCCGCAGCGGCAGCGTATGCGCCGCGCTGCACCGCGCCTTCCAATACTCATGGAAGCGATGGACACGGGGAGAATCGAGCTGGGATAAGTCGAGTCGGTGTATCTGATGGACCATGATTCCGACGGTGTCGCCCGCAGAGAATTGATTGGCACCTATCGCGTTGTTGTCTCACCCCCGCTCGGCAGCGCATCGAGTTGCGGGAAGTCGTAGTCCTCCATGGCGAGAATCTGGGTCACGACCGCGCCGTCCTCGCTCAAGGGCAGCCGGCAGAACTCGCATCGTCCGACCGCGCCGGTCACCAGCTCCCAGGCCAGCAATCCGAAGAACGGCCGGCGACTGTTCACGACGAACGCATAGCTGTCGATCAGGTCCTGCTCTTCGGGCCAGCCGATCTCGCCCAGGTAGCGGCCGGTGAATTCCACCCCGTTGTATTCGACCACGCGCGTGCCAACGAGTCGATAACGGAAACGCATGGGATCGCGCTCAACATCAACGATCATAATGTTCGGCAGCAGATCCTTGATCTGGTCGGGCGCGATGTCGGCGCGCCGCGGCAGCTGCCCGCCGCGCTTATCGCGCAGGTGCAGCCAATAGCCATGCAGCCGATGGATGCGCGGCGAAGTGAGCTCGGACAGGTCCAGCGAGACAGCCGGCTTGGGCATTTCGACTCGGAGCTTGCGGTGCGGATCGCGGACCCAGAATTGCGCGCCCGTGAGCGCATTGCAATCGGGCCCGCTCTGGTTACCGTTCAGCGCTCCGCGATGCGCGCCAGCCCGAGCGGCGTTTCCGGCGGCTGCAGGCGCATGATCCATCCGAATACGTGCGGGAAGATCGATGGCGCCACCAGGAAGGCGCCTCGATACTCGTCCGACTGCACGAACCACAGCCCGACCAGCCCGACCGCGGCGCTGCCGAGGATGAAGACCGTCCCGATCTTGCGCCACGGCCGGATCGCCCATTGCGCCGGCGGATGGATGTCGGCGTCCTCGCTGTCCTGGCTGAAGATCTCCACCATCTCGCGCCGGCAGATGTAGAACGTGGCGGCGCCGGAGCAGATCAGCACAGCCATCAGCAGCCAGAACATCTCGCGCCACACCTGGCCCGGGTTGTTGAACGGCACGTAGGTCAGCTCGTTCCACATCATGAGCGGGAAGTCGTACAGCCCGTGGCCGAGGATCGGCACCACGAGCGCGAGCGTCCAGTTCAATGCAGGCCACCGGCCCCGATAGGCGCGCGCCGCGAACAGCCCCATCACCGCGCCGAACACAACATGCGCCGGGATCGACAGCACGCCGCGCATGGTGCCAAGGCCGAGCCAATCCGGACTGTTCAGCAGATAGAGCACATTCTCGAGACCGGCAAAGCCAAGTGCGATCAGCATCGCCGCGCAGAACAGGTCGCCGCCGGAATCGCAATCCTTGTGCTCCTGCACGATGAAATAGAGCAGCAGGAACTTGGCCAGCTCCTCCGGCCCTGCCGCGCCGATGAAGGCGGACGCCAGCGCGGATTCGACCCCCGGCGCGGCGAAGCTGGTCGCCCACCGGATGATGTATCCGACCGCCAGAACCAGCAGCCCGGAGATGACGCCGA
>Ga0081538_10003561_pt1 | contig 14652 bp, 13 predicted proteins | sample TabmetS5T2R1_FD_71022 | JGI IMG/M metagenome (GOLD analysis project Ga0081538, IMG submission 71022) | Tabebuia heterophylla rhizosphere microbial communities from the University of Puerto Rico - S5T2R1 | ecosystem: Host-associated > Plants > Roots > Rhizosphere ... | reverse complement strand
GCTTTGTGCATGCCACCGATCTCTGCCAGCTCCTCGCCAGCGAGACCCATAGATACCGCCCCCACCGCATACAAGCGCGTGCCACGCACCGCCGCAGCACGCCGCAGCATGAGCTCAGTCACGGCTGCCGTATCGTTCACCGGCTGTGTATTGGCCATTGCCGCGACCGTTGTAAAGCCTCCTGCCGCGGCTGCGGCCAAGCCGGTGGCAATCGTTTCCTTATACTCGAACCCTGGTTCGCGCAGATGTGTATGGACATCGATAAAACCAGGAGCGACGATGCAGCCATGGGCATCAATGATGCGAGTCGGAGGCTCCGTACCCGACGACAGCGTGTTGAGGCCCGTTCCCAAGGCGGCAATTTTGCCCGCCACAATCCACACGTCCAGATGCCGATCAATACCCTGGGCAGGATCGAGGACCCGTCCACCACGGATCAGCAGGTTCACCTTAACTCCCTCCGAGGATGAGATAGAGGATGGCCATGCGCACCGCCACACCATTGGTCACCTGCTGCAAGATCACCGATTCCAGCCTGTCAGTCACCTCAGGGGCAATCTCCACACCACGGTTGATGGGGCCGGGATGCATGACCAGCACCTCCGACTTGGCGCGCCGTAAGCGTTCCAACGTAAGGCAATAGCGCTCGGCATATTCCTGCAGTGAGGGGAACAGCACCTCCCCATGGCGTTCGCGCTGGATACGCAACATCATCACCACATCCGCATCCGCAATCGCTGCGTCAAAATCGCTGGTATAGTCGACGTGGAGCTGCTCGATCCCGAGGGGCAGCATGGTGCGTGGCGCACAGACGCAGACAGGCATACCAAGCTTGTGCATGGCGAGCATATTCGAACGCGCCACGCGGCTGCTGGCAATATCGCCCACGATCAACACCTGACGTCCTTGCAGAGAGCCCAATTTCTCACGGATGGTATAGAGATCGAGGAGGGCCTGCGTCGGGTGCTCATGCGCCCCATCACCGGCATTGATCACCGGAACTGGCGAGAAACGCGCCAACATATGCGGCACCCCTGCGGCATGATGGCGTATCACCAGGGCATCGGCACGCATGGCGGCCAGATTTTCGACCGTATCGCGTAAGCTTTCCCCTTTGCTCAGGCTACTGGTAGAAGCCGAAATATTGATCACATCGGCGCTCAAGCGTTTGCCAGCGATTTCAAATGACGTTCGCGTCCGTGTGCTGGCTTCAAAAAACAGGTTGATAATGGTTTTGCCCCGTAAGGTGGGCACCTTTTTGATCTCGCGTTCCGACACTTCCTTAAAGGAGACGGCGGTATCGAGAATCGTGCAGATCTCCTCTGGCGTCAGCTCCTCCATCCCGAGCAGGTCACGCCCACGAAAATCGATCGTCTCCCTGTCCCTGTCTGCTTCCTGTACCACGGGGGGATCGACTTCACTTGTTAGCATCATGATCCTCGAGAATAACGACAGCGTTTTCCCCATCCACCTCTTGCAGCAGGACGCTGACTTGCTCCTCGCGTGCCGTGGGAATGTTCTTCCCCACGTAGTCGGCACGGATCGGCAACTCCCGATGACCGCGGTCGATCAGGACGGCCAGCTGGATCGACCGGGGGCGTCCAAAATCTGTTAAGGCGTCCATCGCGGCTCGGATACTGCGTCCGGTGTAAAGGACATCGTCGACCAACACCACGTGCTTGGCATCCAGCGGGCAGGGAATGTCTGTAGAGTAGACGGGCCGGCTCTTCTGATGGCGTAGGTCATCCCGGTAGAGGGTGATATCGACCGCTCCCACGGGAACAGGATGGTGCTCAATCCGCCGCAGTTGCTCGCCCAAACGTTGCGCCAAGGGAACCCCACGGGTGCGGATACCGAGCAGCACCAGATGTTCGGCTCCCTTATTACGTTCCAGAATTTCATGGGCAATACGTACCAGGGCGCGTTCGATTGCTACCGCGTCCATCACCCGCGCTTTGACACGCCTTCCCACCGTTTTCCCCTCCCCCGCCGGCACCCCCGGGCCTGCGCACCAAAAAAAAACCCCCTTGCCAGATGCAAGGAGGTCACAGGCAACACCGCACATGGTTCATCATTGCTTTCCCTTGATAGCCTCGCCGGACTAACTTAAAGAGAACTGCATACGAATGTAGCAAAATTTTCCGAGAAGTCAAGCCAATGCGGAATGCGGACTAAACCTCTTGATCTTCCATTCCGCAATCCGCAACCCGCATTCCACAATGTATGTCCGGGTACTTAACTGCCTTCGTAGAGGACGGTCACATGCGCTTGCTGGCGTAGGGACTCAACCCACTCCTCATATTTCTGCTCGGCCCTGGTACGCGACAGCTCTTCTTTAATGGCGTCCCGCACGGCTTCAAAGGGTTTATAGTCTCCTGCCTTCTTGTCTTCTACCCGGATGATATGCCATCCCACGCGCGTGCGTACGAGGTCGCTGATCTCCCCAGGTTGCAACGTGGCCACGGCTTCTTCAAAGCCGGGTAACAACTCCCCGCTGCGGAAGGTGCCCAACAGGCCACCGCGATCTGCCGATGGTCCTTCAGAGTGGAGCTTGGCCAGGGTGGCAAAATCACCGCCATTACGCAGTTGCTGCAACGCCGCGGCGGCTTTTTCCTTGATATAGGCCTCTTGCTCTGGCGTGGCATGTTCTGGCACCATAAACAGAATATGGCTGAGGGTCAGCTCGCCGGCAATGCGATAGCGCTCTCGCTGTTGACGATACGTCTCTTCCAATTCACTGTCCAAGATGGCCAGCCGAGAACGCACCTCAACATTGACCACCTTGCCCACCAACAAACCGCGGCGCACTTGCTCTCGATAGGCTTCCATGGTGAGCCCCCGGCTCTGCAGCATCTGTTGCAGCTGCTCATCCGTGATCTGATTCTGCTCTTTCAGCCTGTCGACGTGATACGTGACGTCCTCTTCGCTCACGCTGAGATTCAACTTCCGCGCCTGTTCGAGCTGCAGCTCCACATCGATCAGCGATTGCAGCGTGCGTTGATACAACTCCTGCAGTGCTCTCTGCAACGTGGCACCATTCTGTTGCTGATGCAACTGCTCAGCCTCGAGCGCCATGGCATCGCGTACTTCGCTAATGGTAACGATCTCTTCGTTGACCACGGCAGCAATGCCGTCCAGGACTTGCGCTGCCTCAGCCCACACACCATACCACGCAAAGACCATCACCGCACTCAAGACGCTCAATAGCAGCCATCCATGCCATCGCTGTGCCACGGTCATGCATCCTCTCGTATGCCGCAGGTGACCAACACTCTTATTCTTTCACAATGCCAATGACGACCATCATCCCCGGTTTCAACAAGCCATTGCTATTCGGCACGTTGATCTGCACAGGGATACGCTGTTCAACTTTGGTAAAGGTACCGGTTGGCGGAAAGAGGGCAAACTCTGAAATCGCCGCGGCCCCGATGATTTCCACCGTGCCTTGAAAACGCCGATCCGGGTAGGCATCGACGCGGACATCTACCGGTTTCCCCACCTGCACATCACGAATATAGGACTCCTTGATATTGGCCAGAATCCACACGTCCTGAGGGTTATTCAGAACCAATACCGGCTGCCCACGCTGCACCAGTTGGCCTTCTTCGACGCGTTGACGACTGACCACCCCGGTGATGGGGCTGCGTAGCACCGTATCTTTCAAGTCGTTATGAGCGCGTTCAGCCTTGGCCTGGGTCTCTTTAAGGCGGGCTTCCAACATGTGGATGCGCTCTTCGAGCACGCCTTCTTCATCCCGTTCGGTCTCGGCCAGACGCAGATTGGCATGCGCCTTTTCCACCTCTGCTTGCATGGTTTGCACCTTACGCTCGCGCAGTTGTACCTGTTTCTGAGAGGCCAACGCGTTGTTCAGACGGGCCCGTTGTTGCGCCACCTGTTCTTGCACCGAGAGCAGGCGGGCCCGCGTCTGTTCCAGGGTTTCCTGCGCCTGGTCGCGACTCTCAACGGAAACAATGCCATCGGCAAATAAGGCTTGCGCGCGCTCCCAATTGCTCATGGCGACCCGCACCCGCCCCTGCATCTCCTTCTCCTCCGCCTCGGCTTGCTTGAAGGCGGCCTCCGCCTCGGCGAGTTGGTTCTGCAACTGCACCCGCTCCAGCGTCAAGGCAGTGCGTTCTTCCTCCAGGGCACTCTGCTGCACGGCGACTTCCGCTTGCGCGCGTGCGATTTGACTCACGGCCCGCTTACCCTGCAGTTTGTATGTCTGTTGTGCCTCCTGCAACTCGCCCTGGATCATCTGGGCTTGCGCCTGGGCCTCTTCATACTGCAAGCGATAACTACTATCGTGCAACTCCAACAACACCTGACCGGCTTGCACAGGGTGACCTTCCTCGACGTGGAGGACACGCACCACTCCCGACACCTCTGGAGCCACCGAGACCATGCGGCCTTTCACCCGGGCATCGTCCGTCACCACGTGCTTCATACTATAGAGCCAATAGTCAATACCGTACCAGAGACCAATAATGGCGCCAATACCCAAGACAATCCCGGGAAGAATGACACGAAGTTTGCCAGAGAAGTGCGTTTTTTCTGCCATATGATCTTTCCAGAGAGAAAGATGTGATTCTTTTTCAAATAGTTGTGAAGTCTCTTAGAGACTAACACTGCTCCGTAACTGTTGCAAGTGCTTTTTGAGCAGCGCCAAGCGTGCCTGCGGCGTATTGCCGGCAAGGGGCAGTCGGATCACGTGCTCAGATTGGAAACGGAAGTCCAGTCCAGTCGATTGCAACCACTGCAGCAGCGCGGTTGCCTCGATGGGGGTCTGCGCATGGAAGCTGAGGAGGACGGCGTCACGCTGCTGCTCGATGCGTTCCAGGGTCAGTTGCCGTGCCAGAATCTTGCACTCGACGAGCGCTAGGAGGCGCTGTACTGGCTCTGGCATGGCGCCGAAACGATCCACGAGTTCCTGACGCAACCGCTCCAACTCGGCGTCGCTCTCGACCGTCGCCAGACGCCGATACAGCTCCAGGCGCTGTGCTTCACTGTCCACATAGGTTGGCGGAATATGCCCTTGCAGCTCCAGACGGAGCTCAGGATCGACGCGCACCGCGACGGTCTCGCCCCGAATGGTGCGGATGGCTTCCGACAACAACTGACAGTACAGATCAAATCCCACACTGGCAATATGCCCGGATTGTTGGGCGCCCAGGAGATTGCCAGCGCCTCGGATCTCCAGATCGCGCGCGGCCAATTGGAAGCCAGAACCGAGCGCGCTAAACTCCTCGATCGCCTCCACACGCTTACGCGCCGCATCTGACAGCAGCAGATCGCCAGGGATGAGCAGATAGGCGTAGGCCTGTTGCGTACTGCGCCCAACACGGCCACGCAGCTGATACAACTGCGCCAGCCCAAACTGCTCGGCGTGATTGATCATGATGGTGTTGACCGACGGGATATCCAGACCCGACTCAATGATCGTCGTACACAGCAACAGATCAAACTCACGCCGCAGAAACTGCAGCATCCTCTTTTCCAACTCGTGCTCACGCATCTGCCCATGGGCAATGCCCACGCGGCATTCGGGAACGAGTCGGGCCAGCAGCGCTTGCATGCTGGCCAGGGCATCGATGCGATTGTGCACAAAAAAGACTTGGCCACCACGGCTCAATTCATACCGGATGGCCTGCTGGATGGTGGTGTCGGCAAAAGGGGTGACGATCGTCTGAATGGCGTTACGCCCTTCGGGCGGCGTCTCGATCATGCTGAAATCGCGTAGACCCACCAGGGTCATGTGCAACGAGCGCGGAATGGGCGTGGCCGTGAGCACCAAAACGTCAATCTGGGTGCTCATCTGCTTGATTTTTTCCTTATGCGCAACGCCGAAACGGTGCTCCTCATCGACCACGAGCAAACCAAGATTCTTGTAATGGACGTCTTTCTGCAACAGACGGTGCGTGCCAATCACGATGTCGACGGTGCCGTGACGCAAACCCGCCAGCACCTCTTGCTGTTCGCGGCGACTCCCCATGCGGCTGAGCATAGCAATGGCAACCGGATAGGAGGCAAAACGGCGCTGAAACGTGTCGTAGTGCTGTTGCGCCAGTATCGTGGTGGGCACCAACACCGCGGCTTGTTTGCCGTCGTAAACCGCCTTGAACGCGGCACGCATGGCAACCTCGGTCTTGCCATAGCCGACATCACCGCAGACCAGGCGGTCCATCGGGCGCGCACGTTCCATGTCCGCCATCACCTCTTGAATGGCGCGCAGTTGATCTTCGGTTTCCGCGTATTCAAAGCGGCTGTCAAACTCATGATGCAGCGCTGTAGGGGGCGAAAAACCATAGCCCTCACCGGTCTGCCGTGTGGCGTGCACCTGCACCAAAGACTCTGCCATGGCGAGAAGTGACTCGCGTACCCGTTCCTTGGTGCGCGTCCAGGTTGTCCCGCCCAAACGGTCCAGGCGTCCGTTTTCCTCCTCGCCCCCACTGTATTTTTGCACCATACTGAGGCGATAGGACGGCACGTAGAGCGTGGCGCCATCGGCGTATTCGAGCTCCATGAATTCCCCGCAGTCCTCTCCAAGCTCGAGAAAGGTCATACGGCGGAAACGTCCGATGCCGTAGTCAAGATGGACAACGCGGTCTCCAGCACGCAAGGTGCCAAAATCGAGCTGGGCTCGGCGTGGCCGGTCCGGTTCTTTGTCGTCGTGTTTCTTCTCGCCAAAGATGTCCACCTCGCGCAAGACCACCAGACGCATCTCCGGAAAGACAAACCCCTGGCTGAGGTCGCCAACGCCGAGCAGAATGGCACCGGGCACGATGATGTCGTCGGAGAGACTGTCGACCCCTGCGGTCAGGGGGTGACTGCCAAGTTCGTAGGCGCTTAAGAGTTCTTGCATACGGCGGACTTCCAAGGGAAAACGGCACAGAATCAGCGTACACAACCCCTCTCCCTGCCACTTGCGCAGCTGCGTGATAAACGACTCGAGAACGCCGAAAAACTGCGGTGCGCCGCGGGGATGGAGCACCGTCACTGGCGTGGATGTTGCCGCTGTCTCATACTGGGCAAAGGCGAGGTCGAGGCGCTCTTGCACCTGTTGTCCAATCTCTTCGGTCGCCAAGAGATGCGTGGCTGGCAAGGATAGGGTTGCCTCGCCTATCTGCATCATGTCAGGAGGTGGTGGGTGCTGCAGCACATATTGTACATCTTCCGCATCAACGCAACAGAGGAGGCCAGGGGTCGGCAAATAGGCGAGTGGACTCTGTACCAGGTCGTAAAAAAACGTCTCCAATCCCCATGGCCACACGGCTGGAGACTGCTGACTGCAACGCTCGATCGCCGCGGCAATGCGAGCCTCGCTCCATCCCTGCTGGCGCAGATGGATGCGAAGGGTGGCAAAACCCGCAGCCTCCTGGGGCTGCCGTGCCAACGGATGTATGGGGGCAATCACCACCTGCGGCAGCGTGTTTACAGAGGTTTGCGTTTGTACTTCGAAGGTACGAATCGTCTCAACTTCATCGCCAAAGAACTCGATGCGCCAGGGATGGTGTGGTCCGGGGGAGAAGAGATCGAGTATGCCGCCACGTACACTGAACTCTCCCACTGCCTCAACCAGGGGGACGCGCCGATAACCACGCTCGAGCAGCGCGGCGACCAGAGTGGACACCGAGAAAAACGCGCCGCTGCGCACTGGGAGCAGGCTGTGTTGCAGATGCGTCGGGGGCACCACACCGTAAGGCAAGGAGGCAACGGCAGCAATGACCACCACTGGCTCTCCAAGCAGCAGCCGCCACAGCGGTTGCCAGGTGTAGAGCGCCCGGTGCTGTTGATACGAAATGGCGTTCGCCGCGTTTGGGGCCTGGTGTGTATAAGGAAAAACAACGTCATGCATACCCTGGGTAGGAGAGGATGGGAGGTGGAAACCAGCGAGAAAAGACCGCAGGTCAGCAGCAAGCAAATCGCGCTGCCGCACATCAGGTGTGATGATGAACAGTGGCTCACGCCGCTCAACAAACAGGCGGGCGAGCACATAGCCCTTGGCACCAGCAAGCACACCGCGCAATACCAGTCGTGGCCGTTGCATGGTCTGGGAGGGAGGGGAGTGCAAAGCCTCAAAAAGCGTCACACAAGACCTCAGCGGTAGGCAGCCTGCTGCAGCAAGGCGCCGTGATCTTCATCCCTGCGAAGCGCCGCGGGGTGGCGGCACCGCGGCAATATCGCCATGACAATACACGGGATGGTGACGCCAAGCAACATCATGCATGGTCGAGCGCACCAGCCATCTTGAAAATGGGTAGGTACATGGCCACAACGATAAACCCAATGGAGACACCGAGGAACACCATGAGTGCCGGCTCCAGCAACGAGGTGAGGGCAGACACCGCGGCATCCACTTCCTCGTCATAAAAATCAGCGATCTTCTCCAACATGGAATCGAGCGCACCGCTGCTCTCGCCCACCTCGATCATCTGTACCACCATGGCCGGAAAAATATTCTGCTTGCTCAACGGGTCGGCGAGGGATTGCCCCTCCTTGACGCTACTGATGACACTGAGCACAGCTTCTTCAACGATCTTATTGCCCGCGGTACGCGCCGTAATCTGCAACCCGTCGATAATCGGCACGCCGCTACTGACGAGCGTCCCTAACGTACGGGTGAACTTCGCCACTGCCACCTTCTGGATCAGCGGACCAAACACAGGAGATTGCAGCAACAGCGAGTCCACGACCCTCTTGCCCTTGGCGGTGCGATAAAAACGCTTAAAGAGGAAGACGAGGATGATTACGGCAGGAATGGCGTAAACGATGTACTTTTTCGTCATGTCGCTGAGGGTCATCACCAGCTGCGTCGGCGCCGGCAGGGTGCCACCAAAACTCTCAAACATCTCCGCAAAGACCGGGATGACGAAAATCATCAGAAAGACGATAACCAACACGGCAATACCCACGATCGCTGCTGGATAGACCATGGCGCTTTTGACTTTACCCTTGAGGGCGCGGGCCTTCTCCATGTAGGCCGCCAGACGCGCCAGGATCGTATCGAGGATACCGCCGGTTTCGCCCGCCTCCACCATATTGGCATAGAATTCGTTAAACACCTTGGGATGTTTGCGCAGGGCATCGGCGAAGGATTCTCCCGACTCCACATCGGTTTTGACCTTCGCAATGACCGTGGCAAATTCTTTATTGGTGGCCTGGCGGCTGAGAATATCGAGGCACTGTACGAGCGGCAGGCCCGCTTCGATCATGGTGGCAAACTGGCGGGTAAAGATGACGATATCTTTTTCTTTCACGCCGCCAAAACCGGGGAGCTTCAATGACAGTTCTTTTGGCTTGGCTTTGATCGTGGTCACGAGGATCTGGCGCTGACGTAAGACGGCGACGGCACTATCCCGGTCGTTTGCATCGATTTCGCCCTTCTGTACAGTCCCCGAGCGCGTTTTGCCGGCATATTTAAAGACGGGCATGCTATTCCCCTTCCAACAACCCAACCTGTGCTGAAGCGCGCTGCTCTCTCCCTACCCTCAAGTAGGGCGCAGCGTCTCGCTGGAGCTGTACGCCAGGTGACGCGACACGCTTAGCCCATACGGACAGCTCGTCCACATCATCGGAAAGAATGGGCAAAAACTTAAGCATGGGGTCTCAAGAGGTGACGAGCAGCGCCGGCTGGACGAGGCGACGTACTGCGGCCGTGGGAAAGGGCAGACCAGTCCACAGCCGAAAGGCTTCGGCACCCTGACCGATAAGCATCTCAATGCCGGGGATAGTCCTGGCACCACGACGCTGCGCCGCTTGCAGGAGTGGGGTATAAAGAGGACGATACACGATATCATAGACAAGATGCTCGGGACGAAAGCACGTCTCTGGCAGTAATGTCGTGCCGTCGGCGTGCAATCCTACCGCCGTCGCATTGACGACCAGTGAGCTCTCGCGGGCAACGTAGGCCGCCTGAGTCCAAGCTCGACACCGCACCACGGCGGTCGGAAAACGCTCCTGTAAGGCCGCGGCCAGCCGCTCACCACGCTCGTAGGTGCGATTGACGAGGGTCAAAAGCGGACAACCGGCACGCAGCAACGCCATGGCAATGGCCCGAGCAGCGCCACCCGCTCCCAGCATGCAAACCGAGGTTGACGTCAAAGCCACCTCAACGTCACACAACGGTTGCAGGAATCCAATACCGTCCGTATTGTATCCAACTGTACGCCCGTCGCGGATGACCACCGTATTGACGGCACCCACAAAGCGGGCTTCAGCCGACACGTCGTCTAACAGGTCAACGATCGCCTCCTTATGTGGGATGGTCACATTGAGGCCGCAGATGCCCAACGCAACGGCTCCGGCGATGGCCTGAGGCAGGCGCTCTGGAGGCACAGGAAAGGGGACGTAGAGGCAGTCGAGCCCATGTTGTTGGAAGGCAAAGGTTTGCATCAGTGGCGATAAGGAATGGGCGATCGGATCGCCGAGGATGCCGTAGAGACGCGTGCTCCCTGAAATGGCCAGCGGCAGGTCAGCAGCAGCCACCACCATGTGTCCTCCAAGCAACGACGAGCTAGTTCAACACCTCACGGGTAAGCACGAAATCCCGCACGACATTACTACCCGTAGAGGGCAAAGAAACCGTTTGCTCATTGAGCTGCAGGCGTGTCCCTCGGGCATTCCCAACCGTCAACACAAAGCGCTCCTCAGCTTGCCAGCGGATATTTTGGCCAGCCTTCAGCAGCAGGGCGTAACGTTGGTGATCATCAATGATCACACGCAGCCAGGTGTCCTCTACAGCATCCGCCTGGAGCACGAGTGGCGGCAACGCGGCCTCCACTGTCGTCTCCTGCGCCGTCACCGGCACCTGTGGCACGGGGAAGGTGGTCTGCGGCAACGGCCTTGGCAACGGTGCTGGCGTTTCTGATGGTGGCGCGACTGCCTGCGGTATTGCAGGAGAGGCTGGCACAGGTGCTGCAGGCGGCACCCTAAGGTCGGCAAGTGATGTCGGAGATACCTCGGGTGCGGGAATCAGCACTGTTGTCCCTGTTGCTGCCGCCTGCTCATGCGTCACCACCGGAGTTGAGGCAGCCCGTCTTACTTCATCGCTCGCTCGCAGGCCACGTAGTGCTAGGACGGCAAGGAGCCCCAACACCACAACGCCCACACCTACACCCACCGTCCCCAGGCGTGTAGTCTGCCGCATCTGCGGCGTCCTCGGGGGATGGGGTCGCTCCACAGTATCCGACACACGATGGCGTTGGTGATAGGCCATGACGATGTCATCAGGAGCGAGGGAAAGGCATTGGGCATAGGCGCGCAGGAAGCCAATGACAAAAGGTGTTGGCGGGAGTTGCTCATAAGCATCTTCTTCAAGGGCATCAAGGAATTTGACCTGGATTTTGGTCACCGCCGAAATTTCCTGCAACGATATCCCACGCTGTTCCCGCTCGGCACGGAGATAGCTCCCCAGGGAATCCGAGCTTACCTGCATGCTGCCCTCCTACTTATGGGTTAAGGCGTTGCAATTGCCGACGTGCGGCAACGGCCAATTCACTATCGGGAGCCAGAGCGACAACCCGCTCAAATGCAATCCGAGCTTCATCGCGTTGCCCTGCTTCGAGGAGGACGTTACCGAGTTCGGCATGGGCTTCTATATACGCTGACCGGTAGCGGATAGCTTCACGAAACGATCGGATGGCTTGCGCCTGCTCACCCAAGCGCACATAGGCTAATCCCAGGTTGTGGTGCGCCTCCGGCAAAGATGGTTGGTATTCCAGGGCAGTGCGGAAGCTTTCCACCGCCTGACGCGCCTCGCCTTTCTTCAAATAGGCGAGGCCAATGTTGGTGTAAGCAACGGCCGGCTTGTCATACCCTGGATTCTCCAGGGCACGTCTTGCCAACCCGATCGCCTCATCATAACGGTCACGTTGCAGCAAGACCGTACTATAGTTCACAAAGACTGACGGGGGAATATCCGCTTGCTGCAAGGCAGCACGATAGGCCTCATCAGCGAGATTGAGGCGTCCTTGCGCTTGGTAAATCAAGGCCAAAAGCTCAAAATAACGGGCATCGTGGGGAACGAGATCGAGCGCTTTGCGAATCTCCTGCTCCGCCAGCAGATACGAGCCGCTCCCAAGGTATTGCTGCGACACATGATAGTGCTCATCGGCTTCCAGACGGACTTGCGGCGGTGGTCCACAGCTGGTCAGGACGTGTGTTTGCACAATGAGCACCGCACACCATACAACCACACGGCACTGACGCACCATCTTCATCCCTCCCCTCGGCCTGTTCGCAGGAGCTTCTCTTGCATGCATGGTTTCTCGCTTGTTGTCCACCGCACAGGTCACATCTCTCTCGAACTGCCCCGTGGCCGGTTACCAGAGCCGCTCATCACAAAGGGCTTCGGCTAAAGCAGCAGCGTGCCATGGGATTCCGAGAAGACGCTGGAGAAGGTCGTCAACGCTCTGCCCCAATGCCCCATCCCAGTATTGACGCAACCATTGCCCGCTCTCAGGGTTACGAAACCAATCCACCGCGCACTCTGCACGTAGCGTGTCGAGTAGGGTATAGGCCAGGCTCCAGCCACGCCAGAAGGCGAGACTGGTGAACTGCCAATCCCAATCGAGCAGATAGTAGGCGGGGAGATAATCGACGTGACACGCTTCCATCATGACATCGCGATAGACCTCGGCGGCATCGCTCAGGGAGCCGCTGCTATACAGATGACAGCTATACAAAAAGCGCCCGAGCTGACGCCGTAGGCGATACAGCCGATCCAAGCGCAGCCACGTCCCGTAGTCACTGGCAACGCCAACACGGGCATAGGTGCGCAGCCATAGCGGTTGGGTAATGGTCTCGGCCATGAGCTGCGCATTGCTCTCCAAAAACGCCGCGTCGCCGAGCAGTTGGCTGAGGCGTGGCAGCTCAGCGCTGGTATAGGCCCACAACAGGGCGCGTCCGCATGTACTGGCAAAGACACCGGCAGACTGGAAGCCTGCTACCGGACCATAACTCAAGACGATTTCGTCTGGAATCTGCACCGCGGCAGCCACTGGCGCGCCCAAGGCAGCAGCGCGCTGCCGCCATTGGAGTCGCCCATCGGCGCGGGGGTCGATGTCCATATCCTGAAGACAGGCCTGCAGGTGCGCCGGCAAAAACCCGGGCTGGAAGTACTGCTGATAGTCAGGAAAGGTGAACAGCGCCAGGATATCATGACGCCGCAGCTGTGCCAGCGGTACGTGCAAGCGCCGTGCGGCCGCCCAGCTCAAGAGATCGATGTAGGACGTCTGGGTTTCCTGCAGCAACGTGGTAACGACTTCCTGTTGTTTGCTCAGATCCACGCCAGTAATGGTGTGCCACAGGCTGATGAGCGAGTCGTAACCGAGCTGTGCCGCGGCATCGCGCAACGCCTCAAACTGTGCCTCAAAGAGCTCGTCGAGCGTCATGAGTTGGACGCCCACTGCTGCTTCAATAGCCGCCCGGCGCTCACGCCGTGATTCGGCAGCCATGGTGGCAAAGCTTGCCTGTACCGGGATCAGCTCCTCATCCACCCGGTACGTCATAGTGCGTTGGCGTGCCAGTATCTCGCGTCGGTGTGGCAGCATGGCGCCGCGCAGGAACATGCATAAGCCCCAGGCCTGCAGACGGGAGAGCAGCTGCCGTTGCGCTGCGGGCGCCGCGTCTATCTCATCCTGCAAGGTCACCAAAGCCGGCGCCGAACAAACCTCTGTACAACGGCTTATGGCCTCTGCCAGACGCATCTCACGTGCCGCTCCAGGCGGGGTATCGAGAGACGCCAACGCCTCCTCACGATGATACGCGGCACAGACCTCTAACAGTTGCTCCAGCCCGCTGTCTGCAGCCATAGACAGGTGTCCATTCCCAGACGGGCTTACGCCTGTCCGCCAGCAATAGCCGGGATAATCGCCAACTCGTCCCCGTCTTTGACACCGGTGTTTTCTCCATCGATAAAACGAATATCCTCATCGTTCAGATAGAGGTTGACGAACTTGCGAATCGCCCCTTGCTCATCGCACAAGCGTTCTCGCACCCCAGGAAAGCTCTGTTCGAGGGAAGCGAGCACTTCCTGTACCGTCTTCCCCTCCGCCTGTACGGCGCTTTGATTCTTGGTAAACTTCTGGAGCGGCGTCGGAATCCGTACCAAGACCGGCATACTCTACTCCTTCCTTCAGGCTATACATGCACGAGGCGTCTGCCGCAGCACTCCCATCTTAATCAATACCCGAGGTATTTTTCAAGCCCGCATCTGCTCCCTCAAGCCCACCGCGGCCATGGGGGCTCTAAAAGATGTATTGGGGATTCACCACGATCTTTCCCTCTTGCCGGAGCTGTTGGTACTGCGTGCGTAGCTGCTGCTCGAAGGCCATGCGGGCTTGTTGTTGCTTGCGGGTGCGCAGCTGTTGACGATAGGTTTGCTGGTCGGCAGCATACCCCTCCATATCGGCCGCCTGGCGTGCGGTCACCTGCATGACGATGTGGCGTTGCCCCTCGTGGGCCGCCCCAGCCTTGTCCACCTGAAGGTCAAAGGCAACGCGGCTAAAGGCCATGCTCCGTCCAAATTGCGGGATGGGATCGTTGCGTTTGAACGGCCCTGTCTCCATCACCTGCACCTCGAGCGTTGCCGCCAACTCCTGTAGTGGCGTTCCCTGCCGCACACGCGCCGCCCAATCATCGGCCGTCTGTCTGGCC
>Ga0081538_10003560_pt1 | contig 14655 bp, 16 predicted proteins | sample TabmetS5T2R1_FD_71022 | JGI IMG/M metagenome (GOLD analysis project Ga0081538, IMG submission 71022) | Tabebuia heterophylla rhizosphere microbial communities from the University of Puerto Rico - S5T2R1 | ecosystem: Host-associated > Plants > Roots > Rhizosphere ... | reverse complement strand
GCGATCCCCTGGGCGCCCGCCGGCGAGCGCGCGAACGGGTTGAAGTTCGACTCGGCGTAGATCTGGGCCGACAGCAACGCCGCCCCTACGTTCCAACGCTGCGCCGCACGCGCAATCGCATCACGAAACGGCGCCGGCACGAACGACGGCACCGAGCTGCGGCCGTCGCCGCCCCGCCCCGCGCCACTGGGACGCCCAAACCCCACCGACGCCGAGCCGCTATTGCGCGCATACCCGTAGTGCCACGGCTCCCAGGAGTACCGCTTGATGAACCCGAATCGCTTCGCGTTCGCCTCGAGCCAGCCATACGCTGACGGCGGGCCGAGGTCGAGCTCGGTGCCGTACCGGTGCAGGCTCTGCCCGGGCGGTGCCACCCACTTCGGGTCGGGGTTTGCCGCGAACAGGCGGGCCTGCTCGGCGTCCGATCGAAAGCCGCTCGTGACGATCAGGTTGAGGCCGGCCTCACGCCGCGCCGTGGCCGCCATGCGGTCGAAGGCGAGCGCTACGTCGGGCCTCATCGGCTTTCCTTGCCTGTAGGAGAGTGGGCCCGAGTAGCCGCCGCCGGTGGCGTTCTCGGGCATGCCGAGCCCGCTGATGACCGGGGCCAGTTCTGCGGTGGCCCGCGCCCCTACCCCGACCGGTCGGGGCCGCTCGTCCCCCGGCGCGCGCACCGTCGCCTCGCCCCGCACCCGGACGGTGACCCGCGTCGGCGCAAAGCGCCCGCCCGGGAAGCGCACCGCGACGCCCCCGGCGCGCAGCCCGTTGCGAACGGCGCCGCGCCTCGCGGCGGCGCGTGCCAGTCCCAGATAGGCGGCGTGCGAGAGGTGACGCGGGTTGGGCAGCCCGTTGGGGAGTAGCGGCGGCTCGAACAGCCGCGCGTGGTTGTCGCGCATCACCTGCGCCGCCGAGATCGCCGCCAGATCGGCGGCCCGCTGGTGTCGGCCCTTCGCGCCCAACGCCTGGCCGAACGCAAACAGCACCACCAGTCCGGCCAGCGCGGCCGCGACCACCCCGAGCGAGAGCAGCGACGCCTGCCCCGCCTCGCCACTCGATTCGTTCAACCACTGCCCGTCCGCTGCCACGAGCCCGGACTGTCGCGCCGCGTGCGTTACCGCTCAACGCGTGCGTGAAACAAGTTCGCGACGGCGACGTGAACGATCCGGACAGGGCTGCGATCGCGTATCGTGCCGATTGGCGCTTGCTCTAAGGCGCTCAGGGGTACGAAGGGCGTGCAGGAGGCGATGCTCACACAGGGGAGGTAGGCATGCGAAGACTTGAAGTCGTCGTGCTCGTAGCGGTGGGGTCGAATTCGAGAGGGGGATGGTCATGAGACGCGTTTGCCGTGCTCTCCTGCTGATGGCGGTCGCGTGCGGCGTCCTGGCAGGGCCCGCGTTCGCGCAGATCACCGTCGACCAGAGCCGGAAGATGGCGGAGATCTTCACGTCTCCCAACCAGGCGACGAACTCGGACCTGGCTTTCTGGGGCAAGCACGCGTTCGTCGGCTACTACACCGGCGACACCGGCTTCCCGGCCGGCAGCGGGCCGCGCGGCGGTGTGCGGATCTTCGACATCTCGAATCCGGCCAGCCCGCGGCTGGTGAGGGACTTCGCGTGCGACGCCAACCAGAACGATCCGATCGTCTGGGACCGGAACGGGAACGGCGTCGCCGATCTGATGCTCGTGGCCGTTGATCGGACGATGGCGAATCCGAACTGCGGTGCGGCGCGATCCGCTCATGACGACCGGAACGGCTGGGAGGGCGTCCGGATCTTCGAGCTGAGCGACAACCCGGCGAATCCATTCCAGACGATCACGCCGCTGAAGATGCAGTACACCGACTGCGGCGCCCACACGATCACGGCGTGGACGGGGTTCGCGGAGAATCGGGTGAACCCGCGGCTGATCGTCTATGTGTCGTCGTACCCGCTGCGTGCCGGGCCGACGTGCGGTCAGGCCAACTTCAACAACACCACCAACCCGTACGACGAGGACAAGGTCGTCAACGACCCGCTGCACCGTCAGATCCAGGTACTCTCGGTGCCGCTGAACAACCCGGCGGCCACGACCGAGATCGCCCAGCCGAGGATCAGCTACCCGGGTGATCCCGACGGCCGGATCGACTGGTGCGAGCGGAACTTCTGCAGCACGCCGGCCGCGCCGCTCGAGCCGGCAGCGGTCGCCTGTCACGACATCGTGACGCACATGGAGCACAACCTCGCCGGCGCTGCGTGCGCCGAGCAGGGTCAGGTATGGGAGGTCGATCCCGACACCGGGATCCCGGACACCGAGGACCCGATGATGATCGGCGACGATCAGGTCACGTCCGGCGGCCGCGGCCAGTTCCCCGGAGCGGTCGACTTCTTCCACTCGGTGATGTTCAACAACGCCGGCACGGTGGTGAACTGGGTGGACGAGTCCTTTGACTTCCAACGGGCCACCCCGCGGCCGCCCGGCGGTGGCGGCTGTCCGAACATGACGACGTACCAGCCGCGTCCGTGGAACCCGTCGGGCGGCATCCACAAGACCGGCCGGATGTTCTTCACGGACATGGAAGGCGAGTTCCTGAGCGAGTTCCACGTCGGTGACCTGCGGCCCAACACCGCGGCGGGCGAGTACTGCTCGGCGCACATGGGGATGGCCGTCATGGGCATCAAGCGGGACCTGCTCGTCAACGCCTGGTACACGGGCGGCGTCGACGTGATCGACTTCAGCAACCCGCGGCGCCTGAGGGAGATCGCGTACTACGACCCGGCGCGCAACTCGGCCACCTGGTCGGCATACCCGTACTCCGGCCCGCTGTTCAAGCGCGGGCCAGGGAGGGTCCCGATCTACGCCTCGGACGGCGTCGAGAACAACGCGCTCGCCCAGGGCATGGTCGTGTACCGGACGAACAAGATCCCGAGGCCGGGTCGCAAGGGTCTGGTCGACCACCTGAACCCGCAGACGATGGACCATGAGATGGGCTTCGGGAAGGGCAACGGCAAAGGCAAAGGCAAGGACCGGCACGACGACCGCGGCGGCAGTCGTGACGACGACGACCGCAAGGGCCGCGACGATGACGGCGACCGCGGTCGCGGCGGCGGGGTCGACGACCGGGACGACGACGACTGACACATAGCGCAGTCGCACGTCCGCGCCCAGCGGATCACACGGTGGGGCCGCCTGAGGCGGCCCCACCATTTCCGGCCAGACTTGCCGTTTGCCCCGGAGGCTCGATGTGTCAGTCAATGCGGGCCCGCATGGGGGTGCCGGTCCGCATTCGGGAATCGTCGAGCGACGCTCGGTCGATCTCGCCCCGGTGGGAGTCTGGATCTCGAGGCGCACTGCCGCCGGTCCCGCGTCGGCATGCTACGCCGCCTCCGCCAGCCGGCTGCCGCGCGGTTAGGCAGTTCGCCGCGCGACCCGATGTCGAGCGTTCGGTAGACGCGGCCGAGACCGGCGAGGCGTCCCGCAGCGGCGACCGGGACGCCGTCGCCGAGCATGGCCACCGCGCAGGCGAGCGGTCCGGCGGGGATCGCTCTCTCGGTGGCTTCCATGGTGCCCAGCGTCGGCACCGGGTGTTCGAGAAGCATTGGAGACACGGGGGGCAAACGGCGCCTGTCCCCTGACGTGCTGCGATAGCGTGCATCCAATCGAGGCCAGGGAGCCATCGGGTAGGGCGCCGGGGCGCACGCGTACTCGCAGCCGCGTTCCCGACGCCGAGATCTCCGCCCTGCGCGACGTGCGCTTCCCGACGGTGATGCGCGGTTACGATCGCGAAGCGGTCGACGAGTACGTGAGTCGCGTCAACCAGGTTCTTGCGGAGCTGCAGATCACCGCGGCTCCCGAATCCGCGATTCGGCACGCCCTCGACCAGGTCACGGACGAGACCAAGGGCCTCCTCGAGCGGGCGCATGAGACGGCCGAGGAGATAACCCGCCGCTCCCGCTCCCAGGCCGACGATCGGATCCAGCGCGCGACGCAGGAGGCGCAGGAGCTGCAAGAGGCCTCCGAGAGCGAGGCGCGACAGCTGCGCGACGGCGCCGCCCATGAGGCCCGCGAAGTGCGCGAGGCGGCCGCAAGGGAGGCCCGCGAAGTGCGCGAAGCCGCGCAGCGCGAAGCGCGCGAGATTCGCGACGCCGCCGAGGCGCGCGTCCGCGAGCTCGAGGCCGACCGGCAGGCGATCATCGAGGAACGCGCTCGCATGATCGGCGAGCTCCGTGAGCTCGTCCGCCGCCTCGGTGAGTTCGCCGATGGAGCCGCAGGCCGCTATCCGAGCTCGACGCCGGCGCCGCCCCAGCCAGAGCTAGACGCCTGAGCCACCGCCATATCGAAGCCTTCGGCGGCGCGGTGGAGGCCGGACGGGCGGGGCCTGAGCGCTCCTGCGGCGTCATCGAGGCTTCACGTCCTGCAGGAGCTCGTCGACGACAAATACGAGCTCGATCTCACCCTGGCGGTAGCGGTCCCGGATCGTCCGGATGTAGCCGACGGCAGCGGCCTTGCCCCGCGCATCGCCTGCAAACGCCGAGCGACCGGGGACGTGGAGCACGATGTCGTCGGCGAAGTACCCGAACGCGGTGTCCCAGTCGCCGCCCTTGGCGGCGGCAAGGTACGGGGTCATGAGGTCACGAGGGGTCACGGCGGAGGAGTCTCCCGGATCGGCCTTTCGCGGGGACGACCGTGAAGGAGTCCCAGAACGGCGATCGGCGGTAACCCCGATGGTTCGTTCCGGTGGTTTCGGGGAGGTTGACGAGCATGACGCTCGCGGCGGGATTGCTCCTTGCCGGTCTCTCGGCCGCGGTCAGCCAGGTCGGCTTCCTCCTCCGCCACCGTGGCGCGGTCGCGGCGCCAGACGTGGACATGCACCGTCCGCTGCGCAGCGCGATCGACTTGTTTCGCTCGAAATGGTGGACGGTCGGCTACGGGCTGGCCGTCGTCGCGTATCTGCTGCACGTGGGCGCGCTCACCCTGGCCGCCCTGTCGCTCGTGCAGGCGGTGCTCGCCGGCGGGGTCGTGCTGCTGGCGGTGATCGCGGAGCGCTTCTTCGGCTTCGAGATCGGCCGGCGGCAGTGGTGCGGCGTGGTGCTCGCGTCGGTCGGCCTCGCGCTGCTCGCGCTCACCGGCGAGTCGCGGTCGGGCCAGGACTCGGCCGACTACTCGGTTGTCGCGATGGTCGCGTTCGAGGCCGCACTGGTTGGCGCCGGGACGGCGCTGATCCTCACCTACCGCGTCAAGCGCATGCGATCGCAGCGCGGGGTGCTCCTAGGCGTCGCCGCCGGGCTGCTGTTCACCGTCACCCACGTCGCAGTAAAGGCGCTGAGCGGCAAGGCCGACACATCCGTAGCCGAGATCGTGCTGAGCCCGTATCTGCCGATCGCCGTGGCCGGGGGAATCGCCGCCTTCTTCGCATCGGCCCGGTCCCTCCAGCTCGGCCCTGCCGTGGCGGTGATCGCGGTCACCTCGATCGCGGGCAACGCGTCCGCCATCCCGGCGGGGATCATCGTCTTCGGGGACCCGCTTGGAAGCGACGTCGTGGCGGTCGCCGTCCGTTCGATCGCATTCGTCCTGGTGGTGGTGGCCGCGGCGCTGATACCGGCGCCGACCCGGGCGGCCGCCGCCGGCCGGCATCGGGCTCGGACTGCCGTCGAGCCGGCAACGCACCGCGCGCCGGCCGCGTGAGCCCGCAGACGGTCGGCGCCAATGCGCGCTCGCCGCGGCGGCATCGCAGCCTACCTCGTGTGGTTGCCATGCGCACGAGCACCACTCGGATCGTCGTCGTGGTCGTCGCCTCTTGGTGCTGATCTCCGGACGACCCTCGGTAGCCGCGAGCACGCGGCGCGTCCGGCCGGACACGTCGAGTGTGCGCTATCGCTCACAAGACCGGCGCCGGCGGTGGCACCTTGTGGCCATGTCGCAGTGGACCGCGACAGCACAAGCGAACGCGACGCCCGGCCAGGTGCTGGAGGTGCTGACGCATCCCGAGGAGATCCGCCGCTGGTCGCCGGTCGACTTCGACCTCGACGACCTCGACGGCAGGCGCCTCGCCGCCGGCTCACGCGGCCGGGTGTCGGGACGACTGGCGGGAGTGCGCGTCGGCTTCGACGTCGAGGTGCATGCCGCCGACGAGGCGGGGCTAGAGCTGTCGGCGGACGGTCCGGTCGGCCTCGACGTGCGGTACGAGCTGGCCCCCGGCGACTCGGGCGCGGAGGTCAGCGCCTCGGTGTCTCTACGGCCGGGCTCCGGTCTCTCCGGGCGCCTGGTGGCGAACGCCACCGCGGCGCTGCTCTCGGGCGGCGCGCTGGACGGCGCCGCCGGACGGATCATGCGGGTCGCGGAGTCCCAGCCGAGCCTCGCCGCGGCGTAGCCAGGGCGGCCCCTCCCCCAAGACCGCCGACGGCGATTCGCCGCGCTCCACGATCTCGGCGCCAGCCCTACCGTGCAAAGCGGGCTGCTACGGCGTCGCGGCGAAAGTCGAAGATGCGCTCGAGGTCCCTGCGGACCGGCCCCCGGTGCGCCAAGCGGCCGAGCGGTCCGAGCGGCATGGTGTAGCGCACGACGTCGCGCATCGAGGTGCCGCCGTCGTGGGCCGCGAAGGCGTGGCTGTGGTACCACGCGCCGTACGGACCGCGGAGCTGGCGGTCCTCGAAGCGCCGCCCCGGCTCCCAGACCTCGATGCGTGTCAGCCAGCGGATCGGAAGTCCGTGCAGCCGCAGCCGGTACTCGATCAGCGTTCCCGCCTTCATGGCGATCGGTCCCCGCGTGACGACCCGGAAGCGGAGCCACGGCGGCGTGATCACCTCGAGGTTGAACGCGTCGGCGAAGAAGTCGAACGCCTCGCCAGGCGCAACGGGCAGGACCTGAGTCCGCTCGAGCGTGTGCACCTTCAGGCGGTGCGCTGCCCGGACTGGATCGTGCCCGTCTCCGGCGCGACGACGTTGGATATGAGGCGTGCGCCGCGACCTCGAGTCATGAAGCTGAACGCCCAGCGGATCAACACGAGGAGGCGGTTCTGGAACCCGATCAGGTACCACAGGTGCACGACGAGCCATGCCGCCCAGGCGGGGAAGCCGCTCAATCGGATCGCGTGCAGGTCCGCGACCGCTCGGGCCCGGCCGATCGTCGCAAGGTTGCCCTTGTCGTGATAGTGGAACGGACCCATGCTCTCGCCCCGCAGGCGGGCCCGGACTACCTTCGCCGCGTAACGGCCCTGCTGCATCGCCACGGGCGCCACGCCCGGCAGCACACGCGGCGTACCGTCCTCGTCGCGCACGCGCACCATGTCGCCGAGCGCCAGCACCTCGGGGTGACCGGGGAGGCTGAGATCGGGCTCGACCGCCACCCGTCCGGCCGGGTCGAGCTCGGCGCCGCTCCGCTCGGCGAGACGCGCCGCCAGCCGGGAGGCGGTGACCCCGGCGGCCCAGATCACCGTGCGCGCCGGGACGACCTCGGAGCCGCCGTCGGGCGCCTGGACGGTGACCGATTCCTCGTCGATTCCCACCACCGTGTGCTCGACGAGCGGGGTCACGCCGAGGCGCTCGAGCGAGCGAGCCGCCTTCCGGGACAGCCTGGGCGGAAAGCTCGTGAGCACGCGGTCGGCGGTCTCCACCAGCAGAACCCGCGCCTCGCGCGGGTCGATCGCTCGGAAGTCGCGGCGCAGGGTGTCGCGCGCGAGCTCGGCGATCTGCCCGGCCATCTCTACACCCGTCGGCCCCGCTCCCACGACGACAAACGTGAGCCATGCCCGGCGCCGTCCCTCGTCGGGCTCCATCTCCGCGGCTTCGAAGGCGGCAAGGATTCGGCCGCGGACCGCGAGGGCGCTCTCCAGCGACTTCACCTCCGGCGCCACCCGCTGCCACTCGTCGTGTCCGAAATAGGCGTAGCGCGAGCCACCCGCCACGATCAGGGTGTCGTAGTTCACGGACGTCGTGCCGAGGTCACCGGCGCGCGGCTCGAGTCGCACCTCGCGCCGGTCGAGGTCGAAGCCGCTGACCTCCGCCAGCAACACGCGCACGTTGGGCCGCCGCTTGAAGATGGCACGGAGCGGATAGGCGACCTCGCCCGGAGAAAGCGCGCCCGTTGCGACCTGGTAGGTGAGCGGCTGGAAGAGGTGGAAATTCCGCCGGTCGATAAGCGTGAGCTCGACCGGCGCGCGGTCGAGGTGTGTCGCGGCCTGCAGCCCGCCGAACCCGCCGCCCACCACTACGACCTTGTGCCTCCTCGCTTCCATGACCAGGCATCTTCCCGGTTAGGCCTGTGCCACACCGCGCCGGTGTGGTCACGCCGGCTCTGGAGCTGCGGCGCGCCCGCGGGGGATGCCGGGGCGGCGCTCCCGGCGGCGCCCAGGTACCTCGAGGAGATACGTGGCGATCACTCCGAGCTCCGCGCGCCGTCGGACCGCCGGCCTCCCCGCCGAGCGGGGGCTGCGATCGGCGTCTCCATCCGCGTCACCCCTCGCGGGCGTCGGCCGGGACCGGCGGGCCCAGGGGACGCGGCGGACGCCGGCGTTCGCGCTCGGCGGGAGCCTCATCCCGCTCGAGCTCGAGCCGCGGCAGCAGGCGCTCGAGCCGGGAGGGAAGCCACCACGCCCGATCCCCCAGCAACGTCATGACCGCCGGAACGACGACCATCCGCACGATCAGGACGTCAATCATGATCGCCGCACCGAGCCCGACGCCGAAGACCTTCACGACCGGGTCGGCACCTGCAGGGAAATTCGGCGAGCTGCTCGCCGAGGACCTCGGCGACGCGCCCACCGACCTGCGCCCGTGCTGGTGGCCGCTGCTGCGACCGCGGCGATGGGCGTGATCGAGGACATGCCGGACGGCGACGTGAAGCACTCGGTCGAGACGATCGACAGCCTGCTCGCGTTCCTCCGCGGCGACCTCGCCGCGCTGGAGGAGCAGGGCCGCAGCTAGCTATCGCGCGGGCCGGCGAGTCGCGCGCCGCGACGGCCGTGGCTGGGCGGACCGCCGCGACCGCAATGAGGGGGTCGGCCGCCGCCCGTCGCCGCGACGCGGGGTCGGCCGGCGCTGGCTGCCGCGGCGCGCGGCGGTGCCAAGATTCGCTCCTCACGGCAACGATCTTCGGGGAGCGTCTCGACCGTCATGAACATCACGACCATCGGCCGGGGAAACATCGGTGGCGGGCTCGCCCGCCTGTGGGAGGAGGCGGGGCACGACGTCACGAGCCTCGGCCGCGACGGCGGAGACGCATCGGACGCCGACGTGGTTCTCGTTGCCGTCCCCTCCGGGTCGATCTCGGACGCCCTCGACAACGTGACAGGGATCGAAGGCAAGGTCGCGGTCGATACGGCGAACGCCTTCGCCGGCCGCGACGACCAGTACGAGTCGTTCGCCCACGAGGTCAAGGCGCACACGAACGGCCCGGTCGCGAAGGCGTTCAACGCGAACTTTGCCGTGCTGTACGACCAGGTGAGCGAGCAGCGGGTGCGCCCGAGCTGCCTCTACGCGGCCGACGAGGACGCCGTCGAGGTAATCGAGCAGCTGATCCGCGACGCAGGCTACGACCCCGTGAGCCTGGGCGGGCTCGAAAATGCCCGCGCGCTCGAGGACTTCGTCCCGGGCGTCCTCGGGAATGCCGGCCGGGTCTTCTACCGCTTCGCCTCTCCCGGGGAGCTTTGACGGACGCAGTGCCCCGTCGGGTGCGGCGCCGGCCCGGCCGCCCGGCATGTTGGACGCCGGCTGGCGGCCGGCGCCGCAGGTAAGAACGCGGTCCCGGCGGCGCGGCAAGTTTGGAGGCCGGTCCGGGCCGCGCCGCGAGTAGCGTTCGGGGGGTGATCCTGTACGACCATCCCGCGTCCGGCAACTGCATGAAGGTCCGAATCCTCCTGCGTCAGCTCGAGATCCCGTTCGAGCGGATCACGGTGGATCTCTTCAAAGGCGAGACGCGCACCGCCGAGCATTTCGCGCGCAACCCCGATGGCCGCATCCCGGTGCTCGAGCTCGACTCGCGCGTCACGATCCCCGAATCCGGCGCGATTCTGCTTTACCTGGCAGAGGGCACCGACTACCTGCCGTCGGACCGGCTCGCCCGCGCGCGCGTACACCAGTGGATGCTCTTCGAGCAAGGTCGAATCGAGGCCGAGCTCGCCTACGCCCGATTCCTCCGCCTCTCCGGCCGAGCGGACAAGCTGCCGGAGGTCTTCGCCAACCGCGTGGAGCGCGGCGCGGACGCCGTGGCGGCGCTGGACCGCGGACTCTCCGACGGCCGCCCATTCGTGGCCGGCGACGACTACACCGTCGCGGACATCGCCCTCTACGCGTACGTCCACTGCGCGCACGACGCAGGTGTCGACGCGCGCGATCACGCGGCGATCGCCGCTTGGCTCGACCGAGTGGAGACGCAACCCCGCTTCGAGAACGACCTCGAGCCAATCCCGGCGCACGCCGCCGCGCGGCCGGTCTGAGGCCGCCGAGGCGCCCGAGCGCGCGTTGGCGTCGGCGTGGTGCGCCTGTCCGCCGCGGGCCGTACGCGCGGCGCATACCGGGTGCGCGTCGCGCGCCGGTCGATGCGGGTGCGCCGGTCGGGCGGCACGTCGCGTACCGTCTGCGCTGAAGCCCTCGACCGTGGAGCCGCAGAAGTGAACGATCTAGCCCCCCGTCAGTCTCGACGTCCTTCCCGTCGCCAGCGTGAGGAACGTGCGTACCAACTGACCCTCGCGACGGGCGGCGCCGCGCTGGCCACCGTGGTCGTGATCGTGCTCTCGATAGTGGGCATCACGTCCTTCGGGTTTGCCGCACTGCTCGTGCTGATCACGGCCGCGCTCGGCTACTGGCTGAAGCGGACGCTCGGGCGCTGACCGCCGACACGACGAGGCGTCGCGCCGGCCGAAACGGCTGTCGAGTCCGTCGGCGACGACCTCGGGCGCGCCCGCGGCGCGGCTTCGCGCCAACGGAGGGCGCGCCCGTGGCCTTGCTCTCCCTGGGCGAGCTCGAGCGAGCAGGTCGGCGGCCTCCCGGCCGGAAGGCGCGCCGCTGAGGTGCTACCGCCCTCACACGATCCCCTCGCGCCGGTCCGTCAACGCCTCGCAGCGGTCCGCCAACACCGCGATCGCCCGACCGAGATCGCCGCGTGCCTCGCGACCGCCTAGGGCGAGCTGGGCGCCGATTCGAGAGTCGGGGAGCCGGAGCGCCTCCTCGCTCTGCGGGTCCGGTGCGCCCCCCTCCGGCTCCCCGCCCTCGCCGATCGACGACGCCGGTGCCGCCCGGGAGCGATTGAGAGCGATGATCGCCTCCACGCGCATGCGGGCGAGGCAGTCGGCGGCCGCCCGTGCGAGGGCCGGCTCCACGCTCGGAGTGGCGACAAGGACCGTCGCGTCGGCGACGGCGGCTTGAACGCCCCCGACGGGGACGGAGCCCGCATCCAGCACGAGGGGCGCCAGGTGACGCGAGCTCTCAGCAAGCGCAAGGTGGTCGGCGCCCTCGATCAAGCACAGTCGGCCGACCGCCTTGGTGGCGGCGCGCGGAAGGTCTTCGAGCGCTCGGGCCAGCCGCGACGCAGCCTGAGTGGCCAGCGGGATCCCCGAAGCTGGGGGCCCAGACGCCACCGCCGCCGTGCCGGTCGGATCGCGCGCGGCCAGCTCGGCGGCAACCGCCCGCGCCACCACGGTGGCCCCACAGCCTGGCGCCAGGCCGAACACGGCGACCACCGTGCGCGGCCGAGCTGGCGAGCGGGCGGCGGTCTCGGGTGCGGGGTCGGACGGCTCGACCGGCTCGACGAGCCAGGCCCCGGCGGTGGCGAGCGCCGTAGACAGGAAACGCCGACCGACCTGCTCGCGCCCGTGGACCGAGAAGGTTTCGCGGGCGGCGCTTGCTTCCCCACCGGGCAGCACCCGCAAACCGGGCCGCGGGCCGAGACGTCGAGCCGAGGCCCTCACGAGTCCTCCACCGCCGCTCGTGCCGTCACCTCGAGCCGCTCCTCGAGAGCAGCCAGGAGCGACGGAGGACGAAGCCTGACCGCCACTCGGCCGCCGCCGACCTCCACACTGGCTCGCGCGCGCGACCATCCGGGGAGCGCTTCACGAACCGCCGTGCGGGCGTCGCCGCCGCCGGCGAGCGCGAGCGCACCGGCCTCGGCGGCGTTGCCGGCCAGCACGCTCGCGTATCCCACCGCGAGCAGCTGAAAGGCGGCGAGACCGAGAACGACCAGCAGCGGAAGCACGCCGAGGAGCTCCACGCTGGCCTGACCGCACTGCGCATCCCTTTGCCCCGCCCGGGAGGGGGTCGGCTCGACGCCTATGGCGCCCGCGACCGGCCTCGACGGTGTGACCGCGGGTGCCGGCCCGCGGCGGCGGGCGTGGCGGCGCCGGCGCTGTGCTGACTTGACCTGACTATGTGAGGTCAAGGCAGGACGGCGCCGCGGGTGGCGCCCTCCCGGCGGAGCCAGCCTCGACGGCTCGCGGCGGACGGTGTCGGCCGTCCGCGCCGCTCGGCGATGCGTTTTCGGGCTCGCCGGCGTCCTGCCCCAGACCCGGTGACGGCGGCTCATTCCTCGCCCTTCAGCGATGCGCTCGCCGAGACTCGCATCGGTGTGCTCCATCTCTGGAGCACCAGCGGGACCCGGACCGACACCCGGACGCCTCCCTCGCCGAGGCGGGCCACCGACAGATCGCGCTCGAGCGGCTCCGGCAGCGCGCTCCGCGCCGCGCTCTCGGCGCTACGTCCGACCAGGTCCGCCCGCGCGGCCGTCCTGGCCGCGCTCGCCGCGAGCCAGAGGCTGTGTCCGGCGAGGGCAAGCTGCCAGGCGACGAGCCCCGCAAGCAGCAGGAACGGGACCACCGCGACCAGCTCGACGGAGGCCTGGCCGGCCTGGAGGTCTACCGCCGCGGCAGCGTCGGTGCGGACCCGCCGCCGCCCGCGGGCGGCGCCGCGGAGCGGGCGTCGAGGGCCGGTACCGGAGACGTGAGCCGCCACGCATGCACTCTCGCGCGAGGGGTGTTACGGGACAACACGGCCGGGTTACGGGCGTGTCATCGAACGGCGAAAACGGACCGCACTAGACCCTATGGAGCGCCGCCTGGTCGTCGGCGCCGTCCGCGGGGCTGGGTAGACAGGCCGGCACCCCGCGCAAAGGAGTGCGGGGACTGGGGCGCAGGGTGGGCCTGCGCCCGACACCCCAACTTTGGGAGGTGCCGACCATGGCCAAGACTATGCCGCGCTGCGGCCTTGACGTCCACGCCAGCCAGACGTATGCGGCCACGCTCGATCTCGCCACGGGCGAGCTCGTTCGGCGGCGGATCCAGGGGCCGCCTGGGCGGGTGCTCGATTACCTCGCCGGGTTCGGGCCGAGCCTGGTTGCTGTCTATGAGGCCGGGCCGACCGGCTTCGCCCTGGCGCGGGCGGCGGCCGACCGGGGCATCGACCTGCGCGTCGCCGCGCCCGGGCTGATTCCGCGTGGTCCGAGCGATCGCGTCAAGACCGATGCCCGCGACGCCGAGCGCCTGGCGCGCCTGCTGGCCGCGGGCGAGCTGCGCTTCGCCTGCGTGCCGACGCTGGAGGAGGAGCGCTTTCGCGACCTGGTGCGCTGCCGCGAGGACGTGCGCGGCGATCTGATGCGGGCCCGCCACCGCCTGGGCAAGTTCCTCTTGCGCCGCGGGCTGCGCTACCCGGGTCCGGGCAAGAACTGGACCCTGCGTCATCGCGCCTGGCTGGGCAAGCTCCGCTTCGACGATGCCGCCTCGGCGGCGACCTTCGCCGATTACCTGGCGGCGGAGACAGCGCTCGAGCAACGCCGCGACACGCTCGACCAGCAGATCGAGGAGCTGTGGCCCGCGAGCCCGCACGCCGAGACGATCGCCCGGCTGCGCTGTTTTCGCGGCATCGACACCCTGACCGCGGCCGGCATCTGCGCCGAGGTCGGCAGCTTCGACCGCTTCGAGCGGCCCAAGCCGCTCGCCGGCCACCTCGGCATCACCCCCTCGGAGCGGACCTCCGACGAGAAGCGACGCCAGGGCGGCATCACCAAGGCCGGCTCCAAGCACGCCCGCCGCCTGCTGGTCGAGGCTGCCCACCACTACGCCAAGCACCCCGCGGTCGGCGAGGAACTACGCCGGCGTCAGCAGGGCCGCGACCCGCGCGTGGTCGAGATCGCCTGGCGCGCCCAGCGGCGGCTGCACTCGCGCTGGCGCCATCTCGGCGCGCGCCGCGGCAAGCCCGCCGGCAAGGTGGCGGTCGCCGTCGCACGCGAGCTCTCGGCCTTCTGCTGGGAGGCGGCCACGCTGCGCTGATCGCTGACCACATAGCCCCGGCGCTGCCGGGGCGCGCCCGGGCAACGCAAGGCCAGACTCGTCGCACCGATGGTCCGCGGTTCGGCTATGGGCAGCCGGCCCCACCGGTGGCGCCCGCTTCTAGAGCGCGGACCGCGACGAACAAGGGTCATGAGGTAGCCAGCCCTCGAATATCAGCCTGACTAGGAAGTCGATCGAGCTGACCTTACGCCCGCGGCGTGCCCCGCCAGCGCCGGAGCGACAACACAGCCACCACCCCGCGGTGGGGCCGATCACCGCTGGCAGCTTGACAAACGTCGCTCCATATCAGCCGAACCGTGCCACCGAGGCTCCGCGCGCGTCGCGGCGCTGCCCGTCGCGCTCGGCCACCGCCTCCATCCGCTCGTGGCGGTCCTCGCCCAGCTCCGAGCGGGGCGACACCGCGACCCGGG
>Ga0081538_10003559_pt1 | contig 14657 bp, 13 predicted proteins | sample TabmetS5T2R1_FD_71022 | JGI IMG/M metagenome (GOLD analysis project Ga0081538, IMG submission 71022) | Tabebuia heterophylla rhizosphere microbial communities from the University of Puerto Rico - S5T2R1 | ecosystem: Host-associated > Plants > Roots > Rhizosphere ... | reverse complement strand
GGAGCGGGACGCACCGGCGGGCTAGCCGTGCAGGCGCTGGTCGACGCCGGCGTGCCCTGCGTGATCGTGGATCGCGACGACGAGGGCGTGGACATGGCCTTGGTGCGCCGGGCCCGGATCCCCGTCGTCCTGGGCGACCTGGGGTCGGAGGACACGCTCAGTCTCCTGCGTCTCGAATCGGCGCGCGCTCTGATGGTGATGACCGGCGACGAGGTTGTGAACCTGCAGTGCGCGCTACTGGCGCGCGAGCGCGCACCGAAGCTGCGCGTGGTGCTGCGGCTCTTCGACCACGATCTCGCCGCGCGAGTCGAGCGCGCGGCGGGCATCCACCTGTCGCGCGGCGTCGGGTCCCTGGCCGCCCCGGCCTTCGCCGGCGCAATCCTCGGTCGCCGGTCGACCGCGGTGCTGCCGATCGGGCGACAGGTCCTGCAGATCGTCGGTCTCATCGCCGAGCGCGCAACCGATGTCGCGACGCTCGAGGGCGATTGCCAGGCGCGCGTCCTCGCGCTGCCCGGAGTCGAGTTCCCGAAGCCCGCTACTCGGGTGGAGCCTGGCGACGAGCTGCTGGTGATAGGCACCGGTCGCGGTCTGGCAGAGGTCGAGCAGCGGGCGGTTCGGTCGGCGCTCACCGCACCGGGCTGATCTCGTGCCTCGCCGAGGCTTCCGACTGCGACCTCTGTCCTGGTGCGGTTGCGGGCGAGATTCTCTGTAACGAGCCGTGCCCCTGCCGGACTCAGACGCCATGGCCCGGAACCTGGAGAAGAAGACTCCCATGAGCGAGACCAGCACGATGACGCGCAGCCCCGTCGCAGCCGGCGACTTCCGTCCCATCGCCCACTACGGGCTGCTCGCGGACTGCAACTCGGCGGCCTTGGTGGATCGTTACGGCTCGATCGACTGGCTGTGCCTGCCGCGATACGACAGCGACGCGGTCTTCTCGCGCATCCTCGACCCCGAGGCGGGGCATTGGTCGATCCGCCCGGTTGGGTCGTTCTCGACCGAGCGCCGCTACCTGCCGGGCACGCTCGTCGTGGAGACCACCTTCGTCACCGAAACGGGGACGGTCAAGCTGTTGGATGGAATGTCGTTCGCGGCGGGGCAGCGGAAGCACGAGCTCGGCTTCGACGCTCCCCATGAGCTCGTTCGCGGTGTCGAGGGCGTGTCAGGCGAGGTGGAGCTGCAGATGGAGCTCGCCCCTCGGCCCCAGTACGGCCTGATCCGGCCGCTCGTCCGGGTCGAGCCAGGCGGTGCCCGCACTTTCGGGGCCGGCCGGATTGGTGTGTCCTCGAGCGTGCCGTTGGAGGTCGACGACGAGTCCGTGATGCGCGTGTCGTTCTCGGTCGCCGAGGGCGACCGTCTCGGCTTCGCGGCGCGCTGGGCGGCGGCGGAGCAGAAGGAGCCACCGTCCCCGACCAAGGCGGATCGGGTCTTCGAGCGCATCGAGGACACGGCCGAGGCCTGGCGCTCCTGGGAGGCCGAGCACGACATCTACGCCGGCCGGGGCAAGGATCTCGTCAGCCTCAGCACCCGGGTCCTGAAGGGCCTCACCTATCGCCCGACCGGGGCGATCGTCGCGGCGCCCACCACCTCGCTTCCCGAGACCGTCGGAGGCGAGCGCAACTGGGACTACCGCTTCTCGTGGATCCGGGACTCGAGCCTCACGATCGAGGCGCTCTACATCGGCGCCTGCTCCGACGAGGCCGAGGAGTTCGTCTCGTTCATGACGAGCTCCGCCGGCGGCTGCGCCAATGAGGGGGGGCTCCAGATCATGTACGGAATCGGCGGCGAGCACGACCTCTCGGAGCGTGAGCTCCCGCACCTGCGCGGCTGGCGCGACTCCCGGCCCGTGCGGGTCGGCAACGGGGCCTGGGATCAGGTCCAGCTCGACGTCTACGGCGAGCTGCTCAACTCGCTCTGGCTCTACCAGGAGAAGCTCGGCGAGCTGCACCCTGAGATCCAGCGATTCACGGCCGACCTCGCTGACACCGCCGCGCGGCGTTGGAAGGAGAAGGATTCGGGCATGTGGGAGATGCGCGGCGAGCCGCGGCACCATCTCTCGTCCAAGGTGCTCTGCTGGGTGGCTCTCGACCGCGCCGTGAAGCTTGCCGATCAGCTGGGCGACTACGCCAAGGTGGAGGAGTGGACCACCGCCCGCGATGAGATCCGCGCCGCGGTGCTCGAGCGGGGCTGGAGCGAGCCGAAGCAGGCCTTCGCGCAGTCGTTCGACTCGGATGACCTCGACGCCGCCCAGCTCCTGATGCCGATTCTCGGCTTTCTCCCCGCGACCGACGAGCGCATGAAGTCGACGATCGACGCCATCGCCGACGAGCTGACCGAGGGCGGCCTCGTCCTGCGCTACAAGAACGAGGAGGGACTGAACGCCGACGGGCTGAGCGGGGAGGAGGGCACCTTCACGATCTGCTCGTTTTGGCTGGTCGCGTGCCTGGCTCAGGCGGGCGAGGTCGAGAGGGCGGAGGAGCTGTTCGGCCGGCTCACGGGATATGCGAACGACCTCGGGCTGCTGGCGGAGGAGATCGACACGACGAGCGGCGAGCAGCTGGGGAACTTCCCCCAGGCGTTCAGCCACATCGGCCTGATCGTCGCCGCCCATGAGCTCGACAAGGCGCGTGCAGCCGACGCCTCAGCCGCGCAGCAGCGCCCGCACTCCGCGCAGTAGGAAGTGGACGAGACGAAGGCGTGCGCGCCAGGGTAGGTCACGCCCGCTCGTCTCTCCGCGTCGTACGTCCTCCCAGTCCTCCGGCTTCGCCTCGCGCGCCGCCTCCACCGCGGCGTCGACGGCCGGCCGGGGCAGGTCGCAGGCCGCCAGCCCGTCCGGCGCCCACGCCAGCACACTCTCGTACCCGAGCGCGAAATCGCTGCGGCGCAGGTCGGCTTGAAGGAAGCCGCCGAAGTCGCCCATCATCTCGCCGGCGAGCAGGCCGCCGACGCTGTCGATGTCGTCGCGGCCGGCGAGCAGCAGCGGCGAGATCACGTCGACGGCCACCGGGTCCTCGCCTGCGAGCCCGCTGATCCGCTCGATCGCGCCGCGCAGGAGCTCGACGGCTGACGCGTCTCGCCCGGGGGCGGTCTCCCGGGTCCCTCCGCCCCTCACCTCGTCGCGCTCGTCGTCGATCTGCTCGATGAGCCTGCGCAACCCGTCCGCGGCCTGCTCGTCCAGATGCCCGTCAAGGGCCCGCTCGAGGTCGCCGAGCCACTCGATCCGGCGGTTGTCGCGCTGCAGCTTGCGCAGATCTTCGTAGAGGGCCTGCTCGGGGAGCACGGCGAGCGCGCGCGAGAGCCCGCCCGCCCATGTCGCGTCGTAGCCGCGGTCGCTCCACTGCTCGGCATCGGTGGGCTCCTCCGAGCGCGGATCGATCATCAGGTTCAGCCGGTGGGCGTCCGCCGGGCCCTCGATGCGGCGGGCGGCCGAGAGCGTGCGGCCCACCGGCTCCGACTGCACGAGACCGCCGTCGGTGTACCAGAGCCAGCCTGAGCGCGGCAGGTTTCTCACGCCCTCGCCCTCGTAGGCCTCGCGGTCGTCGCGGCGGTCGAGCACGCGCGGGGCGAACGCGCCCGGATGGGAGGCAGAGGCGAGCACGGCGTCGAGCGGCGAGCGCAGGTCCCGCTCGAAGTACTGGGTCGGGCCGCCGCCCGGCTCGAGCACGAAGTCCTTCCAGTCGGCGAAGGTGACTGCAGGCACGGGCTCGTCACGCCGCAGGCCCTCGAGCTCGTAGCTGAGCCCGCGCAGGCCGGTGAGGGCGACGTGCAGCGTCAGCGGGTGATCCTGGGCACGCGCGCGCCTGCCGCTGCTCAAGAGGTCCGGCAGCTCCGCGCGGACGCCCTCGAGCGACAGTGGACCACGCGATCCGCGCCGCAGCAGCGTGTCGATCGAGACACGCTCGACCCACGCCTCGTGCAGCACGTCGCAGCCGCTCACACCCTCGAGAAGCGAATAGGCCGCCATCAGGCCGACGATCGCGCCCGCGGACGCGCCGCCGACGGCATCCACCCGCACGTCCGCCCCGTGCTCGTCGCGCACGTGCCCAAGCGCCACGAGCATCGCTGCGGTGGCGCCGGCCTGATAGGCGCCGAGCGAGGCCCCGCCTGACAGGGTGAGCGTCGCGCGGAGGGTTCCGGCCATGCCCGGTTCATGCCCACGCGACGCACCCGGTACACGCGCCGGGCGGGCCGGATCTCTGGCCTGGGTTCGTGCGACCATCGCCCCATGGTCGACGTCAGCACGGCACATACCGCCGATCTGGCTCCCACCACGCTCGCCGCGGCACGAGCCCTCCTCGACCGGGTGTTCGAGGGCGAGATGTCGGACCACGACTGGGAGCACGCGCTCGGCGGCGTGCATGCCCTCGCGTGGGAGGGTGGCGAGCTGATCGGCCACGCGTCCGTGATTCAACGGCGGCTGCTGCACGGCGGACGGGCCCTGCGCGCGGGCTACGTCGAGGGCGTGGGCGTGCTCGCCGACCGCCGCCGCCGCGGTCACGGCGCGGCCCTGATGAAGGCGCTCGACCGCGTCATTCGCGGTGCCTATGACCTGGGGGCCTTGGGAGCGACCGACGTCGGCGCGGCGTTCTACACGGCGCTCGGGTGGGAGGTCTGGCGCGGGCCGACGTCGGCGCTCACGCCGACGGGCATCGTTCGCACCAAGGAGGAGGACGGCTCGATCTACGTCCTCCGGGTCGCCGAGCCCCTGAACCTGGACGCCGAGCTCATCTGCGACTGGCGGGACGGCGACGTGTGGTAGCTACATCAGCTCGGCTTCACTCCGACGACCAAGGCGTGGAGAAGCTGGGGAAGAGCGTGAGCCCGCCGTCGACGAAGATCGTCTGGCCCGTGATGTAGGCGGCGTCGTCACTCGCCAGGAAGGCGGTTACGCCGGCCATCTCGTCGGCGTCGCCGGCGCGCCCCATCGGGATGTGCTCCTCGACCTGCCCTCGCTTGTCGGGATCGTCGATCCACGCCCGGTTGATGGGGGTAACCGTCGCTCCGGGACCGATGCCGTTCACGCGGATACCCCGGCCCGCGTACTCGAGCGCCAGCGTGCGAGTGAGGTTCTGCAGCCCGCCCTTGGAGGCTGAGTATCCGAGGTAGCCCGGCTTCGGGATCCGCTGGTGGACGCTCGAGATGTTGATGACCGAGCCCGGCTTCTCCTCGGCGAGGAAATGTCTGATCGCCTCGCGGGCGCACATGAACGAGCCGCGCAGGTTCACCGCGAGCACCTTGTCGAAGTCCTCGCTCGAGAGCTCGTCGCTCGGGCGCGAGATCTGGATGCCGGCGTTGTTCACGAGGACGTCGAGGCCGCCCAGGCCGTCGACCGCCTCGCCGACCATCTTCACGACGTCGTCCTCCCGTGAGACGTCACCCTGGACGAGCACGTCCTGCACGCCCTCCCGCCGAACCTTCCTGATGCAGGCTTGAACCAGGCTCTCGGTCGCGTCGGCCTCCTCGGGCCGGCGCAGGTAGTTGATCGCGACGTTGGCGCCGTATTCCGCAAAGCGCACCGCGATCGCCTGGCCGATGCCCGAGCCGCCGCCGGTCACGAGCACGTTCTTGCCTTTGAGGCCCCGAAGGCCCTTCGTCCTCTCGGCGGTGGGGGTTGCGTCTGCCACGGTCGTCCTCCTGCGTCGGGGTCTTGCCGATAGTGGGGCGAGAACGGCCGGCGTTACAGCGCCATGTAACAACGGACGGGTTGCTTCGACTGCCGGGCCGCAATGCCCATCTGGCCCAAGGAGGACAAACCATGAGCGACATCGCCACCTGAACTTCACCGGCCTCGCCGACGAGACTCCCAGCGCCGGCGTCGACACCGCATTCGGGCGAAACCTCGAGCGCCTCGCGAAGGTCAAGGCGGCCTACGACCCGGACAACCTGTTCCGTTTGAACAACAACATCACCCCCGCTTGAGGAGCGCCGGGTCTGTACCCCACAGGGTGCGCCGGCTCCCGGGCGGCGCACCGCTGTTGGTGGGTGCGCCGCCCTCGCGGTACGGTCACACTCGCGGTGGAGGATGATCGTGCCCTTCTGGAGCGGCTGCGGGCCGGAGACGAATCCGCCTTCGAGGTGCTCGTGGCGCGCCATGACGGCGCACTCCGCCGCGTAGCGAGGACATTCGTGCGCACGGACTCGGCCGCGGACGAGGTCGTCCAGGAGACGTGGCTGGGAGTGGTGAAGGGGCTCGATTCGTTCGAAGGCCGGTCGTCACTTCGGACCTGGATCTTCCGGATCCTCGTCAACACCGCCCGCACACGCGGCGTCCGCGACGCGCGAAATGTTCCGTTCTCGGCCCTCGAGAAGGAGGACCAGCCCGCCGTCGAGCCGGCCGCGTTCGACGCCGACGGGCGCTGGACGAGTGCGCCGCCCCGCTTGGAGACCGATCCCGAAAGCGGCGTTCTGAGTGCGGAGCTCCGCGAGCAGGTGCTCCGCGCCGTCGAGGAGCTGTCGGACGACCAGCGCGCGGTGATCACGCTGCGTGACCTGATTGGGTTCTCCGCCCGCGAGGCATGCGAGCTTCTCGACCTCAGCGAGGTAAACCAGCGGGTGCTGTTGCACCGCGCCCGTGCACGCGTTCGCGCGAGCCTCGTACCCTTTGTCGAGGTGACCAACTGATGCGCTTCTGGCCATTCAGGCGGCGGAGGGTGCACGATCCGCTCGTGTGTCGCGAGTTCGTCGAGCTTGTGACCGACTATCTCGAGGGCGTCCTGCCCCATCACGAGCGCGTCCGGTTCGAGGCCCACCTCGCCGAGTGCGACGGCTGCAGCGGCTACCTCGAGGACATGCGACGGCTCGTCGGATCGCTGCACGAGATGCCGGAGCCGCCACCCGACCCCGCGACCCGAGACGCGCTGACGCGTCTCTTCCGGGATCTGCGCGGATCCGCCTGAGGCACGTGAGAGGGACCGGTTCCGTGATTCACCGGGTCCGTGCGGCGAAGCGCCCGGTCGGAGCCACCTCCAGCTGCTCGGCCAGTTCGTTGAAGAGCTCCGCGATCTCGTCGGCGTAGTGGCTGGGCAGATCCTGGGGCGGCACGCCCTGGCGCATGGCGTCCTGGAGCACCGCGCGCTTCGGGATGTGCGGTTGCAGGACGCGCGAGCCGAAGACCTCCTCGACCTCCGCCACGCTGCGCCGGTGCTCGGCCGTGTTCTCCACCCGATTGAGCACCACCCCGGCGAGGTCGAGCGAGTGATTGCGCTCGGCGGCGACGTCGCGCAGGGTGTCCAGGAGCTCGTCCGTCGCCTGAAGCGCGAGGTAGGTGGGCTCGGTGACGATGAGCGCTCTCGAGACTGAGCTGAGCGCCTCGATCGTGAGGCCCCCGAGGTTCGGCGGGCAATCGATCAGGGCGAGGTCGTATTCGCCCGCAGCATCGAGCTGCTCGGCCAGCCGGCTCCCCCCGCGCTCATATAGCACGGCGTCGGCCGAGCGCAGCGCTCGGTGGGAGGGAGCGAGGTCCGGGCCCCACTGGGTCCGGACGACCGTGTCGCGGAGCGAGCAGGTCGCCGGCCTGAGGAGGGCGTCGGCCACGGTTGGGCCGCCGGCGTCGCCCGGCGCGAGCACCATCGTGGCCGAGGCCTGCGGGTCGAGGTCCACGACGAGCACACGTGCGCCCCTGCGTGCCGCGGCAACGCCCACCGTCAGGGAGATCGTCGTCTTTCCCACCCCTCCCTTCTGGTTCACGACCGCGTAAGCGCGCGTTCGCCGCCCCCCGTGAGGAGGGTCGGAGCGGGGCTCGGCTCGCGTGATCGGGCTCGTTGGCGTTGGGGCGAGGGCGGGCGCGGGGGTGGGAGGCCCGCGCCGGGCGGCGCCGCCCCGGACGAGTCGGCGGCCGGCGACGGCGAGTAGCAGGACGGTGGCGGCGCCGAGCAGCGCTATGAAGGGGATCAGCCACGGGCTCGCGCCGCCGTCGGAGGAGGGATCCGGCGCTGGGGCCTGGGCGCTGGGCGCTGAGGCGTCTGCCCGCTGCCGAGAGTCGTCGTGGCTGCGCAGTCGTCCCTGCTCGAAGGGGTACTCGCGCAGCAGCTCGTCGGGCCGCTGGACCTCGTCGCGCGTCTGCCCGGACGCCGCTCCGCCTCCGGCGGCAAGGAACGCGCAGATCGCGAGCGCCGCGATGAGTCGAACGGTGCGGCTCGGTCCGATCATCAGCGCACCGTCAGCGGGGTCCCGACGGGCATGAGCCGCGCGAGCCGCAGGATGTCGGCGTTGGCCATTCGGATGCATCCATACGAGACCCGTCCTGGGATCAGGTCCGGTCGATTCGTGCCATGGATCCCAACAAACCCACCGGCGGGCCAGTCGCTCACCTCACTCGAGCGGCCGCTGGTCCCAAAGGCGATCGGTCCGTAGAACGGGCTTCGGTAGCGGTGGAGCTGATTGCGTACGTAGAAGTGACCGCCGGGGGTGGGCGTGGACGGTGTGCCGACCCCCACTCGGGCACGGAACACCCGCCGCCTCCCGCGCAGCAGCGTTGCCGTGAGGCGCGCCCGGTCGACGATGAGGCGGGTTCGAACCGGGGTGTACCCGCCGAGAACCGAGCGGGGTACCCAGCCACGCCCGTCGTCGGGGACGCCGGGGAACCGCACCTCGACCCACAGCGTCCGCCCGACACGCTGGGCGTTTCCGAGGACGAGCACGAGGTTCGTCGTCCCTTCGGGTGTCCGCCTCTGCACCTCGCCGACCACCTGCGACTGCGTCGGGCTTACGCGAACCGACGCCCGGGCGCGGACCGGGGCCCAGTAGGCCACCGGATCAGGGCCGAGCGCGACGTTCTTCGGCGCCAGCGCCGAGCGTGGCGACGGCGGAAGCGAAGGCTCGGCCGAGGAACGATCGGAGGAACCCCCGAGGAGCACGATCGCGAGCGCCGCGCCGATCAGCAGGCCCACCAGCGCCAGGGCGGTGCCGAACTCGCTGCGCTGCTTGCGTCTCGCGCGTGTCACCCCGTGTACCTGGGTTTCCGCCTTGCCTTCGTCCTCGGCGTCGATGTGACGAACTTCGTGGACCTGACCAGCCGGACGACCTTGGCCTTGGACGTGGGCTCATCGATGGCGTCGGCGGCCGGCACGATCCCGGCGATGTGCCGGATCCAGGCCGCGTGGCGCGCCTCGACCGAGTGCAGCGATACGAGGGCGGCCAGTATTCCGCGCGAGTCGACCTGGGTGGCTTGTGTCTTCAGCAGCGCGGCGGTCAGGTCCTCGAAGGCCACGGCCGTCTCCGTGAACACGGCATCGTCCTCGGTCACTCCGCGGAAGTTGAACTTGGGGCTCTTGATCGCGTCCCTGCCCAACAGGCCGCGGATGGCCTTGACGTGGGCGCGCTCGTTCGCGCCCACTACCCGCGCCCAATCGAGCGTTCTCGGCTTCAGCCGGCCCAGGCGCTCCGCCTCGCTGTACATGTCGGCCTGGAGGTACTCGAGGCCCAGGTCGAAACGCAGGATCGCGATGTCGTTCGCCGTGTTGCGTTGCTTGGCCGCGGCCGGTGCCGCGAGAGCGGCGGTCAAGGCGGAGCCGCCGACCACGGCCTTACCCAGGAAATCGGCGCGGGTGCCGCCCGTCAGCTCGTCCAGCACCTCCGCGATGGCCCCATCCTGGTCGACCGCCTCGAGTGTGAGCTCGGAAGCCATCTCCATCGCCTCCTAGGCCGTGAACCCCGTGTCCTTGATCGCTGCCCGCGTCTGGGCCTGCGTGGCCGGTGCGTCGGCCGGCTGCGGAGCGGGATTGAGCCGTGCGAGATCCCGGACCCAGCCGACGTGACGGGCCTCGACCGATGCGATTCCCATCACCAACAGGATCCGCCGGTCGGTCAGGTTCGGCACCTGCCCGTTGAACGCCGCCAGCGACAGCTCCTCCACCTCGATGGCCGCCTCGAGGAACTGCCTCGGGTCGGTCGTCGCCTCGCCGAAGTCGAACGCCGGCCCCTTCGAGCCGCTCGCGCCGCCGAGAGCCCGTTCGAGCGCGGCGACGTGGGCGCGCTCCTGGTCTCCGACCACCTTGGCGAGCTCCCCAAGCTCGCCGCGCAGCGCCCCTCGCTGCTCCGCCTCCGTGTACAGGCGGGCCTCGAGCTGTTCGACCTCGAGCAGCCACTCGAGCACCCGCTCGTCCTGGGCCGCCGACGGCTGCGAGAGCGACGGCCCCGGCAGACCGCCGATCAGAAGCCCACCCGCGGTCAGCGCTCCAGCGGCCGCCGTGCCCCTGGCCACGACCTGGGCGCGCGTCAGGCGAGGGCTGACTGAATCCCACTCCATGTATCCCTCAAACCGCGGTGAGTACGGGCTTGAAACAACCAAGTACCCGGAGCGGAGCGCTGACACCTTGGCGAGCCTCGGGGCGGATGCGAGCCATCGACCACGAGAGTCGCACGGACCGGGAAAGGCCGCAACCCGAGGCTTGGCTAGTCGGCGTTCACGCGGTCGCCCGCATCCTCGATCGTCCGCCACAGCAGCCACCCCAGCAGCGTGGTCCCGATCGTGAGCGCGACGAAGTCGAAGGGGCCCAGCCATTCCGGGTCGGCTTCCCCGATGTCGACCAGATGGCTGATCGAGTGGAGCGCCCAATGGAGCACGCCGAAGACGAGCGCGGGAACTCGCCAGCCGGGCTTGAAGGCCGCCACGAGGAACAGCACTCCCAGTGGCAGCTCGAAGGTCGCGAGGTCCTGGATGTAGTGGTCGTTGCGGGTTCCGAACGCGGCAATCTCCTCGAAGAAGGTTCCCGGCGCCAGGACCATGAAGAATCCGAGCGCGATCTGGTAGAGGCCGAATGCCAGCAGCCCGGCCCCGACGAGGTCGATATGGGTCGCATCCGAGTCCTTCCTGCCGATTGGCCTGTCCATGTCCCTCCTTCGCTGCAGGGTAACCCGGGTAGCTTTCAGCCTGTGCCCCATGCCGACGACATCCACTCGCTGCCGCCCGACCTTCCCGAGCCGGAGGACGACGGTGCGGCCGACCACCTGCCGGGTATGCACATTCCGGCCATCGCCCTGCCCTCGACCGCCGGCGGCGAGGTCAGGCTCGACATCCTGCCCGGGCGGACCGTGTTGTTCTGCTATCCGCGCACGGGACGGCCGGACCAGGAGCTGCCTCCGGGCTGGAACGACATCCCGGGCGCCCGAGGCTGCACCCCGGAAACCTGCGGCTTCCGCGACCGTCACGATCAGTTCACCGATCTCGGGGCCCGTGTGATGGCGCTCTCGACGCAGGACACGGACTACCAGCGCGAGATGGCGGGGCGCCTCGAGGTGCCCTTCGAGGTTCTGAGCGACGCCGAGCTGAAGCTGGTGGGCGCGCTCCGGCTGCCGACCTTCACGACCGATGGCATGACGCTCGTGAAGCGCCTGACGCTGATAATCCGCGACGGCGAGATCGAGCGCGTCTTCTATCCGGTGTTCCCGCCCGACACTCATGCGGGCGAGGTCCTCGATTGGTTGCGGCGTTAGCCGAGTCCAAACGGAGCGTCTTCTGGCTCGACTCGCCGGAGTCACCCGAGCCGCTCCCGCCGCTCGAGGGCGAGCAGCGCTGCGAGCTGGCCGTGGTGGGCGGCGGGTTCACCGGCCTCTGGGCCGCGCTGCTGGGCGCCGAGCGGGGCGCGGAGGTGGCGCTGCTCGAGGGCGATCGCTGCGGCTGGGGCGCCAGCGGGCGGAACGGCGGGTTCCTCGAGGCGTCGCTCACGCACGGGCTCGAGAACGGGCTGTCGCGCTGGCCGGATGAGATCGACCGGCTGCTCGAGCTCGGGCGCGAGAACTTCGCGGCGATCCGCGAGACCGTCGAGCGCCGCGGAATCGAGGCCGCCTGGAATGACAGCGGGCTGATCGAGGTGGCGACGCGTGAGCACGAAGTCGCCTGGCTCGCAGAGGCGGCCGAGACCGCTCGGGCGCATGGCGAAGACGTGCTCCTGCTCGATCGCGATGCCACGCGGGCGGAGGTCGACTCGCCGACCTACCTCGGCGGTCTCTGGCAGCGCGGCTCGAGCGCGACGGTCGATCCGGCGGGCCTCGCCTGGGGCCTCCGCCGGGCGGCGCTCGAGGACGGCGTGCGGATCTTCGAGCGAAGCGCCGTGCGCGGGCTGAGCCGCGATCCGGCCGGGGTGCTGCTCGAGACGGAGCAGGGCCGGCTGCGCGCGGGCCGCGTGGTGCTCGCCACGAACGCCTACCCGCCGCTCGTGCGCCGAATTCGCCGCTACGTGATCCCGGTCTACGACTACGTGCTGGTCACCGAGCCGCTCCGACCCGCCCAGCGGACCGCCCTCGGCTGGGAGCGCCGGCAGGGACTGGCCGACTCCGGCAACCGCTTCCACTACTACCGCCTCACTCCCGACGACCGCATCCTGTGGGGCGGGTACGAGGCGATCTACCACTTCCGCAACGGCATGGAGCCTCGGCTCGAGGATCACTCGCCCACCTTCGAGCTCCTGGCCCGCAACTTCGCCGCCACCTTCCCGCAGCTCGAAGGCCTGCGCTTCACGCATCGCTGGGCCGGGGCGATCGACACCTGCTCGCGTTTCTGCGTGACGTTCGGCCGGGCGCTCGGCGGCCGTGCGGCCTACGCCGTCGGCTACACCGGCCTGGGCGTCGGCGCCAGCCGTTTCGGGGCGCGTGTCGCGCTCGACCTGGCGTACGGCCGCGACACCGAGCTGACCCGGCTCGAGATGGTCAAGAGCCGGCCGATCCCGTTCCCACCCGAGCCGCTCCGCTACGCCACCGTCCAGGCCACCCGCCGCGCGCTCGCCCGCGCGGATGAGCGCGGCGGCCGCCGCGGACCCTGGCTGCAGCTGCTCGATCGCATTGGCGCCGGCTTCGATAGCTGATGGCTGATCCCGCGGCCCCGCGCGCTCGGATGACGCACGGATACCTTCACCGTTCGGGGTCATCGCGCTCGCCGATACCTTCTGGTATCGGCGTCGCCCTGCTTCCCCCGCCCGGCTCGGTCCCGTGCGCCCCCGAGCACACGCGGCCGCGGAATCAACCATCTAGCTTGTAGCCAGGCATGGCCGAGTACCGACCCAAGGGACGAGGATTGGAGCGCGTCCTGGGGACGGGCGCGCTCTTCTCGACGGCCTACGGCAACGTCGGCTCCTCGATCTACTACGCGCTCGGACTGGTCGCGATCTTCGCCCTCGGGATGACGCCGCTGGTCTTCGTGATCGCCGGGCTCATCTTCGCCTGCACCGCCGCCACCTACACCGAGGCGACGACCATGTTCCCGGAGGCCGGCGGCTCGTCGAGCTTCGCGCGGCGTGCGTTCAACGAGTTCTGGTCCTTCTTCGCGGCCTGGGGCCAGATGCTCACCTACATCATCACGGTCTCGATCTCGGCCTTCTTCGTGCCGCATTACCTGGGCGTGTTCTGGAGCCCGCTCGGAGAGTCACCGGCCGACATCGTGGGCGGAATCCTCGTGATCGTCATCCTCGGGCTGCTGAACATCGTCGGGGTGAAGGAGTCGGCGGGGGTGAACGTCTTCTTCGCCGTCGCCGACTTCCTTACGCAGGTGCTTCTGGTCGTAGTCGGAATCGTGCTGGTGCTGGACCCCGAGCTGCTCGTCGAGCAGATCGACTTCGGCACGAGTCCCACCGTCGGCGACTTCCTGATCGCGATCCCGGTCGGCATGGTGGCCTACACGGGCATCGAGACGATCTCGAACATGGCCGAGGAGGCGCGCGACTACGGACGGACGATCCCCAGGGGAATGGGGCTGGTGGTGGTGGCCGTCGTCGTGATCTATGCATTCCTCCCGGCGGTCGCCCTCTCCGCGATGCCTGTGGTGAACGGGGAGACCACGCTCGCCCAGCCGAAGGAGGAGGGCGGTTACGCCGACGACCCGATCCTTGGCGTGGTCGCGAACCTCGATCTGGGAGCGTTGCAGGGGGCGGCCGAGATCTATGTCGGCGTGCTCGCCGCCACGATCCTGTTCATCGCGACGAACGCCGGCCTGATCGGGGTCTCGCGGCTCACCTACTCGATGGGCCAGTATCGCCAGCTGCCCGAGGGCCTGCGCGTTCTGCATCCGAAGTTCCGGACGCCGTACGTGGCGATCCTCGTCTTCGGTGCCATCGCCTGCATCGCGATCCTTCCGGGCCAGGCGGACTTCCTTGGCGTGATCTACGCCTTCGGCGCCATGCTCTCGTTCACGATGGCCCACGCCTCGGTGGTCGCCCTGCGCCTCAAGCGACCGGATGCCGAGCGACCGTGGCGCGGCCCGGGCACCCTGCGGATAGGCGATCGCCAGCTACCGCTGTTCGCGATCCTCGGAGGGCTCGGGACCGGCATCGCCTTCATCGTCGTGACCGTGCTCGATGTGCGCGTGCTGGTCTCCGGCGTCGTCTGGCTCGCCCTCGGCGTCACGCTCTACGTGCTCTTCCGCCGAAACCAGGGCCTCTCGCTGACGGAGACCCACAAGGTGGTGCTGCCCAAGCCCGCCGTGGAGCGCGAGGTGGAGTACGAGTCCGTGCTGGTGGCGTTCGAGGACTCGCACTACTCGCCCGAGGCCGTCGCGACGGCGGTGCGGCTGGCGGCGCGGCGGCGGCGCGGCATCCACGTGCTGGTGATGATCACCGTGCCGCCGAACTCGCCGATCGACGCCGACATGCCGGAACAGGAGGGCCGTGCCGCGTCCCTCATCGACTCCGCGCGAGTGCGCGGCGGCCGGCGGGTGACCGGCCACTGGG
>Ga0081538_10003558_pt1 | contig 14659 bp, 11 predicted proteins | sample TabmetS5T2R1_FD_71022 | JGI IMG/M metagenome (GOLD analysis project Ga0081538, IMG submission 71022) | Tabebuia heterophylla rhizosphere microbial communities from the University of Puerto Rico - S5T2R1 | ecosystem: Host-associated > Plants > Roots > Rhizosphere ... | reverse complement strand
CCCGCGAGGTCGACGGCGGGCAGGACCGCGAGCAGCAACCAGCCCGCCCCACCCCGGAGAGGGGTGACGCCAGCGACCCTCAACCTCGCCAGCTCAATCCCACACTCGGGGCAGGGCGCGCCTGACGCCTGGACCGCGAACCGGCACGCCCCACCCCCTCGACCCCCACGGAGGAACCCGATGGGAGCGTTCAACACCCTACCCTCCCGCGACCCCAACGCCACCGCCGGCCTCGCCGCCCACGCCCTTGAGCTGGACCCCGACGACTGGCACCCGGCGCACGTCACCGCCCACCTGCGCGACCAGCACGCGCAGGTCACCGCGCCGCAGACCTGGCCGGACGACGACCCCTATGCGGCCCACGACCACGACCACCGCGACTGGATCTACGGCCATACCCACGACCGGACCGCCGTCCGCGAGGCGGCCGATGCGGCGTTTAACCAGCTCAACCCCGAATTCGACCTCGACGTCGACAGCCACGACCCCGAGCGGCATCGGGCCGTGCAGGCGTGGGAGTCCTACCGGTCGCTGGGTGGGCGGGCCGACAACCACCTCCGGATCGACTACACCGGCCCGGCCTGGATGCGCCGGCTGCTAGTCGTTCACCGCGCCGTCGTCGCGCTTCGGCGCCGCGCCAGCCAGCGCGCCGAGGCGGACTTCACCACGCTCAACCCCGACTTCGGCGTCCTGCCGGATGCCCACGACCCTCAGCAGCATCGCTTTGCCGCCGATCGGGAGCAGGCGCTGGCGCTCGGCACCCGAGCGATCGAGGCGCTGCGCGCCCACAACCACCCCAACCTCAAGCGGCGCCAGCGAGCGGTCGCCCGGGTGGCGGTCGAGGCCAGGCTGCGTGTTGCCGGCTACGAGCCTCCCACCCGCGAGGAGGCCCGCCGGGCGGCCGAACTCACCAGGACGCGACCGGTGCCGCAACCGCCGGCGCACGAGCGGACCCGCGGCGGCCCAGCCTGGTCAGGCGCTGAGCGATGAGCGCCACCCATCAGCCGGCCGCACCGACCCGCGAAGCCACCAGCGACCAGCCGGCCCAGCGGCCACTGCACTACCGCGGCCACCGGCTCGACGGCCCTATCCAGGAGCTCCACCGCGCCGTGGACGCCCTGGAACGCGACAGCGTGCCCTACGCCTACTACCTCAAGGTCCTCGCCGGCCGCGACCAGAGACCCGCCGAGCGTGCCCACGGCGGCCCAGAGCGGTAACCATGCCACCCGACAGCCCACGACCGGGCCACCACCGAAGGCACCACCAGCCGATCGCCCGGCGCCGGCTCCCTGCCGCGCCGCTGGTGGACGCGGTGCGCGGCTACGCGCGGCGCCGCCAACAGCCCCTGGATGCGCTCATGCGGCCCCGGCTGCTGCAAGCCCTCCAGCAGGCTGCGCGCGCCGGGCAGGTCACGGTGCTGACCGGCGAGCGGGTCTGCGACGAGGTGCTCGGCTGGCATCCCCGCATGGTCTGGGGTGAGCAGTACGACCAGGTGGTGCGCGACCCCACCCCCCACCGCGGCCCGGCACCAGCCGGCACGACCACCGCCTACCGGGGCGGTTGCCGCTGCCTGGACTGCCGCGAGGCCAACGCCGCCGCCGCCCGCACCGGTCGCCACGCACCGGCCCGGGAGGGACCGGCCCGGGAGGGAGGTGAGCGCTCGGCCTAACCTGGCCTGGCCCACCGCCCGCCGCCGCTCCCGACCCCTGCCCGCCGAGGCTACGTCCGTCACAGCACCGTTTGGAGGCCCGCTGTGAGCTCCGACAACTTCACCGTCCAGATCGGCAACCTCACCGACGACCCCGAGCTGCGGTTCACCAACAACGGCACCGCCGTGGCCAACTTCAGCCTGGCGGTCAACACCCGCGTCCGCGACGGCGAGGCCTGGCGCGATAGGGAGACCCATTTCTTCCGGGTCAACGTCTGGCGCGACCAGGCCGAGAACGTCGCCGAGTCGCTGCGCAAGGGCAACCGCGCCGTGGTGGTCGGTCGGCTCAAGACCCGCTCCTGGGAAACGCCGGAAGGCGACAAGCGCACCGTCACCGAGATCGACGCCAGCGAGGTCGCCCCCAGCCTGAAGTGGGCGATCGCCAGCCCCGAGAAGGCTGTCCGCGACCGCACCGCCGACCGCGGCGCCGAGCGCGGCCAGTTCAACGACCCTCCACCGTTCTGATCGCCCAACCCAAGCGGCAGGCGTCACACCGGTGCCCCAGACCTGCGGTCCGGGGCACCGGTCCACCAGATAACCCTCACGGTCTGTTGCAAGAGATGACGCGGGAAAAGCATCGAGCAGACCCTCTGCATGCCCAGGAGCGGCCGAGCTGTCGCCAGGACAGACCCACCCCTGTTGGGTGGCGGCCCCAATCGATCGGATGCCGGCATGATCCAGGGCTAGGATGCTCCTCGTCGGGTGCGGCCGGTTGGTGAAGGTGACGTTGATGGGGAGCTTCGGGCCAGGAGACACCGAGTCGTTTCGGCGCGCCCGCGACCAGGTGATCGACCAGTTCGGGCAGTGGGCCGCCCGGGCTGGTCGGACGGTCGACCCGGTCGTGCTCCAGTTGGCCCTCGACTACAAGTGGGGCCGTGGCGACGGACGCCTGCACCACTGGACATCGGCCGACCTGGACGACCTGCTGGGCAGCGGGCTGCGGCTGGACACGGTGGCGACTCGCGACACGATCAGGTGGGCGGCGGCCACGATGACCGCCTTCGTCGACTACCTGGCCGCCACCGGCCAACTCGATGCCGGCGGCGAAGACGCAGCGCGGTTGCGGGCCACCATCGCCACGCGGGCAACCGTGCTGCACGCCGACGTGCCGGACCCCAGGGCGGCGCCATCGACCGCGGTGCCGCACCGGCACGCCGACCTCGGGGCAGATCGCCGTCGGCGGGTGCCGGCGGTCCGCCTCCCACCGGAGGCGCGGCTGGCCGAGGCGGCCGCAGCCACTCCGGTCGTCGAGCAGCTGCGGGGGCTGCTTGCCTGGGTCGGCACCGGTCGGGACCTGCACGATACCGAGCTGCCGGGCGCTGGCCCGCTGGGTGCGCCGAGCGCCGCGTTCATGCTGGGTCTTGCCGGCCGGCTCGTCGCCGTGCGGCTGCATGACGGCATCGCCGAGCCGACCGAGGACGGCCGCCGGCTGGCCGAGGATCCGCTGGCGCTATGGCAGCACGCCTTTGAGACCCTGCTGGAGACCGGGCCGCGGGCGATCGCCAGGTTCCAGCTGCCGTTCCCGCCGTGGGGGCAGGTCCTGGACGGCTGGTGCGTGTCGCTGCTGGCCACCATGTACGCCACCCCGGAGCCCATCCCCTTCGACACCCTTGCCGACCAGGCGTGCCGGCTGGTGCAAGATGCGCTGGGGCTGCGGGACTGCCGCGGCAGCGTCACCCCCGATGTCGCCTGGCTCCTCCAGCAGCTGTCCGAGTTCGGCGCCATCGACCAGGGCGCCGAGGGGCTGGTGCTTAGCCCGCTTGGTCTGCGAGGCATCAACCGCTGGCTTCGTCGGCACGGCGCCGATGCCCCCGTCGTCGGGGACCTGGTCGACGCGGACGCGGCGACCCTGCTCGACTACCTGGTTGACTACGACGACGAGGCGACCAGGATCGAGACGCAGGGCTGGTGCGCCGCCCACGGCCCACAGTCGCCGTCGGAGCTGGCCGCAGCCGCCCGCGCCGCGCCCCCAGCCGCCAGGGCGGCCGCGTTCCGGGCCTTTTCGGTGCTCGGCCCCGAGGTTGCCGCCGAGGCGGTGTGGGGGCTTGTCGACCAGCCGCGGATGCGGCCGTTCGCGATCGTGTGGCTCCTTGAGCATGGTCTTGCCAAGACAGGCCGGCTGACCCCCGAGGACACCGCCATGTACGTGGTCGAGACGTGCGCGATGGCGTTGGACCTGGCCGATCCCGACGCGGCCGTGGCGGTCTTCGCGCCCGACGCCGACCCCGGGGAGGCCGTTGGGCTGCTCGATCAGGTCTGGCGGGTCGACAGCCCCTACACGCTCCGCCTGCTCGACGCCGTCGCCGACCGGCACCCCGATCAGATCGTCGCCCAGGCCGCCCGCCAAGCCGCGCACAAGCGCCGCGCCCTCGACGCCGCACAGGGGCGGGGTCTCCGACCCGGGGTAGGCCAAGGCGGCTATGGAGGGACGGTCGATCCCGAGGGCCACGGGTGAGCTGGGATCAGAGTGCCGGGTGTAGCCGCGCCATCGCGCGGCCGGCGAGCCGGGTGACCTGCTGGTCGATCAGCAGCGGCGGCAGCGCGAGCAGGGTGGCGACCAGCCGCCCGGCAGGCAGGACCGCGATTCCGCCGAAGTACTGCTCGCCCCAGGGGATGGTGCTGCCGTGCACCACCAGCAGCGGCTCCACCGCCAGGCCGGGCACCGCCAGCGCGCCGGCGATCGCCTGCGCCTCGAAGCCGATGGTGGCCAGGGTCGCGGTCAGCGGGTAGCTACCATGCCACAGCGTCCCGTCGGGGGCGAACGCCAGGTGGCCGCGCCAGTTCTTGCTGTCGACCAGAAAGACGCCAGCGGGACCGATAACCAGATGGTCAGCGTTGGCGCGGGAGTCGGGAACAGCGAGGTCGTGGAAGACGACCCAGCCGTGGCGGGTGAGCCGGTCGAGCTGGCGGGCGGTGCGCCGCTCGCCGCGGGCGCCGCGCTGCCAGTTGCGGGCGTCCTGGGAGACCCGGAACCGCACCCGCCAGCCAACTAGCCCGGCGGCCAGGAGCCCGGCCCAGCCCGCCAGCGCGGGGGCAACCTGGTCGACGGCCAGCGCCGCAACCAGGCTGGCGAGGGCGACCCCGGCCAGCCGCAGCGGCAGGGTGCGCTGGTACAGGCTCCACTCGGCGGCGCGCCGCCGCCGGTAGGAGGCGGCCGCGGAGGCCCCGGGGTGGCCGAACGCTCCGCCGGGGCCGACGGCCGCGGGGGTGTCGGGGACGGCGAGCAGGAGAGGGGGCCTGGTGGGGTCGGGGGGCGGATGGGGCATGGCGACCTCCCGATGGGGCGGAGGGTTAGCCGGCGGCGCGTTCGGCGCCCCGCTGCGGCAGGGGTGACGGGGGAGTGCGGGTGGGCTGGTCACGGTCGGACTGGCGGATGGGGTCGGCGCGGCCGCGGAGGCGCTCGATGGCGTTGCGGCAGGCCCGCCAGGCGCGCCGCTGCTCCAGGTCGCCGCCCTTGGGTTCGGGGCCGAGGGCCTGCTCCGGGTCGCGGATGCCGTAGCGGTCGCGGTAAGCGGCCAGCTGCGCGGCGGCCTGCCGCCAGGCGCGTCGGCCACCCACGCTGCCGGGCAGCGGGCCGAGGGTCCGCTCCTGCCAGGCGGGCCGCTGGGCCTCGGCGGCGACCTGGCGGGCGCGCTGTTGCCAGGCCAGCTCGCGGGTGACCTGGCGCCACTGCTGGGCGACGTCGGGGTGGGCCTCCAGCCAGCCGGCGCGCTGCTGCTGGGCGCGGCGGGCGGCCAGCTCCGCCGTGCCTGCCCGGTCGGCCTGCCGGCGGGCGAGCTGCTCGGCGGTCTCGGCCAGCCGCTGCTGCTGGCGGGCTGCGGCCAGCTCGCGGCGCTGGCCCAACCCACCCAAGCGGCCGAGCTCTGCGACCCGCACGGCGGCAGCCTGCCGCTTGGCGGTCGCGTCAACGAGGGTCTGCTCGGCGTCCTGGCGGCGCCGGGTCGCGCGGGCCAGCAGCCGCGTCTGGTCCTTGGGCGCCTGCGCCAGCAGCCGCGCCAGCCGGTCGCGCTCAGCGCGCAGCTCGCGGGTGGACAGCCGCCGCAGATCCAGCCGCGCGGAGGTGTCCAAAGCGAGCTGCTGGCTGCCGTCGCGGCCGATCGCCTGGGCGAGCTGCTGGTAGCCGTCTGGCAGCTCCCGCTCGGGCAGGTCGTCGACCTCGCTGGTGGCCGGTTCGGGACCGACCTGGGTGTAGATGGTGGTGGCCTGCTTGGCGCGGGACAGCTGCACGTACAGCCAATTGGCAGCCTCCCGGCCGGTCAGCAGGACCAGCGCCCGCCAGCGGGTCAGCCCCTGCGCCTTGTGCCCGGTGGTCGCATATGCCAGGTCGACGGTGCGGCGGGGGTCGTCGGGCTGCCAGCCCCACCGCGGCTGGCCGTCCAGGTACCAGGCGGGCAGGGTCACTTCACTGGCCTGCTCGCCGTCCACCCGCAGCGTGAGCGTTCGGTGGTCGGTGTCCAGGGCGGTGATGGTGCCGCGGGTGCCGTTGGCGACCCCCAACTGGGCGAGCGCATTGCGGCCACACACCACCCGATCCCCCACCGCAAGCTGCCGGTCACCGACCTGGAGCCGCTCTGGACCGAGGCGGCCGTGGTCGGCCATGACCTGCTGACAGACGCTGTTGAGCCGGTCGACCTCGCCGCGCTGCCACGCCAGGATCACCGCCTCCTTGCCAGGGTCGCCGGCGGCGTCCTGCTGCGCCTGCCACCAGTCCTTGACCAGGGCGAGGGTCAGCTCGAACTTGGTTTCCACGGCGACCAGCCGGCCGTGCTCGCGGTAGGCGTCCACCGCCTCCTCGATCAGCCCGCCGCGCACCATGTCCAGAGTCTGGCGTTCCCATTGGTGGAGCTGTCGGCGGTTATCCACAAGCTCGCTGGCCCCCAGCCGCAGGCGCAGGGCGTGGAAGCCGCCGCCGGCGTCGATGGCGGCAAGCTGCCGGTCGTCGCCGACCAGCAGCACCTTCGCGCCAGCGTTCCGGGCATGGTCGAGCAGGCGGGCCAGCTTGCGGGAGCCGACCATGCCGGCCTCGTCCACCACCAGCACGCCGCGGCCGCCGAGGACCTCGCCGGCGCCGTGGCGGTCCAGCTCCACCAGCAGCCGATCGACGGTGGCGGTCTCCTCGAACCCCTCGGCCTCCAGGCTCATAGTGGCGATCCCGGTCGGCGCGCAACCTAGCACTCGATGACCACCGAGCTGCCAGGCGTGACGGGCGACCCCCAACGCGAACGTCTTGCCGGTGCCCGCCCGGCCCTCGACCACGGCGACTCCGTCGCCGCGCTGGCAGACGTCGCGGACCATGCCCGCCTGGTCCTCGCCGATCGTCGGGTAGGCGGCAAGCGTCGCGCGGACCAACTCGGCCGCGACCATCCCGGCCCGCTCGCCCTGGCGGGCCTGGGCGGCGGCGACTAGGGCGCGCTCGACGCTGAGCAGGTCGGGGGTCGACCAGCGCCGCTCAACGCCGGGCTCGGCGCGGTCGTCGATCACCGCCACCGCCCGCTCAGCCAGGAACCGATCGGTGAGCGCTGCAAGCTCGGTGGGGTCGGCGCCGCTCAGCTCGCCGCCGAGCGCGACCACCACGTCCTGGCGGGCAAACGTGGACGCGCCGGCGGTCAGCCCTTCGGGGCCGGCCAGCCGGTTGAACGCGCGCTTGACGGCCAGGTTGGACACGCCTTGGTCCTGCTCGCGCGCCCGCCCGCTCACTTGCCGCACCAGTCGATCCGGGTCGATCCCTCGGGTGCGCGCCTCTGAGCGCCAGCGGTCGTACAGGGTTTCCGGGGCCTCGTGGCGCTTGGGCTTGCGGGTGGCGTGCACCGCGAAGCGGACCAGCGCGGGGGTGCGCTGGCGACCCTGCTCCTCCAGCTGGACCAGGTGCTGGGTGATCTGCCGGTGGCGCTTGGAGAACGCTTGCACCACCTCGGCCGGCATCCCGATGATCGGCCGGTTGCCCCACCGATCGGCCTCGCCCCAAGCAATGCCGAGCGAGCGGGTGAGCGAGCGCTGGTAGCCCGCCCGGTACAGCGCATCCGCCGCTCGCCGGTGGGCATACAGGTCGCGGCCGTCCAAGGTGGTCCAGCGCCCGTCCGGGCCTTGGGTGCGGTTGGCGATGATCAGGTGGGTGTGCGGCAGCGGGTCGCCCTCCCGACTGGTGCGGTGATCGAAGCCGACCACCACCAGCCCCCGGCCGCTCACCTTCTGGGACCCACCGTGGCCGCGGCGGGTGCCAACGTGCGCGTCCAGGTAGGCGACCGCCGCGGTGATCCCCTCATGGTGAGCGCTCATCACCGCCCGGTTGACCCGCTGATCGCCGAGCGCGTACAGCACCCCGACGTCCTTGACCGGCCGCAGTACCAGGTCCCATGAGGGCACCGCCCCCTTGCCGTGGGCGCGGCCCAGCAGCTCCCCGGTGTCGGGGTGGCGGCCCTCGAAGATCCGCTTGAACGCCTCGGTGGAGGCGACCCCGTGCTGGCCGAGGGCGGCAGCGCCGGCGCCGTACCAGCGGCCCGGTGACTCACCGTGCCCGTTCAGATACTCTTCGCGGTTGTGGGCGACCTCGCGGACGTAGTAGTCCTCTCGGCCCACCGACAACTTCGCCAGATCCGCGACCACCTGTCACCCCACTCCACCGCCACCCTGCTCAGCAAATGCACCCTGGTGCATTGCTGTCGTGTGTTGGAGTTGGAGGGTACGAGGGGAGGGCAATGGGACTACGGAACGGTGCGGGAGTGCAGGGTTGGGCTGGTGAGGCAGTGCTGATGGGGGGTGCAGAGGCGGTGCTGAGGTAGGCTGTGGGTGCGTTTGTGCTGGTAGATGGTGGTGAGGGAGGGGGCGTGCTGAAGGAGGTAGTGATGGTCAGGACGGTGTTAGCGGAGAGGTTGTCCCAGTTCCTGTAGAAGTTGAGGGGGTCGTGAAGGAAGACTGCTTGAGATCCTCTGCATATCGTGGGTGCCATGTCGTATGACGCAACCAGGCGGCGGCTCGACGCGCTGACCGACCACGTCGGCTTCCAGGACCTGGTCACCATTCTGCTGACCCGCACGGGCGTCAATGTGCGCCCGCTGGGCGGGCCGGGCGACCGCGGCCGGGACGCCGTCGCCAGGCTCTACCGCGCCAAAGGCGGCGAGCCGCTGGCGGTGACGATCTCGCTTGAGAGGGACTGGCGCGCGAAGATCCGCGCCGATCTCAAACGGATCCACGACTGTGGCTTCCGGCCAAAGACGGTGATCTCCGTGACCAACAGGCTGGCAGTGGCGCCGGCCCAGGAGGCACTGCAAGCGCAGGTCAAGAAGCAGTACGGGGTCGATCTCACGATCCACGAGCAGCGCTGGCTGGTGATGCAGCTTCACCGGCGCGACAACCTCGACCTGCTCGGCGAGTATTTGCACCTGCCCCCACCGCGGCCACGCTTCTTGCTTGATCTGAGCGAGTTTGAGCACCTGCTTGAGGGGCGTGGGCTGCTGCCGGCGCCATTTGCCGGGCGGCGCGAGGAGCTTGACGAGGTCGAGCGGCTGCTTGCCGACCAGGGCCGCGCGGTGATCATCGAGGCCCCCGGAGGCTACGGGAAGACGCGCCTCGCCGTCGAGCTTGCACGCTCTGGCCGTCCGTCGACATGGTGGTTCTTTGTCGATTACGGCCTGGCCTTCGAGGCCGACTACCTGGCTGAGGTCGAGGCCGGCTACCCCGTGACGGTGCTCATCGACGACGCACATCGGCGGACCGACCTCGACCAACTTCTGCACGCGCTCGAGCGGCGCGACCCCAAGCCGCGGCTGGTGTGCACCGTCCGCCCCGGCCGTGCCGCTGTCGTCGAGACGGCGCTACGCGGCCTGGCACTGCCACAGCCCACTGTATTTCCGCTTGGTTGGCTCGGCCGCAGCGCGCTCAATACCATCCTCAGCGGCCCGCCGCTTGGGATCGAACGCGAGGGCATGCGCGGCTGGATCATTAAGGTCTCGGAAGGCAACGTCGGGGTCGCGCTGATCGCCGGCGAACTTGCAGCGGCGGGCCACTACCCAAGCGACCTGTCACAGTCCGAGCTGTTCGCACAGCATGTGAACGTTCGGCTGCGCGGGGCCGGAGCGGACGCCCGCAAGACCCGCGAGCTGCTGGCGGTGGTCGCCGGCGTCGGCTCCCTCAATCTGGGCGATGCCAACGATGTCGCCGCCGCGATCGAGGTCCTCGGCGGCGACCGTCCGCAGCTGCGGCGGCGGCTCGACGAACTCGCTGACGCTGGCGTCGTCGAAGAGGCCAGCCGCGTCTATGCGATCAAGCCGGACATCGTCCGTGAGCACTTGCTGCGGGCGAGCTTCTTCCCTGAGGCCGGCCACCGGCCGCTGCTGTGCTACCAGGACCTGTATGCCGTCTTCGCGCCGCGCTGCCTGTACGAGCTGCTGGAGGCCCTCGGCCAGGCGCGCGCGGACACCAGCCCGGCAGCGGCCGAGGTGCTGGCGACGGTTCGACGCGACCTCCTCGCACTTCTGGAGCGGGCCACGACCGCCGTCGAGCTCGAGCGCGTGATGCTTGCGGCGCGGGCGCTCGGTGCCGGTGGCGGCGCGATCGTCTGCGAGCTTGCCGAGCCCACGCTCGACCGTCTTGATCGTCTCGACGACAACGCCGCCGATCAGGTCGTGGTCCGGCTCGTCGAGGCGCTGGCGGCAGCGAAGCTCGGCCATAACCAGCTGCCCCGGGCCTGGCGGACGCTGTTGCGCGTGGCGACCGTCGTCTGTGGACGCACCGGGACGCCCCGTGCGTGCGAGGCAGCCCTGGCCGAGATCCGCGGGATCCACCGCTCGGCCCCAATCGCCTACTCCCACCGCGACGCCTATGTGTTGGCCTACATCCAGCGCGCCGTCCGCGAGCAGAGCCAGGCGTGGTGGGCCGAGGCGCGCGGCCAGCCGGGCGCCGTGCGCGTCGCCGCCGCCATCGTCGCCGCCGCCTTCACCCTCCAGCTCGAAGCGGAACGCCAGGCCGCCGAAAATAGGTGGGCGATCACCCTCGTCGCCGGGTTCGTACCGGCCAGCGCCGAAACCCAGGCCCTGCTCGGCCTCGGCGCCACGCTGTTTCGCGGCAGCTTCCTCGACCTCCGCCCCGACGAGCAGCTGAAGGTGCTGGCGGCCGTTGACGCGCTGGCGCAGGTCGCCGCCGGCTATCCAGGGCGCTACGGCGCGCCGCCGCCGCCGAAGGATCTGCAAGAACTCGCCGGCGGCGTGCTGGGCGAGCTGGAGCAGTGGCTTGCCGGCCGGCTCGGGGAGCTGCCGCTTCCGGTCGCGGCCGCGGTGTTGCGCTACTTCCGCCTTCGGCGTCGGCGTCGCGGCGACGCCCCCACGCCGCGGGCCAAGGGTGATCTGCGTGCCTACGTCGACCTGGTCGACAACAACGACCACGACCGGACGCGCCTGGACTGGGAGACCGAACTCGCCGAGACCCGCACCCGCAGCGCCCGCTACGGCGACATGCTGGTGCGATCGGCTGACCCAGTCGCGGTGCTGGAGCGCTGGAATAGCTGGATCGAGGCGTGCGAGGCGCTGACGGCACGACCAGCCAACCACCTGCCGTTGAAGTTCGCGCTCGAACGGGTGGCGCAGGGCACGCCAGCGCTGGCCACGCGGCTGGTGACCCACATGGTCGAACACCAGCTCACCATCGCCCGCTTCAGCGACGCCATGCTCCATGAGCTGGCACGCGAGCAGGCCAACTGGCCGCTCATACAGCGGTGGGCAGCAGACCCATCGCCGGGGGTCCGTGCCGCTGCGGCCCGCGCGCTCAACCGCGCACCCGAGGAGCTGGCGCGCCGCGTCGCCCCCGCGCTCGCACAAGACACCGACGTCAGCGTGCGCGACCAGCTGTGGCACACCCTGGTCTACGACGGCGCGCCGCTCGCCGGCTGGCGGCTCGACCTGGCGCTGGTGCTGGCCGAGGCAAGCGCGACGCCCCTGGATCGCCTCGGCCAACTGCTGGGCGCGCTCCCTCATCGCGCCGACGGCGGCCCAGCCCGGCTCAGCGCCAAGCAGCGGGAGGCGGCTAAGCGCATCGTGCTCGGCTCGGCCACGGCCGACCTTCCCCTACACAATCACCGCGTACCGCTGGCGCTGGCGCAGGCCGAGCGCTTCGGCCTTGACCTGGTCATCCCCTGGCTGCAGGCCCGCCTCGACTACGTCAAAGGCCAGGCCACCGCCGGCCACTACATCCATCCCCACCTTGAGGAGCTGGAGCCACTCCTCCACGCCCGCCGCCGGCGGGCCGCCGCCAAGCGCGAGCTCAACCGTCTCCTCGACGAGTTCGAGGCCGGCGCGAGCGGTGGGTACCGCCTCGGGCTCGAGGACGCGGTGCGCTGGCTGGGCATCGACAGCAGCGAGCTGACGCACAGGATCAACCAGTGGGCCCGAGCGGGCGGCGGCAAGCTGGATTTGGCGTTCGCCTTCCTCGCCTCCGCAAGCTGGCCCGTGTTCACCGAGCGGGCCTATGCGCTCCTCGACGCCCGGCCAAACGACCCGCAGGTCAGGGAAGCGCTCTTGCGGGGACGCGACCCGTTCTCCTCCTTCGGCTTCATCGGTGACCTTGAGCCGACTTACCGCGCCACCGCTGACGAGTACCGGCGTTGGACGCACTCACGTGACCGACGCCTCCGTGAGCTTGGCCAAGAGGCCGTCGCGCTGTATGAACGACGGGCCAGCCAACAAGCGGCGGACGAACGACGCGAGCGAGAGCGCGTGTAGGTTATCGGCGTGGCAAGGTGGATGTCGCTGGTCGCAGGAAGCGGCAGTACCACGCGTACCTGGCCGTTGACCCGCTCGCGCGGGCTTGGCCTGACCGCAGCCGCCTTGACGGGGCAGGGTAGTGGTGGTAGCAGGGGATCCTGGGCGGCGACAACAGGTCGACTGACGCTCGGAGGCTGTCTGCAAGGGATGGAGGCTGGCAGTGACCTACGTCATCAGCGAGCCCTGCATCGACGTCAAGGACAAGTCCTGCATCGAGGAATGCCCGGTCGACTGCATCTACGAAGGCGACCGCATGCTCTACATCCACCCCGACGAGTGCGTGGACTGCGGCGCCTGCGAGCCCGTCTGCCCGGTGGAGGCCATCTTCTACGACGACGACGTCCCGGCCCAGTGGAAGGAGTTCACCGCCGCCAACGCGGCCTTCTTCACCGAGGGCGACGAGCCGCTCGGCTCCCCGGGCGGGGCGGCCAACGTCGGCGCTGTGCTACGCGACGCCGAGTTCGTTGCCAACTATAAGGTCCCAGAGACCTAAGGCGGAACTAGTATCACCCCGTTTGGCTGCCTTCGTGATCTGCGCCGAGATCCCATGGTCTGCGTGGTGGTTGGCGCCTCACACGGTGATGACGACCTTGGCGCGTGCGTGCTCCACCTCAAGGTACCGGATGGCCTCGGGTGCCTCCCTCAGCGGGTAGGTCCGGTCGATGACCGGGGTGACCTTTCCCAGCCTCAATGAGTTCCCGCAGGGCCGCCAGGTTTTCCTTGCTCGGCGGCACGGTGAGTGTGAGCAGCCGATGGCGGACGAAGCGTGCCAGCACCTGCCCCTTGATGAAGAGACCCATCGGCCCGACAAGGCTGCCCCCGTTGGAAACCGCCCTTTGCTATTGGGTGTCCTGGTCGGCCCGAGGCGACCGCACGTTGGCGGCCTGAAGGCCCTTTCGTCCTTGCTCGATGTCGAACTCGACCGTCTGCCCTTCCTGCAGCGACTCCATGCCGCTGCCCTCCAGCGCGGTGACGTGAACAAACACGTCCTCGCCCTGCTCGGGTTGGATGAAGCCGTACCCTCTGTTGGGGTCGAACCACTTGACGGTGCCGCTTGCCATCAGCGTGTCCCTTCTCCACGGCTTCAACAGCCGCCCACTGCGAGCTGATGGTACGTCGTGGAAAGGGAGGCAAGCGACTCGGCCGGCTACCAGCCCCCAACCCTAGCGAGCCTCGCCGGCCCTGCGACCGTGGTCGGCGTTCAAGTACGCCCCGGGGATGGCTGGCACGCCGATTGCACCGAGGGCGCCAGCGGCAACGGCACGTCGACCGCGGATGCGACCTGAATCTATGGACATGTGCTCGCGTGGGAATGCCTCTCAGCAACCCCGTTCGCCAAGTCATCCCCAGAGGGGACCGCCCGTGCCGAAGCATGCGCAGTACCCGATCCACGGATGCAGCATAAGCGCTGTAAAAGGCAATGACTGTTGCAGGAAGCGTTGGCCATGGTTAGGCTTAGCTCAATTCCGCGCGACTACGCTTCGGGGTCGCGCAGACGTGCCGTGAAAGGAGTCGGATGGGCACCAAGACCATCACCAAGTACGTTTCCGACATGGACGAGCAGGAGATCGCCGCGGGGCAGGCCTACCAACTCACCATCCGCCACCCCGACGGATCGACCCAGCAGCTGGATATCTCGGCTCAGAACTATAAGGGCCTCAAGCTCGAAGGCCTCGGCAAGATGGTGAAAAAGCGCGGCCGCAAGCCGGGCAGCGGCATCGCCAAAGTCGCCTCCGGCACTACCGGCACCCGCCGACGTCGGAGCCGGTCGGCGAACGGCGACGCCAAACCTGCCGCCTCCTGAGCTCGTCGATGCGGTTGCTGAGCGAGTTCCTGGCGTCCTAGCAGCAGGCTGTGGGGGCCGCACGTCGCCGACTAGTGAGGCGAGCGGGCTCGGTGACGTGGAGACGACGCCGCGACCGCCTCACGTTCTACCAGGTCGCCTGGCGGTTGCACGACGGCTCCCAGGGCTCCAAGTGCTCGCAGCTACTGTCGCTGACGTGGATCCCGAACGTTGAGTGGGTCTGACTGTTTGACTATGCTGCGGACCGATGGTGTGGTTTCGAGCGGTGTTGGCGTGACGGCCGCGGCCGGCCTCGGGCGGGGCGAGCGTGCGCCCGACATGGTGCTGCCCTCAAGGGACGGCACGCCGACGCGCTACTACGCCCACGCGGGCCGCCCGCCCGCGCCGCTGGGCCCC
>Ga0081538_10003557_pt1 | contig 14660 bp, 15 predicted proteins | sample TabmetS5T2R1_FD_71022 | JGI IMG/M metagenome (GOLD analysis project Ga0081538, IMG submission 71022) | Tabebuia heterophylla rhizosphere microbial communities from the University of Puerto Rico - S5T2R1 | ecosystem: Host-associated > Plants > Roots > Rhizosphere ... | reverse complement strand
GCGGTAGTCGACCTCGCGGCCGACCTCCTCGGCGATCGCGGCGGCGATCGTCGAGGGGGTCGCCGTCTCGAAGTCCATGCGGCGCCCGGCGCCGTAGCGCTCGAGCCGGTGGCGCACGTGCGTGTTCTGCTCGAAGTGGTGGCGGAGCGGGAAGTAGAGGAACGGCCGCCGGTTCGCCGTGAGCTCCATCGACGTCGTGAGGCCGCCCTGCACGACCGCGAGGTCGCAGGCGCCCAGATGGCGGTAGAGGTCCGGGACGAAGGCGCGGACCTCGAGCCCGTCGTGGGCCGGCAGCGACGCCGGGTCGATCCGCGGGCCGGCGACGACGATCATCCGCAGCGCGGGCACGAGCGCCTTGGCCTCCGGGAACGCGGCCATCACGCGCTCGAGCAGCGAGCGCCCGACGCCCGAACCGCCGACGGTCACGACGCACACCTGCTCGGCCGGCGCGTAGCCGAGCTCCGCCCGCAGGCGCTCGCGATCGCCGAGCTCGGCCGGGTCGAACCCCGTGACGTAGCCGGCGAAGTCGAAGTGCTCGCCGGTCCAGTCGGCGATCCTCGGGAGCTCGGGTCCGAAGCTGTCGGGCACGATGTCCTCCGGGTTGCCGACGAAGATCGCCCGGTCGCGCACGCGCGGGTAGCGCGCGATGTGCTCGATCATCTCGGCGTTGTAGTCGGCGGTGAGCATGGCCTCGTGCTCGCCGCCGTCGGCCATCGGCAGCCAGCCGACGAAGTCGGTCAGCCACGCGTACGCCGCGCGTTTCTGCTCGGGGTTCTCGTGCAGGTAGTAGTCGATCTCCCAGCCCTCGTCGGCGATCCAGAGGTCGTAGTCGGTCTCGCTGACGAGGTCGTGGAAGACCATGAAGTTGGCGACCAGGATCTCGTCCATGCGCCGCCACGCCTGGAAGCAGTGCAGGTCGTGCTCCGCGGACTCCGACTCGATGTGGCGCGACTCGTTGGACAGCTCGCGGCTGGCGGGGTGGACGCGCTCGCCGGCGGCGTCGAGCGCGGCGGTCACCGGGTGCTGGGCCAGCCACTCGATCTCGAGGTCGGGATGGAGCCGGCGCAGCTCACGGGCGATGGCGATGTCGCGGCGGGCGTGGCCGAGCCCGATCGGCGACGAGACGTAGAGCGCTCGCTTGCCGCGCCGCCGCCCGCGGGTCCAGGTGCGTGGCGCCGGCCGCGGCGCGACGAAGTCGCGCAGCAGGAGGTTGACGCGCACCGGGTCGCGCGCGTGCGGGAGGTGCCCGGAGCCCTCGAGCGCCACGAACGCCCCGCCGGTCTCCTCGGCGACCCGCTCGCCGGTCGACGCCATCCGGACCGCGTCGTCGGTGCCGTGGATCACGAGCACCGGGCAGGAGACCCGGTGGCACAGCGCGGCGAACTCGTCGGGGTCCTTCAGCACGCGGCCCTCGTAGGTCAGCGCCAGCGTCGCGCCGTCCGTCTCCAGGCCCCAGCCCACGCAGTCCTCGATCTGCTTGGTCGAGTGCGGCTCGGTGAAGGTCTGGGAGAAGAAGAACTCGAGGAAGTCCCGGTAGTCCTCGAGCCAGTAGTGCTTGTTGTACTTCGCCCAGCCCTCGTAGGACTCGAGCGGCTCGTCGAACGGCGTCTGGACGCGCGCGCGATGCATGCCGAACGGCGCGGCCGGCGCGATGAACACCGCGCCGTCGACGCGCTCGGGGTGCTCGGCGGCGAGCAGCATGCCCCACAGGACGCCGGCCGACAGGCCGACGATCACGGCGCGGTCGGTGCCGGTGGCGTCCATGACCGCCAGCGCGTCGGCGGCGAACTCGCGCTCGGCGTAGGCGTCGACGCCTTCGGGCCGGTCGGTGCGGCCGTTGCCGCGCCCGTCGAAGGTGACCACGCGGGCGTGGCGCGCCAGGTAGGGGATCTGCGCCTTCCAGTGGCGCGAGTGGATGATCGACCACGTGGGGAGCAGGAGGACGGTCTGCTCGCCGCTGCCGTAGACCTCGTAGAAGACGCGGACGCCGTCGCGCTCGACGTAGCCCTCGTCGTCGGGATAGCGCGCCCGCGTCTGCTCGCGCGGCGCCTCGATGGTCGTCATGGCTGCTCCTTCTCCCGAAGCCATCCGTCGATCCACTCGAGCAGCTCGGCCTGGCCGGTCTCGATGCCAGAGAGCCGCTCGAAGATCATGCCCTCGTTGAACGTGATGACGAGCGCGACCAGCGCGGGAAGCGGCATGTCGATGCCGTAGCGCTCGCGCGGCTCGGCCAGCGCCTCGCTCAGGACGGCTCGCCACTCGGCGTCGACGTGGGCGACGCGCTCGCGCAGCTCGGGCCGGTTCCAGGCCAGCGCCTGCAGCTCGTACCAGACCTTCTGGTACTCGCGATCGGCGTCGAGATAGCGCATGGCGGTGCGCCACTTCTCGGCGAACGGCACGCCGCGAGCCGTGTACATCGCGCGCTGGCGCGTGATCAGGCGCTCGGTGAACCGCTCGAGCACGCGCGCGAGCAGGTTCTCCATCGAGCCGAAGTAGTAATGGACGAGACCGTGGTTGGCGCCTGCCTCCTCGGCGAGCGCCCGCGTCGTGATGCCGGCGTGGCCGACGCTGACCAGGAGGCGCTCCGCGGCGTCGAGGAACGCCTCCTCGGTCTGCCGTAGCGCTACCGGCGCCGGAGCCACAGCCTCACCATGAGCATCAGCGACGCCGCCGCCGGAGCGAGCGCCGGCACGCCCTCCTCGACCGGGATGCCGCCGATGTGGGCGAGCGTCACTGGAAGATCTCCGTCGTGCAGTCGCCGCCCTGGAGGCGGACCTCGTGCGTGCGCGCCGGCTCGAAGTCGACGAAGAAGCCCGGGTCGAGCTCCATCCCGCCGGCCGGGTCGCAGTTCACGCGCAGCAGCCACGACCGCAGTCCGGGATAGAACTGGTTGTCCCACGTCGAGTACAGCGAGTTGGTGACGTACAGCCGCCGCCCGTCGAGCGAGAGCTGGAGCATCTGCGGGCCGCCGTTGAGGTCGCGGTCTCCGTCGGAGGCGCGGCCGAGCACGCCGCCGAGCTGGAGCTGCCCCGTGAGACGCGGATTCGCCGGGTCGGAGATGTCGTACTGGCGCAGGTCGCCGTGCAGCCAGTTCGAGAAGTACAGGAAGCGGTCGTCCATCGAGACGACGAGGTCGGTGATCAGCCCGGGGACCGGGAACGGCCAGCCCTCCTGCTCGACGCCCTCGACCGCGATCACCGAGTCGGCGCGGTAGGAGCCGTTGTCGCGGTGGAAGTGCCACATCGTGCTCGACAGGGCGGCGCCCACGAAGCCCTCGTCGGCGTCGGGGTCGTGCAGCCAGCGGATCTCGAGCGGCACCATGCCCGCCTCGCCGAGCTCGAGCGTCTGCTCGACCCGCCGCTCGCTGAGGTTCCAGAAGTGCAGGCGGCTGCCGTAGTGCCCGGCGGAGACGTGCTCGGGATCGAACCCGCCCTCGTAGGCGTTGGGCTCGCCGAACTCCGATGAGGCGAGGACGTTCTGGCGCGGCTGGTACCAGAAGTCGTAGTTGAGGCTCGGGTGCGGTCCGCCATTCTCCCACCGGCCCTTGATCTCGAAGCTGCGGGCGTCGAGCACCGCGAAGCCGCAGGTGCCGTTGCCGTCGGCGTCGCCGAGCATGCTGATGACGATGTTGTCGCCCGGCATGCAGTGCACGGTGTGGGGGCGGGTCAGGCCCGTCGCGCGGACGATCTCCTCGGGCTCGATCACCTTCTCGAGCTGCGGCTTGCGGGGGTCGTCGGCGATGTTGACGATGTGGATCCGCGAGGAGCGGAAGCCGGGGACGATGAGATGCGAGCGGTCCGGCCCGTGGCAGGCCGAGCTGCAGCGGTTCCAGCCGAAGTGGTGCAGCTCGTCGCCGACGTTCGGCATCGGCAGCCGGTGGACGACGCGCCCCTCCTCGGCGTCGACCACGGCGAGGAAGTCCGGCTCCTCGACGCCGGTGCCCTCGTGCAGGCAGGCGACGTAGAGGAACTCCTCGGTGGGCGCGCGGGTGGCTTCGGCCGGTGAGGCGTAGAAGGAAGGGCTGCTGGTCATCGCCTTCTCCTCCGTCTTAGTCGAGTGACTTAGTCAGTTGACCAAAGTCCCGGCCCCAAGTCAAGGGCTGAGGCCAGCCTCCCTTCGAGACGCAGGCTGGCGCGACCGCGAAACGGCTGCCGGCGGGCGATCCTGATGGCATGGACACGACCCTGGAACCGGACTCGAGCTGGCGGATCGCGCTGCGGCCCTTCATCACTCCGCGCGGCTGGACGCAGCTCACCCACAACCTGCTCGGCCTGCCGCTCGGCACGGCGTACTTCATCTGGCTCGTCACCGGCCTCAGCACCGGGCTCGGCCTGGCGATCACCATCGTCGGCATCCCGCTCCTCACGCTCGTGCTCGCGGCCACCCGTCCATTGCTGCTGTTCGAGCGCGGGCTCGCCAACGCGCTGCTCGGCACCCGGCTGCCGCCCGTGGCGGTCGCCCCCCGCGGCGCGGGCCTGTTCGGACGGTTCAAGGCCTACTGGACCGACGGCACGACGTGGCGCGGCGTCGGCTACCTGCTCGCGCGCTTCCCGGTCGGCCTCGTCACGTTCACCGTCGCCGTCACCGCGTACAGCGTCGCGCTGTGGTGCCTCGCCGCGCCGCTGCTCGCCCCGCTCGGTGCCATGAACTGGGACCTGTTCTGGCATCCCGACACGGTCCTCGAGGGCCTCGCGTTCGTGCCGTTCGGCGTCGTCGCGCTGTTCACGGCGGGCTGGGTGTCCGAGGGGATGGCCGCGATGTCGCGCGGGCTGATCCGGGCGACCGTGCGCTGACCGCCGCCCGGTACCGAACCCACGCGCCGGGTAGGCCGCGCCTGGAGGCAAACCCCGAGGAGGCGCCATGCATCGCCACAGGACTGTGCTCGCCCTTGCCTGCCTGCTGACGCTCGGCGCGGCCACCGTCGCCTTCGGCGGCGGCCGCGACGACCGTCACGGCAACCGGCCCGGGTGGCACCACAAGCACGACGGACGGTCCGCCGCCGCCAAGCTCGTCGATGCCGACGGGAACCGCGTCGGACGCGTGTGGCTCGAGCAGCACGGTCGCGACGGCACGGTGACCGTCTTCGCGCGTGTCCGCGGCCTGCCGCCGGGGTTTCACGGCTTCCACATCCACACGACCGGCGCCTGCGAGCCGCCGGACTTCATGTCGGCCGGCGGGCACTTCAACCCGACCGGCGCCGCGCACGGCGATCACGCGGGCGACCTGCCGACGCTGCTGGTCAACGAGGACGGCACAGGCGTGCTGGCGGCGGCCACGGATCGGTTCACGCTGCGCGACCTGCGAGACGCGGACGGCTCCGCGGTGATGGTCCACGAGCTGGCCGACAACTACGCCAACATCCCGGCGCGCTACGGCGGTCCCGACGCCGAGACGCTGTCCGCCGGAGACGCCGGAAGCCGGCTCGCCTGCGGTGTGGTCCGCTGAGCCTGCGCCTGCGCCGCCGCGCGGCCTGATCGACCTCGTCCGCCCCGGCGAGCCGCGACCGCGCTGAGGTCAAGCCGCGACGCGCGGAGCCCGGCGCAGCATCCGGGCTCCGCGCAGCACGCCGAAGGGGAGGCGACGCGGCCGCGGGACGCGGCTCGCCCGGAGCGCGATGCGCTCGTGTCCGAGGTCCGCCGCGATCAGGTGTGACAGGTGGTACATGGCCGGCATCGTCCCGCCGCTGGGCCATAACCGCAAATGATCTTTCGGCGGACGTCCTATACCATTCCGGCATGCCCATCGACGTCCGCCGCCTGCGGGTGCTGCGCGAGGTGGCCGCGCACGGCTCGTTCTCAGCCGCCGCCGAGGCGCTCGCCTTCACGCAGCCGGCGGTCTCCCGCCAGATCGCCACGCTCGAGGCGGAGGCCGGCACGCGGCTCGTCGACCGCACGGCGCGCGGCGTCCGCCTCACGCCGGCCGGAGAGCTGCTCGTCGAGCACGCCGACGCCATCCTCGGCCGGCTCGCCGCCGCCGAGTCCCAGCTCGAGGCGCTCGCCGAGGTCGACGCCGGCCGGCTGCGGCTCGGCACGTTCCCGACCGCGAGCGCGACGCTGACGCCGCTCGCGATCGCGGCGTTCGCGCAGGAGTACCCGGGCGTGGACCTGCGGCTCGTGGAGGACCGCTCGCCCGAGATGCTGCCGCTGATCGCGGCCGGCGAGCTCGACCTCGCGCTCGTCCCGGACACCGACCCCGACCCGCCGGCCGACGTCGAGTTCGAGCACCTGATGGACGACCCCTACTACCTCGCGCTCCCGCGCGAGCACCCGCTGGCCGAGGCCGCCGAGGTGCGGATGGACGACCTGCGCGAGGAGACCTGGATCGAGGGCCGTCTCTGCATGGAGGGACTGCGCCGCGCGGCGAACGCGGCCGGCTTCGAGCCGCGGGTCGCGTTCGACACGAACGAGTGGACCGGCAAGCAGGGCCTCGTCGCGGCCGGCGTCGGCGTGGCGCTTATCCCGGCGATCGGGATCGGCGGCGTGCGCGAGGACGTCGTGCTGCGCGACCTGGGTCCCGACGGCCCGCGCCGCCGCGTCCTGATCGCGTCGAACGCCGCCCTCTCACCCGCTCCTGCCGCCGCGCCGATGAAGGCGATCCTGCGCCGGGTCGCGCGCGAGCACTGCTTCGAGTGCGACGCCCTGGTGGCGCGCGGGCGGATCGCCGTCACGCCGTGAGCTGCGTGGCGGCGAGCTCGCGGTAGAGCTCGTCGGCCTCGACCAGCTCCGCATGCGTGCCCTGCGCGCGCACGCGGCCGCCGTCGAGCACGACGATGTGGTCGGCGGCCACGACGGTCGAGAGCCGGTGGGCGATGGCCAGCACCGCGCGCTCGGCGGCCGCCGCCGCGACGGCGTCGCGCAGCGCCTGCTCGTTGACCGCGTCGAGCTGCGAGGAGGCCTCGTCGAGCAGGAGCAGGCGCGGGGAGCGCAGCAGCGCGCGGGCGATCGCCACCCGCTGGCGCTCGCCGCCCGAGAGCGTCGTCCCGCGCGAGCCGACCTCGGTGTCGACCCCGTCCGGGAGCCGCGAGACGAGCTCCTCGAGCCGCGTCGTGGCGAGCACCTCGCGGAGCTCGCCGTCGGAGGCGTCGGGCGCGGCGTAGAGGAGGTTGGCGCGCAGCGTGCCGGCCAGCACCGGCGCCTCCTGCTCGACGTACGCGATCGCCGCCCGCAGCTCGTGCCGCGGCCAGGCGGCGAGGTCGCGGCCGCCGAACGCGATCGCGCCCTCGCCGGGGTCGTAGAAGCGCTCGAGCAGCGCGAACAGCGTGGTCTTGCCCGCGCCGGACGGCCCGACCAGCGCGGTCAGCCCGCGCGAGGCGACGGCGAAGCTGACCGCGTCGAGCACCGGCGGCCCTTCCTCGCGATAGCGGAAGCCGACCTCCTCGAAGCGCACGAGCGGGCCGCCGCCGGCAGCGGCGGCCGTGACCGCGTCGTCCTCCTCGACGGCGAGCGTCCCGACCGCCTCGAGCCGCCGCACGGCGGCCAGCCCGGCCTGCAGCTGGGTGGCGCCGGCCGCGATCCCGGAGATCGGCTCGGAGACGTAGAACAGGTAGAGCAGGAAGGCGATCAGGTCGCCGACCGCGAGCGAGCCGTCGGCCACGCGGGCGCCGCCGACCCCCAGCACGGCCAGGAACGCGATCTGCACCGCGAGGCCGGTCGAGGTGCCGACCAGGGCCTGATATCGCGCGTTGCGCAGGCCCTCGGCGTAGGCGTGCTCCGCCGCCGCGTCGAGCGCCGCCGCCTCGCGGCCCTCGGCGCCGCTCGCCTTCACGGTGCGGATCGCGCCGAGGGCGCGCTCGAGCACCGACCCCATGTCGCCGACGGCCGCCTGCGCCCGCTCGGTGGCGCGCATGATCCGCGGGAGCACGAACGCGACCGCCACGGCGATGACCACGAGCACGAGCAGGGTGACCAGCAGCAGCGGCACGTCGATCACCGCCATCAGCACGATCGCCGCCACCAGCCCGATCAGGCCGTTGAAGGACTGCACGAGGCCGGTCGAGCTGACCTCGCCGAGCAGGGTGGTGTCGGACGTGGCGCGCGCGACGAGGTCGCCGGGCGCGAGCCGGTCGAGCTCGCCCATGCGCAGCCGCAGCACGCGCCCGGCCAGCCCGCGCCGGGCGCGCAGGACGACCCGCTGGGCGGTGCGCTCGAGCAGCCAGAAGTGCACGGCGGTCACGAACGCGGCGGCGATGACGAGCGCGGTGAGGACGAGGATCGGCCCGGACAGCGACTCGTCGCGACCGAGCGCCTCGATCACCTCGCGCGCGGCGAGCGGCTGGGCCAGCCCGGCCGCCGCCCCGACCAGCCCGAGCAGCGCCGCGACCACCAGCGTCCCGCGGTGGGGGCCGATGTGGCCGAGCAGCGCGCGCATCCGCGCACCCTAGACTCATCGGTGATGGCCACGGAGGAGCGGCAGCTGACGGACGCGGAACGGTGGTATCGCGAGCGCTACGCGGCGACACCCGAGCGGCGCGCCCCGTTCACGACGCTCTCCGGTGAGCCGATCCGGCCGCTGTACGGGCCGGAGGACGTGGGGGCGTTCGAGGAGCGCGTCGGGTTCCCGGGCGAGTTCCCGTTCACGCGCGGCGTGTACCCGAGCATGTACCGCGGCCGGCTGTGGACGATGCGCCAGTTCGCCGGCTTCGGCACGGCCGAGGAGACCAACGAGCGCTTCCGCTATCTCCTCGACCACGGCCAGACGGGGCTCTCGACCGCGTTCGACATGCCGTCGCTGATGGGCCACGACTCCGATCACCCGCGCTCGCTCGGCGAGGTCGGCCGCGAGGGCGTGGCGGTCGACACGCTCGACGACATGCAGACCCTGTTCGGCGGGATCGACCTCGGCGAGGTCACGGTGTCGATGACCATCAACGCCCCGGCGGCGATCATGATGGCCTTCTACGTCGTCGCCGCCGAGGACGCCGGCGTGCCGCGCGAGCGGCTCGGGGGCACGATCCAGGCCGACATCCTCAAGGAGTACATCGCCCAGAAGGAGTGGTGCTTCCCGGTCGATCCGGCGATGCGGCTGCTCGGCGACATGATGGAGTGGTGCACGCGCGAGCTGCCGCGCTGGCATCCGGTCTCGATCTCCGGCTACCACATCCGCGAGGCGGGCTCGACGGCCGCCCAGGAGCTGGCCTTCACGCTCAAGGACGGGCTGACGTACGTCGAGCAGCAGGTCGCGCGCGGGCTCGACGTCGACGACTTCGCCCCGCGGCTGAGCTTCTTCTTCAACGCGCACATCGACTTCTTCGAGGAGATCGCCAAGTACCGGGCGGCGCGGCGGATCTGGGCGCGCGAGCTGCGCGACACGTTCGGCGCCCAGAACCCGAAGTCGTGGCTGATGCGCTTCCACACCCAGACGGCGGGGGTGTCGCTGACCGCCCAGCAGCCCCTGAACAACATCGTCCGGACGGCGGTCGAGGCGCTGGCCGGCGTGCTCGGCGGCACGCAGTCGCTGCACACCAACTCCTACGACGAGGCGCTGGCGCTGCCGACCGAGGAGGCGGTGCGGATCGCGCTGCGCACGCAGCAGATCATCGCCCACGAGACCGGGGTGGCGAACACGATCGACCCGCTCGGCGGGTCGTACTTCGTCGAGGCGCTGACCGATCGCATGGAGGAGCTCGCGTACGACTACTTCCGCCGCATCGACGAGCTCGGCGGCATGGTCGAGGCGGTCAAGCGCGGCTTCCCGCAGCGCGAGATCGCCGACGCCGCCTATGAGCTTCAGCGCGAGGTGGACCGCGGAGAGCGGATCGTCGTCGGCGTCAACGACTACCGCGAGGGCGACGAGGAGCCGCTCGAGATCCTGCGTATCGACCCCGAGCTCGAGCGCAAGCAGATCGGCCGCGTGCAGGCCGTCCGCGCCCGGCGGCGGAGCGAGCCGGTGGAGGCCGCGCTGGCCGAGCTCAAGGCCGCCGCGGCCGGCGACGGCAACCTGATGCCGAACCTCCTGACCTGCGCCCGCGTACACGCGAGCGAAGGAGAGATCGTCGAGGCCCTCCAAGAGGTCTTCGGCACGTACACGGAGACGCCGGTGTTCTGATGCGTATCGCCCCGCTCGTCATCATCCTCACGCTCGCCCTCGCCGCCCCGGCCGCCGCGGCGCGCAACGTCAAGATCGGCGACGACTACTACGTCCGGAAGGGCAGCCCGCCGACCGTGACGGTGTCCAAGGGCACCAAGGTCACGTGGAACTGGCGCGGCAGCCGGCAGCACAACGTCGTCGTCCAGCGCGGCCCTGCGAGCTTCCAGTCCAAGCTCAAGCGCTCGGGCAGCTTCTCGCGCAAGCTGCGCAAGCGCGGGACCTACAAGATCGTCTGCTCGATCCACGCGCCCGACATGGCGATGACCCTCCGGGTGAACTAGGCCCGCCCGCCCTAGGGCCAGGCGACGATCACCAGCGCGACGACCGCGATGGTCGCGATCGCGACCATGACGAGATCGGCGAGCACGGCGATCCGGAGGAGGCGGTTCGGGCCGGAGGCCGCGGGGCGCTCCTCGCCGCGCACCGAGCCCGAGAGCGTCTGCGTGATGTAGGCGTTCAGGCTCGTGCCCTCGGCCTCGGCGGCACGGGCGAGCTCGCCGTGCAGCTCGGGCGGCATCCGCAGCAGCAGCCGCCCGCTGTGGCTGGCGTCCTCCTTCGACGCTCGTGCAGGAGCCGCGCCCATGACCGTGACCCTACGCGCGTGGGGCTCCGAGGGCAACGTCTTCGCTAGCCGATCGTCGAGGAGACGGCCAGCTCGTCGCGTAGCCGCGCAAGAGCGCCGCGCAGCACGCGCGACACGTGGACCTGCGAGAGGCCGGTCGCGATCGCGATCTGGGCCTGGCTGAGGTCCTCCCCGAAGCGCAGCTGCACGATGCGGCGCTCGCGCGGCCGCAGCGCGCGCAGGGCCGCGCCCAGCGCCAGGCGCTCGTTCGCGTGCGCCGCCGGATCCGGCTGCTCCGGGTCGGCGGCGCAGTCGAGGCCGACGGTGGTGACGCGGACGCCCTCCTCGTGCAGCCGGCGCGGGACGCGCACCGGCGTGCAGCGGTCGCGCAGGTGGTGGCGGATCTCGCCGGCGATGAACGGGGCGGCGTAGGCGGCGAACGACGCGTTGCGGGTCGCGTCGTAGCGGTCGACCGCCTTGATCAGCCCGATCGCCCCGACCTGCACCAGGTCCTCGAGCGGCTCGGCGCCGCCGGCGTAGCGGCGGGCGACGGCCCGGACGAGCGGCAGATGGCGCTCGATCAGGGCTCGGCGCGGGGCGGGCGGCGGGGTCACCGCCCGACACTAACAGAAATTCGTGGCTCGGTTTCACCCCTTCTGGGCATTGAATAGATGTGAGTCGCGTGGCTTCCACGTCCGCCGTGCTTGCCGCCCTGGCGCTGGCCGCCTGGGCGCCCGCCGCAGGCGCGCAGGAGCTGCCGCTCGAGCCTCCGACGGCCGAGATTCCGCAGCCCAGCGCGATATCGGACCAGTATCAGGCGGTCGAGGAGGCCGTCCAGGAGGCGCTCCCGCCCGCGCCAGAGCCGCCCGCGGAGCCCGCCCCGGCGCCCGAGCCGGTCCCCGCGCCGGACCAGTATCACAGTGAAACTCCTCCGAGTGTGAGTGTCACACAGGACCAGCCGGCCAACGTCAACGTCTCGATCCGGATCAACAGCCCGGGCGACGACGGGCCGGTCGTCCAGATCAACAACGCGGGCGGCACGACCGACGTCGAGCAGAAGGTCGAGCAGGCCTCCCAGCCCGCGCCGCCCGCGGCCGAGGCGCCCACGGCCGCGGCACCTGCGCCGCAGCCGGCCGCGCTGCCCGACACCTGGGAGTGGGTCTGGACGTCCGCGTGCTTCGGCGGCGGCGCAGGTGCCGCGGCCGCCGCCCCGGGCTGGACGTGGCGCTGGTCGTGCGACGCCGAGGCCGGCGGCGGCGGGCCGGCGACCCCCGACGCGTGGCCGCTCGGTGACGTCCTGCCCAGCCCGTCCGACTTCGCCGGCGTGCCCGGGATCGCCGAGGCCCTGGGCGTGCCGACGCCGGTGTCGCCCTCCGCCTCCGAGCCCGCCCGCAAGCGCAGGCCCGCCGCGCGCCGCCCGGACGGCGCCGCGGGGGGTGGCGGCGGCGGTCCCGGCGCGGGTCCGCCACCCGTCGTGCTCGGCCGCTCGCTCGTGGCCGCCTCCGCCGACGCGGCGGTCGCCGCCAGCGCGCCGGTGCGCGAGGTCGTCCGCACCGTGGCGCGCGCCCGGCCGCCGGACTCGTCGAACTTGCTCTTCCCCCCGGGTGAAGGCCCGGCGGCGGGCGCGTCGAACGCGCTCGGCGCCGTCGCCTCGCTGCTGCTCGGGGTCTGGATCGCGGTGCTCACCGCCGCGGTCGCTCTCGCCCTCCCGCGCATCCGCCGTCGCCGGTGGTCCGGCCCTGCCTGGCGGCTGACGCGTGGGCCCTCCGCACGCCTGGAACGCCCCGGCTAGCTCCTCTGACGGGCCTCAGAACCAGGCACCGGGCGGATATCGCCCGGTGGTATCGATCGGATATCAGAGGAGGAAGTAGTCGTGAAGCGACATTTGATCGCGCTCGTGGGCGCGCTCCTCGCGGTGCTGGCCGTGGCGGCCGGGCCCGCGCAGGCGCAGTCTGTCCAGGGCGTCGAGCAGAGCGCCGCGACCGGCCAGTCGGCCGAGTCCAGCGCCAACTCGACCCAGGTCGCGCCCAGCAACAGCAACATCTCGGTGCGGATCTTCAGCCCCGGTGACGGCGGCAACGTTTCGCAGTCGAACAACTCGGCGGCCGGCTCGGTCGCCGGCAACGCGGCGTCGACCGCCCAGGGCGTCCTGCAGTCGCAGGGCGGCAGCGGCGAGCAGGCCGTCGGCCAGCAGGCCGAGACCGGTCAGCACGCGTCGTCGAACGCCGAGTCGAAGCAGATCAAGCCCAGCAACAGCAACATCTCGGTGCGGATCCACAGCCCGGGCGACGACGGCGACGTCGAGCAGTCGAACAACTCGGTCGCCGGCTCGGCCGCGGGCAACCTCGCCGAGACCGAGCAGCTCGCCGGCCAGCAACAGGGCGGCGGCGGCAAGTGCTGCCACGGCGGCGGTGCCGGCGTCCAGGCCGTGGGCCAGAAGGCCGAGACCGGCCAGAAGGCCGAGTCCGAGGCCACGTCCGTCCAGGAGCATGCGAGCAACGAGAACATCCCCGTTCGCATCCACTCCGAGGGCGACAACGGCTCGGTGACGCAGTCGAACAACTCGGCCGCCTTCTCGTTCGCCGGCAACGCCGCGTCGACCGAGCAGGCCGTCGAGCAGTCGCAGGCCGATGGCTGCGGATGCTCCGGCGACCTGGTGCAGGCCGTGGGCCAGAAGGCCTTCACGGGCCAGATCGCCAAGTCCGACGCGACGTCGATCCAGAAGGGCGCGAAGAACAGCAACACGCCCGTCCGGATCTTCAGCAAGGGCGACGACGGCGACGTCGATCAGTCGAACAACTCCCTGGCGCTCTCGAAGGCGTTCAACGCCGCCCAGACCAAGCAGCTGGTCGGGCAGAGCCAGGGCGGCGGCTGCGAGTGCGACGACCGTAAGAAGTCCGACGGCGGTGCGGGCGTCCAGGCGGTCGGCCAGTGGGCCGATACGTTCCAGAAGGCCGACTCGGACGCGACGTCCCTGCAGTTCTACCCCTCGAACACGAACGCCCCCGTCCGCGAGAAGAGCTGGGGCGGCGGCGGTTCCGTGGCGCAGTCGAACAACTCCCTGGCGGCGTCGGCCGCGCTGAATCTGGCGCGGACGCTGCAGGGAGTCCGCCAGGAGCAGTGAGCTGACGGCGCAGGGTGCCGGACGGATCGGCCGGACCGTCCGGCGCCGGCGCCACCGAAGTCGAATTCACTTGTGCGATCAGAGTGGATTGACCGCTGGATGAACTCGCACCAGAAACCGGTTGACTCGACTCAGCGGTGTGGTCTAGCGTCGTGCTGCAGGCGCTGCGAGGCAACGTGATGAGGCGGCCAAGGAGGCCCAGAGACGGATGGACCGCGGCTCGAGGAGGAGCCCTCCTCGTCGTCGTGACGGTCGTTCTCCTTGCCCCCGGCCCGGCGGCGGCCCAGGCCCCCGATCCGGCTCCGCCGTCGTCGTCGAGCCCGGCTCCCGATCCCGCCCCCGAGGCGGCGCCGGCGCCGGCGAACGAGGCCCCGCCCGCCGCGACCCCGCCACCTCAGGAGCCGCCACCCGCCGCCACCGCGCCACCGAGCGAGACCCCGGCGCCCACGCCCGCCTACGAGCCGCCCCCCGCACCCGCCCCGGCCGCGGGCGGCGCCGTCCAGGAGGCCGCGCCCCCGCCACCTGCCCCGGCCGAGCCCGACCGTCGCACCGAGGCGGCGCGCGACCGCCGGGACGGAGCAGGCGCCGACCGGCGGCGCCCCCGCACCGATCGCGAGCCGGCGACGAACATCGGGCGTCGCTCGGCGCCACTCGCCGCACCCGCCCTCGCCGCCCACGAGGACGGCCTCGACGCTCGCGAGGCCCGCCTCGCCGCGCTGCTCCTGCTCGTCGCCGCCGCCGGGAGCCTCGTGCTCATCCACCACCTCCGCCGGGACGTGCTCCGATGAAACGCGCGCTCGTGATCGCCGCCCTCGCGCTGTCCGCGGCGTCGGCGCCGCCCGCATCCGGGGAGCCGGACATCGATTACGCATGCGTGCCCGCCCCTGC
>Ga0081538_10003556_pt1 | contig 14660 bp, 11 predicted proteins | sample TabmetS5T2R1_FD_71022 | JGI IMG/M metagenome (GOLD analysis project Ga0081538, IMG submission 71022) | Tabebuia heterophylla rhizosphere microbial communities from the University of Puerto Rico - S5T2R1 | ecosystem: Host-associated > Plants > Roots > Rhizosphere ... | reverse complement strand
CACACCCAACAGGCTCGGGAAACTGGTGCTATAGACGATGGCAAATGCTTATAGCCTTTGCACGTATATGTATGGAGGATGTCTCTATGAAATCGCGAACTTCGAGTCGTACAATGTCGGGGTTGGCGTTACTCTTGGCCGGCATTATGGTTGTCATGGCCATACCAATGGCACTGGCACAGGCGCCCGGCACGCCACAAGGTGACCCTCCCCGGACGGCCGCACCGGGTGAACCTCCCCGCACCGGTATAGTAGAAAATAGACCAGATAACGAGAATGGCAGCTCCGGCCAATGGGGGCTGATCGGCCTAGTGGGCCTCCTGGGATTGGTGGGCTTAATGCGTCGTGACAGAGCTACCGCTGTGGACAGGACGAGGGAACGAGCGGGCCGTCCGTAGGTAGGAGCGTCAAAGTGTGAAAACCACGAGTCCCGATCTCCTTCGGGACCTGACTATAAAGAGGGCGGTGACGCCGAGTGGAGAGCAACCTGTCATCGCTAGCCTGGGTGCATGTCTGCTCCGGCGGACATGCACCTGACCGGCGCCACTGTCCAGGGAGGATGGAACGATGGCTCTTGCCCCTGAGATCACACTACCGTCGACCGGCACGTCACCCGACATAAGCACCGGGTCGATTTTCTTCATCGGGACGGCGACTGTACTCATCCGTTATGCCGGGTTTACAGTTCTGACCGACCCTAACTTCATCCACATGCACGAGAAGGTGGACCTCGGCTACGGGCTGTCCGCCACCCGCCAGACCAACCCGGCCCTTGAGATCCATGAGCTGCCTCCCGTAGATCTTGTCCTTCTCTCACACTTCCACGGGGATCATTTCGATCAGGTGGCGGAGCGGGAACTCGACAAGTCACTACCAATTGTTACGACGCCCGAGGCGGCAAAGGAACTGCGCCAGCGTGGTTTCATGGCCCCTCGCGCACTGACAACCTGGGAAGACATTTCTCTCACCAAAGATGATGTCCGCCTTCGCATCACGGCCACTCCTGGTCGGCACGGACCTCCCGTCGTGTCCTTCGCCCTGCCCGAGGTGATGGGCAGTATTCTCGAGTTCCAATCGGGCGCGAGTGATCGGCGTCTCAGGATGTACATCACCGGTGATACTTTGGTCATCGATGCCCTACAGGAGATCCCGCGTCGGTACCCTGAGATCGACCTCGCCCTCCTGCACCTGGGGGGGACGAGAGTGCTCGGGATTCTAGTAACCATGGACGCGGAACAAGGGGTGGAAATGTTGCACCTTGTCAAGCCGAAGCGGGCGATTCCCATCCACTACAACGACTACGAGGCCTTCGAGTCCCCGCTAGAGGACTTCAAACGGGCCGTGAACGAGGCCGGCCTGGAGGACCGGGTCTACTACCTGAGCCACGGCGACACCTACGAATTCGAGGTCCCCGGCGCGGGCACCGGCGTTTGACACAGGCGGCCCACCTCCCATAATCGCAATTCCCCCAGACACCGTAGGGGCGGGTTTGAAACCCGCCCGAACAACGAACCACCCTATCTCAACGTCTTTTTCAGGACATGGTAACTGTGACCCTTCGGATAATCTGGGATTTCCGCAACCACTTCGTAGCCGAACTTTTCGTAGAACGGCTTCGCTTGAAAGCTGAACGTACTCAGGAAGACACCGTGGCATCCCTGCATCCTGGCTTCGTCTTCGGCAGCCCTGAGTAGCTTCGTCCCGTATCCCTGCCCGCGAAACGGCTCCGCTACCCACAGGATGTTGAGGTCGAGCCACCCTCCCCAGACGTGACCAATAGCCCCGCCGAGCACCGCACCCCGCTCGTCTTTGAGGAAGATTGCGAGCGGACTGTAGTAGGCATCCCCGGTAACCGCCACGTTGAAGTGCACCAATCCATCGCGCACAAAGGTGGCGTCCCCCGCGTCGCCCCTGGGTTCAGAGACGATCCTCAGTTCCGTCATAACCTGGCTCCTGCCCGTTTCGTGAGGTCTATGCGGGTATATCCAAGACTATCTTGCCCATCCCGCTTCCTTCCGCCATCAGGTGTAGGGCCGAGGCTGTCTCTTCGAGCGCGAAGGTATCGTCTATCTTTGGACGTAGCCCGTGCTCGGCGTAGAGGTCGAGCATAGCGCCGAACTCCTCGGCTGTGCCCATAGCCGTCCCCAGAACGTCGAGGTTCTTGAGCGCTATGCGGATCGTCATCGCCTTCGGCGTCGGACCGGCCGTCGCCCCGAAGACGACGATCCTTCCTCCCGGTTTGGCGAGAGAGACGATGGCATTGAAGGCATCGCCGCCCACGTGGTCGACTGAGAGATCCACGCCCCCGGCCATGTTCTTGAGCTCCCTGCTCCAGTCCTCCGAGTTGTAGTTTACGCCCCCCTCGGCGCCGAGCTCCTTCGACTCTTCGATCTTCTCGTCGCTCCCCGAGGTAACGAACACGCGCGCGCCAAGGGCGCTGGCTATCTGCACCAGAAACGTCGCCACTCCGCCGCCCACGCCTGGTACGAGGACGGTCTCGCCCTCAGCGACACCGCCGCGCGTTACAAGCGCCCTGTAGGCCGTCAGCGCGGCCAGCGGCAGCGCGGCGGCCTCCTGGTGCGAAAGATGCGAGGGCTTGGGGAAGACGTGATCCGCCGACACCTTGATGAACTGGGCGAAAGTCCCGTCGTCCGGGATACCTAGAATGCGGTACTCTTTGCCGGGTACCCGCGGGTCATCCCCCCAGTACAACGCCGGGTTTATAACCACCTCGGTCCCCTCGTCCGGTCCCTCGGCACCCTCTCCGCGCGCAACGACCTCACCGGACCCGTCAGAGCCCGGAATCATCGGGAGAATATCCGGCGTGACGCCAGGATACTGGCCCTGGGTGGCGAAGAGATCCCGGCGGTTCAGCGCCGCCGCCCGCAGCCGGACGACACTCTCACCGGGCCCCGGCTCTGGCTCGGGCACCTCCTCATAAACGAGCTCGTCGGGCCCTTCGAGTTCGTGCAGACGAATGGCTTTCATGGTCGCTCCCTTCGGTCGCTTAGCATTTCAGCAAGTCAGCACGCCGCTTCGCGGCTTGTCAGCTAGTCAGCTTGGGACGGATGCTCGCCCCGTGTTTTCGCGTAAGCCATTCGCTCATTATGCCCGGTCGGTTGTTTTGGGTAACGGATCATCCCAAGATGCCACTAGCTGACATGCTGAAGTGCTGACGAGCGGAGGCCGAAGGCCGGCGCGTGCTGACTAGCTACCCTACACAAACGCCGAAATTCCCGTCACGTCACGCCCCACTATCAGCGACTGTATCGTGTCGGTGCCCTCGTACGTGTAGACGATCTCCATGTCGGAGAGGTGACGCGCTACGTGGTACTCCAGCAAGACCCCGTTGCCGCCCATGATGTCCCTGGCGTCGGCACAGACCTGCTTTGCCTTGCGTGCGTTGTTCATCTTGGCCAGGGAGGCCATAGGGCCGGTCATCTTACCCTGCTCCTGGAGCTGGGCGAGGCGAAAGCACATTAGCTGCATGTTGGTGATCTCCGCTAGCATGCCGGAGAGCTTGTTCTGAATGAGCTGGAAGCTGGCTATCGGCTTGCCGAACTGTACCCGCTCCTGGGCATACTGCAGCGCCGCTTCATAAGCCGCGATGGCATGCCCTATGGCCTCCCAGGCGACTCCGCTGCGGGTGGCCGTCAATACCTTGTTCGTGTCCTTGAATGAGTTGGCGCCTTCCAGGCGGTTCTCGTCGGGAACGCGGACATCCTTTAGATGTATATCCGGCTGCCACACGGCGCGCTTGCCCATCTTGCCCTTTATCAGCTCCGTGGAGTAGCCTGGATGGTGCTCGCCGTTCTCGTCTTTCTCTAGCACGAAGGCCTTCACCTGCTCGTCCTCCACGTCGCGCGCCCAGATGATGACGAGGTCGGCGAACGTGGCGTTGCCGATCCAACGTTTCTCCCCGTTCAGGACCCAGGAGTCCCCGTCGCGGTGGGCCGTTGTCTCCAGCATCACGGAGTCAGAACCGTGATCCGGCTCCGTCAGGCCCCAGGCCCCGATCTTCTCCATCCTCGCCATCCCGGGGAGCCACCTTCTCTTCTGCTCCTCGGAGCCGCAGATGGCCACTGTCCCCATCGCAAGCCCGGAATGGACCCCGAAGAAAGTATTCAAGCTCCCGTCCCCACGCGCCATCTCGATCGCGACGAGCCCGGCTGCGACCTGGCTCATGCCAGGACAGCCGTACTCCTCGATAGGGCCACCCGCTATGTTCAGGGCGGCGACCTTCGGAACGAGCTCGAACGGGAACTCGGCCTTCTCCCAGTACTCGTTGATAATCGGGATGACCTCGGCGTCAGCGAAAGCCCGAACCCTGTCCCGGATCTCACGCTCCTCCTCCGTGAACAGCTCGTCGAGCAGATAGTAGTCGGTGCCCAATGACCGGGTGACGTCGGCGATCACTCCAACTCCTCCTTCGCTTGGCCTCTCCGAATCCCAACTCTATCGAGACCCAGACCTCTACGCAAACTTATTATCCGTGTTATTATCAATTTTGACAAGTTTCTCGGTTAGGGGTAGAGAGCGATGGAAAGAGCGGCGGGGCGGTCTATGGAGAGGACGACGCCCAAGGACATCTTCCTGAGCGAGGTCAAGACGCGGGACGTGTTTCCGCTGCTGATTTTGCACATCGTGAGGGAGGAGCCTGCTTACGGGAACGCCATCATGGCGCGGATACGAGAGATCTGTGCGGGGACCATGAGCGTCTCGCCGAACACCGTGTATCCGCTGCTCAGGCGGCTGGAGGAGAAGGGGTACGTTCGGGGGGAGTGGGAGCGCCCTGATACGAGGAGCAGGCGCTTCTACGAGATAACACCGGGTGGGGAGGAGAAATACGCTGAGATCAAGGGCAGATTCGAAGTCCACCTTTTGCGGGTAAGAGAGGCTATCGAGTCTTTGCACAGAGAGCTCTACGGATAGGATCGGGAGGCCTTATGTCGTACAGGATCAGGAAGGTAGCCATACTCGGGGCCGGTACGATGGGCGCCGCCATCGCCGCCCACTGCGCCAACGCGGGCCTGGAAGTAGACCTGCTCGACATAGCCCCGGATGACGACGACAAGAACGCTGTCGTAAAGGCCGGTTTCGACAGGATGCAAAACGCCAGGCCTGCGGCGCTTATGAACGATAGCGTGGCCGGTAGGATCAGGATCGGGAACTTCGAGGAGCACTTCGGTCGTGTCGGTGAGGCGGATTGGGTCGTCGAGGCCATAATCGAGAAGCTCGAACCCAAGAGAGAGCTCATGCGGCGCGTCGAAGAGACGGCGAAAGAAGTTGCGATCATCTCGACCAATACCTCGGGCATACCACTCCACAGCATCTCCGAGGGAAGGTCCGAGGAGTTCAAGAGGCGTTTCGTGGGCACCCACTTCTTCAACCCGCCGCGCTACTTGAAGCTCATGGAGATCATACCCACAGAAGATACGGACCCGGAGATGGTCGAGGCCGTCCGTAATTTCGGAGAGCGGGTGCTCGGCAAGGGCGGCGTCATCGCCAAGGACACCCCGAACTTTATAGGTAACCGGATCGGAACCTTCGCAGGGATGCAATCCGCGCGCTACGCCTTCGAGAACGGCTACGGGATCGAAGAGGTCGACGCCATAACAGGACCTCTCATCGGCCACCCGAAGACGGCGACCTTCAGGCTCAACGACCAGGTCGGTCTGGACATCGCCATCGGCGTGGCCGAGAACCTCTACGAGGCCGTCCCCGAGGATGATTCGCGCGAGGAGCTCGAGCCGCCGCAGAAGCTCGAAGAGATGCAGGAGAAAGACCTGCTCGGAAACAAGACCGGCGCCGGTTTCTACAAACGAGGCAAACGCGACGGCAGGACCGTCTTCGACGTGTTGGACCTCGATACCTTCGAGCACCATCCCGCGGAGAACCCCGAGATCCCCGTTGCCAAAGCGGCGCAGGAACAGGGAGACCTCGCCTCCAGGCTGCGGTTCCTGATCGAGAAAGCCGACGAGGACAGGCACGCCCGCTACATAAAGGACACCTTGTTGCCGTACATGGCGTACGCCTCGCGTCGCGTACCTGAGATCTCCGACACCCTGGAGGATGTGGACCACGCGATGGAGTGGGGCTTCGCCCACCAGGCAGGACCATTCAGGACGTGGGACCTGCTCGGCGTACGCGAGACCGTCGAGAAGATGGAGTCAATGGACATCGAGGTCGCCTCCTGGGTCGAGGAGATGCTCCAGGCGGGCAACGACTCTTTCTACAAGACCGAGGATGGTCGGGAACTCCAGTTCAGCCCGGTCAGCAAAGAGTACGAACCCGTCCGCGAAGACCCGATGTACATCTCGCTCGACCGTCTTCGGGACGAGGGCAAAGAGCTCGCCAGCAACGCCTCGGCAAGCCTGCTCGATCTCGGCGACGGGGTCCTATGCCTGGAGTTCCACTCCAAAGGCAACTCCATCGAAGCTGGTACGGTCGAGATGGGCAATCGCGCTCTGCAGGAGCTGGAGCGTGATGACGTGGTCGGGCTCGTCATCGGCAACGAGGGCCGCAACTTCTCCGTAGGCGCCAACCTCGGAGAGATGGCCCACGCCGTCCAGAACGGGGACCTCGATCAGATCGAAGAGAGTGTCGAGGCTTTGCAGAACCTCCTGATGGCCTTCCGCTTCGCCCCGAAGCCTGTAGTCTCCGCCCCCCACGGCCAGACCCTGGGCGGAGGCCTCGAAGTGTGCCTCCACTCGGACCGCATCGTGGCCGCCGGCGAGACCTACATGGGCCTCGTCGAGGTCGGGGTGGGCCTGATCCCTGCCGGAGGAGGCACCAAAGAGATGGCCCGCCGCCTCGTCTCCCCGCCGCTACACACCGCCCCGGATATACCACCACTGCCCTTCCTCCAGAAAGCCTTCGAGCAGATAGCGCTGGCCAAGACCGCGACCAGCGCCCTGGAAGCGAAAGAGATGGGCTTCCTAACTTATAACGACCGCATAGTAATGAACGCAGACCACCTAATCTCCGCAGCGAAACGCGAGACCCTGGACCTGGCAGACGGCTATACGCCGCCCGAGCACACCAACAACGTCTACGCCGCCGGTCGCAGCGCACGCGCCGCCCTGGAGATGGGCATAAAGACCATGCAATGGGGCAATTACGCGAGTGACTACGACGGCGTCATCGCAGGCCACGTCGCCCGAATCCTCACCGGCGGCAACCTCTCGCTCCCCCAATGGGTCCCCGAGGAATACCTCCTGAAGCTGGAGAAACAGTCATTCCTGGACCTCCTGAAACAGGAGAAAACCCACGAACGCATCGAAGCACTGCTGAAAACAGGAAAGCCGGTAAGGAATTAGCATTTCAGCTAGTCAGCACGCTCAGGCTTTTGGCCTTCGCTTGTCAGCACTTCAGCCCGGCGGCTGCGCCGCCTTATCAGCCAGGACTTCCGCAAGCGGAAGCTAAAATGCTGACAAGCCTGCGAAGCAGGCGTGCTGACATGCTGACAAGTCGCCTGGAACAGGCGACGTGCTGAAATGCTGAGCGACCGAAGGGAGCGATATGAACGAAGCGGTAATCGTTTCAGGAGCCAGGACCGCTGTGGGGCGTGCGCCGAAGGGGACTTTGCGGGCCAGCCGCCCCGACGACATGGCCGCCGCCGCTATCGGTGAGGCGGTTAGGCGTGCGGAAGGGCTTCAGAAGGAGGATGTAGAGGACGTCATCATCGGGTGTGCGATGCCTGAAGGGACGCAGGGGTATAACGTCGCCAGGTTGTCTTCGCTGCTCGCCGGGATGCCTGACACGGTGCCGGCACAGACGGTCAACCGGTTCTGTTCCTCGGGGCTACAGACCATCGCGATGGCTTCCGAACGGATCATGGTCGGCACCGCGAAGACCATCGTGGCGGGAGGGACAGAGCACATGTCCTCGACCGTCGAGATGCCCAACTTCTCGCCCAATCCGCGGCTCATAGAGATCAACCCCGCCGCCTACATGGGCATGGGCCTGACCGCGGAGCAGGTCGCCCGCGAGTTCGACGTGAGCCGCGAAGACCAGGACGAGTTTGCCCTGCGCAGCCATACGTTGGCGAAAGAGGCGGTTGAAAGCGGCGTTTTCGACGAGGAGATCGTACCCCTCGACGTCGAGTTCGACTGGGTGGACGAGGCCGGTGAACTACAGCACGTGGAGACGAGCTTCGGGCGCGACGAGGGCCCGCGAGATACCTCGGCCGATAAGCTCGCCAACCTCAAGCCTGCCTTCCAGCAGGACGGCACCGTCACGGCTGGCAACTCTTCGCAAAGGAGCGACGGGGCGGCCGCGGTCGTGGTGATGGACAGGGAGGAGGCTGAGAGGCGCGGGTTCACGCCGCTCGTCCGCTTCGTCGGTTTCGCCGTGGGGGGCGTCAGGCCCGAGGTCATGGGCATAGGGCCGACCGTGGCGATCCCCAAGGTGTTGGAGCAGACCGGGCTTTCGATGGACGACATCGATCTTATCGAGTTCAACGAGGCGTTCGCGGCCCAGGCCCTGGCGGTGATCCGGGAGGTCGGAATGGACCTGGAGAAGACCAACGTCAACGGCGGAGCGATCGCGCTAGGCCACCCCATGGGTGCGACGGGCACCAAGCTCACGGTCCAGCTCATCCATGAGATGAAGCGGCGCGGTTCGAAGTACGGTCTCGTCACCATGTGCATCGGTGGAGGTATGGGTGCCGCGGGTATCTTCGAGAACTTGCAGAATTAGCGGTCAGCATTCAGCTTTCAGCCGTCAGCATAAGGTAGGCATGATGAACGGATTCGACTGGAACCACCGGCAGGTCGACGCCAACGGCATCAGGATTCACTACGTCCGCCACGGAGGCGGTTCCCCGCTGGTGCTGCTGCACGGTTGGCCCGAGTTCTGGTATACGTGGCGCAAGAACATACCGGTCCTCGCCGGAGAGTTCGACGTGGTCGCTCCCGATCTTCGGGGCTTTGGGGACACGGACAAGCCGGGTCTGCCCGATCCTCCCAACAGGTTACTCGGCGATTTTGTGGAGGATCTGCACGCCCTCGCGAACTCTCTGGGCTTCGAGAGGTTCGGGGTGGTCAGCCATGATGTGGGTGCCTACGTGGCGCAGGGGTTTGCGCGGAAGTATCCAGAACGTCTCAGCGGGCTGTTCTTCTTCGACTGTCCCTATCCGGGGATAGGGAGGCGATGGGCGTCGCCAGATAGCATCAATGAGATCTGGTACCAGACATTCCACCAGCAGCCGTGGGCCGCTTCCCTGGTGGGAGAGAACCGGAAAACCTGCGAGGCATACTTCCGCCACTTCCTAGATCGCTGGTCCCACGAACCGGGTATCTTCGACGAGGACCTCGACCTCTGGGTGGACAATTTCATGAAGCCTGGCAATCTGCAGGGTGGGTTCGACTGGTATACGAGCACCAACGAGTCGAGGTTGGACCTCATCCGCAACGGCCCCCCTGAGTTGCCGATGATAGAGACGCCAACCCGCATCAGGTGGGGTGAGAGCGACAGCGTACTTAAGGTGGAGTGGGCCGACCGGCTCGGAGACTACTTCGCCGACCTCGACTTCGCCCCTATGCGAGAAGCCGGCCATTTCGCCCACTACGAGCGGCCCGATCTCGCAAACCGTGAGATCTCCGACTTCTTCAGGGCGCTATCGTGACCGTCGCCCCCTCCGGGCTCGCCACGCAACCCATCGGCGAAGCCGCCCCGGTAGCGGAGGGCGTCTGGCAGCTCAAGCTACCAGTGCCGTTCCCGCTCCGCTTCGTCTCCGTGTACCTCGTCGAGGGCAATGATGGCTGGTCCATCGTGGACGCGGGCTATGATTACCCGCCGGCCCGCGCAGCGTGGGAGAGTGGGGCAGCCGCTGCAGGCTGCGATCTCGGGCAGGACGTAGACCGGATCGTGGTGACGCACTTCCACCCCGACCACATCGGGGCGGCACGCTGGTTGGAGGAACGAACCCGGGCGCCGGTCTATATGATGGAGCGGGAGATCCCCTTCGCCCGTAAACTCTGGAGTTCCTCGGATGTCGGGCCTTTCGTCGAGTACCTGATCCGGCACGGGATGCCACAGGAGGCAGCAGGAGCTACCGCCGCCGTGGTCCGCTACTCACTGCCGCTACCGGACGAGATGGTCCCGCTTCGACCCGGCGAGAAGCTGACAATGGGCGATGGCGTGGCCCGCATCGTCCACGTTCCTGGGCACGCGGACAATCAGATCGTGCTGCACGACGAGACGCGCGGCATCCTCTTCGCCGCGGACCATCTACTGCTCGGTATCACCCCGAACATCGGACTCTGGCCCGAGTCCGAGCCGCACCCGTTAGCCCGCTACCTGGAATCTCTGGAAAGCACGCGCGGCCTCGGCGCAGACCTCGTACTCCCCGGACACGGACCCGTCTTCCACGACCTGGTCGGCCGGATAGGGGAGTTGATCTACCACCACGAGGAGCGGCTGGAGACGATGCGGCGGACAGTCTCCGACCGCCCGATGACCGCGTACGAGGTCTCACGAATCGTGTTCCGCGGGACCCTGACAGAGCACCAGCGGTGTTTCGCGCTCGCCGAGACCCTGGCGCACCTGGATCACCTCGTCCTCGAAGGCCGGGCACAGCGGATAGAGAACGAGGCCATCACCTTCCAGTCCGCATAGTTCCTACGCACTTCAACAGGCCAGCTTCTCGTTAGCCGACTGGCTGACAAGGCGCGAAGTGCCGTGCCGACAAGCCGCCCTGCGGGCGGCGGGCTGAAATGCTGACCGGCGCGGCTTTGGGAAGGATCGGCCCTTCCCAAAGCCGCCATTACAGGAGCAACAGCGTAAGAAGCCCCAGATACAGCAAAGCGGCGACGGCCATGATGAGGCAGAAGCCCAGGTTTCGCCTGGGCCCGATCTCCAGCGGGTGCAGCCCGGTAAGCCGCGAGAGCATGGTGACGGCGCTGGAAACAGGTGTGAGCAAGAGTGTGGACTGTGCGCCCAGCAAGAGTGCAGCCGCCCACAGCGCCGGTGCCGGTCCGCTGTCGAGCGGGAAGGCGGCGTTGAGCAACAGCACCATCGGTATGACGTGGATGCCCACGACGAAACCCACGCCCATTATGAGCGCGAGCGTGGGTGCGACGAGGACCGTGGGCAAGGCAGAGAGGAATGCGCCTAGCGGAGCTAGAGCACCAAGGGCTTTCAGAGAGAGGACGAGGATGCCGGCGGCTCCGAAGAGGGCGAACTCGGAGTGCGAGGCCGTGAGCGAGCCTCGTGTCTCTTTCCCGAGCCGCGCCAGGGGCGATGCTTTGCGGGTGAGCACCGCCGCGAGTACCGCGATTAGCACTACGATAGTCGCGACCGTCACAGCGATGGCCGCCGTAAGCGGGAGCTTGGGAAAAGCCAGGTTGACCAGCGCGACTGCAGAGACGAGCACGACGGGATAGAGGAGTACTGCGGCAGCGCCCCGGTCCAGGGGTGCCTGAGGGATCTCTTCCACTTCGCCTCCCGCCCTCTGGGCGAAGAATAACGTCCCGCCGAGGCCGGCGAGCACGAAGGGCAGCATAACCGCGAGGAGCGTGGGGTAGCTGACCCCGGTCAGCACGATGGTGGTCGCCGTCAGAACGTTCAGGTTGGTCCACAAGGGTGCGAACGAGAAAGTGCGCCCGGCCCACTTCAAGGCCTCCAGGCGGTCCTTGGGTGCGGAGCGGCCCGAGATCACGTCTATAAGCACGAACGCTCCCACATCGAGAACGGCCCCCAAGACATGCCCGAGGACCCCGGCCGTCGCCTTGATGCTTACTCCCCGGCGGGTTAGCTCGGCCATCAGGGCCCGGATCTGGACCTCGTAGCGGGCGGCCTGGATCGGGTAGCCGGCGATGCTGAGGACGAGCAACACGGCCACGATCCCGAAGTATGTAGGCATGCCCTGTAGAAAGGCTCCGAAGTCGAACCGTCCAGTAAAGATCACCGTGCCTAAAGCGGCCAAGGCGGCCAGGACGAAAGCCTTGTGGAAGGTGCTCGACCACGGCACGGAGATCACGAACAACACCGCTCCTACCCCCAGAAAGAGGTCAGTCCCGAATGAGCCAGGCGCGAACGTCTGCCAAACGTATCCGGCCAAAAAGACCATGACGAGCAAGGGACGCAACCCATCCAGATACGACCTCACGCTCCCTGCCCCTGCTGTTTTTCGGTGTTCTCGATCACCTCTGACCCGCTTCCGAGCAGCCAAAATACAGTCCCGGTCCACGATTCTAGAGCATGGATGAAGCAAGTTGGGGGCTTTGCGGGACCAATAGACCGCCGGTTGCAAGGCGGTCGCGGGACCGTGCGCAATATAATCTCCGTCTACGTAGTAGAGAGGACGTGAACATGCAAGGATCTGGCGGCTCGTTTGGCAAGACTGTGCTACTGGCCGTCCTGCTCGTTCTCCCGTGCGCGGCGTGCGACGGGTCCGCGGAAGAGCGAGGAAAGGGTGACAATGACATAAAGCCGATCACCACGGGGCAAGGAGAGAAGGACACCTCGAATCAAAGTGGGGCTTCTGTGGAGCGGGTCGAGGTGAGCACGCTCGCCGCGGACCTGGAGGTACCCTGGTCGTTCGCGTTTCTACCAGGTGGCGACGCCCTCGTTACCGAGCGCGACTCGGGGAGGCTTCTGCGGGTGAGCCCCACAGGTGAAGTTGAGGAGATCCAGACCCTTCCGGAGGGTGGCTCGGGCGAGGGCGGCCTTCTCGGCGTCGCCGTCTCCCCCGACTACGAGAATAACCGCTATATCTACGCCTACTACACGACCAGGGTAGACAACCGGGTCGTAAGGTTCCGCATGGGCGAGAGGCCGGAGTCCATACTTACGGGGATACCCGTCAACACCTATCATGATGGGGGTAGGATCAAGTTCGGTCCCGACGGCCTGCTCTACGTGAGCACGGGCGACGCAGGAGATTCCGGGAACTCTCAGGACCGGAACTCTCTGGGAGGCAAGATCCTGAGGATAGAGCCAGATGGTTCCGTTCCACCGGACAACCCGTTCCCCGGCAACCCCATCTATTCTTACGGCCACCGCAACGTAGAGGGGCTCGCGTGGGACTCGGAGGGGCAACTCTACGCGAGTGAGTTCGGCGCGAGCACCTGGGATGAGGTCAACAGGATCGAAGCCGGCGAGAACTACGGCTGGCCAGCGGTCGAGGGCAGAGGCGGAGAGGACCAGGGCTACGTCGACCCCATCACCGTCTGGCCGACCTCGGAAGCCTCCCCGAGCGGTGCCGAGATCATGGTCGAAGGGGCCATCCCGCAGTGGGAGGGCGACCTCTTCGTGGCAGCCCTCCGCGGAGAGCGGCTCTGGCGCCTGGAGTTGAACGATAGCGGCGAGGTCGTGGATAGGGAGAAGCTTCTCGACGGGGAAGTCGGCCGCGTGCGGGATGTCATACAGGCCCCAGACGGGTCCCTGTGGGTCTCGACATCCAACTACGACACCTACGGTAACCCGGTCAGCGAGCAGGACGACCGCATACTACGCCTCGCCCCGGCCGGAGAATAGAATGAGCCCTGTGGAAGACACGCTGAGAAGCACCCGGGATGCCTACCCGGCAGAGCTCGCCCGCTTCGTCCGCGAGCGGTGGGATGAGGATAGAGCCGGTACGCTGCCAGGCCAGGGTACGCTGGAGACCCTGATCTCGACCTGCTACCAGGCCAGTCTGTTGCGTGAGGAGGAGCGCGCCGTTACGTTCAGGGTGATCCTCTGCGATCCCGACCTGCTGCCGCCGCGTGAAGGACCACCCGACGGGACGCACAGGCTCGAGTTTCCGAGGCCCAGACGGTTCGACGTCCAGGAGATAAGGCGGCTCTCACCCGCAGCCGACTACTACCGCTCGCTCATCGGGGTCCGTTTCGACGAGGAAGAGGGGTTGAGGATCTGGGGCCTCGTCCACACGGGACCAAGATGGTTGAGGGGAGGACAGGGGGGTAGGGATGTCCCGCCTCCCCTGCCGCCTGTACTGGTCCTCCGGGTACACGGCCCGGGACGCATCGCCGTCGACGTCGGGCTGGAATCCCTCTGCAAGCTGGAAGAAGGCAGACTCTCGGATGTCTCGATGGACGTATTCGACTCGCGCTGGCTCCCCGACACGTTCGCCCCTGTAAGGGGCGAGATCGCGCAGATCCACACCGGACTCCGCGACCAGGCACGGAAGAAGGGCGAGGTCTGGGCCCGCCTGGACAACGACATCATCCGCGTGATCGGCCAACACACCATAAAGCGCATCATCTCCGCCGTAAGGGACTCCCACCACGGAGGAACCCTCGTCATCGTCCCGCCGTACCTAGCCGACGACATCCTCGAAGACCGCTACGTATCCCTCAAGTACAAGTTTGTCGACGCGGAGCCGCGCCGCCGCTTCCGCACCCTCATAGTCGATGTAACGAACGCCCTGGCCCGCTCCTATGCCGGCACACCGGCAAGGGACCCCGTCGGCTGGGTCGACTACGAGTCGAGCAACGACAGAGAACTGACCGGGCTCGACGAGGCCATCTTCGAGGTGGCGCACCTGATCGCCGGCCTCACCGCCGTGGACGGCGCCGTCGTTATGACCCAGCGCTTCGAAATGCTCGGTTTCGGTGGTGAGATCTCCGGTCGGCTACCCGGCGTAAAGACGGTCGCCAGAGCCCTGGATGTCGAGGCAGACGCCGTCGTCAAAGAGTCGGTAGGAGACGTGGGGA
>Ga0081538_10003555_pt1 | contig 14663 bp, 14 predicted proteins | sample TabmetS5T2R1_FD_71022 | JGI IMG/M metagenome (GOLD analysis project Ga0081538, IMG submission 71022) | Tabebuia heterophylla rhizosphere microbial communities from the University of Puerto Rico - S5T2R1 | ecosystem: Host-associated > Plants > Roots > Rhizosphere ... | reverse complement strand
TAGTTGTGGCCCAGGCTCAGCGCCTCGCGGAGGGCGAGCTCGAGCACCTTCTTGGCGCGCGGGGTGAACGGGATCTGGCCGGAGGTGACCTCCTCGCCCGAGCCCACGATGCGGACGACCTGGGCGCGAACGCGCTCCACGGTGATGTCGAGGCTCTCGAGGACGCGTGCGGCGAGACCCTCCTCCTCCCGGAGAAGGCCGAGCAGGATGTGCTCGGTGCCGATGTAGTTGTGCTTGAGGGTTCGGGCTTCCTCTTGCGCGAGGACGACCACCTGACGTGCTCGCTCTGTGAATCGCTCGAACATGGTGGTGCGCAGTCCTTCCTGCTACTTGATGGCTAGCGCTCGGTCGTTTCGGCGGTCCGTACGTGGGGTCGGAAGACGAAAATACCCCGATCCTTCATCCGTGTATTCGGCAACCGCTCCTGCCGGGATGAGGATTCGGGGTGTCGACTTGCGGCCATGGGTCAGTTTACCAACGGCCCGGCGCGCGGACGGATGGTCGACCCCAGGGCGAAAGGCGCCGTGCACGCGACCGCGACGGCGGCTCCGAGAAGCGCACCGGAAGGTCCGCCCATGGCAGCGAGGAGCCCCGCCGCAGGGCCCCCGATCCCGACCCCGGCGTCGAACCACGCGAAGAACGTCCCGGCGGCCGCGCCGTGCCGCTGGGGCGGGACGCCGGCGAGCGCGAGCAGGCCCAGCGCGGGGACCGCGAGCGCCTGGCCGGCGCCGAGCAGGACGACCCCCGGCACGGTCGGGCCGGCGGCGATGAGCACCAGGCCGCACGCCGCGGCCGGCGCGGCGGCGGCGAGCGTGGCGCGCGCCCCGAAGCGGTCGGGCAGGCCGGCGCCGAGCGTGCGCGCCGCGATGACGGTGATCGCGAAGGCCGGGACGGCGCCGCCGAAGGCCAGCATCGCGGAGTAGCCGACGTTGACGAGCATGAGCCCGACTCCGGGCCGCAGCGTCGCGCGCAGGAGGCCGGCCCTCTCCCCCCGCTTCCGGCGCGCCGGCCGCGGCGCGGGCGGGAGCGCGACGGCGGCGAGCAGCGGGAGCGCCGCGGCCAGGACGACGACGGACTCGAACCCGCCGAGCCCGTCGGCGAGCAGCGGGCCGGCCGTCAGCCCGCCGTAGTTGGCGAGGCCGATGTGGCCGAGCGCCCGTCCGCGCCGCTCGGGCCCGGCGAGCCGCAGCAGCCACAGCACGGCTGCGCTCATCATCAGGCCCTCGCCGGCACCGGCCAGCAGCCGCGAGGCGACCTGGGCGGCGATCGTGTCGACCGCCGCCGGCGCGACGCCCGCGGCCATGACCAGCGCGCCGGCCCGGAGGACCGTCCGCGGCCCCAGCCGGTCGGCGAGCCGGCCGCCGCCCGGCCGCGCGACGAGACCGGTGAGCGCGGGCGCGCCGACCGCGAGCCCGACCACGAACGGGCCCGCGCCGAGCGCGCCGAGATGGCCGGGCAGCACCCGCAGCACCGCGCCGAGGCCGGCGTAGCAGAGGAGGGCGGCTGCGAGCACGCGGTGATAGGCCACCCCTCCACCGTGAGCGCGAATTCCTTCGGCCCGGACCGAAACGTCCCCGGGCCGCCCCCACGATCGTCGTCGGCCCGACGATCGCGTCGAGGACGATTCGGCCGGGACCGAAACGTCCCGGCGCTACGGTCTCCTCGTGCACGGCGACGCCGACATCGCGGCGCTCGGCTCGGTGCTCGCCGAGCCGGCTCGGGCGCGCATGCTGCTGGCGCTCGGCGACGGCCGGGCGCTCGCCGCGAGCGTCCTCGCGAGCGAGGCCGGCGTGGCGCCGTCGACCGCGTCGGGCCACCTCGCCCGGCTCGCCGATGCCGGGCTCGTCGACGTCCTGCCGCAGGGCCGCCACCGCTACTACCGGCTCGCGGGCGCCGAGGTCGGCGAGCTGCTCGAGGCGCTCTCCCGGCTCGCGCCCGCCGGCCCCGTCCGCTCCCTGCGCCAGGGCACGCAGGCGGAGGCGCTGCGCTCCGCCCGCACCTGCTACGACCCCCTCGCCGGCCGGCTCGGGGTCGCGGTCTTCGGCGCGCTGCTCGACGCCGGCCACGTCACCGGCGGCGACGGCATGCACGACCCGCTGGCCGCACGCGAGGACCGCCTGTCCGCGCACGGCCGCGACCTCGACTACCGGCTCACCCCCTCGGGCCGCGCCAGGCTCGCCGCGCTCGGCGTCGACCTCCCGCGCGGCGACGCGCTGCGCTACTGCGTGGACTGGAGCGAGCAGCGCCACCACCTCTCGGGCGCCGCCGGCCGCGCGCTCGCCGCCCGCCTGCTCGAGCTGGGCTGGATCCGGCGCGCCGACTCCGGCCGCGCCGTCTTCGTCACCGACCTCGGCCGCCGCGAGCTGCCGCAGGCGCTCGGCGTCAGTCCCGCATAGCCGGGAAGAGCACGACCTCGCGGATCGTGTCCCTGCCCGTGAGGAGCATCACGAGGCGGTCGATGCCGATCCCGATCCCGCCGGTCGGCGGCATGCCGTGCTCGAGCGCGCGCACGTACGCCTCGTCGTACGGCATCGCCTCCTCGTCGCCCGCCGCGGCATCGGCCCGCTGGGCCTCGAACCGCCCGCGCTGGTCGTCGGGGTCGTTGAGCTCCGAGTACCCGTTGGCGAACTCCATCCCGCCGGCGAACGCCTCGAAGCGCTCGACGATGCCAGGCTCGGATCGGTGCAGCTTGGCCAGCGGCGAGAGCTCGACCGGGTAGTCGAACAGGAACGTCGGCTCGGTCAGCTCGGGCTCGACGTACTTGGAGAGCAGGTGGTCGACGAGCCGGGGCCACGTCGTCTCGTGGTCGGCGGGATCGAGCCCCGCCGCCACCATCGCCGCCCGGAGGGCGTCGACGTCGCGGTGCGCGTAGACGTCGACCCCCGTGCGCGCCGCGATCGCCCCGCCCAGCGTCTCGCGCTTCCACGGCGGTTCGAACCCGTCCGCGCCCACGGCCCGCGCCACCGCCGCGACGAGCCGCTCGCAGCGCGCGGCGACGTCCTGGTAGTCCGCGTAGGCCTCGTACCACTCGAGCACCGTGAACTCGGGGTTGTGCTTGAACGACACGCCCTCGTTGCGGAAGTCCTTGCCGATCTCGTAGACGCGCTCGAGCCCGCCGACGATCAGCCGCTTCAGGTACAGCTCGGTCGCGATCCGCATGTACAGCGTGCGGTCGAGCTCGTTGTGGTGGGTCACGAACGGCCGGCCCATGCCGCCGCCGTAGATCGGCTGCAGGATCGGCGTCTCGACCTCGACGAACGCGTCGGCGTCGAGGAACCGGCGGATCTCGGTGATCACCCGCGCGCGCGTGATGAAGAGCTCGCGCGCCTCCTCGTTGGCCATCAGGTCGAGCTCGCGCTGGCGGTAGCGGGTCTCGACGTCGTGCAGGCCGTGGTGCTTCTCGGGCGGCGGCCGCAGCGACTTGGCCAGCAGCGCCCAGTCCTCGAGCCGCAGCGACAGCTCCCCCCGGCGCGTGCGGAACACCGTCCCCTCGGCGCCGATCAGGTCGCCGAGGTCGAGCGACACGAGCCGGTCGAGCGACTCCTGGCCGAGCACGTCGGCGCGGGCGTGGAGCTGGATCCGCCCCGAGCGGTCGACGAGGTCCAGGAACGCCGCCTTGCCCTGGCCGCGCCGGGCGGCCAGCCGGCCGGCCACGCGCGCCCGCGCGTCGGTCTCCTCACCGTCGGGCAGGTCGTCCCACGGCGCCTTGACCTCGGCGACGGGCACGACGCCCGCGTACGCGTGCGGGAACGGGTCGACGCCCTCGTCGCGCAGCGCGGCGAGCTTGCGCCGGCGCTGAGCGACGAGCTCGTCGCTCACACCTTGGCGACGTCGATCTTGGTGATCTTCAGCTTCCGTGCCTTGCCGTTCGGCAGCGTGACGTCGACGACGTCGTTGCGCTTGTTGCCGAGCAGCGCCTGCCCGACCGGCGACTCGTTGGAGAGCTTGTTCTCGCTCGGGTTGGCCTCCGTCGAGCCCACGATCGTGTACTGCAGCGACTTGCCGGAGGTCTCGTCCTTGACGTTCACGACCGAGCCGACGCGCACGACGTCGTTGGACAGCTCAGAGGCGTCGATCACCGAGGCGGAGCGCAGCTTGTCCTCGAGCGCGGCGATCCGCGCCTCGAGCATCGCCTGCTCGTTCTTCGCGTCGTCGTACTCGGAGTTCTCCGAGATGTCGCCGAACTCGCGGGCCTCCTTGATGCGCTCGGCAACCTCCCGGCGCTTGTCGGTCGAGAGGTACTCGATCTCCTGCTTGAGCTTCTCGAGGCCTTCTGGGGTGAGGAGGACGTCCTTCTGCATGTCGTCGTCCCTTGGGGGCTGGGGTCCGGAGAAAGAAAACGCCCGCACAGTGGCGGACGAGAGGGTGCGCTCAGACGGCGGCGCGGCCGAGCATGGTAGCACCGAATTCCGCGATCACCACACGCTGCTCGTCGAGCGTCGGAGCACGCTGCAGCGCGTCCAGGACGGGGCGCGGCGCCTGGAGGCGCTCGGCGTACCACGGGTGAAATTTCCTCAAGTAACGAGCGGCCCGTTCTGGCCCCAGATGCTCCTCCGCGCGGTCGAGCACCCAGGCCCATTCCTCCAGAACCTCGTGCACCGACGGACCGTCATCCCGAAGGCCGAGGACCTGCTCGAACAGCCACGGGTTGCCGAGGCTGCCGCGGGCGAGCATGACCGCCTCGCAGCCGGTGTGCTCGAACACCCGGCGGACGTGCTCGGCGTCGTGCATGCCGCCGGTGACGATGACCGGCACCGGCAGCGACTCGACGAGCGTGGCGGCGAGGTCGTAGTCGGGCGTGCCCTTGTGGCGGACCTTGATCGTCCGCGGATGGAAGGTGATGCCGGCCACGCCGGCGTCCTCGACGAGGCGATGCGCGACCTCCACGCCCTCGGCGCGCAGCTTCACGGTGACCGGCAGCCCCGACCCCTCGCGAGCGGCCCGCGCCACCGCCACCGCGACGTCGGGGGTCGAGAGCAGCGCCGCGCCCGCGCCGGTCTTCATCACCTTGGGCACCGGGCAGCCCATGTTGAGGTCGATGATGTCCGCACCGAGCGAGGCGACGTGCGCGGCGGCCGAGCGCATGATCTCGGGGTCCTGGCCGAAGAGCTGCATGGAAACCGGCCCACCCACCCCCGCCTCGCGCTCGCGCGGGTCGATCTTCAGCAGCTCGTCGTGCGTCTTGCGGTTGCCGTAGTGGATGGCGAAGCTCGACACCATCTCGCTCACCGCGAGGCCGGCGCCGTAGCGCTTGGCCTGCAGGCGCACGAACCAGTTGCCGATCCCGGCCAGCGGCGCGAGCACGACCCGGTTCGGGATCGTGACGCCGCCCAGCGTCCAGCTGTCGTGCAGCGACCGCACGACAAGCATGCTAAGGCGCTCGCACGAGCTTGCGAGTGCGAGTAAGCCGCATACGGCTACGCCTGGTTGCGCTCCCAGATGATCCGCAGGCCCTCGAGCGTCAGCAGGTCGTCGACGTCGTCGAGCGCGTCGCAGAACGGCACGACGGTGCGGGCCAGCCCGCCGGTGGCGATCGCCTTCGTGCTCGCCCCGAGCTGCTCCCGCAGGCGGTTCACGACGCCGTCGACCATCGCGGCGTAGCCGAAGATCATGCCCGAGCGGATGGCGTCGACGGTCGACTTGCCGACCAGCGCCCGCGGCTCGACGAGATCGATCCTGGGGAGCGCCGCCGCACGGTCGCTGAGCGCCTCGAGCGAGATCTCGACGCCCGGGAAGATCACGCCGCCCAGGTACTCGCCGTCGGCGGACACGACGTCGTGCGTGACGGCGGTGCCGAAGTCGACGACCACGCAGGGCCCGCCGAGCCTCTCGTAGCCGGCCACCGCGTTGACGAGCCGGTCGGGGCCGATCTCGCGCGGGTTGTCGTACCGGATCGGCATGCCGGTGCGCAGCCCCGGACCGACGACCGGCATCTCGTGGCCGAGATAGCGGCGCGCCATCGCCGTCCACTCGGGTCGCAGCTGCGGCACGGTCGAGGAGACGATCGAGGCGTCGATGAGGTCGAAGGTGACGCCGCGCAGCCCGAGCAGCGCCCGGAGCGCGGCGCCGAGCTCGTCCGCCGTCGACTCGCGCACCGTCGCGAAGCGCCAGTGCTCGTGCAGCTTGCCGTCCCGGAACGTGCCGAGATGGGTCTGCGTGTTCCCGACGTCGACGACCAGGAGCATTCAGCGCCGCACGATACGAACTGGCGCGGTCTTGGTGCGCGTGTTGCCCCGCGCGTCGCGGACGGCGGCGTAGACGTGCCCGGGCCGCGCGCGCCGCCCGAGCTGCCGCCGCTCGCGGCGCGAGAGCGGGATCCGGATCCTCTGGACCTCGCCCGGTCGCAGCTGCACGACGCGTGTGCCGAGCACGACTGTCCGCCGGCGGGCGAGCGTGATCGTCCCCGCGCAGCGGCGCGCGGTCGAGGTCGGGCAGCCGATCGGCACACGCGCGAGCCCGCGCGCGACGCGGATGCGCCGCGCGAGCACCGCCACGCCGCCGAACCGGCGCTTCCCGCGAGCGCGGGCCGGCACGCCCCCGAGCGTCGGGATGCTGGGCACGAGCGCGACGTCGTCGACGTAGGCGTCGTTGTAGCTGCCGCCCGGCGGCCCGGCGTGGATGGTCACCGCGATGCTGCGGGTGAGGCGCGGGACGCGCTCGGCCGCGATCCGCGGCACGAGCATCGTCGCGTTCCCGCGCTCGGCGGCCGTGACGGTGTCGAGCGCCACCGTGCCGAGCCCGATCCCCGCCGGGCCGACGAAGCGCGCGGTCACCGTCGCGTGGTCCTCGCTGAGCCGGAAGCCGCCGAGCAGGGCCGACAGGCGCACGGTGAAGCCCGCGCGCGCGTCGATCTCGGGCGCCCAGCCGGACACGTCGACGACCTGCGTCGCGCTCGCGGCGCCGGACGGACCGGCGGCGAAGAATGCCTCGCCCGCGCCGAGCGCATCCGACGCCGCGAGCGACGGGAGCGTCACCAGCCCGACGACGGTGCCGTAGCGGACGCTCGTGAAGCCACCGACGCGCCGCCAGCGCGGCGGCGCCGGCGAGGCGCTGTCGTTCTCCGCCGCGGTGCCCTGCTCCGCACCGGGGTTGGCGAGCAGGTTCCCGGCCGTGCTGGGCGGGGCCGGCGGCCGGCGCTCGTGGGCGCCGAGGTCGCGGCGCGCGATGCCGTCGCCGTCGCCGTCCATCGCCCGCGGGTCGCCGGCGGCGTCGAGCTCGGGCTCCTCGGCGCGCAGCGGCTGCGGGTCGCCGGCCTCGACGAGCGGCGAGCCGGGCCGCGGCCGCAGGTCGCCGGGCGCGGCGGTGAAGCCGGGGTCCACTCCCGACTCCGGCAGCAGCGAGCGCGTCACGGTCGCCGCGCCCGAGACCCCGCGCGTGAAGCCCCAGACGACCGAGTCGGAGATCGTCGCCGTGCCGCGCACACCCGCGGCGCCCGAGCCGACGACGCTCACGTGCGCGGCGGTGAGCCGGCCGGACTCGACCTCCACGCCGCTCCCGGTGACCGCGACGCTGTGCATCTGCACGGCGCCCGCGGTGACCAGCGCGCCGGCGACCACCGAGGAGCGCAGCGCCGAGCCGTCGCGCAGCCGCACCGCGCCGGTCACGCGCAGGTCGCGGCCGTCGCCGCGCAGCGCCAGGCCGTCGCGCACGGCCAGCGAGCCGATCGAGGAGCGGGCCTCGTTGAGGTCGACGTTGCCGTCGATCTCCGTGGCGGCCCGGCCGGCCCCGACGATGTGCACCGGCTCGCCGGCCTCGTCGGCGACGTCGGCGGACTCCGTGCGGCGGCCGACGCGGATCGTGTCGGCGCCCGGCGAGTCGCCCGCCGCCGCCAGCGCAGACGACAGGGTGGGCTGGTCGACGCACCCGGGGGCGGTCGTCCCGACGCAGTAGGTCGCCGCCTCCGCCGGTGCTGCGCCGAACACGAGCAGGGCTGCCAGCGCGAGCCGCTTCACCGTGGCGAAGGCTAGCCGCGAACGTCGAGCGGCGGCCCTGCCACGCGAACTTCCTGACCGGTTCCGAGCGCGGCGAGCGCGTCGGCGGCGCGGCCGAAGCCGGGTACCGCGAGGTCCGGGTCGAGCTCGAGCAGCGGCACGAGCACGAACCGCCGCGTGGTCACCTCGCGGTGCGGGAGGCGCAGGCGCTCCGACTCGTACTCGACCGCCTCGAGCAGCAGCAGGTCGACGTCGATCGGCCGCGGCCCGTGCCGCACGCCGCCCGTCTCGCGGCCGAGCGCGCGCTCGACCGCCTTGCAGGCGTCGAGCAGCGGCTCCGGCTCGAGGTCGGTCTCGATGCGGATGCACGCGTTGTAGAAGTCGGGCTGGTCGAGCACCTCGCCGACCGGCTCGGTCTCGTACACCGAGGAGGACGCGAGCACGGACACGTGGTGCGCCCACAGGTCCTCGACCGCGGCCTGCAGGTGCGCGCGGCGGTCGCCGACGTTCGAGCCGAGCCCGAGGTAGCCGAGGGTCATGCGCGGATCAGCGCCAGCTGGCGGGACTGGGCGAGCAACGTGCCGTCGCTTCCCCACAGCTCGCCGTCCTCCTCCCACGCGCCGCCGGTCGAGAAGCGCGACCGGTAGTCGGCGAGCACCCACTCGCAGTGCGGCGCGAGCGGGGCGCGGAAGTGGATCGTGAGGTCGAGCGTCGGGGCGCCGAAGATGCGGCCGAGCTTGGTGAACGCGGCGGGCAGCCAGCCGTCGGACAGGGCGGTCAGCGCAAGGTGGTCGAGCAGCCGCGGCGGATCCGGGCGCAGCCAGGCGAGGTTGCGGGCGGTCCCCTCCTCGCCGGCCACCCAGCGGATCTCGAACTGCTCGTGGAAGGCCGGCATCGGCTCGCGCCGCTCGAGCTGCGGGCACTCCTCGGGCGGCGGCGCCTCCGGCATCGAGGTCTCGAACCACTCCGGCTCGCCGTCGCGCCAGATCGCGCACGAGCCGAGCGCGAGGGCGACCGTCTCGCCTTCCTGCTCCATCCGCATCGTGACCGTCGTGGCCGCGTTGCCGGCGCGCTCGATGCTCGCGCGGATCTCGACCGGGCCGGCCTGCGGCGGCGCGACGAAGTGCACGGTGAGCGAGCGCGGGCGGCGCGCCGGGTCGTCCACCGCGATGACCATCGCGCGCGTGAGCATGGCCGCCACGTAGCCGCCGAACGGCCCGCGCATGACCCACCAGCGCTCGGAGATCTCGCCGCGCCAGCGGCTCGGTGTCAACTGCTCCAGCGCGGTGTCGGCTTCGAGCGGATGGGTCATGACTCGGCCAGCCCCAATCGGTCGTGCAGTCGCGCCAGCGGCCGCGGCGCCCACCAGTTCCAGCGCCCGAGCAGCGCCATCAGCGACGGCACGAGCAGCGCGCGCACGAGGAAGGCGTCGATCAGCACGGCGAGCGCGGTGCCGATCCCGAGCTGCTTGATGAAGATGATCTCGGACGTCGCGAAGGCGCCGATCGCGATGCAGAACAGCAGTGCGGCGTAGGTGACGATCCGTCCCGTGCGCTCGAGCCCGACCGCCACCGCCTCGCGATCGTCCATTCCCGAGTCGCGCGCCTCCTTGATGCGGGTGAGCAGGAACACGCCGTAGTCGGTCGAGAGCCCGAAGGCGACGCAGAAGAGGAGGATCGGCTGGGTCGACTCCAACGCGCTCTGGGAGTCGTACGCGAGCAGCGACTCGAGCCGGCCGTCCTGGAAGATGAGGACGAGCAGCCCGAAGGCGGCGCTCAGCGTGAGCAGGTTCATGATCAGCGCCTTGACCGGCAGGACGACCGAGCCCGTCATCACGAAGAGGATGACGAGCGTGGAGCCGGCGAGGAGCGCGAGCGCGAGCGGCAGCGACTCGCCGAGCGACGTCTGCTGGTCCATGAACTGCGCGGTCCCGCCGCCGACGCGGTACTCGAACGGCGCGCTCTGCGCGCGGATGTCGCGCACGAGCTGCTGCGCCTCGCCGGAGAGCGGGTCGGCGTCCGTGTAGACGTCGATCCGCCACAGCCCGTCGGCCTGCACCGGCCGCGCCACGTTGTCGGCGTTCGGGAGCTGGTCCAGGCTCTGGGACCAGGCGCCGACGGCGCCGGAGTCGTCGCTCTGGGCGGCTACGTAGATCGGCGTCGTGCGGCCGGGCGGGAACTCGCCGGTGAGCACGTCGTCGACCACGCGCGCGGAGCGGTCCTGCGGCAGCACGCTCGCGTCGACGCCGGTGAACTCGATCCGCAGGAACGGCAGGCCCATGGCGATCAGCAGCGCCGCGGTGGCGGCGGCGATCGGGCCGGGGCGGCGCATCACGGCCTTCGAGAGCCGGTACCACGGGCCGGTGCGCTCCTGGGCGGCGTCGCGGGCCAGCGAGACCTGCCAGCGCTTGAGGCTGAGCGCGTTCACGCGCGGGCCGAGCGCGGCGAGCAGCGCGGGCAGGACCGTGAGGGAGACGACCGCGGCGGTGAGCGAGACCAGCACGCCGCCGTAGCCCATCGAGAACAGGAAGCGCTGGTCGAACACGATCAGCGCGGCCATGGCGGCGGCGACGGTGGTGGCGCTGAAGACGACGGTGCGGCCGGCCGTGCGCAGAGTCGTCCGCAGCGCCGTCGCGGGGTTCGCCGCCAGCTCCTCGCGAAAGCGGGAGACGATGAACAGCGAGTAGTCGATCGCGAGCCCGAGCCCGGCGCCGGTGATCAGGTTGATGGCGAACACCGACATCGGCTCGACCTCGTTGACGAGCCGCAGCCAGACGAAGGTGGTGAGGATCGTGGTGGCGCCGACCGCGATCGGGAGCAGCGCCGCGACGACGCTGCGGAAGACCACGAGCGAGAGGACGAAGAGCAGCGGGAAGGCGAGCAGCTCGGCGCGGGCGAGGTCCTGCTCGATCTGCTCGCTGACCTGCGTGAAGGCGAGCTGGCCGCCGCCGGCGGTCACGCCGGGCTCGCGCTCGACGCGCTCCTGCAGGCGCTCGGCGGCGGCGTCCTCGTCGGCGCCGGCGCGGAAGGTGGCGAGCAGGTACGTCGTGCGGCGGTCACGCGAGACCAGCTCGGCCGGCTCGCCGTGCTCGACGGCGACGACCCGGGCGACGTCGGGATCGCGCAGCGAGCGGGCGACGCGGGCGATCTTCTCACGCGCCTGCGGGGTGTCGACGGGCGCGCCGAGCCGCACCAGCGCGATCAGGTCCGGCGACGCGCTCTGGCCGGTGGCGCGCTCGATCGCGTCGCGGGCGAGGATCGACTCCGAGCCGTGGTCCTCGAAGTCGTCGTCGTTGTCGAGCAGCGAGACGACCGGGCCGCCGAACGCGGCCGCGAACAGCACGAAGACGACCGTGAAGGCGAGGACGGGCCGGCGGCGGCGGTCGATCAGCCGCGCGAGGCGGTCCATGCCCGGAACACCGGGTGGTCGCTGTCGGCCAGGTCGAGCGCGGCGACGACGTTGAGCTGCATGCCGATGGCGAAGAACTCCCAGAGCTTGTCGGGCGGCTCGCCGGACAGCCGCTCGACCTCGCTCACCACCTCGCCGTACATGTCGCGCACGTGCTCGCGGATCTCGGGATCCGAGCCGGCGGCGGCGTAACCCTGCATCAGCATGAGGATCGCGTGGCGATCGGGCAGGAGCTCCTCGATGTAGGCGTGCCCCATCGCGTCCATCTCGCAGTCGTCGTCCGCGTCGGCGGCCGCGCGGCGGAACGCGTCGATGACCTTCTCGCAGGCGCGGTCGCCGCAGGCCAGGAAGAGCTCGCGCTTGGTGCGGAAGAGGCGGAACAGGTACGGCTGCGAGATGCCGACCTGCTTGGCGATGGCCTCGGTCGACGTCCCGTGGTAGCCGCCGGCGGCGAACTGCTCCATCCCGACGGCAAGGATCTCCTCCCGGCGCTCCTCGGCGGACTTGCGCATGGGAGGTATGTTAGTGAGTACTAACGCTCTTCGCGCCAGACCTCGACCGAGACCTCCTCGACGGGCAGCGGGATCGGCGGCTCGGGCTTCGAGGCCTTGACCACGACGCTCTCGGCGCCGAACTGCGAGGCGAGGCGGTCGGCGATCACCGCGCACAGGCGCTCGAGCGTCTTGTACGAGCGCTGCTGCGCGATCAGCGCGATCACCTGGCAGACCTCGCCGTAGTCGACGGTGTCCTCGACGCGGTCGGTGATCAGGGCGTCGGGCTCGCCGACGTCGAAGCGCACGTCGAGCACCAGCCGCTGGCCGATCTCACGCTCGGCCGCCGTGACGCCGTGGTGGGTGTAGAGCGACAGGCCGACGATCTCGACGGTGACCCCGACCTCGGGGCCTTCCTCGTCATCGTCGTCGTCGGTCAGGTCGTCGTCGTCGTAGTCCTCGTCGGGATCGGAGGCCATCTGGCGAACGTAGCAGCCGTCACGGTGAGGGCGTCCGCCGTGGCGGCGACGTCATGTACCCGGAACACCCGCGCGCCGCGCTCGAAGGCGATCACGTTGGTGGCGACGGTCGCATGGACGCGTTCGGTGACGTCGCGGCCGGTGAGGCGGCCGAGGAAGCTCTTGCGGCTCGTGCCGATCACGATCGGGCGGCCGAGCGTGGTCAGCTCGTCGAGCCGGCGGAGCAGCTCGAGGTTGTGCTCGAGCGTCTTGCCGAAGCCGATGCCCGGGTCGAGCTGGATGCGCTCCTCCGCGATGCCCGCGTCGGTGGCCGCCTTGAGCCGCACGTGGAGGAAGGCCTTCACGTCGTCGACGACGTCGTCGTAGCGCGGGTCGTCCTGCATCGTGCGCGGCTCCCCGAGCATGTGCATCAGGCAGCAGTCGGTGCCGCGCTCGGCCACGAGGGACGCCAGCTCGGGCTCGTAGCGGAAGGCGCTGACGTCGTTGACGTAGGTGGCGCCGGCGTCGATGGCCGCCTCCGCGACCGCGAGCTTCATCGTGTCCACCGAGATCTGGACCGGGAGCTTCAGGTCGGCGACGCCCTCGATCACCGGCAGGACGCGAGCGAGCTCTTGCGGTGCCGGGACGGGGTCCGCGCCGGGCCGCGTCGACTCCCCGCCGACGTCGACGATCGCCGCGCCCTCCGAGACGAGCCGGCGGGCGTGGGCGATCGCCGCCACCTCGTCCTCGAAGGCGCCGCCGTCGGAGAACGAGTCGGGCGTGACGTTGACGACGCCCATGATCGTGTACGGCCGGTCCACGGGATCGACGGTAGACCATGAGCCCGCTCGACGATGTGTCCAACCGGGGCCGTCCGGGATTGTGCGCGGGTGCGCGCGAGCCGATCCGGTGGGCATGGAAGTCCAGGCATACGCGGCGATGAGCATCCTCGCCATGACCATGCAGGGCGCCCATGCGGCGATCGAGCGGGCGAACGCGAACCCCGTTCCCGCCGACGCTCCCGCGTCCGCGCACGCGGACGTGATCCTCGAGCTCTCTGCCGCCGCGCAGGCGCTCGTCGGCTCGCCGTAGCGGGCGGTGCATTTCGGGACACGCGCGGCCGTGAGCGGGGCGCGTGTCCCGAAGTGCACCGCCCCTGGGGCCCTGCTCCCCGGGTCTTCGGGCGCTACCGCAGCTGGTCGCGGCGGCGTGTCAGGTAGGCCGTCTCGGCGGTGTTGCCCGCCAGCTCGATGGCTCTGTCGTAGGCCGCACGTGACTGCTGGCTGCGGCCGAGCCTGCGCAGCAGGTCGGCGCGGGTGGCGTGGTAGGCGTGATAGCCGGCCAGCCTGTGCTCAAGACGGTCGACCGCTGCCAGTGCGACTTCCGGTCCGTCGAGTTCGGCGACCGCGACGGCCCGGTTGAGGGCGATGATCGGCGAGGGGTCGACGCGGACGAGCTGGTCGTAGAGGGCGAGGACCTGTGACCAGTCGGTGTCGCGTACGTCGCGGGCGGAGGTGTGCACGGCGTTGATCGCGGCGAGGATCTGGTAGCGGCCCGGAGCGGCCCCGGCGGCGGCAGCGGCGAGGCGCTCGCGCACCAGCCGGTGCCCCTCTGCGATCAGCGTCGCGTCCCAGGCGCCGCGGTCCTGCTCGTCGAGGGGGACCAGCTCGCCGCCGGCCGAGATCCGGGCGGTGCGGCGGGCCTCGGTGAGGAGCATCAGCGCCAGCAGCCCGGCCACCTCGCCGTCGTCCGGCAGGAGGGCACGGATCAGCCGGGTGAGCCGGATCGCCTCGGCGGTCAGGTCGTGACGCTGGGGATCGGTGTGGGGGCCGGTGGCCAGGTAGCCCTCGTTGAAGACGAGGAACAGGACGGCGAGTACGCCGGAGACGCGTGCCGGGAGATCCTCGGCGGACGGCACGCGATAGGGGATGCGAGCCGCCTTGATCTTGGCCTTCGCGCGGGTGATCCGCTGCCCCATGGCACTTTCGGCCACCAGGAAGGCGTGCGCGATCTCGGGCACGGTCAGACCGCCGACCATGCGCAGCGTCAGCGCCAGGCGGGCTTCCATCGCCAGCGCCGGGTGACAGCAGATGAAGATCAGCCGGAGCCGATCGTCGTCGATGACGCCGAGAGGCTCGGGCGGGTCGTCGTCGTACACCATCCGAGCCTCCTTCTGCTTGTCGTCGCGCTTGTTCTCGCGCCGGATCCGGTCGATGGCCTTGCGTTTGGCGGTGGTGGTCAGCCAGGCGCCGGGGTTCGGCGGCACGCCCTCGGCCGGCCACCGCTCGACGGCGGTCGCGAACGCCTCGGCCGCCGCCTCCTCGGCAATGTCGAGGTCACCGAAACGCCGAGTCAGCGAGGCGACCACCCGCGCC
>Ga0081538_10003554_pt1 | contig 14664 bp, 11 predicted proteins | sample TabmetS5T2R1_FD_71022 | JGI IMG/M metagenome (GOLD analysis project Ga0081538, IMG submission 71022) | Tabebuia heterophylla rhizosphere microbial communities from the University of Puerto Rico - S5T2R1 | ecosystem: Host-associated > Plants > Roots > Rhizosphere ... | reverse complement strand
AAAGACCACCAGCTGCGTGGAGAACAAGATCAGGAACCCGACCAGCAGCGCCCACCAGTACCAGATCCGCGGCTCGCCCATCTGCTCGAGCTGGGCGGCCACATAGGTCGGCATCGTCGCCCGGGTCGGCTCGGTGCCGGTCTGCTGGAGCACGTGGGTGACAAGGATGCCGGGCATGAGGATGCCGATCAACGCCCCGGGCACGAACACCACCCACATCTCGATGATCAGGAACCGCCACCAGCGGCGCCACCGGGCCGCGTTCTCGGGGGTGTCCCGGAAGGTCGCCCCCACCGGCTCCACCGGCCGCTCGGCGCGGGCGAGCAGGCCGGGGATGTAGCCGGCCCTGGCCCCCATGCCGTAGCCCTTGTCGCGGTAGTAATTCATGAACACGTAGTTGAGGCCCGAGGCCATGGCCGCGAACCCGGCCACGGCGCCCAGGTCGGTCGCGTCGACCCCTTCGGGTGGCAGCGCCGGCCGGAATAGCCCCACGATCCCGTCGTCCCAGACCGAGAACGGCACCAGGACGATGGCCGCGATGATCAGCGTGACCAGGATGAACACGACCAGCACCCAGTTGGTCAGCTCCATCGTCCGCGAGATCTTGCGTCCGAACAGGGTGATGACGAACACCGTGGCCATCAACGCCACGGCCAGCCACCGGGACGCGGTGCGGTCCTCGGGGCCCGGGATGTCGCCGGTGATGAAGGTGTAGAGCGCGTCACCGGCCCCGGCGGCCCAGCCGCCGGTGATGAAGGCCAGGTAGAACAGCAGGATGGCCAGCGTGGTCCAGACCAGGAAGCCCGGTGGAACCCGCCCAAAGCCGACCGACGGCACCTCGCCGGTGGCGACCACATAGCGGCCGATCTCCATGTTGTAGAAGGCCTGGAGCAGGATCGACACCAGGGCGACGAACCCGATCCCGGTCCAGCCGCCCTGGCCGATGGCCAGGGGGGCCAGCAGCCACTCGCCGCTGCCGATCGACAGGCCGAGCGCGATCAGGCTGGGCCCAATGACCAGGGTGACGAGCTCCTTCCTCCCGATCCGCCGCGCGTGGAAGACCTCCTCGGGCTCGGGGAGGTCGTCGACGCCGAGCGGCGGCCGGCTGACCCCAAGGGGGTAGGTGTCGGTGGTGGGCGCCTGCGGCGCCCCGGCTCCGGCGGAAGACGCGTCCATTGTGGCTCCCTTCGCTTGGGATGCCCCAGCCAACCGGGTATGCCCGGCAAGAACCCGCTGTGAACGCCACCCAACGGCGTTGTCCGCGATATCACACCAAACTGGGGCAGCTGGCAAGAGCAGCTTGGGAGGATCACGCCAGTCACATACAAGGCAATCGCATCGCGGTGGCCGGACCGAACTGGTCGAGGGTGCGGGTGACCTGAGGTCCAGCCGACGGGTAGTAGAGTGCAGGTGAGACGCGACAGAAGACACCTCCGTTGTCCTGCGCAAAGGCAACCGCAATGTCCCGTTGTGGCGTCTCTGCTATTCAGCGCTTCTCCGGACCGGGCCCCTCATCGTGCTCAGGTAGTTGCTCCACGAGGCCGCCGAGCCCCACATCGGTGCCTCGGATCACCGACGGACCAATGACGACTGGGCGTCCTGGCATGCGGAGTGGCTTGTCACGTTGTCAGGGCTCCCGGCCCACTCGGCGGTACGCTAGCCCGCAGCGAGTTGATCTACCTGCTGGTGCACCTGGGACAAGGAGTACACCCGGCGCCGCCCCAAGCAGCGCTGGGAAGACTAGGCCTATGAGCTACTGGCCTCCTTTGGCGTGGGTCGAGCTGGCCGCTACGTGCGCCGGCCGATGAACGACGTCGAGCGCTTCGCGCTGATCATGCTGATCACCGCCGCCACGGTCGTGGCGGCGGTGCTGGCGAACCGGGTCAGCGACCGCATCCGGATCCCCGCCCGGCCATCTTCCTGCTGGCCGCGGCGATCGCCTCCGACCTCATCCCCGCCCTCGGCCAGGTGTCGGTCACCAACGTCCAGCGGGTGGTGACGGTGGCCCTGGTGATCATCCTCTCAACGGCGGGATGGACATCGGCTGGCGGCGGTTCCGCGACGCCGCCGGCGCGGTGGTCTGGGTCGGCGTCGCCGGCACGTTCGTCACCGCCGCCGCCCTGGCGGCGATCGCCCATGCCCTGTTCGGCCTGGACTGGCGGGCGGCGCTGCTGCTCGGCACGGCGCTGGCGCCAACCGACCCGGCCGCGGTGTTCTCGGTGCTGGGGCGCCGGGAGGTCACGGGTCGCAGCGGCACCATCCTGGAGGGCGAGGCCGGCGTCAACGACCCGGTCGGCATCGCGCTGATGGCTGGCCTGCTGACCACCGGCCAGACGGTCGGCCCCGCGGACGCCGGCGGGATCGCGGGCACCTTCCTGCTGCAGTTGGCGGTCGGCGCCGTGGTCGGGGTGGCCGGCGGGAGGCTCCTGGTGGCCTTCATGCGCCAGCTGCCGCTACCCAGCGAAGGGCTGTACCCGCTGCGGGTGCTCGCCAGTGCCCTGCTCATCTACGGCGCGGCGACCATCGCCCACGGCTCCGGCTTCCTGGCGGTGTTCGTCGCCGGCATCGTCGCCGGGGACGCCCGCGCCCCCTACAAGGGGGAGATCGAGCGTTTCCACGCCGCCCTCGCAAGCTTCGCCGAGATCGTCGCCTTCATCGCGCTCGGCCTGACGGTGGGCCCGCACATCCTGCCCGACGGTGGCGCCTGGGTCATCGGGCTGGCGCTGGCGGTGCTGCTGACGTTGGTGGTCCGCCCCCTGCTGGTCGGGCTGCTGCTGCTGCCGGTCCGGCTGACCTGGGGGGAGCGGCTGTTCGTGCTGTGGGCGGGGCTCAAGGGTGCGGTCCCGATCCTGCTTGGCACCTTCCTGCTCACTGCGGAGCTGCCCGACGCGACCCGGCTGTACGCCGTCATCGTCGTGGTGGTGGCCTTCTCGGTGGTGGTGCAGGCAGGGCTCGTGCCCACCGTCGCGGCTCGGCTGAGCGTTCCGATGCGGCCTGTGGAGCCCGAGCCGTGGAGCCTTGGGGTGCGGTTTCGCCATGAACCCAGCGGGCTGCGCCGCTACCTCGTCGAGGCGGGCTCCCCGGCCGACGGTTGCACGATCGGTGACCTCGCCCTTGGCCAGGACGCGTGGATCAATCTGGTCATCCGGGGCGGCCAGCTGGTTCCGGTCAGGGGGTCCACCAGGCTCCGGGCTGGTGACGAGCTCCTGGCACTTACCGACCCCGAACGCCCTCGGGACCTCGCGCCGGTCTTCACCTCTGGGCCTGGCCCGCGCGATAGCGGCGCCACAGTGTCCTGACCGGCCCGCAAGCTGCCCTCTGGCCGGACTGGTGCCACCACGCCTGTCACCCACCGCGCCGGCAGCGCGATCTGGCTGGATGCCCAGCCCGGCACAGCCTCGCCGTCCAGGAAGGCCGCCCCAGGCTGCGCCGGGGACCCCGGGCCGGCGACCGGCTCCCCGACGCCCGCGTCGCCCGCGACGGCCGGCGGTGCTGGCTCGGCGAGGCGCTCGCCACCCCTGGCTTCCAGCTGCTGCTGTGCGGCCGCCCGTCGGCTGGGACACCGGTCAGGCTGCCGCGCTGGGTGGGCGCCGCGCCGGCACGCTGGCCGTCCACCACCTGACGCGCGAGGCCGTGCCCGGCGCCCTGCACGACGCCGACGGGCAGGCGTTCGCGTGGCGGGGCGTGGAGCAGGCGGCGCACTACCTCGTCCGGCCCGACGCCCACGTAGCCTACCGCGCCTCCGGCACGGACCTCGACGGCCTCCAACGCTACCTCGCCCACTGGCTCCCATGGGCGGCGGCTGACCAGCCGCGGCCGGGCGGTCGCGCTGCACCAGCTGGCCGTCGGGTATGCGCTGGCCGGCGACGAGATCGCCTGCCAGCGGGCGCTGGACGCCGCCGCCCAGCTGGCCGAGCGCAGCCAGCAGGACCAAGACGAGGGCCCGGGGCGCTACTGCACCCCGGCGTATGTCGAGATCCAGCGAGCGGCCACCTGGATCGAACTCGGCCGGCCCGAGCGCGCGATCGACCTGTTTGAGAACAGCCTGGCAAGGCTGCCCTCGGTCCATCGCCGCGATCGTGGCGTCTATTTGGCCCGGCTCGCCTCCGCCTATGCCCTCAGCGGCAGCCCAGACGTCTCTGTACGCAAGGGCTGGCAGGCAGTGACCGTTGCCCAGGCCACCGGATCGCGGCGGATCACCACCGAACTCGGCCAGCTTGGGCGCCGGCTGACCCGCTGGCAGTCCATGCCCGAGGTCAGTCAGCTCCTCAAGGAGTTACAGGCGGCATGAGTGATCGTCCCTTCATCCTGTGGAAGTGCGCCGCCTCCCTGGACGGCCGGATCGCGGCGGCGGACGGCTCGAGCAAGTGGATCACCTCGGCCGAGGCGCGGGCGGATGGCCACCGGCTGCGGGCCGAGTGCGGGGCGGTCATGGTGGGCTCGGGCACCCAGCAGGCCGACGACCCCCAGCTGGCGGTGCGCGACGCCGAGGTGACCCGCCAGCCGCTGCGGATCGTGGTGGACAGCAACGCCCGCACCCCGGCATCGGCCCGCGTCCTGGATGATGCGGCGCCCACGCTGATCGCGGTGGCGGAGGACGCCGACGCCTCGCACCTGGACAGCCGCGCGGAGATCGTGCGGCTGCCGCGGGTGGCTGTCGGCCTGGACCTGGGGCTGGTGCTGGAGGCGCTCGGCGAGCGCGGGGTGCGGGCGGTCCTGCTCGAAGGTGGCCCGACCCTGGCCGGTTCCTTCCTGGCAGCTGGGTTCATCGACCGGGTGGTGGCCTATATCGCGCCGGTGCTGATCGGCGGTGGCGGCAGGCCGGCGCTGGCTGGGCCTGGCGCGCCCAACATCGCCGATGCCAGGCGCTTCCAGCTTGAGGATGTCGTGCGCATCGGCCCAGATGTGCGGCTGACCGCAACGCCGCTGAATTGACGTTCGCAGTCGCTGCGTCGATCGAATGGCGCAGCCGCCGCCTCCGGGTTCTCCACCGGCAGGGCATGGGTGCCCGAAAGGACGGCCAGCCGCCCCTGGGGCAGGGCCGCGGAACGCATGGGTGGGTGTTGAGGCGTGAGCCACCGTCTCGTCAATGGCATGCAAGAGGTCAGGGGTTCATGCGACCTCAGCTCCACCACTACAGCTCGGGTGCGTTGTGCCCGATGCGTGCCCGCAGCCTTGACGGAAGATTACGGGCTGGCAGCGAAGCTGCAGGTCAGCGGACCACCGTGTGAGGGAGCGCCCGGTCCCTCTGGAAGCGCTGGATGGGCTTCCTCAAGCTCGACATGTGGGTGGTGTTCTTCGGCGGGGCGATGATCGGCATGTTCCTGCCCATCATCCTGATGCGCCAGATGGTCCTGCTCACCGGCGAGAAACCGACCCAGGCCAACGTGCCCACCTTCGTGGCCAACGCCCTCGACCAGGAGTACGGGCGCTGGCTGTTCTACATCGCCCTGTTCATCGGCTTCCTGATCCTGTTCGACACCCAGCTGGGCATCTTCGAGGCCCTGGTCCGCAACATGACCGACGCGGTCAACACCAGCCCGCGCCTGCGGCAGGCCATCAACGGCGACCCGCGCCGCTTCTACTACCCGTTCATGATCGTGCTGACCGCCGTGATCGGCCTGTTCCTGCAGTTCTTCCAGCCGGCCACCCTGGTGCTGATCTCGGCCAACATGTCGAACTTCGGCGCCCTGGTCTTCCCGTTCCTGCTCATCTACCTGAACTCGAAGCTGCCCTGGACGGCCCGGCCCAAGACCTGGACGTATGTGGTCCTGCTGCTCAACTTCGTGTTCTTCGGCTTCCTCTTCATCAACTTCGTCTTAGACCAGCTCACCGGGGAGGCGCTCATCCAGTTCTGAGCGGAAAGGGAAGGGGCCCGGCCGTGCGGCCGGGCCCCTTCCTTCGTTCGTGCGTCAGGTCATGCCGGGACGCCGATGCTCATGTCGACGAACTCGTTGGTGGCGATGTCCTCAGGCTTGAGGCCCTCCTTGGGGGCCTGGCGCTGGGCGGTGAAGATGGGGGTGACGATCTCGATCATCCGCTGCACCCGCGCGTTGTCGAAGTTTCCGAGGGTCTGGTCGGGCCCGTTGGTGACGAAGTCCTCGCGCATCTTCTGGATGGCGTAGCCGGCCAGGCCCTCGGAGTAGACCCACCCGGTGTCGTACTGCTCGACCAGGTCGAGGATGAGCTGGTTGGTCTTATCGGGGTTGGCGAGGTAGTCGACCTGGGCCCGCTGCACCATCGGGACCAGCTTCTCCAGGCAGGGGGCGAGCTTCTGCTTGTCGGCGGCCCGGATCGACAGCGCCTGCGGGTAGAAGGGGTAGCCGGCCTCGCTCACCAGCGCGTACTTCACCGGCTTGCCCCACTGCTTGACCTCGTTCTCGTAGATGTAGGGCTCGGAGGTGGCGAACCCGGCCTGGGCGACCTTGCCGCCGGCGGCCACGAAGTTGCCCGGCTTGCCGTCATAGGAGCCGTCGACCTGGGACTTCTTCAGCACTCCGGTCCCGGTCAGGAACTCCATGTAGGTGTCGCCCTCGAAGAAGAGGACCTTGGTGTCGGTCTTGCCGATGTCGGCGATGGTGTTGAACTGCGGGTAGGTGGCCGGGTCCCACATGATCATGAACGGGCTGGTCTCCATGGGCGCGACCACGGCCTGGGTCGCCTGCTTGGCCGAGAAGCGGATCGCCTCGTCGGTGCTGACCTGCCCGAGGGTGATGCTGGTGTCCTTGTACATCTGGGAGGAGACCGGCTCGAAGCCGATCGACGGCCCGCCGGTGCGCACCTCGAGCTGGACCCCGGTGTCCTTGCCCTGGACGACCAGCGGCGCGGTCACCTTCTTGGCCTGGGCGTCGATGTCCGGGTTGGGCCCGAGCATGTGGTAGTAGACGCCGTACTCCGACTCCGGGTCCCAGTCGGTCTGGATCACGATCGGGTTGGGACAGGTCTCGGCCAGGCTGACGGTGGCGTCCGATGGCGCGGTGGAGCCAGGGCTCTGGGCGCCTCCCCCGTCCTCGTCACCACCGCAGCCGGCGGCGATGAGAGCGAGCACAGCCAGGACGATGCCGACGCGAACGCTGCGCATGGGCCTTCCTCTCCGGACATGTAGGCACAGACGGGACAATGGCCGCCTTAGGTTTCACCAGCGCCAACCGGCGTGTCAACCGTTCGCCCTACAGCGGCCGGGCCGCGCATCAGATGGAGCGCAGGCCGTACAGGACTCGCTCCAGCAGGGCCAGGTCAGGGCGGTCGCCGCCCTGGGCGGGACGGTGGACCATGACCATGCCCTCGTCGGCCATGTCCCCGACCAGCACCCTGGTCACCCCAAGGGGGAGGTCGAGCCGGGCCGAGATCTCGGCGATCGACAGGATGTCGCGGCACAGGGCGGCGATGGCCCGCTGCTCGACGGTCAGCCTCGGGGACCGCTCCCCCAGCGAGGTGGTGGAGACCAGCGCCTCGATCTCGAGGTCGGTGTGGACCGGGCGGGTCCGCCCGCCGGTCATGGCGTAGGGCCGGACCCGCCGGCGGCCGGCGGCTGGCTGGTCTCCAGAAGTGGTCACGCGCGCCGCCTCATCTGGCCTGGCGTGGGCTGCTCATGTCGGGAGAATGGTCTGGAGCTCGGCACGGAGGCTGGGGGTGAGGACGTCGCCGGCGCGGGCCGCGAGCACGGTCATCTCGTAGGCGATCACCCCGACGTTGCAGTTGCTGGCGGCCAGCACGGTCAGGCAGGAGCCGTCGCTGATCGACATCACGAACAGGAAGCCGCGTTCCATCTCGACGACCGTCTGGGAGACCAGGCCGCCGTCGAAGCAGCGGGTCGCGCCCTGGGTCAGGCTGGCCAGGCCGGAGGCGATGGCGGCCAGCTGGTCGGCCCGTGGGCGGTCGAGCCGTTCCGACACCGCCACCGGCAGCCCGTCGGCCGAGACGACCATCGCGTGGGCCACCCCCGGCGTGGCCTTGACGAAGTTCGAGACCAGCCAGTTGAGGTTCCGAGCGTCGTCGCTGAGCTGTGCCATCTCCCCCCTCCAGGCTCGCTAGGACGCATCCGCCGGGTGATCGCCCTCGTCCGCGCCGCCGGCGACGGTCCGCCCTCGCTCGATTCCGGTGCGGTAGCTGGACAGCATGCTGCGGACCTCCTCCGGGGAGCGGCCGGCGGCCGCGGCGGCGCCCGGCGCGTGCTCGGCACCGGCCTGCTGGCTGGCGACCATCTCGGGGGCCAGGTTGGCCCGTGGCACCCGCCGGGGAAGGCCGGCCTGGGTCAGCCGCTCCGCCGGGTCGGGGGCCGGGGCGGCCGGCGGCGGGATCGGCGGCTCCTCCCAGCGGCGGGGGCGCTCGGCCCGTTGCGGCGGGAGCTCCTCGGCCGCCCGGGCCGGCTCGGGCCGGTACGGCGGCGGCTCCGGGGTCATGGCCGGGGGTGGCTCCGGCATCCGCCTTGGCGGTGGCTCCGGCGCCAGGGTCGGCGGCGGCGGTGCGTCGGCGGGCCGGGGTGGCGGCGACGGGGGCGCGGCCGGGCGGCCGTCGCCGTCGGGCCCGCGCTGGCGGTGCGCCCGGCTCGGCAGCGGCCCCGACTCGGACGACTCGGTCACGAACCAGTCGGAGCGGGCGGCCTCGAAGATCGGGGTCGGGTCGCCGGCCGGGCCCGGCTCCGGCTCGGCCGGCCGCCCCGGCGGCGGCAGCTCGCCCCGGCCCTGGACGGTCCCTGGCGCGGCCGCGGCCGCCCGGTCGGCCGCCACCACCTGCGGCACCTTGGGCCAGACGAGCAGGGCGTTCGGCAGCAGGGTGAGGGCCGTCACGCCGCCGTACCAGGAGTGGCGGAGCTGCACCTTGATGCCGTGGCGCTGGCCGAGCCGCCCGACCACGTACAGCCCCAGCACCCGTGACAGGGCGAAGTCGATCTCGGGCGGGTTAGCCAGGCGCGCGTTGGCCTGGATCAGCTCCTCGTCGCTCATCCCGAGGCCGCGGTCCTCGACCTCGATGACATAGCCGTGCGGCACCGCCTGCCCGGCGATCTGCACCTTGGTGTTCGGGGGCGAGAACGCGGTCGCGTTCTCGATCAGCTCGGCCAGCAGGTGGATGACGTCGACGGCGACGTGCCCGGCGACCTCGAGGTCGGCCAGGGGCAGCAGCTCGACCCGCTGGTACTCCTCGACCTCGGCGGCGGCCGCCCTGACCACGTCGACCACGGTCATCGGCTGTGCCCAGTGCCGGCCGGGGTCGGCGCCGGAGAGGACGATGAGGTCCTCGGCGTTGCGGCGCATGCGGGTGGCCAGGTGGTCCAGGCGGAACAGGTGCTCGAGCGTCTCCGGGTCCGTCTCGTTGCGCTCCAGGTCGTCGATCAGCTCGAGCTGGCGGTCGATCAGCGTCTGGGAGCGACGGGCCAGGTTGGTGAACATGTCGCCGATGGAGCGGCGCAGGGCCGACTGCTCGGAGGCCAGCCGGACCGCGACCTCCTGGATGTCGTCGACGGCCTGGGCGACCTGGCCGATCTCGTCCCTGGAGTCGATGCCGATCGGCTCCACCCGGACGTCCAGCTCGCCGCGTTCGGTGGTCCGCAGGCGCCGGACGGCCTCGGGCAGCCGGTTCTGGGCGATCTCGATGGCCCCGGCCCGCAGCTGCTGCAGAGGCCGGCCCATGGACCTGGCCACCAGCAGCAGGGCCAGCAGGGCGATGCCCAGGATGGCCGCGATGATCAGGGCGTTACGCAGCGCGTCGCGCTGGGCGGTGGCGCTGAGGTCCCCGCTCTCGCCGACGACGCCCTCCAGCAGGCGCGACTCGACGCTGCGCAGCAGCTCCATATAGGTGGTGCTGGCGTTCAGCCACTGGTCGGCGTCGATATCCGCCCCGGACTGCTGGCGGACCGTCCCCTGCTCGATCCGTTCGACCTGGAGGACCGCCTGCCCGTGGATGATGTCGGCGAACAGCGCCTGCTCCTGGACGTTGGCGTCGGCCTGGAACTCCTCGAAGGCGGCCCGCTGCTGGGCCAGGAGCCCGGAGAACTCCTGGAAGCCGCCGAACTCGAACTCTTCCTGGAACGCCAGGGCGTACAGGATGCCGCGCAGCTGGGAGGTGACCTCCTTGGCCTGCGAGAGGTCGTTGAGGGCGCGCACCGACTGGGAGAGATCCTCGTCCCCGCCCGGCTCGCCGATGCCGGCGTTCACGTCCAGGAGCCGGTCGACCATGCGCGAGTACTCGGCGAACACGGCCCGCCTGGTCAGCGAGGACCTCCGTACCGAGTCGCGCAGCGGGGACAGGTTGTCCAGGGCCGCCCGGGCCGCGTCCAGCCTGCTCTGGGCGCGGTCGCCGAGGTCGTCGTACAGGGCGTCCTCGGCCGTGCGGTAGGCGGTGACGGCCTGGTTGGTGCGGGGCAGCTGCTCGCCCACGGCGTCACCGACACCCTTGTCGGCGCTACCGATGTAGGCGGCGCTGAGGTCGCGCTCTGCCTGCAGCTCGTGCACCAGCGCCGTGACCTGCCGCCCGAGCTCGGCCAGCCGGCGGCCCTCCTCGAAGGCCTGGGCGTTGCCGACCAGGGCCCCGATGCCGAAGCTGGCCAGCACCAGGAAGGCGACGGCCGGGATGACGAGGACGGCGATCAGCTTGGAGCGGACGCGCCAGTTGCGGAGGCCGATCGTCCAACCACCCTTGGCTGGCGGAGAAGATGTGTCCATTCGGCGAGTTCACGACCTCTCTCGCGGGATACCGGCTGGCGCCGGATTATACTCAGCCGGCCTGCCCGTAACGGCCACAACCTGGGAGCTTCGGTAGAGATGACGCGGATGCGCTACTTGTCAGGGGCGGTACTGGTCGCGGTGGTCCTCTCCCTCGCCGCCTGCACCTCGTCGGAGCCGGAGCGCCGGAGCGGCTCGGCCGGTGAGGTCCGCATCGGCGTGCTGGCGCCGCGGTCGGGGCCGAGCCAGGCCGCCGGGGTCGAGGCCCAGCACGGTGCCGAGCTGGCGGCCGCACTTGTCAACGGCGAGGCAGGCGCGGTGGCGCTGGCCGGGGCCGGGGCCGAGGGGCTGGCCGGGCTCGGCGGGGCCAAGCTCACCATCGTCGCCGGCAACACGAAGAGCACCCCCGAGGACGGGGCCGCCGAGGCGGCCCGCCTGGTCGCCGAGGAGCGGGTCGTGGGGCTGGTCGGCGCCTACGACACGAAGGTGACCGAGGCCGCCAGCCAGCGGACCGAGCGGCTGGGGATCCCCTTCGTCAACGGCGACAGCCCGGCCGACTACCTCACCCGGCGGGGGCTCGACTGGTTCTTCCGGACCGGCCCGACGGACCGGATGTTCGGGGAGGCCTTCTACTCCACCCTCCAGCAGGAGAAGGTCCCGCCCAAGCGCATCAGCATGCTGTACACCACCGATGTGTCCGGCGAGAGCCTGCACCAGGTGGTCCATGATCTCGCCCCCGAGGCCGACTACGACGAGCACGGGATGGTCAAGTTCGAGAAGGGGCAGGCCAACGTCGTCCCGGAGCTGCGCGAGCTGCGCGACGAGAAAAAGCCCGAGGTGCTGTTCCTCATGACCTCGACCGGCAACGACGCCGTGCACGTCCTCAAGACCATGGAGACCATGGGCTACCGGCCGCCGCAGATCTTCGTATTCGGCCGCGGGGTCTTCTCCGAGCCGCAGGTGATCCAGGCCGCCGGCACGGCCGCCGAGGGCCTGTTCTACGGCACCGCCTGGTCGCGGGAGATCGCCGGACGCAGCGGCATCGCCAAGGCGGTCATGGAGCAGTACGAGCAGCGCTTCGACCAGCCGATGAGCGAGACCGCGGCCGGGACCTTCACCGCGGTGCTGATGCTTGCCGAGGCGATCGACAACGCCGGCTCGACCGACCCCCAGCGGGTGCGGGCGGCGCTGCTCACCCTGGACATCCCCGGCCGCGAGACGATCATGCCCTGGAGCGGGGTCCGCTTCGACACCTCCCACCAGAACGTGGCCGCGACCGGCGTGGTCGAGCAGCGGGTGGGGGACGCGTTCCAGGTCGTCTTCCCGGGCGAGCTCCAGCGCGCCTCCTAGCCGGTCTGGCCGTGCTCGGGCGTGACCGCGGCCACCTGAGCGTGAGCCTCAGCCCGGCCGCTTGTCGGCCTCGACCAGGCGTTCGTCCAGGTACGGCAGGGTCGCGCCGAACCGCTCCTGGAGGTGGGCCAGGGAGGTCGTCGGCGGGTACTTCGGCTCCTCGCCCTCGCGCAGGACGGTCGGGATGACCTCGACCGGGGCGTCGTAGTTGGGGTCGTAGAAGAACGGGATCGACTGCCGCTCGGCCCCCGAGGTGTTGATGACCCGGTGCAGGGTCGGCGGGAACAGGTCGTTGGTCCAGCGGGCGAGCATGTCGCCGACGTTGACCACGAAGGTTCCCTCGACCGGCTTGGCGTCGATCCAGGCACCGGCTGCGTTGCGCACCTGCAGCCCGCCCCGGTCGTCCTGGGCCAGCAGGGCCAGGCAGCCGTAGTCGGAGTGGGCCCCGGCGCCGATGCGGGCCTCGCTGATCTCGCCGCCCTCGGGCGCACCCTGCGGCGGGTAGTGCAGCGGGCTCATGATCACCATCGGGGTGGTGAACCAGGCGTCGAAGTAGTCCTCGGGAAGCTCCAGGGCGACCGCGATGGCGTGGGTGACCTGGCGGGCCAGGCCGTGCACGGCCGCGAAGTAGGTCTCCATGGTCTCCCGGAAGCTCGGCACGTCTGCCGGCCACTGGTTGGGGCCGTGGAACGGCAGCCCCTGGCGGACCAGCGGATGGTCGGGGGCGAGGTCGTTGCCGATCCGGTAGCCCTCCTTGAGGTCGCCCTCCTCCTGCTTGTCGGGGTCGAGGTTCTCCATGCCGATGTCGAACCAGCCCCGGTCGCAGTTCGACTTCTCGACGGCAACCTCGGCCTTCTTCTCCCGCGGGAGGGCGAAGAACCTGGCCGCCTCGGCGAAGGTCCGGTCGATGAGCTCCTGGCTGACCCCGTGGCCGGCCAGGTAGGCGAACCCGACGTTGCGGAAGGCGCCGGCCAGCTCGAGCGCGGCCTGCTTACGCTCGTCGGGGTCGCCGGTCCGGAACGGGGTGAAGTCGACGACCGGGATCTGCTCGACCGGGATGCGCTCGGCGCGCAGGGACGGCGCGATCTTCGGGGTCATGACGCGACTCCTATGCCGATGTTCGGGTCGATGAACTCGTTGGTGTACAGGTCCTGGGGCCGCAGCCCCGGTTTGGTCGGCGCGCGCTGGCCGACGAGGATCGGGGTGACGATGTCGATGAGGCGCTGGATCCGGGCGGCCTCGAAGTTGCCGAGGGTGCGGTCGGTGCCGTTGTTGACGAAGTCCTGGCGCATCTTGTCGATGGCGTAGTCGGCCAGGCCGGTGGAGTAGGTCCAGAAGTCGTCGTAGGCCTCGACCGTCCGGATGATGAAGTCGTTGGTCTTCTTGGGGTTCTGGAGGAAGTCGACCTGGGCCCGCTGGACGATCGGGACCAGCTTCTCCAGGCAGGGGGCGAGCTTCTCCTTGTCGGCGGCCCGGATGGACAGGGCCTGGGGGTAGAAGGGGTAGCCGGTGTCGTTGACCAGGGCGTAGTTCAGCTTCTTGCCCCACTTTGGGTCGTGCTCGTAGAGGTAGGGCTCGGAGGTGGCGAAGCCCGCCTGGGTAATCTCCCCTTTGCCGGCCAGGAACTTGGTGGAGCTGCCGTCGTAGCGGCCGTCGACCTGCCCGCGGCGAAGGATCCCGGTGCCGATCAGGTACTCCATATAGGTGTCGCCCTCGAAGTAGAGCACCTTGGCGTCCGTCTGGCCGATGTCGGCGATGATGTTGAACTCCGGGTAGACCTCCGGGTCCCACATGATCATGAACGGGCTGATCTCCATGGGCGCGACCACGGCCAGGGTCGGCTGCTTGGCGGCGAGCCGGATGGCCTCGTCGGTGTTGACCTGGCCCAGGGTGATGCCCTTGTCGGTGTACATCTGCTCGGAGACCAGCTTGAACTCGGTCGCCGGCCCCCCGGAGCGGACCTCGAGCTGGACACCGGTGTCCCGGCCCTCGGCCACCAGCGGCCCCCGCACCAGCTTCTTCTTGGTGTCAACGGTCGGGTTGGGGCCGAGCATGTGGTAGTAGACGCCGTACTCGGTCTCGGGGAACCAGTCGGTCTGGACCACGATCGGGTCCGGGCAGACCCCGCTCAGGTCAAGCCGGTCGCCGGTCGCGCCCCCACCGGACGCCGACCCGGTCGCCGTCGACGGCTGGTCGTCGCCAAAGAGGCTGCAGCCGGCCAGGACGGCTGCGAGCAGGACGATCAAGGCGAGGCGAAGTCTGGCCACCTGGGCTCCTCCTAGTCGCTAGATGTCGAGCCCGCCCGCGGACTCGTGCCAGCCCCCCACCACCCTGCGGGCGAGGAAGCCGAAGAACCAGAACACCACGATGCCGAGCAGCGAGGACAGGATGATCGCGCCCACCATCTGCTCGGACTGCAGCCGGGACTGGTAACGGTCGATCAGGATGCCGACGCCCGGCTCACCCTGCTTGAAGAAGGTGTCGCCGACGATCGCCCCGATCACGGCCAGGCCGGCGGAGATCCGCAGGCCGGTGAAGATCGACGGCATGGCCGTCGGCAGCTGCAGCTTCCACAGCCGCGTGCGCCGGCTCGCCCCGTGCAGGGTGAACAGGTCGTGATGCTCCCGGTCCACCGACTGCAGGCCGAACAGGG
>Ga0081538_10003553_pt1 | contig 14664 bp, 17 predicted proteins | sample TabmetS5T2R1_FD_71022 | JGI IMG/M metagenome (GOLD analysis project Ga0081538, IMG submission 71022) | Tabebuia heterophylla rhizosphere microbial communities from the University of Puerto Rico - S5T2R1 | ecosystem: Host-associated > Plants > Roots > Rhizosphere ... | reverse complement strand
CGACGCCGATGCAGCCGTGCCCGGGCTCCGCGCCCACCTCGAAGGCTGCCCGGCGTGCCGCGAGGAGCACGAGAGCCTGCTGGCGCTCGTCCGCGACGAGCAGGAGTAAACGACCGGGGGGCCTTGGCCCCCCGGCATCCCGAACGGTCCGCTCTTCTCAGGCGGCGCGGCTGAGCGGCTCCTCGGCCGGAGCGACGACCCGCGCGGTGTGGAAGGCGCCGGCCAGACGGCCGAGCGTGAGCGCGCCGAGCATGAGGCCGAAGTCGCGCAGCGCGATGTCGTAGTAGGTGGGCGGGTCGACTGTGAGCAGGTTGACGATGATGCCCGCCAGCCACGCCGCCACGACGTATGCGCCGAGGCGAGGCGCCACGGCGACGAGGAGGCCGGCCGCGATCTCGACCGCACCCACGAAGTACATGAAGTCCTGGCCGCTTCCGGGCACGATGTCGTTCACCCAGGGCGCGAGGTACTCCGTCCAGTCCACCGTCCAGTTGAAGAACTTGTCGAGGCCGAAGAGGATCGGCGCCACGGTGAAGCCGACGCGCAGGAGCAGGTACGCCTGGTAGACGGGGTTGCGAAGCTCCGTCTTCTCGGTCGTCGCTGCCATCGTTCAGCACCTCCTGTGTCTGTCTCGAGAGACCTTCGACAGGTTGGTGTCGGCGGCCTGCGGCTTCTTACGGGAAGAACCCGTTTCAAAACGAAGCCTTGTGCCGCCGGGCCGCGCTGGACGCGTCGCCGGGGTGTGCTGGGCGCGGGCGAGGCAAGGACGCAGGGCGCGCTCGTCTCGGTGCACCTCCGGAGGCCCGGGCTCCAGATCGCCGGAAGGGTTCGCCCGGAACCCGTTTCGAAATGATGCTTCGTAGCCGGAGGCTACGGGCGCAACCCGAGGACGCAGAATCGCGCCGATGGCGCTTCGCGCCCGGAAGCTAGCCTTGCGGGAATGGACGACGTGCGCTCACTCAGCGTCCTGTGGCCGCTGCGCCAGCGCCGGCATGCCGTCATCGTCTGCCTCGACGACCCGGCCGGCTACGAGGCGGCCCGGCCCGCCTTCGCGGCTCTGAACGCCGAGCTCCTCGTCGAGAGGGATCCGGGGCCACTTTCGGCGGCGCTCGGACGGCCGTCCGTCACGGTCGCCGACCGCTTCGGGGCGATCGGCCTCGCGGCCGCCTCCGCGCCGGTCGACTCGATCCTGCGGGAGCTCGAGAGCTTCGAGCTCGCCTGTCCCGAATGCGGCCCGCAGGCCTGGGGCGACCCCACGAAGTAACGCCTCGAACGAGGAATTTCCCTGCTAGCAGGGACGTTTATGGCTGTAGACGGTCGAAGGAGGTGAAGTCGAGATGGCTGGGTACTTCGTGATTGCGTTCATCGTCCTGGTCGGCCCGCTCGCGTATTTCTACGGCGTCGACTCGCGGCGGCTCGAGGACCGCGGCTGGATGGCCGCGAAGCGGCGCTAGCCGTCCTGTAGGAGGCTTTGACGAAATGACGGCTATGCCGTCGGGCTGCGCTGCTCGCCCCGAGGACTGCGTCCTCAGTCGCGCCCGTAGCTCATTCGCTACCAGCGCTCCCTGCGTCCTCGCCTCGGAACGACCATCGCACCCCGACGACGAGCGACATTCCGCCAAAGCCTCCTAGGAGGACTTCTTGCCGGCGCCCTTGGCCTCGGCCTGGGGCGGCGGTCCGGTCTCGCCCGCGAAGTCCGGCTGGCCGCCCGCCGGAACGCCCTGGCCGTTCGAGGTCTGCGGGGCGGGCGGAGCCGAAGGCTTCTTCGCCTGACCCTTGGCCTTGGCCCCGCCGCCGCCGTTGGCGGGCCCGTTGCCGTTGCCCTGGCCGTTCGCGGTTGCCTCCGTGCTCGCGGCCTTGCCCTTGGCCTTCCCGTTTGCCTTGGCCTTCGTCGCGTTGGCCCGGCCGGAGCCCGAGCCACGTACCTCCGATCGATCCCTCACCTCGACTCCTCCCGAAACGGGACGCCCCGCGGGGGTGTCGTAAACCACGACCGCGGCCCTCTCGGTGGGCGCCGAGGGGCTCGGCCGCTCCTGGCGGGGTTGGGCGGTCGCCGCGGTGGGGGCGTGTCGATCGCGCCACACCCCGGTCGGGTCGGTTGCGACGACGGTCGCCGTCGTCGCGGTCGCGACCGCCACCGCCGCGACCGTCTTCACGCCGACGCCTCCGGCGAAGAGACCCTTGATCGCCGCGAGGAGGCCGCCCAGGTCGAATGCGTGCAGTGCTTTCCGGCGGCTGTGGGTGCCCTGGTCCTGAAGGGCGGCCGCCAGAGACCGCCGCGCCCGGAAAATGAGCGTCTCGACCGCCCCCTGCGTGATCCCGAGCGTGCTCGCCACCTCGCCGTAGGAAAGGCCCTGCCACTCCCGCAGGAGAATCGCCCGCCGCTGGCGCTCCGGCAGCGTCTCGAGCGCGTCGACGAGGCCGATCACCTCCTCGCGCGTGCGTTCGGGAGCCGGAACCGTCTCCGCGAGCATCGTGACGTCCTGGAGGCGCTCGAGCTTGCCGCGCCGGCCGGAGGAACGCAGGCGCGCAAAGCACACGTTCTGGGCGATCCGGAGGAGCCAGGCCGACCCCGCCTCCGGGCGCGTTCCGCGGCTGAGGCTGCGGCAGGCGTTGAGGTACGTGGTCTGCAGCGCGTCCTCGGCCTCCTCGGGCGAGCGGAGGACGCGGAGGCAATAGCCGTACACCCACCCGGAGTGCGCCTGGAAGAGCTCCTCCGCCGTCGCCAACGCCTCAGGCGCCTGCTCGGCCCGACGCGCTTCCGGAGCGATGGCCATAGGAGGCATTCTTATCGATTTCGCGCTCGCTTCAAGCCCCGCGCGTGGGTGGCGGCCGGCACGATCGGGTGATTCTCGGGCCCGAGCGCATGTTTTCGCCCGCTCGGGCGTCTGTGCTCGTGACACCGCGATTTCGACCCTGGAGGCCAGTCCCGCATGAAGCTTGGAGTCAGCGCCCTGCTCGCAGCTGCGCTCGCAGCGCTGCTGCTCGTCCCTGCGGCCGGCGCGAAGCCCGGCAAGGGGAACGGGAACGGCAACGGCCCGCCTGCGTGGGCGGGAGGGGGGAAGACGAAGAGCAAGCCCGCGGCCGCCGAGCAGGGTCAGGCGAAGAAGGCGGCAAACGCCGCGCGCAAGGCCGAGCGCCGCGCCGCGCGCGCCGCGGCGCAGGCGCCCAACGCCGATGCTCCGAAGCACTCGAATCCCGCGTGGATCTGCAAGTTCGAGCGCGAGATGGGCGCCGAGGCCTTCTCCGACGCGTACGGCGGCGAGGCAAACGCGTTCGGGAAGTGCGTCTCGCAGGAGGCGCACGACCGCGACGGCGTGACCGGCGCCGACGAGTCGGCGGCGGCAGACGCCGGGGCCGCCGAGGCGCTGGCCATCGCCAATTCGGCTCTCGAATCCTCGAGGAGCCCACTCCTTTGACCCCGGGACCTGCGGCGGGATAACCCAGCGGCGCCGGGCACCTCCGCGCCCGGCGCCGCCCCCGCGAAGAGTCGCCCCTGGACTACGGCCACCAGGGGCGACCTCTCCCCCTAAGTGGACGCCGCACGTATCAGGCGATCGAGAGCGGCGTGTGCAGCGGGACCCGGTCGTACAGGTCGACGACGTCGCGAACGGTCATGCGGATGCAGCCGTGCGAAGCCGCCGTCCCTATCGAGGCCTCGTCCGCCGTGCCGTGGATCCCTGCTCCGTCCCAGAAGCCCATCCAGCGCGCCTTGATCGGGTTGTCGGGGTCGTTGCCGGGGATCACCTTTCCCGCGAGATCGCCCGCCCACTTCTTGTTCGGGACGTACCAGGCGGGGTTGGCCGCCTTGCTCTCGATCTCGTAGATCCCCGACGGCGTCTCGAAGCCGAGCGCTCCGATGCCGACTCTGTATGTCTTGGCGAGCCTCTGGTCGACGAAGAGCCGGAGCTCGCGCCGGCTGCGGCTGATGGCGATGAAGTGGCTGTAGCGGTCCGAGAGCTGCTTCGTCGTCACCTCCGGCTTCAGCGTTCGCGCCGGCACGCGGATTCGACGGCTCGAGTCGGCGGAGACGAGCCCCTCGACGATCGCGTCGCGAAGCGCTCGGGCGCGAACGGCGACGCCGGTGCTCGACTCCGTGATGCGAACGCCGGAGAACGAGGCTGCGACCTCGGCGTCGCGGGCCGGGCGGTCGAGCTCCCGGCGGATGCCTGCAACCACTCTCGCCACCGCCGCGCGCGAGAAGTCGACGTCCAGCTCGAGCTCGGTCTCGGCCTCGCGTCCAGCCAGGTCTCTGAACGAGCGCGTGAGGAAGTTCCCCTCCCGGCTCTCAGCGGCCGCGGCCGCGACGAGCTCGTCGACGTTCGTCCGAACCTTCACGAGCGAGGGATCGAGCGCGAAGCGCCGACCGCGATAGGTCAACGCCAGGGGACGCGAGAGACGGTCGGCCACCTGCTCGTCGAGCTCCGCTCGGGCCTCGCGGGCCGTCATGCCCCCGACGTCCACGCCCGCGAGGGTGATCCCCTCGGCGAGCAGATCGGACCTGGACGAGTCGTAGCGGTGCAAGGCAGCGGCGCCCGACCCCGCTAGGACGGCGACTGCAAGGAGCGAGATGACGAGCGCCTTGCGCACGCGAAGCCCTTTACCTTAGCCGCGGATTCGCGGAATCGCCCCCCCGTCCGGCTGGACCTGCTTGACAGGCAGCTCGAGAGAGCGATAACGACTAGAAGAGGGTGACCCGAAAGGGAGAGACGCGCGAGGATGCGGCCGTACCCTCGCCCGGATCCGCTGCACCCACGCAGTCATAGGATCGGAAAGGGGTTCGTATGAGGGTACGCAGGAAGCTGTGGCTGGCCGTGTGCGCGGCCGTCGCGGTCGGCGTGCTGGCGCCGGCGGCGAGTGCCACTTCGCCGATCTCGGCGTTCAAGACCGCTGAGGCGCACTGGACGAGGACGTTCGAGTGGACGATCGAGAAGTCCGTCTCGCCGGACTCGTGGAATCTCGAGACAGGCCAGTCGGGGACGAGCACGTACACCGTCAAGGTGACGAAGAGCTCCGGCGTGGACGAGATCTGGGTCGACGGCCAGGTCTGCGTCGAGAACGTCAGCATGGCGCCGACCGAGAACCTGAAGATCGTCGATCGCCTCCAGGCGCTCGTCGGCGCAGACGTGATCACGCTCGCGTCGGTGCCGCTCGACATGAGCATCAATCCCGTGCTCGACCCGGGCGAGTCGCAGTGCTATCCGTACTCGATTCCGTTCGAGCCGGTGGCCGGGGCGACCTACCGGAACAACGCACGGGTCACGGTCACGAACGACCCGCGCAACCCGGGTGAGGAGATGGGGCCGAACGAGAAGGTCGACTTCTCCCTGCCCGAGCCGACGGTGGTCGACGGTTCCGTCAACGTCGACGACACGAACGGCCTCTCGTGGCTCTTCAACGACTCCGGGACGCAGACGTACACCCGGACGTTCATGTGCGACGAGGACGAGGGGACACACGACAACACCGCGACCATCCGCGAGACCGGCCAGAGCGACGACGCGCGCGTGACCGTCACGTGCAAGCCGCCGCCCGCTCCGGGGTGCACCCTCACGCAGGGCTACTGGAAGAACCACTCGAAGTACGGTCCTGCGAAGTACGACGCGACGTGGGCCCTGATCGGCGAGGACACGGCGTTCTTCTCGAGCGGGAAGACGTGGTATCAGGCAATCAACACGTCCTCCGCGGGCGGAAACGCCTACTACATCCTCGCCCACCAGTACATCGCGGCGAAGCTCAATCTCGCGGGCGGAGCGAGCTCGATGCCCGCCGTGAACGCGGCGCTGGCCGGCGCGGAGGCGTTCTACACCGCCTACACGCCGGCGTCCGTGCTCTCGAAGACCGTCCGTGCGCAGGCGATCGCCTACGCGGAGACGCTGGCGGACTACAACGAAGGCCACATCGGCCCCGGGCACTGCTCGGACTAGACGCCGCCGAGAACACGAGCACGACAAACGGGGCCCCGACCGGGGCCCCGTTCGTCTTTCGAGAGCGTGATTCGTCCCGATGGGATTAGACCGGCGCCGATGTTCCCGTCAGAATCGTCCGGACGCGACAACTCGACAGGGAGGCAGTGTGCTCTTCGCCGCGGAAACAACGTTCCTGGACGTCTTCTGGTACATGCTCCTCTTCTTCCTGTGGATCATGTTCTTCTGGGTCTTCATCTCGGTCGTCGCCGACATCTTCAGGCGCGACGACATCCACGGCTGGAAGAAGGCGGGCTGGATCCTGCTGATCATCATCCTGCCCCTGCTCGGGATCCTGATCTACCTGATCGCGAGACCGAAGGTCACGGCGCAGGACGTCCGCACGCTCACGCAGGCGGAGGCCGCGCAACAGGCCGCGGCGGGCGTCTCCACGGCGGACGAGCTCGCCAAGCTGAAGCAGCTCCACACCCAGGGCGTCCTCAGCGATGCCGAGTACGAGGAGCTCAAGAAGAAGGCGATGGCCTAGCCCTCCAACCGGACTTCAGGAGGCGACCGTGCACGGGCGGTCGCCTCCACTGCCTTACGACATGGCCACTACTCGAACACCGGAGCTCTCGGACGAGCAGGTCGCCGAGCTGCTGGCGCTCACGAAGGAGTCCGACAGCGTCGAGCTCAAGCTGACCGTACCGGCCGACGACCAGCGCTCTGCCGTCACCGCGCTCGACATCGACCCGCTCGACGCGCAGATCCGGCAGGTGTTCTTCTTCGACACCCCCGCGCTCGCGCTCTACGCGAGCGGCGTCGTCGTGCGCGCCCGCCGCGTACAGCGAAAGGGCGACGATTCGGTGGTGAAGCTTCGGCCCGTGGTGCCGGCCGAGCTACCGGAGGAGCTGCGGACGTCGGCCCGCTTCGGCGTCGAGGTCGACGCGATGCCCGGCGGCTTCGTCTGCTCCGGGTCGATGAAGGGAACGCTTCCCCCCACTCATGTGCTGGACGTCGTCAAGGGAAATCGCCCGCTCCGCAAACTCTTCTCCAAGGAGCAGCGTGCGTTCTACAGCGCGCACGCGCCCGAGGGGATCGAGCTGGACGACCTCTCGATCCTGGGCCCGATCTTCGTCCTCAAGGTCAAGTTCGCGCCGCCCGAGCTCGGCCGCAAGCTCGTCGCCGAGGTGTGGCTCTATCCGGACGACTCCCGCATCCTCGAGCTCTCGACCAAGTGCGCGCCGTCAGAGGCGTTTCAGGTCGCCGCCGAGGCACGGGCGTTCCTGACGGAGAGGGGCGTCGACCTGTCCGGCGAGCAGGAGACGAAGACGCGCAAGGCGCTCGAGTTCTTCGCAGCGCGGCCGAACGCGGACTAGGCGCCGGCGGGCTGATCCGTGGCCGAGCTCGCGGTTTTCGGCCTCGTCCTCGTCGTCTTCGGCCTAGTGTCGAAGCGGCTCGAGGGCACCCCGGTCACCGCTCCGATGGTCTTCGCCGGGGCGGGCCTGCTTGTCGGGGCCGCAGGCGGCGACCTCGGCGTCACCTTCGGGGAGCACGACGAGAACGTCGAGGCCACCGAGACGGCGCGGCACATCGCCGAGCTCGGGCTCGTACTCCTGCTCTTCACCGGCGCGGCGCGGATCGACGTCCGCGTGCTCCGCGAGCGCTCGGGCCTGTCGCTTCGCCTGCTCACGATCGGGCTGCCGCTCTCGATCGCGCTCGGGAGCCTTCTCGCCCTCGGACTTCTCTCCGACGACCTGGAGGTCTGGGAGGCATGCCTGGTCGGCGCGATCCTGGCGCCCACGGACGCCGCGCTCGGAGCTGTGATCGTCTCGAGCCCGAAGCTGCCGATTCGGCTGCGCCAGGCGCTCGACGTGGAGGCAGGGCTGAACGACGGGCTGGCCGTGCCGTTCTTCACCGTGTTCGCGGTCCTGGCGGCCGAGTCGGCGTCGGGCGAGACGTCGTTCCTGCAGGTGGCGTTCGAGAAGATCGTCTACGGCCTTCTCATCGGCGCCGCGGTCGGCGCGGCCGGCGGCTGGCTCCTCCGCCGGGCCGCGCGGAGGGGTTGGACGCTCGGCTCGTTCGAGCAGCTGGCAGCTCTGGCGCTAGCGCTTCTCGCCTGGGCGTCGGCCGAGGAGGTTGGGGGAAGCGGGCTCGTGGCCGCGTTCATTGCCGGGCTGGCCTTCGGCATCTCCGAGCGCGAGCTCGCCCCGAAGGCGATCGCGTTCTCAGAGGATCTCGGCCAGCTCCTCAGCCTCCTCGTCTTCTTCGCGCTCGGCATCATCGCCGTCGAAGTCCTCCCGCAGGCGACGTGGCAGATGGCCCTCTACGCGGCGCTCTCCCTCACGGTCGTCCGCCTGCTGCCCGTGGCGGTCTCCCTCCTCGGGACTGGGCTCGATGCGCGCACGGTGGCTTTCCTCGGGTGGTTCGGCCCGCGCGGGCTTGCCTCGATCCTGCTCGCGCTGATCCTGCTGGTGGAATACCCGGACGTGCCCGGCGGCGTCACGGTCTTCGTGGTCGTGGCGGTCACCGTGCTGGCGAGCATCTTTCTCCACGGCGCCACCGCGGCCCCCTTGACCGACCGCTGGGCGCGGCTCAGTACGGCAGCTGGACGTCGCTGACGTCGAGGCCGAGCGAGTTCGCTAGGCGCACGCCGTCGTCGAGGTCCTCGCGGAGCCGCTGGACGTCGCGGTCGTGCATGGCCCGGCCGATCCAGGCGCGCGCGGGCGGGCGCCAAAGCGCGTGCTCGACGAAGATCGGGAGCATGCGGTTCGCTGCCTTCACGAGCTTCTGCCTCGTCCGCTTCGTCGCGCCCTGAAGCAGGACGCGCTCGTACGCCATGCCGGCGCCGTGGTGGATGCCGTCGTCGATCGTCAGGCGGTTGCAGATGTCCTCGAGGATCGTCCCGCGGGAGGAGCGGGCGATCAGACGGAAGCGCGGGATGATCAGCCGTTCGAAGAAGACCTGCATGAGGAAGACCTTCTCCTCGAGGAGGTCGAGCTCGTCGAGGAACATGCGCGCCAGCTCGTCGAGGTGCGGGTCGCGCTCGGCCGCGCCTCCGACCTCGCCCAGGAGCTTGAGCCACGCCTCGACGTGGCGCGACTCGTCCTGCACCATCGTCGAGTAGTACAGGCGCGCCTCGTGGTGCGCCGCCGCGTTCAGGAGCTGCGCCGCCATCTTCACGGCGAGGATGTCCGCCTGGTACTGCTGCGTGATGACCGAGCGCCACACATCGGTGCGCCGCGCCTTCTTCTCGGCGGAGCCGCGCGTCTCCGGGATGGGCGGGATCTCGCCCCACGGGACGTCCCCCGTTTGCCACTCCGCCCGCTTCGCGAGCTCGTAGTAGCGGATGACTCCGTCGCGGCGCTCAGCGCCGTCCGGTGCGGCCTCCACGCGCAGCGGCTCCACGCTCATGCAGGGAGAGCTTAGCGCGGGCCCCGTTTCCCGCGCTTCCGTAGACTTGAGTGCGTGAGCCGTCTCCTCGCAGCGAGCCTGCTCCTCGCCCTCGTTCTGGCGGCCGGGTGCGGCGGGGAGGACGAATCGTCGAGCGAGGCCTGGACGAACGACTTCTGCTCGGCCGCGGCCGACTGGCGCTCCTCGCTCGAGGACGTCGTCAGCCAGTTCCAGAGCCCGTCGGACCTCGACGCAGACTCGATCCAGGGAGCGGTCGACGACGGCCTCGAGGCGACCGAGACGTTCGCGGACGAGGTCGACTCGCTGGGCCCGCCGGAGACCGAGAACCGCGAGGAGGCGGCGGGCATCCTCGACTCGATGACGTCGAGCATCCGGACGACGGCCGACGATCTGCGCTCAACCTTCGAGGGTGCCGACTCCCTCCAGGACCTCGTCGCGCGGGCCGGGGAGGCGGCTTCCCAGCTCGGCCAGCTCCAGCAGGAGCTGCAGAGCAGCCTCGACGAGCTCGAGAACCTTGACACGGGCGAGCTCAGGGACGACCTCGACTCGAACGAGGACTGCCAGGCGGCTCGCTCCGGGACTGAGCAGCCGTAGCCCGCTCGTCGGCGGCCCACGCCAGCGTGAGCCGGCGGCAGCGCTCGATCATCTCGTCCTGGCGCTCGGGTTCCACCTCGAGCCGGATCGACCGCTCGACGAGCCGGTCGAACTCGGCGCTCTCCACGTAGTCCACGGTCAGCTCGTCGAGATGGGGGAGGACGACCGCGCAGAACTCTTCGAACTCCGCCGTCCGGAAGTAGGCGTCGGCGAGCGCGGCGTAGCGCGCGAGCTTCTCCTCGTACGGGAGGTCGCGGTCGCCGACCTCGAAGTACTCCCGGGTGCGCTGGTTCAGGCGCATCGACCTGCCGGTGACGGCGCAGAAGGCGCACCACGCGACGAGCGACTTGATCGCCCACGGAAAGTAGTAGTGCAGGCTGACGAGCGCGATGTCGGGTGAGGCGTTCGCGTAGTCGATCGGGTAGGCGACGCCGTCCTTGACGATTACCTCGCAGGAGTTGAACTCCCAGCGGAAGAAGGCGTTGACGAGCCGGCTGATGAGCGCCACCTCGCGCTCCAGCTCGGGCGGGAGGAAGTCGCGCTCGACCTGGTAGCGGTAGTGGCCGTGCGCGCCCGGTTCGTAGCGCATCACCCGCGTCTGCGGGCCGATCGAGAGGCTGCGGGTGAAGACGTCGAAGTCCTCGACGCTCGCCTGCAGGTGCATCATTCGCTCGCCCGACGCGTCGTAGGCCGCCTGCAGGTCCCGCGGGTCCGAGATGCGGGTCACGCCGACCCACATGCCGCCGTCGAACGGCTTCATGTAGAGGGGGTAGCCGACCTGGTTGCCGATCTGCTCGAGGTCGAAATCCGGGTTGTAACGCTCGGCCATCGGCACGTAGCGCGGGTTGTCCGGCGGAAGCCTATGCGGTAAGAGCCACGTCTCCGGGACATGCAGGCCGAGGCGCATCATCGCGCAGTAGGCGGCGTGCTTCTCCATCGCCTGGAAGGTGAAGGGGTTGTTCAGGAGGTAGACCTGGTCGAGCAGCGCCACCTTCTTCAGCCACTCGCGCGGCAGGTCGTACCACCAGGAGAGCCGGTCGATCACGAGCGTGTAGCGCGGCTTCGAGCGAAGGTCGAACGGCTCGTTGAGGATCCGGGCCGCTGCGAGCTCGTGCGTCTCGCCGCCGTACCGCAACGGGCCGAGCCGGCGGAGAACCGCCTCGAACGCGCTCGGCCAGTCCTCCTCCGTCGCGAGCAGCAGGCCGATCAGGTGGCGCGTCGCCATTGTGACCGGACGAGTCTAGGCTGGCGGCGTCGTCGAGAGGAGGACACATGGTCGAGGAGGCAACGCTCGTCCGCACCGAGCACGGCCTCGTTCCGGAGGGGGACGGGTGGTTCGTCGTCAACGCGCGCGAGGCGCGCTGGTGGGAGGCCGACGCGTTCGACCGCTACTGCATGTTTCAAGGCGGCATCCACTTCCCGGAGGTCGGGTTCAACATCAGCGTTCTGCTCCCGGGCCGGCCCGGTTGTATGTACCACGGCGAGGACACGCAGGAGGGCTTCCTCGTGCTCGCCGGCGAGTGCCTGCTCCTGGTCGAGGGCGAGGAGCGCCGGCTCAGGGCCTGGGACTTCTTCCACTGCCCGGCCTGGACCGAGCACGTCATGGTCGGCGCGGGCGACGGCCCGTGCGTCGTCGTCGCCGTGGGCGCGCGCCGCCCGGACTCGAAGGTGATCTACCCGCGCAGCGAGCTCGCGGCGTCCCACGGCGCGAGCGTGCCCGCGACAACCGACTCCGGCAAGGAGGCCTACGCGCCCTTCCCGGAGGCGACGGAGCGGCCCTACCGCGAGGGTGACCTCCCGGACTGGTGAGCCGGCGCGCCTCTTGCCGCCGGCGGAGGCGGCTCGTACACTCAATTCGTCCCTGAGTCCTGCGGCTGTCACGGGAAGGCAGGGCCCGCACGTCCGGAGTCTTCATCAGCTACCGCCGCACCGACGCCCCGGCCCACGCCGGACGGCTCTACGACGGGCTCGTGGATCACTTCGGGAAAGAGCGCGTCTTCATGGACGTCGACGCCCTGGAGCCGGGCGTCCGGTTCGCGGATCGCATCCAGGAGGAGATCGGCTCGGCGGAGGCGGTTCTCGTCGTGATCGGCCGCGGCTGGCTGACGGCGGAGGACCTGGACGGTAGCCGGCGGCTCGACGATCCCAAGGACTTCATCCGGCTCGAGGTCGGGACGGCGCTGCGAGGGGACCCGATCGTGATCCCGGTCCTGGTCGGCGGCGCCACGATGCCGCGAGAGGAGGAGCTGCCCGACGACCTCGCGCTGCTCGCCGGCCGCAACGCGCTCACGATGATCGACGCCGACTGGCACTCGGGCCTGGGGCGGCTCGTAGCGGGCCTGAAGCGGATTCTCGAGCCCGTGGCGGAGCCGGCGGCGCTTGTCGAGCGGCAGGCCGTGCTTCCGCGCGTAGAGGACGAGGCGGCCGAGGTTCACGAGGATCAGTCGGGCGTCTCGGAGCTCCGGATTCCCGTGCTCGCGTCCGCGCTCGGCTTCGCGGGCATGGTCGCCCTGGTCGCAGGTACCTGGCTCCAGGTCGACCTCTGGGCCCACCCGAGCCCGCGAAACCCCGGCGCCGACCGGGACGGGCTCGGCTACTTCTCGAGCTTCGCTCCGGCGGGGATCGTCGTCGGAGCCGGCCTCTCGTTCCTGTTCTCGTACTCGCGCGGCGCCGCGCGCCTCGGCACCGGGCTCTTCCTGGGCTTCGCGCTGGCGGGCGTCGCTCGGTACGTGGGCTGGCTGGGGACTGCAGGCGTGACCGAGCGCGAGGAGACGACCCGCGCGGTGAGCGGAGCCTGGCTCGCGCTCGCGGGGTGCCTGCTGCTCGCCGGGGCCGCCGCAGCGCGAATCGTGGCCGACCGCGAGCAGCGCGGCGCCGGCCCGGGCGCGCTCCCGCGCGCGCTCGTCCTCGCCGGCGCCGTCCTCGTCGTGGCGGGGACGATCGTCCCGTTCAACGTCGGCCCTGCCGCCGAAGAGCAGTCGCTGATCGAGCGGAGCAACGGCTGGGCCGCGTTCGAGCCGATCGCTGCCGCCGTGTTCGCCGCGGCCGCCTCGTTCTTCCTCGCCAGGAGCCGCACCGTCGCGAGTGGCGCCGTGATCGGGCTGGGCATCTTCCTGTGCCTCCTCTGGGCCGGCCGCTACATCGGCTTCCCGGCGTGGCAGCCGAACACGGTCAGCGAGGTCGGAGCGGGCGGCTTCATCGGCCTCGGCGGCGGGCTCGCAATCCTCGCGGGCGGACTCGTCGCGCGGCCGAAGGCGGTGACCGCAAGCATCCCCACGGGCGCCCGGGCCGAGGGAGCGGGCTGAGCCGTGGCCGTTGCCGAGCAGCCCTCCCAGCTCCAGCCGCCCCCGACGGCCGTCGACGTCGAAGGCCCGCATCCGACCCTCGAGCGCCTGGACGCCCAGATCGCCTGGTACGGGGCGAAAAGCCGGCAGTGCCAGCACCGCTTCAAGTCGCTGAAGGCGATCGTGATCATCGCGGCCGCCGCCATTCCCGTGGTCGCAGCCTTCGACGTCCCCGTCTACGTGGCCGGCATCCTCGGGGCCGTCGTCGTCGTGGTCGAGGGCCTGCTCCAGGCCTACCAGTACCACCAGAACTGGATCACGTACCGCTCGACCGCCGAGGCGCTCAAGCACGAGAAGTACCTCTACCTCGCCCGGGCGGACGTCTACGCAGGCGCCAGCAACCCCCTCCGCCTCCTCGCGGAGCGCATCGAAGGCCTCATCTCCCAGGAGCACGCGCGCTGGATCTCCAGCCGCCGCCAGCAGGACGACGAGGAGAAGAAGAAGTCGGAGGAGACGTAGGGCTGAGCGGGGAGGGGCGGCGACCTGCGCCGCTTGGAGCTACTCGTTCGGCCCTCGGGCGGCGTCGTCGAGGCGGTAGAGGCGCCCCTCGCCGCGGCCGTTTCGTCCCGCCTCGATGCGGGCCACGATCTGCTCGAGCCGGGCGAGGCGGCGGTCGACCGAGCGCCAGCCGGAGGTGATGAGCTCCGTCAGGAGCGCGACGTCCTGGAGGCGGTCGCGGCGCTCGTCGTCGACGCTGGTGGACACTTCTTCCAGGCGCTCGAGCATCCGCTGGAAGAGGGCGCCGAGCTCGGCGACGTGCTGGGCGACGGGACGGACTTCGACCCTGAGCGCCTCGTAGACGACCGAGCCGACTCCCGGCGGAAGCCCAGCCTCCAGCTCCGTCGCCGTCGCCTGGAACCGCTCGAGCAGCTCGTCGGTCCCCGGGCCTTCCGCCGTGAGCGCGGGGAGCACCTCGACCTGGCCGGGATATGGCGGGAATCCCAGCGCGTCGATGGCCGCGTACACGCGCCGCTCGACGTCCTCGCTGACCGGCTCGCCATGGACCACGCGCAGGACGTTCTCGGCGGAGACCTCCGCGTAGTCCGCAAGCTCCAGGATCGTAGCCACGTTACGCCCGTTGCAAACCTAAACCCGCTGGGCTCCAGGTTCAACAGCCCTGGACCAACTCTTGTCGACGGCCGCGTGCTCGGCCCCGGCGAGCGCCGACTCCCCTCGCTCGAGCAGCGAGACGGCGTCGTCCTCGAACCGGAGCTCCACGAACGCGGTCGGCGTGCGTCCCTCTCCCAGGGAGAGCCGAAGCCGCCGCGCGAGGCGTTCGGCGTCGGTCAACGACGACTCGGGAAGCACGATCGCGAAGCGGCCGTCGCCCAGGTGGTGCACGAGGTCGGGCGTGCGCACGTCCGACGGCAGCCGCTCCGCCGCCGCCTGGACGCGGTCGGGCTCGC
>Ga0081538_10003552_pt1 | contig 14664 bp, 18 predicted proteins | sample TabmetS5T2R1_FD_71022 | JGI IMG/M metagenome (GOLD analysis project Ga0081538, IMG submission 71022) | Tabebuia heterophylla rhizosphere microbial communities from the University of Puerto Rico - S5T2R1 | ecosystem: Host-associated > Plants > Roots > Rhizosphere ... | reverse complement strand
GGAGGGGTGCAGGGTGTCGCCGCGGAAGTCCCGGAGGAAGTCGGCGTGCTTCTCCAGGACCAGGACGTCGATCCCGGCCCGGGCCAGCAGCAGCCCGAGCATGGCCCCGGCCGGGCCACAGCCGGCGATGCAGCAGGTGACGTCCGTCAGCGCGAGCTGATCGGTGGACTGCTCCATCCAGCCTCCTCACGGCGCCGCGGCGGCGAGCGGCACGCGCCGCCGCGTCCCATCCTAGCCGCGGGCCTGCCGCGCCGGGTCCGGTGGCTCAGTCCTCGACCCCGGCCAGGGAAACCAGGTGCGGCTTGGGCCGATCGTCGACGATCAGCCGGAACACATCCGGTCGGTTGTAGTGACCTACCGGGTCGAACAGGCGGTGGCGGCCGCGGGCGGCGTCCAGGTCGAGGTCGGCGTAGAGGATGCCCTCCTCGCGGACCAGGGGGCCGGCGAGGACCTGGCCGGTGGGGTCGACGATCACCGAGTAGCCGTCGAGCATCCAGTCGCCGTGGGGGTCGGCACCCCGCCAGAGGCGGTCGCGGTCGGGGACGGTGTCGGGGACGTCGGAGAAGCGGGCCGCGGGAGCGACGCCGATGACGTGGCAGACGCCCTCGCGGGCGATGTGGCGCATGGTGGCGACCCAGGGCTCGTGGGTGGCCAGGGTGGGGGCGACCCAGATGTCGACGCCCTGGGCGTAGAGGGCGAAGCGGGCCAGGGGCATGTAGTTCTCCCAGCAGATCAGGCCGCCCACCCGACCCACCGTGGTCTGGTGAACGCGCAGGTCGGAGCCGTCCCCCATGCCCCAGACCAGCCGCTCGGCGTGGGTCGGGACGAGCTTGCGGTGCCTGCCGAGCAGCCGGCCATCGGCGTCGAAGTACAGCAGGGTGTTGTAGACGGTGCCGCCGTGCCGCTCGCGCTCGTCGACCCCCATCACCAGCTGCGCGCCGGCGGCGCGGGCGGCCGCGCCCAGGCGCTCGGTGACCGGGCCGGGGACGACCACCGACTGCTCCAGCAGCCGCAGGTGCCAGGCCGCGTCCTCACCCGGCAGGACCTCGTCGACCCAGACCGGCCAGGCGGGCAGGAAGGCCTCGGGGAAGACGACCAGCCGCGCCCCCTCGGCGGCCGCCTTCTCGATCAGCCCCAGCGCCTTCTGGAGGCTGGCCTCCAGGTCGAGGAACACCGGGGCGGTCTGGACGGCGGCCACCCGCACCGCCGACTCGGGCATGGGGGCTCCTCTACGGCGTCGCCGGCTTGGCGACGACGGCCTCCAGATAGTCTTGGCGCAGGACCAGGGTGTCGTCGTCGGAGAGGTCGAAGCTGCGGGCCACCTTGACCATGTCGGCCTTGAGGTCGGCGGCGCGGTCGGCGCCGAGAGTGGCCAGGGCCCGGTTGGTGGGGCCGTAGAAGGTGGCGAAGAACTCGGCCTGATGCTCGGCCGACGGGAACCGCCAGCGGAGGGTCCGGCGGGGGGCCGAGACGGTCACGTCGGGACCGAACAGCTCGCGCAGCCCCTCCTCGCTGCCCCAGCGCACCGGCGGCCGCAGCCCCGGCGGCGGTGGCAGATAGCGGCCGATGGTCCGGAACAGCTCGCCCACGTAGCCGTCGGGGACCCAGTTGACCATGCCGATCCGCCCGCCCGGCCGGCAGACCCGCAGCAGCTCGGCGGCCGTCCGCTCCTGGTCGGGGGCGAACATGGCGCCGCAGGTCGACAGGACCACGTCGAAGGTGTCGTCGGGGAAGGGCAGGTCCTCGGCGTCGGCCTCCTGGAAGGTCGCCTCCAGCCCTTCGGCCTGGGCGCGCTGGCGGGCCCGCTCCAGCAGGGCGGGCACGTAGTCGACGCCGGTGACCTGGCAGAAGCGGCGAGCCGCGGCCAGGGCGGCGTTGCCGTTGCCGCAGGCCACGTCCAGGACCCGCTCGCCGGCGCGCAGGTCGACGGCCTCGCAGAGCAGCTCGGCGGTGAGCAGCAGCCGGGTGCCGACGGCCGAGTAGTCGCCCGAGGCCCAGGCGACCTGCTGCTTCTGCTTGATGGTGGCGATGTCCATGCCGGTTCCTCCCTGGTCGGGGGCGGATGTGCTGGGGCCGCAGCATCCGGCGCCGGTGTGTGAACCGCCGTGTGACGGCTGCGGTCCGGGTCGGTCAGGGCGACGCTAGGACGCCGGCAGGGGCGGGGAGATCGGGAGCGGCTCCCTAACTCTGGCCGCCTGGCTCCCTATCTTTGGCCGCGGCGAGGCCGAGCCGGCGGGCGGCCGCGGCCGCCTGGCGGCGCGAGCCGACCTCCAGCTTGGCCAGCAGGGCCGAGACGTGGTGGCCGACCGTCTTGGTCGACAGCGACAGCCGGCCGGCGATCTCGGCGTCGGTCAGGCCCTCGGCCAGCAGCCCGAGCACCTCGACCTGCCGGCTGGTCAGGCCGGCCGGGTTGGCCGCCGTGGCCCGGGTCGGGCCGCGGGGGACGCGCAGGTGGCCGCGGCGCCGCAGGTGACGGCGCAGCCGCTGGGCCGTCTGCCGGGCGCCCAGGCCGTCCAGCAGGGCCAATGCCTCCAGCAGGGCCTCGTCCTGCTCGCCGCGGCTGAGCGCCAGGGCCTGCTGGTAGGGACAGCCGAGCGCCCGCCAGGCGTCGGCCGCGGCTCGCCAGTCGCCGGCCAGCAGCAGCCGGTGCGGCTCGGCCATCACCGCCGGCGGCCGGACCGGCGCGCCGGCGAGCCGCAACCAGACGGCCAGCTCTCCGGCGAACCAACGGTGCGCGGCCTGCGCGGCCAGCTCGAAGGCGCCGGCGGCCTCCTCGGCGGCCCGGCGGTCGTCCCCGCGCAGCCAGGCGTGCTCGGCCCGGGCCGCGGCGACCGGGGCGATCCACTGGAGCTCGCCGGTGGCGAAGGCGCGCTCGGTGGCCTCCTGGAGGGTGGCCGCGGCGTCGGGATCGCCGCGGCGCGCCTGGAGCAGGCCCAGCGGCACCAGGGCGTCCACCGCCCTGGCGCCCCCCTTCACCGGCTCGGCCAGCCCCGCCCGGGCGTCCCGCTCCGCGCCGGCCCAGTCCCCATGGTCCAGCCGGACGCGGGCGCGGTGCCCGAGCACGTGCTGCACCCATCCGGTCAGCTCACGCGACTGGACGAAGGCCAGCGCCCGGTCCAGGTCCGCGAGGGCGTGGCGGTCGTCCCGGATCTCCGCGCTGATGGTGGCCAGGTTGCCGATGGCCCGGGCGGCGTGGTCATCCAGCCCAGCGTCGACCGCGACCTGGAAGGCCTCTTCCAGGTCGGCCCGGCCGTCGGGGTCGCCGCCCTGCCGCCGGGCCGAGCCGATGTTGGTCAGGGCGTGGCTGAGGGTCTCCTGGTCGTCCAGCCGCCGGGCCAGCTCGATCGCCCGCCCGGCCCAGCCCATCGCCACCTCCAGCCGCTGGGCCAGCATGTCCAGCTGCGCCTGGTTGCTGTAGGCCATGGCCAGCTGGTGGCCGGGCTCCAGCGGCTCCAGCACGGCGATGGCCCGGGCCGCGGCCGCCTCCGCCGCCCGCCGGTTGCCGTCCCACCAGTGCAGGCGCGACAGCCAGCGCAGCGTCTCACCGAGCCGCTCCTGGTCGCCGGCCGCCTCCCGGAGCTCCACCGCGGCCTGGCGCGCCGACACCGCCTCGCCGGACAGCCCCGACAGGTAGGCCTCGACCGAGTAGCGCTCCAGCAGCTCGGCGCGGACCGGCGCCGGGAGGCGGCCGACGTGGGGCAGCACCGCCCGGTAGTGGCCGACGGCCTCCCGGTGGGCGGCCACCGTCGCCGCCTGCCGGGCCGCCTCCGGCGCGTACCGCAGCACGGCCTCGGGGTCGCCGGCCTCGCGGGCGTGGTGGACCAGCCGGGCCAGGTCGACTTCCCGGTCGGGGGCGCCGGTCAGGGCGGCCAGGACCCGCCGGTTCAGCTCCCGGCGAGCGAGGGCGGACAGCGAGCCCTCCACTGCCTGCCGGAGCAGCTCGTGGCGGAAGCCGACGGTCTCGGCGTCGACGACCAGCAGCCCGGCGGCCACACAGGCCTCGACCGCCGACGGCGTCGGGGCCAGCGCCGCCTCCAGCAGCCACAGCTCGGCCCGGGTCGGGACCACCGCGACCAGCCGCGCGACCTCGCGGGCGTCCGCCGGCAGCCCGGCCAGGCGGGCCAGCACCAGGTCGCGGACGGTCAGAGGCACGCCGGCATCGCCAGCGGCCAGCACCTCGGTCACCAGCAGCGGGTTCCCGCCGGTCAGCTCGCGCAGCCCGGCGGCCGGGCGGCCGGCGCGCCGGGCCAGCTCGGCCACGGCCGCCTCCGACAGCGGCTGCGGCCGCGCGCGCCGCACCACCGCCTGGGGCAGGGCGCTCAGGACCCCGCGGAGCGGGTGGTCGGCGCCGACCTCGTCGTCCCGGTAGGTGACGACCAGCATCGCCGGGGTCCGCTCCAGCCGCCGGCCCAGGAACACCAGCAGGTCGAGGGTGGCCTCGTCGGCCCAGTGGGCGTCCTCGACCACCACCACCTGCCGCGGCGGCGGCTGGGCGAGCTGGTCCAGGAGGGCGGCGAAGACGGCCTCGCGCGCGGCCCCGGCGGCGAGCAGCTCGGCCAGCCGGCCGCCGGTCTGTCGGGCGATGTCGTGCAGCGGCCCCAGGGCCCGCGGCGTGAGCAGCGGGTCGCAGGCCCCCAGCAGGAACCGGGCCTGCGCCGCCTGCCGCTCGATGAACCGCCTGACCAGCGTCGACTTGCCGATGCCGGCCTCGCCCGCCACCAGGACGACGCGGCCACCCGCTGCCGCGTCGGCCAGCGCGCCGCTCAGCTCGTCCAGCAGCGCGGCGCGCTCGAGCAGCTCCATCACAAGGCGACGTTACCCTAGGTGGCCCGGATGGCCTGGAGGAGGCGGTCGAGGGCCGACTGGGCGGTGGCCGAGACGTACGGCCCGACCGAGGCCACCGAGGCGATCAGGGCGGCGATCTCGCCCGGGGTCAGCCGCACCGGGGCGACCGCCGACGGCACATCGAGGCGGAAGCCGCCGCCGGGGCCGCGGCGGGCGCTGATGGGCAGGCCGATCTCCCGGAGCCGGGCGATGTCGCGCTCGACGGTGCGGACGTCGACCCGGAGGGCGGCCGCCAGCTCCTCGGCGGTGGCGTGCCGCCCGGCGGCCAGGCGCAGCTCCTCGATCAGGCGGTGCTGCCGCTCCACCCGGAGCCGGCCCAGATGGGGCTGGGTCGGAGCCACCGGTCGGATCATCGCCATGCTCCGCCCCTTTCTTGGAGAGACCGGCTCCGGCATGCCGGCCTCTCATTCTAGGGTCGGGGCATGGACACCACCTCGACACACGCCGACGTCGCGGCCTTCCTCGACCGTTACGCCAACGCCCTGGTCAGCGGCGACCTGCCCGCCATCGCCGCCTGCTACGCCGTCCCCGCCCTGGTGGTCGGGGACGGCGCCACCATCCCCATCTCCGACCCGGCCCAGGTCGAAGCCGCCTTCGGCGGCGCCGCCGACGCCTACCGGGCTGAGGGCCTGGTCGACGCCCGCCCCCAGCTGCGGGCGGTCGACCCCCTGACTGCCGCCCTCACCCTGGTCGACGTCCGCTGGGCCTACCTGGACGAGGCCGGCCAGGAGCGCCGCCACAGCTCTTACCGCTACCTGCTGCGCCGCGCCGACACCGGCCAGCTCGGCATCCAGGTGGTGGTCGACACCACCCCGGCCCAGCCCTGACCGCGGCCCGTGGCGTAGGGTCGCCTCCATGCGCTGGCTGGAGGTCCGACGCCACTCGCTGACCAAGAAGGACGCAGGCCGGGGGCGCGGCTCGCACCTCTCGGCGGCAGGCGTCGCCCTGGCCCGCCTGGTCGGCGGATCGCTGGGGCCGTTCGCCCGGGTGGTCACCAGCGCGTCGCCCCGTGCCGTGGAGACGGCCGTGGCCATGGGCTTCGCCGTGGACGACACGGTGGAGCTGCCGTCGGGGTACGTGCCTGGCGAGGTCGACGATCACGAGCAGTGGCGCTGGCTGCGCCCCTACCGCGTCTACGCCGACCTGCTGGCCCGCGGCGGCGGCCTGGCCGCGGTCGCCGAGGCCCACCGCCGCGCCTGGACGAGCCTCGTCGAGGTCGTGCCCGACGGTGCCGCCGCCCTGGTCGTCGCCCACGGCGGCGGGATCGAGCCGGGCCTGGTGGCCTGCCTGCTGGGCGCCGACCACGGTTCGTGGGGCGCGCCGTTCGCCCACTGCGACGGCGCCCGGCTCGCCTTCGACGGGGGCGGGTTCGTCGGCGTCCAGTTCCACCGGGCGCCGCGGCCACCGCGCCAGTGATCCGGGGCCCGCATCCGGCGGCGGGGTCAGCGGCAGGCGCGGACCAGGCTGGCGCCGTCCAGGGTCGACACGTCCCGGGCGAAGGCGGCCTGGAAGGCCGCATAGGCGGCCGGCGCCGACGGCTCAAGGGCGAAGTGCGGCTCGTGGTGGGTCGTGGCCCAGTCGTAGTGGCGGTTGGTCCGCTCCCCGGCGGCCAGGAGCTGCCGCAGCGATCCGCGGCCGACGTGGATGACGTAGCCGTCGCGGGTGTACGGGAAGTCCACGGCGACCAGTCCGGCCTCGGCGCAGGACCGTTGCAGCGCCTCCGCTCCGGTCTCACGCATGACCGCGCGCGGCGCCGACAGGGCGTCCGGCCGCAGGACCACGCAGTCGGAGTCGACCAGCCAGACGGCGGTGAGCCGGACGGCGCCGCTGTCGTGGAGCTCGGCCAGACGCGACATCCCCTGGTTGAGCGCCGGCCCGTGGTAGCGGTTCTCCAGGTTACGGATGAGGTCGCAGAGCCCGGCGTCGGCCACCGCCGAGAGCAGCTCGGCCGAGCCGTCGGTCGACCCGTTGTCCACCACCACCAGGTGGAACTCGGGCGGCCGGAGGGTGCGGTACAGCGAGTAGATGAGCTGGGCGGTCAACCGGCGGGTGTTGTAGCTGACGACCACGACCCCGGGCCGACCCTCGGCGGGTGGCTCAGTCACGCTCCGGCTGCTCCCAGACCGAGACGTGCTTGGTGCTGTCGCTGGTGAACGGCTCGCGCCGCCAGCCGCTCCAGCGCTCGCGCAGGGTCATCCCGGCCAGCCGCGCCATCAGATCCAGCTCCGACGGCCACACGTAGCGGAACGGCATCGAGACGAGCTCCAGCCCGCCGGCCCTGAGCGAGTAGTGGTGGGAGATCAGGCCCTGGTTGGCGACGTCGAACTCGTCGAAGCCGAGATGGGTCGGGGTGAGGGCGAACGCCCGCACGGTCTCGCCGGGTGGGAGCCGCTGGAGCTGCGGCACCCCCACCTCGATCACGAAACAGCCGCCCGGCTCCAGGTGGGCGGCCACGTTCCGGAAGCACGCGACCTGCTCGTCCTGGCTGGTCAGGTTCTGGATGGTGTTGAACACCAGGTAGGCCAGCGAGAACCGGCCGTCCACGGTGGTGGTGGCGAAGTCGCCGATGGTGACGTCGATCTGCTCGCCGCCGGGCTTGGCCCGCAGCCGGGCGACCATGGCCGCCGACAGGTCGATGCCGTGGACGGGGATGCCCCGTCGGGCCAGGGGCAGGGCGATGCGGCCGGTGCCGACGCCCAGCTCCAGGGCGGCCCCGCTCCCGGCCAGGTCGGCCAGGAAGTCGACGACGGGGTCGACGGCCGCGGGCTGGAACAGGTCGGCCGAGTCGTGGTCGTAGGACGCCGCGACGGCCTCGCCGAAGTGGTTCTCGGGCATGGGGGCACTCTGGCAGGCCGCCGCGGGCGTCGCGATCCAATTTCGGCGCGGTCAGGCGACCGGCTCGCGGAGGTAGGCGTCGGTGACCTCGAAGCCGATGGCCTCGGGCGCACCCACCGGTTCGGGGCCGAGCGCCTTGACCAGCGACGGCGGCAGCGTCTCGGCGAAGAAACGGGCATCCGCCTCGGCCTCGCGCGGGCTCAGCTCTCCCGGTAGGCGCGACCAACAGCTCCGGGTCAGCAGCCTACCGCCGAGGCGGACCGTCCAGGGGAGCCGACAGCGCGCCGGCGCCGCCGCGCGCTCGGGTCAGGCCGCGGTCGAGCCCGAGCGGCGGCGGGTGGCCAGCAGCAGCACCCCGCCCGCGGCCAGCAGCCCGGCGGCCGCCCAGGCCGACAGCCCGGTGTGCGAGCCGGTGTAGGGCAGGGAGCGGTCCCGGCGGCAGTGGGCCGGGGCCTCGGCGTTGGCGTGGGCGGCCAGGACCAGGGTCGAGCCGCTCGACTCGTAGAGGTTGGCCAGCAGGGTGGGGTGCTTGGCCAGGTCCATGTCGAACTCGCGCTCGAAGGCGCCCGAGGCGTCGGTGGTCACCTTGGTCTCCCCGAGCACGGTCTGGCTGGTCCGCACGTCGGTGATGGTCAGGGTGAGGGTGGCGTTCGGCTCCAGGCCGCGGCCGGCCACGTCGACGTGGTCGCAGACCGGGCAGCTCATCTCCAACTCCTCGGCCCCGAAGGCCGGCACCGCCCACAGGAGCAGGACCACGGCCAGGGCCAGCGACCGGACGAACCGCATCAGGGACCTCCCCCCAAAATGGCGAGCAGCACGCGGACGCTAGCCAGAACCGAGGGAGCAGGCAACTGCGGCAGCCACGCCGGCCCGGCGCAGGCGCGCCCGGTAGACTGGGTGGGCACACCCGGACAGCGGAGGCGCGGATGATCCTGCTCGTCAACCTCCTGATCTTCGCGGGCATCGTGCTGATCCCGCTGGGGCTGGCGGTGCTCTTCATGAAGCTCCGGCGCCGCTTCAGCTACTTCAGCTAGCCACCGGCCCCTCCACGTGGGCGGCCGCCTCCTTGGGCTCCTCGGCGGCGGTGGGCTCCTGATGGCGCAGCGCGATCAGGGCGAGCACGGCCAGGGCGATCCCGAGGACGGCGGCGATGGCCGCGGTGAGCTGCAGCCCGGTGACGAAGGCCTGGTGGGCGGCGTCCAGCACGGCCGCGCCGAGCTGGCCGGGGAGCTGGGCGGCGACGTCGACGGCGCTGCCCAGGGTGTCGCGGGCGGCCGCGGCCGCCTCGGCGGGGACGCCGGCGGGGAGCTGGTCGGCCAGCTGGCCACGGTAGATCGCCACCCCGAGCGAGCCCATGAGGGCGAGCCCCAGGGCGCCGCCCAGCTCGGACCCGGTCTCGCTGATGCCGGAGGCGGCGCCGGCCTGCTCGGGTGGGGCCGAGCCGACGATCAGCTCGGTGGTCAGCCCGAACACCGGGGCCATCCCCAGCGAGATGATCACCGACCCGATCACCACCGGGACCAGCCCGGCGCCGACGCCGACCTGGGTCAGGACCCCGAGCCCGACCGCCGCCACGGCCAGGCCGCCGCCGATCACGTAGGCGGGGCGGACCCGGCCCAGCGCCCGGGGGGCGAGCTGGCTGCCGATGATGAACGCGAACGCCTCCGGCAGCGACCACAGGCCGGCCTCCAGCGGCGACAGCCCGAGCACCAGTTGCAGATACTGGGCGACGAACAGGAAGTAGCCGACCACCACGAAGATGGTCAGGAAGTTGATGGCCAGGGCGGCGTTGAACCGGGTCCGGGTGAACAGGCGCATGTCGATCATCGGGTCGGCCAGGCGCCGCTGGCGGACCACGAACCCCACCGCCACTCCCAACCCGGCCAGGATCGCCAAGGCCGGCGGGAGGGCGAGGCCGTCCTGGGCGATGTCCTTGAGCCCGTAGATCACCGCCAGCACCGCCAGCACCGACATGGCCGCGCTGACCAGGTCCAGCCGCTCTGCCTCGGGGTCCCGGTACTCGGGCAGGACCCGCGGGCCCAGCACCAGCAGGGCGGCCATCACCGGCAGGGCGAGCAGGAACACCGACCCCCACCAGAACAACTCCAGCATGGCCCCGCCCAGCACCGGCCCGATGGCCGACCCGGCCGAGAAGGCGCCGATCCAGAAGCCGATCGCGACCGACCGCTGCCGCGGGTCCTGGAACATGTGGAAGATCAGCGACAGGGTGGAGGGGGCCAGGGTCGCCCCGGCGATCCCCAGCAGGGCCCGGCTGACGATCAGCCACTCGGCGGTGGGGGAGAGCGCGGCCAGGATCGACGTCAGCCCGAAGGCGGCCGCGCCGAGCAGCAGCAGCCGGCGGCGGCCGATGCGGTCACCGAGGGTGCCCATGGTGATCAGCGACCCGGCGATCAGGAAGCCGTAGATGTCGATGATCCACAGCAGCTGGGCGCTGGTCGGTTGCAGGTCGGCGCTGATGGCGGGCACGGCCAGGTGCAGCACGGTCAGGTCCATCACATACAGCAGGGCGGACAGGGCGAGCACGGCCAGCCCGACCCATTCGCGCCGCCCGGCCCTCGCCGGCGGGATGTCAGTCACGGTCATCGCCACCACGCTAGCGGGTCCTCGCGACGGTCCGGGTCGACAGTCCGGGCCTTGGCGTCCTAGCGTTTCCGGGACCGGACAACGGATCGATCAGGAGGGATGTCGACATGGCCATGGCCGATCGCCAGGCGCATACGCTCTGGGAGGGGCCGCTGATCGGCGGCAAGGGCGACACCGAGTTCGTCTCCAGCGGCATCGGCCGGTATCCCGTCACCTGGGCAGCCCGGACCGAGAGCCCCGACGGCAAGACCAGCCCCGAGGAGCTGCTGGCCGCCGCCCACGCCACCTGCTACGCCATGGCGTTCTCGCATTTCCTGGCCCAGAACGGCAACGCGCCCGAGCGCCTGCACGTCACCTCCACCGTCTCCCTCGATCCCAAGGAGGGCGGCGGCGTCGTCGTCACCCGCTCCGCCCTCGAGGTCAACGGCAGGGTCGCCGGCCTCGACCAGGAAGGCTTCCAGCGGGCCGCCGAGGAGGCCGAGAAGGGCTGCCCGATCTCCAACGCGATCCGCGGCAACCTCGACATCACCGTCAAGGCCACCCTGGAGTCCTGACCCGCTACGCGTCGGAGCCTGAGCCTCGGGCGAGACGCCGAGCTGCTGCTCGCCGGATGGCTGATCGTCCGAGGCTTCCACGCCGGCGCGGGCCGGGCAACGCGATTGTCGCCGGGATGAGCCCCGCGAGCCCGCGGGATCGGGCGGCGGCGCTGCGGCGGGTGCGGCGGGTGCGCGAGCGGCTCCTGCGCGACGGCGCGGTGGTGTCGCGTGCCGACGGCACGATCCGTCGGCTCGCGCCCCTGGCCATCAGCCCCGCCGAGGGCGAGGCGCTGCGCGGGTGGGTCGGCCGCGAACGGGCGGCCCGGACGATCGAGGTCGGCCTCGGCTACGGCATCTCGGCGCTGTTCGTGTGCGAGGGGCTGCTCGGGAGCGGCGGCCCGGATGCCCGGCACGTGGTGGTCGACCCCTACCAGGCGAGGCTTGGCAACTGCGGGTTACAGGTGCTCGAGGAGGCCGGTCTGGCGCCGCTGGTCGAGCACCACGCGGAGGAGTCGCAGCTCGCGCTGCCGCGGATGCTCGGCGAGGGCCGGCGCTTCGACCTCGCCTTCGTCGACGGCAACCATCGCTTCGACGGCGTCTTCCTCGACCTCGTCTACCTGGGGCGCCTGCTGCGCCGGGGGGCGGTGGTGTTCCTCGACGACTACCAGCTGCCGGCGGTGGCGCGGGCGGCGTCGTTCTTCCTCAGGAACCTCGCCTGGACCCTGGAGGAGGTGTCGCCCGCGGACGCGCTGCACCAGTGGGCGGTCCTGCGCACCTCCCGCGCTCCGGACGAGCGGCCGTTCGACTTCTACGCCGAGTTCTGAGTCGTCTCCCAGACCGACACGTGGCTGGCGCTGTCGCTGGTGAAGGGGGCGCGGCGCCAGTCGCTCCAGCGCTCGCGCAGCCGCATGCCGGCCAGCCGGGCCATCAGGTCCAGCTCGGATGGCCAGACGTAGCGGAACGGGGCCGAGAAGGTCTCCAGCCGGCCCTCGACCACCCAGTAGTGGTGGGAGAACGCGATCTGGCTCGCCACGTCACACTCCTCGAAGCCCAGGTGGGTCGGGGTCACCGTGAACGGCCGGACGGTCTCGCCCGGCGGCAGCCGCCGCAGCGCCGGCACCGCGACCTCGATGACGAAGCACCCGCCCGGCTCGAGGTGCGCGGCCACGTTCCGGAAGCACGCCACCTGCCCGTCTTGGGTGGTCAGGTTCATGATCGTGTTGCGCACCAGGTAGGCCAGCGAGAACCGGCCGGGGACGGTGGTGGTGGCGAAGTCGCCGATGGTCACGCCGATGTCGTCGCTGCCCGGCTTGGTCCGGAGCTCCGCGGCCATGGCCGGCGACAGCTCGATCCCGTGCACGGGCACGCCCCGCCGGCGCAGCGGGATGGCGATCCGGCCGGTCCCGATGCCCAGCTCCAGCGCGGCCCCGGTCCTGGCCAGCTCGGCCAGGAAGTCCACCACGGGGTCGACCATCGCCGGCTCGAACAGCTCCGGCCACCTGGCCTCGTAGCTCTTGGCGATCCGCTCGTCGAAGTAGTTCGTCGCCACGGGCGCGGCCCTCCTGGGTCGGCAGTCTAGGTGTATGAGGGCCGGACGTTGGTGACGCGGGTCTTGAGTCGGGATGCTGGCGGTTGGCCGCCCGCGGCGCTGTGGGGTCGATGGTAGTTGTAATGGTCGTTCCAAATGGCGATGGCTTGTGACTGCCCGCTTCTGGGCGCTGGTGCGGCCGTGGATGCGCCACCCGCCGCCGTCGGGGATCCGGCCGACCTTCTTCACGTCCAAATGTGCCATGTGACCCGGCCAGCGGGCGATGCCGCTCAATGACCCATGCAGGAGTCGCGTCCGGACTGTCGTGCAGGCCGAGCTCACCATGGCGGCGCCACCGGTTGGCCTACTTCGACGCGCACGCCCGCGAGATTCCCATCTCCGCGACGACATGACTGATCGGGCGCTGCTGACAACGCTGCACCAGACGCAGTCGGCCTTCGAACGACAACGGGGCATTACGGTGGGACATGAGGGCTGGTCCTCTCGCTGGCTCGATCCGCCCCGGCAACGGCCCACTTTCCACCCTGCGCAACTCCCGCGACGCGAGCGGTCCCCGCTGCTCTTCATCCAGGCCGAGATCGGCGCCGTCGTCCGCGGCGTCAAGGCCGGCGAATTCGATTGCCCGACCTGACTGACGAGCTGACCTGACCGACCGGCACCTCGCCCTGCGGGACACGCCGGCACCGCGCGCTGCGGGAACGCGGCTAGCGTTTCGCGGCGGTGTAGGTCAGGTGGGTCACCCGGGACGATGCGTCCGCGCGGGCCTGGTCCAGCGCGAGGCGGGCGGGGTCCACGCGGTCGAACAGGCGGATGCCGGTGCCGAACAGCACGGGCGCGAGCGTAATCGAGAACTCGTCGATCAGGCCGCTGTCCAGGTATTCCTGGATCGTCTCGGCGCCGCCGGCGATGCGCACGTCGCGGTCGCCGGCGGCCTCGCGGGCCTGGAGCAGCGCGCTCTCGATGCCGTCGTTGACGAAGTGGAAGGTGGTGCCGCCCGGCCGCTCCCACGGGTCACGCTTGGTGTGGGTGACGACGAACACCGGGGTGTGGAACGGCGCCTCCTCCGGCCATGCCAGCTCGCCGCCGTCGAACATGCGCTTGCCCATGACGCTCGCGCCGGTGCGCTCGTACGTCGCCCGGGCGATGTCGTTGTCGAGTCCTTCCTCGCCGCCCTCGCCGAGCTTGAGGTTCTCCCGGAAGAACCGCTGCGGGAACAGCCACGCCTGCAGCTCCGACCACTTCGACATCCAGCGCTGGACCCTCGGGTCGTTCTGACCTTCGGGCGAGAATACGTACTCGACGGACACGGCGTCGGGCGCCATGAAACCGTCCAGTGACATCGTCACACTGAAGAACACCTTCCCGGCCATCAGCTCTCCGCTCCCTTCGGGGTGGTCTCGTTCAAGGTGGTCTCGTTCCGGCCGGTGTCGTTCCGGTTGAGTTCGGCGACGTAGGCCGCCAGGTTGCGCAGGGTCTGCTCGCCGCCCTCGATCGCGTGGTACTTCTCCACCGCCTCGTCGCGGAGTTCCTTGGTGGGGAACACCGTGCGCATCACGATCCGGGTCTGCTCGCCGGCCGGCTCGAAGGCCAGGACCGACTCGAAGGCGTTGGGGTCGTCGCGGGACTCGCCGTGCAGCAGCGCGATCCGCTCCGGCGGGACGATCTCCCGCCAGCTGATCCACTCCTGGTAGTCGGTCCCGTCCGGCCCGTGCATCACGAAGTCCCAGGCCCCGCCGACGCGGAACTCGAAGGACCGCGTGGTGGTGGAGAACCCCTCCGGTCCCCACCACCGTGACAGGTGTCGGACCTGCGTGAACGCTTCGAACACCAGCTCCCGCGGGGCGCCGATGACCCGGGACAGCACGATCTCGCGGTCCGCGGTCGCGTGCGCAGCCTCGCCGCCGCTACTGGTCGTCGCCATCGTGTGGTTCCTCCCGCCTTGCCTGTTTCAGGTCCTGCACGTACTCGTCCAGCCGGTCGAAGCTCCCGCTCCAGAACCGCTCGAAGCCGCCCAGCCACTCGTGGACCGGCCGCAGCCCGCGGGCGTCCAGGCGGTACAGCCGCTGCTTGCCCGCCCCGCGGACCCGCACCAGCTCGACCTCCCGGAGCACCCGCAGGTGCTTGGACGCCTGCGGCTGGGTCATCCCCAGGTCCCGCGCCAGGTCGGTCACCGGCCGCTCGCCGCCCTGCAGCAGGACCAGGATCTCCCGCCGCTGCGGTTCGGCGATCGCGTTGAACGCGTCCGAGGTCGTCGCCGCCCGTGCCATGACGCCATCATATGCCTATATCGGAATG